>WNGD01009695.1_pt1 | contig 14058 bp, 12 predicted proteins | sample 5400671 | NCBI WGS metagenome assembly WNGD01 (sample SAMN13153369, study PRJNA577476) | soil metagenome | isolation source: 40 cm soil or saprolite under grassland replicate 2 | place: USA:California | collected 2016-06-15
GTGGCGTTATCGGCGCCGTGACCGTTGGAGTGCTTGGCACTCTCTGGTTTCGTGGGATGTCTGAATCACGTCCTGGGCTGGGCCCCACCGTGGCGGTTGGTGCGCTTTGCGGCGCCGTCGGGTTCGCGCCGGGGGCGCTGATCGGCGGACAGTTTCGCAAGTCCTCAAGGGCGCCTCCGCACTAGGGAACGCTTCATGAGCTTGTGATCTCTCCTCGCAACGAGATTGCCCATGCGGCGTGAACTTCTAGTCATCGGTGTCCTCGGCGCGTGCGCCTTCACTCGAGCGCAAGGTCAAGCCGCGCTCACGCCCGGGCCGCATAACGTGGTCCTGAATGGCGTCCGTTTCTTCTACAGCGTCGGGGGTACGGCGGCCGATGCACCGCCCGTTGTGTTTCTCCACGGTGGACCAGGACAGGGCAGCGAACATTTCGAGGCACTTGGGGGACGGCTCCTAGAACGAGAGCTCCGAGTGATCTACTTCGATCAACGTGGCAGTGGTCTGTCGGAACGCCCCGTGAATCGCGACTATGCGATCGCGACCATGGTCGACGACATCGAAGCGCTGCGCCTGGAGCTCGGCACGCCCAAGATCGTGGTCATGGGTCATTCATTCGGGGCGGTCCTAGCGCTCGAATACGCGGCCAAGTATCCCAGCAACGTTTCTCATGTGATTATCGTGGCGGGCCTATGGGACACGCAGGTCCAATGTCCCTTGCGCCTAGCGCGGTTCGCGAAACTGCGTCCCGACGTCTATGAACGGGCTCGCAACGATACGCTTGCTCCGGATGGCTCGAGGCGCAATGACTGCGATATCGAATTGCGGGCTCGCAATGGACTCGGCGACGACCGCCGACTGTTCGATCTACAGACGATATTCGTCGATTCGGCTCTCGCCAGGCGCCTCGACAGCGTCAACACGGCCAGGAACGTGGTCTACGGGACAGAGGTGAATCGAGCGGTTATGGCGGCGGGGATGAATCGGTATCGCTTCACACGTTTCGAGGCCCTGACGATGCCCGCGTTGGTGATCGCCGGTACGCACGACGGCGCGGTAATTCCCGCCGGTTTGCGCCCGCTGTCTGAGAGACTCCCCCATGCGCGGTATGTCGAGTTCGAGAATAGCGGGCACTTCGTGTATTTGGACGAGCCGGATCGATTTGCCAGGGTGGTCACGGCCTTTATCAAGTCGACGCGCTAGGCTCCCGCATCCTTACCGGTTTCCCTCCGCGGCAGGTCGCCCTTGGTCCAATGTCGATTTCGGGGGGCCTCGATCGACGTAATGATGAGGCCACGATCCCCGGCCCGGTCGAGTAGACACAGAGGAGACTCCGTCGTGTCGCAACCTCGCCACACTTGCTCCGAAAGCATCCTGCTCCCAGCTTGCTTGAAGTGCTCTAACTCCCCCGTTTTGGAGGCTCCTATGCGTGCAACCTGGTTTGCTCTCTTGCTCCCGCTCGCCCTCGGAGCCTGCGATGGCAGACCCATCACCGGACCCGAAGCCCACCGGGTCGTAGCGACGGCGAAGACCCGGTATGGGAAGCTTCCTGACGGGACGCTCGTGTTCGTCGACGGCGTGCCCCTCACCTCCCGTCAGTCTCTTCGCCAACTCGATCCGTCCACCGTGCAGACGGTGGAAGTTCTGAAGGGAGACTTGGCACGCCAGAGGTACGGTCCAGACGCCACACATGGGGTGATTCTGATAACTACGAAACGTTCGCCGGCGACCCGGCAGCAGCAGGGTTCTTGACCATGCGCCGCTCCTTGTCGTGCGTCCGAGGTCTGCTGTTTCTGGCCCTAGTTTCGGCGTGTTCCTCTATATCTGACCAAAGGCAAGCAAGCGTTTGGAGCCGGGCCGTAGGGTTTATCGACTCCGGAGGCGTCGCCGTTAGCCCGATCACGGCTCCCGACACGGTACAAGCCGGGTCGCCTTTCGCGGTCACCGTCTCGACGTTCGGGAGTTCCGGGTGCATTCGGCCTGATGAGTCGCACGTGCAGCAGTCGGCTCTGTCGGCAGACATCACACCGTTTGACAGTGTGTGGGTGGGATCCGGGATCTGCCCTGCAGATTGGCGGGCGCATCCTCGCTCCGTCGAGCTGACGTTCGACACGCCGGGCGCCGGGCTGATCCGGCTCCATGGGCGCAGTTTCGATCATGACCTGACGCTGCAGCGCACAGTGGCAGTTCGCCCGTAACTCCCCCAGTTCGAGTGCCGCCTGACGATGGCAGGGCGATCCGCATCGCCAGCGCGGGGCACGCTGTCTTTGCTGCCGTCATGATCTGGCTCGGACTTATGGGCCTCAGCAAAGGAACCTTCGTCCAGGTTTGGCAGCCCGTGCCCAAATGGGTGCCTGGGCGCGAGGCACTGGCGTATCTCTGCGCCTTCATCTCCCTGGCCTCGGGTATCGGCCTGCTCTGGCGGCGCAGCGCGGCCGTCGCTGCGCGCGTGATCTTCGTGTCGCTCCTGGTTTGGCTGCTGGTCCTGAGACTGCCTAACCTCTTCTTCGAGACTCCCGTCGTGCTCGTTGCCTGGACGTTCGGCTCGACGGGCGTGATGGTGGCGGCGGCCTGGGTGCTGTACGTCTGGTTCGCCAGTGACCGCGATCGGCAGCGGCTCGGTCGTTTCGCCGACGACAGGGGCGTGCGCATCGCGAGGGCCCTCTACGGCCTGTCCTTGGTCCCCTTCGGCCTGGCCCACTTCATGTATCTCGATGCGACCACGGTGCTGATTCCGGGTTGGCTGCCGTGGCACCTGGCGTGGGCGTACTTCACCGGCGTCGCCTTCATCGCAGCGGGGCTGGCAGTGACGGTCGGTGTGTTTGCGCGCTTGGCCGCCGCGCTATCGACGCTGCAAATGGGCCTGTTCGGTATAATCGTGTGGGTCCCACGCGTGTTGGCGGGCGCCGTCAACGACTTCCAATGGGGCGAGTTCGTCGTGACGTGCGCGCTGACGGCGGGCGCCTGGGTGGTGGCGGATTCCTACCGCCGCACGCCCTGGCTCGCGAGCAGGTGGAGACCTCGGGGATAGAATGACGCTCTTGGTGCTTTCCCCCGACCGCATCGCCGCCGAGGTGCGCGAGGCAGAGCAACGGGCCGCCGACGAGCTGATCTGGCGCCGACGGGTTCGCCTCCTGGGCCTGGATTGCTTCTTCGTGTACCTCGACGGCCTGCTCCTTACCATGGGCAGCCTCCACTTCACCGGCGTTCTCGCCCAGGTTGCCTTCTGCTCCGGCCTCGTCATGGCGAACGCGGGCCCGCTCGCCTTCGCCTACTGGTTCTGGCAACAGGAAAACACGTGACGGAAGCCGCAGCCTTACCTCACTGCACCCGGCGCCTTCCGGTTTCGCTCCCCCAACCACAACAAGCCATCGATGATCAGCTGATCCTGAATCGGGTTGTTCAGGGTAGACGACAGCGTCCGATTCGTCGCGTCGTACTTGTGCTCGTAGTCGATGTCGTTGTGACCCATGTTGAAGTAGATCATCTTGTAGTTCCGGTTGGTCCAAACGACGGGATAGTAGCCACTGTGCCAGATCTCGTGCGGCTTCGGCCCGGTGCCCAGCGGAAAGCTCGTGGAGTCGATGGACACCAGGATGTCGATATCAGGATTCTGTCGCAGATCCTTCTCCCATCGATACCACTCACTGGGGGAGGAGCGAAAAGTCTCAGGAAGGTGCGAGGTCGCCGGATGCCGGCGGTCTTCGACACGGAGAATCGCCGCCGTGGGTCTCCACGTGTTGCTGACGTAGGATCCTGACCCGAGAAAGGTGTTGTGATACCAATCCCAGTTCGCCGGATACGCTGAGGGCGTCAACGCAAAGCCGGCAAAGTGAAAGCCCATCCAGGCCCCGCCATGCTCCATGTACGCCTGAAACGCCGCGCGCTGGGCGGGGTCTTCAGGACGGGTGTCGAGAAACACCACCACCTGATACTGCGAAAGAAAGTCAGCGTTCAGATTGCGCCAATTGGTGGTGGTGTCAAAGCTGAAACTGTATTTCGCCGCCACCGCGGGAAACCATCGCTCGGCTTCCCGGACGAAACTGATATGTGCCGGATCCTCCTTGGCGGTATAGAACGCGATCACGCGAAACGTGGGCTCATTGGCGCTCACCCCGGCACAGCAATAGATGACCGCGGCAACGCTCAAGCCCTTGAGGGCCGTCATGGCGAGCCTCGGCGCAGCTCTCGCCCCCCGACCTGCTGCCAGAGATAGACGTAGCTCAGGGCGACCTCCTTCGCGACTTGCGCGTTGGTGACACCGGCCCCGTGCCCGCCCTCCGTGTTTTCGAAGTAATAGAACGGGATGCCCATCGATTCCATCTTCGCCGCCATCTTGCGCGCGTGCGCGGGATGCACGCGGTCGTCCCGCGTCGTCGTCGTGAACATCACCGTCGGGTACTTCGTGCCGGACCTCAGGTTCTGATACGGGGAGTACCTCGAGATGTAGGCCCACTCTTCGGGCTTATCGGGGTCGCCGTACTCCGCCATCCAGCTCGCGCCCGCGAGCAGATGGCTGTAGCGCCGCATATCGAGCAGCGGGTTCTGGATCAGCACGGCGTTATACAGCTCGGGGTGCTGGGTGAGCGCGACGCCCATCAGCAATCCGCCATTGCTGCCGCCCCAGATTCCCAGGTGCTGCGGACTGGTAATGCCTTTCTTGATCAACTCCTGGGCAACCGCGGTGAAATCGTCGTAGATGCGCTGGCGATGCTCTTTCAAGCCGGCGCGGTGCCACGCGGGCCCGAATTCCCCTCCGCCGCGAATGTTGGCGAGCACGAAGACGCCGCCGCGCTCCAGCCATGCCGCGCCCGTCGTGCTGCTGTAGTAGGGAGTGTTCGCGATCTCGAATCCGCCGTAGGCGCAGAGCAGGGTGGGGTTGCTGCCGTCGTCTTTCATGCCGTCGCGATGGACTACAAAGAAGGGGATCTTGGTGCTATCGGCCGACGTCGCCTCCATCTGTTCGACGACCAATCCCCGCGCGTCGAACATCGCCGGGAGCCGCTTGACCTCTGAGACCGAGCCAGTCTCCGCCGTGACGTACAGCGTCGTCGGCTGGATGAAGTTCGTGAACGTGAAGAAGAAGCGATTCGAGCGCGGCGACCGCGCCACGACGCCGACCGCGCCGAGATCGGGAGCGGGGACCTTCTCGAACGTCCAGGCGCCGCCCTGGCGGCGATAGCGGCGCAGCTCGCCGCGCACGTTGTTGAGGACCGTGATGATCAGATAGTCGCGCGTCGAGGAGATGTTGTTGATCGTCTCGCGCGGGCCGGGCTGCATCAGACCACGTTTTGCCGCCCACCGTCCACGGATCGCGCACGTAGACGATCATCTGATCGCGCACCAGATAGAGGTCCGCGTCCTTCGGCACATCGATCTTTACGACCGTGCCCCTGTCGTAGAGGTACTGGGCGCTCTCATAAAAGTTTATGCCGTCGATGATCCGCAGATACCGATGGTCACCGGCATCCACGTTCTCGCTGAACGCGCCCACATGGTCGGCGGGAGCCTCAAACACGGTGGTCGCAGCAGCGAGCGGGGTACCGCGTCTCCACAGCTTGACGATGCGCGGGTAGCCTGAGGTCGTCATGGTGCCCGGTCCAAAATCGGTGCCCACGAACGCCGTGCTGTCATCCACCCAGGTGGTGCTGGTTTTCGCCTCGGGAAGCTTGAATCCGCCGGTGACGAACGTCTTGGTCGTCAAATCGAACTCGCGCGTCTCGTGGGCATCCGATCCACCGCGTGAGAGTCCGATCAGGCAGCGCTGGGACGCGGGCTCGAAGCAATCGGCGCCGCCCCAGGACCACGTCACACCCTCAGCTTTGCTCAGCGAGTCCAGATCGATCACCGTCTCCCAGGTGGGAGTCGCGGTCACGTAGCTCGCCCAGCTCGTGCGCCTCCAGATGCCCCGCTCGTGCTCCGCGTCCTGCCAGAAGTTGTAGAGCGACGTCCCGATGATCTCGGGGAAGGCGATCTTGTCCTTGGAGTCGAGGACATGTTTGATACGGTCGTAGCATGACTGGTACAGCGGCGCCCGGGTCAGCGCCGCCAGGGTCGCCGCATTCTTGGCATGCACCCACTCCATCGAGCGCTGGCCCTCCACGTCCTCGAGCCAGGCGAAGGGGTCATCCTGTGGAGGCGACGGCTGCTGCGCGACGGCACGGACGGGTGCGAGGCAGACGATCGCGAGCAGGGAGAGTATACGGGCGTTCATGCGGGCTCCTAGTGAGTGCGCTTCCGTAAGATAGCCCGCGCCGGCGCCGCTTCGTGCCCCCGGACCTTGATCGGGAGCACGATGAGATCGTAGTCACCCGCTTGCACCGGACGCAGATCCAGCCCTTCCACGATGGGAATGCCGTGCCCTAACAGGATCTGGTGCGTCCGCGGCGCCGGCGCGCCGAATTGCTCCGCCGAGATGTAGTCCACCCCGACCAGCGCGACCCCGGCGTCCGCCAGCAGCTGCGCCGCGTCCGGGGCAATGTACGCGAAGTCCCGATGGAACAGGGATGAGTCCATCCAGCCGCGCAGCGTGCTGCGCGTCCGGAACAACACCCGCTTCGCGCCCTTCCAGTCGTGCCGGTTCAGCTCGGCGGCGTCGATCGCCTGGACGCTGTCGGGGATGGCGATGACCCGGGCCGCACCGATCAGCGGGTCCAGCGCCACCTGGTCGATCGCTGCGCCAGTGGCGACGAAATGCATCGGGGCGTCGATGTGCGTCCCGCTGTGCGCGCCGAGGGAGTAGACCGACAGCGTCAGCTTGTCACCTTTCCGCATGTCCTTCAGAAAGTCGAACTTCATCGGCGCGTCGCCCTGATACACCGGAGTCGTCGCGGGATCGAGCGTGGCCGTCACATCGATCCAACCCTGACCCAAGCCAGTTTCGCGTGGGGAGCACCCCACCACGAGACTGAGCAACAGCGTGAATCCCAACCCCGCCACGCCGATGATCGTCTCGGCCACGGTCCACGTCTTCAGCGTCTGTGGGACGGTCATGTTGAAGAACTCCTTGATGAGCCAGAACCCCGCGTCATTGACATGTGACAGCACCAGCGAGCCCGCGCCCGTCGCGAGCACGAGCAGCTCCGCGTGGCTCCCCGGCGTGACCAGCGCGATGGGGGCGACGATCCCGGCGCTCGTCGTCATCGCCACGGTCGCCGAGCCGGTGGCCACGCGGATCAGCGCGGCCACGCCCCACGCGAGCAGCAGCGGTGAGGCGTGCGATCCCACGGCCAGGTCCGCAATCGCCTTTCCCACGCCGCTCTCCAGGAGCACCCGGTTGAATCCGCCGCCGGCGCCGATCACCAGGAGAATGGTGGCCGTCGGCGCGAGACAGTCGTTCGCGAACTTGAGGATCTGATCGCGCGTGAAGTGTTGCCGGTATCCCAGCGACCAGAAGGAGAAGAGCAGGGCCAGGAGCAGCGCCACGATCGGGCCGCCGACGAAATCGAGCCCCGCGCGGAGCGGGCTCGCGCTGTCGAGCCCGACGTCGGCCGCGCTCGCGCACAACATGAGGATCACGGGGAGCAGCACCGTGAAGAGCGAGATGCCGAAGCCCGGGAGGTCGCGCGGCACGTCCTGCCCCTTACCGATGAACTGCGCGGCAATCGGATTCTCCGCGGGGAGCGCGATGCGCGGCGCAATCCACGAGGCGAAGATCGGGCCGGCCAGCGCGGCCGTCGGCAGCCCGACCAGGATGGCATAGGCGATCGTGCGCCCCACGTCCGCGTGGTAGGCGCCAACCGCGAGCATCGCGGCCGGATGCGGCGGCACCATGCCGTGCACCACCGACAGGCCCGCCACCAGCGGAATGCCGATCTTCACGAGTGACATCCCGGTACGACGCGCAATCGTGAACACCAGGGGAACCAGCAACACGAAACCCACCTGGAAGAACACGGGCAGGCCTACGATGAAAGCGACGAACATGATCGCCCAGTGCACGCGCCGCTCGCCGAACGCCGCGATGAGCGTGGTCGCGATGCGCGCCGCGCCACCCGACTCCGCCATCAGCTTGCCCAGCATCGTCCCGAGGGCCACGACGATCGCGATGAATCCCAGCACGCCACCGAGCCCGTCCTGGAATGCCTTCACGACACCGCCGAACGGCATCCCCGCCGCCGTCCCCATGCCGAGGGACACCACGATCAACGCTACGAAGGGGTGCAGCTTGAAGCGCGCGATCAGCAGGATCAAAGCCACGACCGCGCCGAATGCCAAGAGCAGCAGCTGCGTGTTCGGGCTCATGCCGCGCGGCTCACCAGATCGGCGACGATCGCGTGCGGCGCGGCGCGGATGTCACACACCCATGCATGCTCGTCCGGCGACGGCTCCTCCAGAATTGCGAGCTGGCTCTCGAGCAGCGCTGGCGGCATGAAATGCCCATGGCGTTGGGCCAAGCGCTCCGCGAGCAGCGCCTCGTTTCCCTGGAGAAACACAAACCGCACGCCGGCATCGCCGCTGGCGCGCAGTAGGTCTCGATAGCGCCGCTTGAGCGCCGAACAAGCCACGACGAGCCCGATCCCCGCGCGCTGCGCCGTGCGCAGCCGCGCCGCGATTGCGAGCAGCCACCCGTGGCGATCCTCGTCGGTCAGGGGAATCCCAGCCGCCATCCGCTTCACGTTCTCCTCGGGATGAAGGTCGTCACCGTCGACGAATGCGATGTCGAGCGTGCGGCCAAGCATCGCGCCGATCAGACTCTTGCCGGAGCCGGAGACGCCCATGATCACGTAGAGCCCCGTGTGCGCAGCGCCCATGAAGTGGCCCCAATCCTATACCACCGAGCGATTTGAGGCTATTCTGCTGGCTGCGGAACACCTTCCAGGGAGCAACGATGCAACTGGCGATGATCGGGTTGGGCCGCATGGGCGGCAACATGGTGCGGCGGCTCGTCCAAGGTGGGCACGAGGCGATTGTGTACGACGCCAGTGCAGCAGCGGTCAAGGCGGTCGCGGGCAAGGGCGTCAAGACGACGAAGGACATCGCCGATGTCGCCAAGCAGCTCGCGCCTCGCCGCGTCGTGTGGGTCATGGTCCCCGCCGGCGCGCCGGTCGACAGCACCCTCGACCAGCTCGTGCCGCATCTCTCCCGTGGAGACATCGTCATCGACGGCGGCAACTCGAACTTCCGAGACACGCTGCGCCGTGGGGAGGCGCTCAAGCAGCAGGGAATTGAGTTCGTGGACGTCGGCACGAGCGGCGGGATCTGGGGCCTCGAGCTCGGCTACTGTCTCATGATTGGGGGCTCGCCCGCCGCGTTCCAGCACTGCGAGCCGCTATTTCGGAAGCTGGCGCCGCCAGATGGCTACGCGCACGTCGGTCCTTCCGGTGCCGGTCACTACGTCAAGATGATCCACAATGGGATCGAGTACGGCATGCTCCAGGCGTACGCCGAGGGCTACGAGATCCTGCACGCCTCGCAGGATTTCGAGCTCCAGCTGGGCCAAATCGCCAAGCTGTGGAACCACGGCAGCGTAGTGCGCTCGTGGTTGAACGAGCTGGCGGAGCGGGCCCTTACCCGTGACGACCAGCTGGCCGCCATCCGCGGCCACGTGGAGGACTCGGGTGAGGGACGCTGGACGGTGGAGGAGGCGATGCGCCTCGACGTGGCGGCCCCGGTCATCACGCTGTCGCTGCTGGCGCGGTTCCGCTCCCGTCAGGAGGAGTCCTTCGGTGCCAAGGTGGTCGCCGCGCTGCGCCACGAGTTCGGCGGCCATGCGGTGCAGACCAAATGAATCCTCGCATCCTGCTGGTGCTGTCACTGGCGACGGTCGCACCCGCCCAGCTGGTGGCTCAGATCACCGTCAGCGGACTGCGCGTCGAGTACCTCACCAACCCGATCGGGACCGACGTCGTGCAGCCGAGGCTCAGCTGGCGGATCGCGAGCCCCGGACGCAACACGATGCAGGGTGCCTATCAAATACAGGTCGCGACCAGCGAAGCGAGCCTCACTCGCGGCGCGGACCTGCTGTGGGATTCCGGGAAGGTTGCCTCCGACGCCTCGGTATTCGTGGACTATGCCGGACCACGAACGGTGTCACGGACGCGGTACCATTGGCGCGTGCGTGTGTGGGATGCGAGCGGCCACGCGTCTTCCTGGAGTCCGCCAGCACTCTGGGAAACGGGACTGCTGCAGGCCGGGGACTGGACCGCCCAGTGGATCGGCCGCGCGCCGACTTCGTCCGATAGCCTCCCATCGCCGTCGCCCCTGTTGCGGCGGGCCTTTCGTGTGGACGAGCACCTGCGCTCGGCGCGGCTCTACGTCACCAGTCTCGGGCTCTACGAGCTGTATCTCAACGGTCAGCGGGTCGGCGACCAGCTCTTCACCCCCGGCTGGACCTCGTACCGCCGCCGGCTCCAGTACCAGACTTATGACGTCACCGCGCTCCTGAAACCAGGCGCAAATGTCGTCGGTGCCATGCTCGGCGATGGCTGGTACCGGGGCCAGCTCGGGTTCTTCGGCCAGCGCAATCTCTATGGCCGGCGGCTGGCCGTCCGCGCCCAGCTCGAGATCCGCTATGAGAGCGGACGCACGCAGCGCGTCGAGTCGGATACCGGCTGGAGGACCACGGCGGGCCCTGTGCTTGCGTCCGACATCTATGGCGGCGAAACGTACGACGCGCGGCGGGAGCAGAGCGGCTGGGCGAGCGCGCCGTACGACGACCGCGAATGGACCACGGTGGCCCTCGTCGATCCTCCCCCGACCGCGCTGGTGGCGTCCCTGTCGCCACCGGTGCGGCGGGTGCGCGAGCTGCACCCGGTGGACATCCGGCGAGCGCCGTCGGGCGAAACAGTGTTCGACCTCGGTCAGAACTTCAGCGGCTGGGCACGCCTCAGCGTTCGAGGACCGGCGGGGACGACCGTGACACTGCGGTTTGGCGAGGTGCTCGACCGCGCCGGGAATCTCTACACCGCCAACTTGCGCGCGGCAGCCCAGACCGACCACTACACGCTCAGCGGCAAACCTCGTGAAGTGTACGAGCCGCACTTCACGTTCCACGGTTTTCGCTACGTGGCAGTCTCGGGACTTCCGGCGCCGCCGGACTCGGCCACCATCACCGGCATCGCGGTGTCCTCCGACCTCGCCCAGACCGGAAGCCTCGTCACCTCCGACTCGCTGCTCAACCAGCTGCAGCGGAACATCGTCTGGGGTCAGCGCAGCAACTTTCTCGACGTGCCGACCGACTGCCCGCAGCGCGACGAGCGACTGGGATGGACGGGCGACGCTCAGGTATTCTCGCGGACTGCGGCGTTCAACATGGACGTGAATGGTTTCTTCGCGAAGTGGCTGTCGGATGTGGCGGCCGATCAGGATCCCAGCGGCAGCGTGCCGTGGGTGATTCCGAATCCCCTCGGCGGCGACTCGACCCGCTTCGCCGGCACCGCGGGCTGGTCCGACGTCGCCGTCATCGTTCCCTGGACGATGTACCTCGCCTACGGCGACCGGCGCTTGCTCGAGCGCCAATATCCGAGCATGCGCGCGTGGGTCGATTACGCGCGGCGCCGAGCGGGCACGGACCTGATCTGGCGACCGGGATGGCAGTTCGGCGATTGGCTCGCGCTGCACAGCGACGATCCTTCGTATCCCGGGGCAACGACGGGGACGGACCTGATCGCGACGGCGTTCCTGGCCCATTCCACCGACCTGGTGTCGCGCACGGCAGCGGTGCTCGGGCGCGAGATCGACGCGGCGGAGTATCGTGCCCGCTTCCGGGCGATCCGGGAGGCGTTCGATCGGGAGTTCGTCTCGCGCACGGGCCGAGTGGGCGAGAACACCCAGACGGCCTACGCGTTGGCGATCGCGTTCGATCTTCTTCCCGATTCCCTCGTGCCGGTCGCCGCCGGGCGCCTCGCGCAGGACGTGGACGCCCGCGACCACCACCTCACGACAGGCTTCCTCGGTACGCCGTACCTCCTGCACGTGCTCGGCGCTACCGGGCACGTTGGGACCGCGTTTCAATTGCTCACCCAGCGCACCTATCCGTCCTGGCTCTACCCGATCACCCGAGGGGCGACGACGATGTGGGAGCGCTGGGACGGCATTCGTCCCGACAGCTCGTTCGAAGATCCCGGGATGAACTCGTTCAATCACTACGCCTTCGGCGCGGTCGGCGACTGGATGTACCAGAACATCGGCGGGATCGATGTGGATCCAGCGGGACCGGGGTATCGACGGTCGCGAATCGCGCCACGACCCGGGGCCGGTCTGACGAGTGCGACCGCGTCCCTCGAAACGCTCTACGGGACGCTCACGTCGGCGTGGAAGGTCGACCGGGAGGGGCGGCGATTCGTGCTCGATGTCACCGTCCCGGCGAACACGTCGGCGGAAGTCACCCTGTGGGACGCTCGTGTCGACCAGGTGCGGGAAGGGGATCGCCCCCTCACCAGGGCGGGCGGCGTACGCGCCGCACGCCAACGCGGCAAGGACGTCGTTGTGGAGGTCGGCTCGGGGCAGTACAACTTCACGGTTACTGGGACTCCATAACCCATGCGCATTTCTCCCTCTCTGTTCACGCTTGTGCTGAGTTCCGCCGTCCTCGGCGCTCAGAGTCCAATCGGCATCTTCACCACGCACACCGACGTCGGTAAAGGAACGGGCTCCGCGTCCTACGACGCGCGCCTGCAGACCTATCTGATCGCGGGCTCGGGTCAGAACATGTGGGGCACGCGCGACGATTTTCATTTCGTCTGGAAACGGCTCAGCGGCAACTTCATCCTCTCGACGCGGGCGCGTTTCATCGGGAGGGGGCGAGAGGAGCATCGCAAGATCGGGTGGACGATTCGCCCATCACTCGATACCAACACGGCACACGTGACCGCCGCGCTGCACGGCGACGGCCTCACGTCACTCCAGTTCCGCCGGCAGACCGGCGGGATCACCGAGGAAGAGAAGTCGCCCGACAGCCTCCCCGATGCGGACGCGGTCATCCAGCTGGAGCGGCGCGATGGCGAGTATTTCATGTCGGTCGCGCCATTCGGCGATACGCTCGTCACGACGCGACTCGCCGACGTCGTACTTCCCGATACGGTCTACGTCGGCCTGTTCGTGTGCGCGCACAGCGACACCGTCATCGAGCGCGCCACATTCAGCAACGTCCGCATCACGACGCCGGCGCCCAAAAATCTCGTCCCCTACCGCGATTACCTCGGCTCGAGCCTCGAGATCCTCGACGTCGCCAGCGGCAATGCGACGATCGTGCATCAGTACTCGGGCTCGTTTCAGGCGCCGAATTGGACGCACGACGGCAAGGCGCTCATCTACGTGCAGGAGGGACATCTCTACCACTTCGATCTCGCCTCGCGGTCGCCCACCGTGATCAATACGGGATTCGCGACGCGCAACAACAACGACCACGTCCTCTCATTCGACGGCCGCATGATCGCCATCAGTAATCATGCGGTGGAGGACAGCGGTGCCTCGATCGTCTACACGGTGCCCGCCACCGGCGGCACGCCGAAGCGGATCACGGCCAAAGGACCATCGTACCTGCACGGCTGGTCCCCCGACGGCCGGTGGCTCGTGTATGTGGGCGAGCGCGACGGCGAGTTCGACATCTACAAGATCCCCGCCGCCGCCGGGGGGGGCGGGGGGGGCGACGAGATCCGCCTCACGACGGCGCCGGGACTGGACGACGGACCGGAGTACACGCCCGATGGCGCATTCATCTATTTCAACTCCGCGCGCAGCGGACGGATGCAGATCTGGCGGATGCGGCCCGATGGGAGCGGCCAGGAGCAGGTCACCAACGACGGCTTTAACAACTGGTTCCCGCACATCTCGCCCGACGGCAGGTGGATCGTCTACATCTCCTTTGGCCAGGACGTGGCGCCGAACGATCATCCGTTCTACAAGCACGTGCTGCTGCGATTGATGCCGATCGGCGGCGGGCCGGCGCGTGTCATCGCCTACCTGTATGGCGGGCAGGGAACGATCAACGTCCCGTCATGGGCGCCGGACGGGAGGCGACTGGCGTTCGTGAGCAACTCCGCAATGCTGTGATCAGTTGCTGCGGGCACGCAACACTGGCGCTTGGATCGAGGCAGCGTACCATCAAGCAGCGACTCT
>WNGD01004311.1_pt1 | contig 14056 bp, 10 predicted proteins | sample 5400671 | NCBI WGS metagenome assembly WNGD01 (sample SAMN13153369, study PRJNA577476) | soil metagenome | isolation source: 40 cm soil or saprolite under grassland replicate 2 | place: USA:California | collected 2016-06-15
GCTTTGGACAAGATTCTGAGCAAGGCAGGTTTTCAGCTCCTGCCTCGACCGCTCGAGGCCCAGACCGGCTCGCTGGCCGCGGCTGAGGACGGAAATGAAGAAGAGTTATTTGAAAGCGCGATGCGCGATGTGGTGCGGGTGACATGGCGTCATGATCCCGTGCCTTCCCTGCCGCCGTCACCCCGGGCCGCATCGAACGGGGACCTGGAGGACCAGAGGTTGATGGGGGCGGCGATGGGAGATCGTGAGGCACCCATCGCAGACCATCCGGAATACATCGAGGGCTGGGTAGGGGTTGCCGGAAAGCGCTACCTTCCGCGTTTGCGGGAGGGCCTGTATTCGATCCAGGGCCAGGTGGATCTGCACGGGCTTACTCGCGCGGAGGCCAGAAGAGTCGTGGAAGATTTCCTCCGCAGGATGTCCAGCTTCCGTTCTTGCTGCGTCAAGGTCATTCACGGCAGAGGCATCAACTCACCTACGGGCAGAGGGATACTCAAGGACAGCCTGCAGCGCTGGCTGGCTACTCGGAGGATGTCTCGCTACGTCGTGGCTTACGCCTCCGCTCCGGCCAGAGACGGCGGCGTCGGCGCGATCTATGTGCTCTTGAGGCAGTCCAGAAAATAAGAAGGGGCAAAGGGGCAGAGGGGTCAAGGGAAAAAGCTTTGTCACAGCTTCGTGAATGAAACCTTGCCTGGAAGATTCGAGGGTGTAGTTTTGACACCCTTTGCCCCTCGACCCCTTTGCCCCTTTGCCCCTTGACCCCTAGTTGTTCGCGTCTTTGCGGTGAATGCGGTTTCCAGCTTTTTTATGGGAATAGCGGACGGATTGGTTTAAGATGCACTCCTTCCAGAGCTATCGAAGGTGGGATTCCGAATGAGGTTTCTCTCTTTCATAAAATTGTTTCGTCGCTCCCGGATCGCTCTGATTCTTGTTCTCCTGGCCCTTTTCGCCGCCGTCTCCGGGCGAACGGAGGAGCCGGCCGTCTTCGCCATCAGCGGCGCCCGGATCTTTCCTGTGTCCGGGGCGCCGTTGGAGAAGGGGACGGTAATCTTGCGCAACGGAATCATCGAGGCCGTGGGCGCCAACGTCGCTATCCCTCCAGACGCCAGGACCCTCGACGGAACGGGACTCACGGTGTATCCAGGCCTGATCGACGGGCTCTGTGACACCGGCCTTGAGGAGCCGCGCGCTCCCCAGGCGCCGGGGCCGCCTTCCGCTCGTCCGGGTCCGCCAGCCGCACCCGCACAACCCGCCCAGCAGACCCCTGCGCCGCCGGCAGCCGAGAGGCCATTGCTGAATTCTCATGTGCAGGCAGCCGACCTGATCATCCCGACAAACAGGAAAATTGAAAGCGCGCGCGCCGTGGGAATCACCACCGCCCTCGTAGCGCCGCGAACAGGAATCTTCGAGGGTCAGAGCTCCCTGGTGAATCTTTCAGGAGCCTCCGTGGGAGCCATGGTCGTAAAAACTCCGGTGGCCATGCATATCAGTTTGCAAAGCGCCGGGGGCTTCGGCGGCGGTTACCCGAGCTCTTTGATGGGAGTCGTCGCCTTCGTCAAGCAAACTTTCCTGGACGCGGAGCGTTACGACGTCGCATGGAACATCTACAACGTCCACACAGGTGTCGTGCGCCCGGATTACAACCACTCTCTTCAAGCTCTGATCCCCGTGCTCAAGCAGGAACTGCCCGCCGTTGTGCCCGGAGACACACCCGCGCAAATACAGCGCGCAATGGAACTGGCCCAATCGTTCAAGCTCAAATGCATCCTGAGCGGTGGGAGCGAGGCGGCAAGAATAGCGCCCTTGCTGAAAGAGAAGGGGGTCCCGGTGTTGCTTTCCATGAAGTTTCCTGAACGAGACCGGGACTCCGACCCCGAATTGGAGGAAGAGCTTCCGGTCCTCCGCAGACGAGTGGAGGCTCCGGTCAACGCGGCGGCTCTGGCTAAAGCGGGCGTGCAGTTCGCCTTTCAATCCGGCGACATCTCGAGCCCGCGTGACTTCATGCGGAACATCGCCCGGAGCGTCGAAGCGGGACTGCCCAAGGACATCGCGATGCGGGCTTTAACGCTGACGGCGGCGGAGATTTTCGGCGTAGCTGGCAAGTTAGGGAGCATCGAGAAGGGCAAGACCGCTAATCTGACCATAGCCACAGGAGATATTTTCGACAGCCGCACCCGCGTAAAGTACGTGTTCATTGACGGCAAGAAGTATGACATCACCGAACCCGAACCGGAGTGAACCGATTGCGGATTGCGGATTTCCGATTTGACAATCGGGATTTGAAATCGACTAGGTTTTCTCAATCCACAGTCGCGAATCCCCAATTCTTCCGGCGTTTTTCAATCCGCAAGCCGCAACAGGCGGGGATGATTCGTATGAAAAAGACTGCTTTGATGGCGACGATTGTTCTCGCGTCGTGCGCGGCTTGGCTTCTGGCCTCTGAACCGCAGCGATCTCCCGCGTCCGGCGTCTTAATCATAAAAGACGCCTTCATTCTTCCTGTCTCGCGCCCTGCCCTTCCCAAAGGGTCCGTTCTCATTCGCGAGGGCAAAATCGCCGAGATCGGCCCCCAAGTTGCTACGCCCGAAGGCGCCACGGTGATCGACGCGAAGGGCCAGTATGTCATGCCGGGAATCATCGATTGTCACTCCCACATCGCCATCAGCGGCGGGGTCAATGAAGGCACACTGGCGGTCACCGCCATGGTCGGGATTGAAGACGTGATTGATCCCGAAGATATCAACATCTACCGGGACTTGGCCGGGGGCGTTACGACGGCCAACATCCTCCACGGCAGCGCCAATCCGATCGGAGGCCGCAATCAGGTCATAAAGCTCCGGTGGGGCAAGGACGCAAAGGGTTTGATTTTCGAAGGGGCGAAGCCGGGCATCAAGTTTGCCCTGGGTGAGAATCCCAAGCGCTCGCGGGCAACGCCCGGCGCTTCCCCGGCCCGCTACCCCCAGACACGAATGGGCGTTGAAGACGTGATCCGCGACGCCTTGATTGAAGCCCGCACCTACACCGAGAAGTGGGACGAGTACAAGAAACGAGCCTTGGCGGCAGACAAGCCAGCCATACCGCCCGCAAAAGATTTGAAGCTGGAAACTCTCGCAGAGATTTTGCGCGGGGAGCGATTGGTCCACGCGCATTGCTACCGCGCCGACGAGATCTTGATGCTTCTTCGGGTGGCCGATGAGTTCGGGTTCAAGATCGCCACGTTCCAGCACGTCCTCGAGGGTTACAAAGTCGCGAAGGAGATCGCCGAGCATGGCGCCGGAGCCTCAACTTTCTCGGACTGGTGGGCTTACAAAGTCGAGGCGTATGACGCGATTCCTTACAACGCCGCGATCATGACGCGCAAAGGCGTCGTTGTTTCCATAAATTCCGACAGCGCGGAAGAAGCCCGGCATCTGAATCAGGAAGCGGCCAAATGCATGAAATACGGGGGGCTCAGCGAGCAGGAAGCCCTGGCCTTGGTCACGCTGAATCCGGCGAAACAACTGCGTATCGACAATCGCGTAGGCTCGATCGAGCCCGGCAAGGATGCCGACCTGGTCATCTACAACCGCCACCCGCTGAGCGTCTACGCGGTAGCTCAGAAGGTCTTCATCGACGGCCAGGTCTATTTCGACATTCAGAAGGATCTGGAAATGCGGGAACGCCTGGAGAAGGAAAGAGCCTCGCTGAAAGAAAAGGATAAAAAGGAGCGGGAACGCGAGCGGCGCCCCGAGGGACGGCGGACACCTCCCACCGATGTGACAACGACTGCGGTCGAACCGCCCGATGAACCCTGAGAGCTGCGATTGAGACAAGAGCCGTTCTTCTCGAAAGGGTCTTTCGCTCCGGAGCGGGAGGAACTCAGCCAGGGGTGAGCGCTTTTTGCGAACCACTGGAACCCTTGCCTACGTGACCAACGCGCCCCGGCAAGGGCGCGGGGAGGTCCTGCAACCCGTGCCGGGGTGCGTATCGTTGTCCCTCTTCTACCCGGGGGTTCGCTTCGCTCACCCCCGGCTAAATTTCTTTTCGCCCCGCTGGGGCGGAAGACGTTACCGTATTTATGAAATCATGTAGTTAGGCTGCCGTCAGGGTACGGGAGGGCAGGCTAAAGCCGGAACTCCGAACCTGAGTTGGACACCGAGGGGAACGAACATGCAGAGGAGAAATCTCAAACATCTTCCGGCGCTAGCGCTGTTTTGCGCCCTCCTGGGGCTGCGGGCCAAAGCAGGGAGTCCGACCTATGCGATACGTGACGCGCAGGTGCATACCCTGGCTTCCTCGGGAACTCTCCCGCGAGCCACGGTGGTCATCGCCGACGGAAAGATTGCGGCCGTGGGTTCCAACGTAAAGATCCCTGCGGGAGCCCAGATCATCAACGGCCAGGGACTGGAAGTCTATCCAGGCATGATTAACGCCTGGAGCAACATCGGCCTTACCGAAATCGGCTCCGTTCCTGCCACCAACGACGCCTCGGAGATAGGAGACTACAACCCCCACCTGCTGGCCTTCACCGCGATCCATCCCGACAGCGAGCATATTCCCGTCGCGCGGGCAAACGGGATCACCGCCAGTCTGAGCGTGCCTGCCGGCGGGATTCTTTCCGGTCAGGCGGTGTTGCTGCACCTGGACGGCTGGACAGTGAATGAAATGGCCATCCTCAAGAGGGCCGGCCTCGTCATGCAGTTCCCGAGCCTCAGCGAGCGAACCGTCTCCGGGGGCGGGTTGCGGGAAACTCGCCGTCAGACTTTCTCCGAACGGAAACGGAATTACGAGAGACGTGTCCGGGAGATCGGCGATCTCCTGGAAGCCGCCCGCCATTACTCCAGAGCCCGGACCAGCAATCCCTCCACGGCAGTGGACCGCAAGCTCGAAGCTTTGATTCCGGTGGTTCAGGAGAAAATGGCCGTCTTCATACAGGCCGACACTGCCCGAGACATCAAGAATGCCGTCGACTTTGCCAGAAAGGAAAAGTTGAAGATGGTCCTTCAGGGAGGACGCGAGGCAAGCAGGGTGGCAGATCTGCTGAAGAAGGAGAACATCCCGGTGATTCTGGAATCCATCGTTGCGCTCCCTGTGCGGGAGGACGACCCGTACGACGCGAGGTTCACTCTTCCCAGAGATCTGGCCCGAGCGGGGGTCAGGTTTGCCCTGACCTCGCCGAGCAGCTCCGACGTCAGGAACCTGCCCTACGAAGCAGGGTTTGCGCAGGCCTACGGGCTGTCTCACGAGGAGGCTCTAAAGGCGGTCACCGTGAATCCGGCCGAGATTCTGGGCGTCGCGGATCGAATGGGCAAGATCGAACCTGGAAAAGTTGCTGACTTGGCCGTTACGGACGGCGACCTCCTGGAGATTCGTACACAAGTCAAGAATCTGTTCATTGCCGGCAAGAACGTCAGCCTGGAAACCAGGCACACCCGCCTCTACCAGAAGTACCTGAACCGCCCCTGAAGTCGCAGGGCGTTGCCGTCGGAACAGAGCTGAAACAAAACCACCGATGAACACAGAGCAGCGCAGCCGCAACCAAGAAAAATCTCACCACGAAGACACGAAGACGCGAAGAAATCCTTTGCGATTCTTCGCGTCTTCGTGTCTTTGTGGTGAATAGGTGTGGGAAAATTCTTTCCAGCTATATCTGGGCTGCGCGGAGCTTGAGCTGGGGCTCGGAAACCGGGGAGGGTAAGCAGAGACGTGGCGAGCTTCACCTGCCAGGACTGCGGGAAAACGTTCGAGGTTCCGGACGCGACGCTCGCCAAGTACCCGGGTTGGAAGCCCAAGCACTGCCTGAGCTGTAAGAACAAGCAGACGAGTACAACGACACCCGCTTCCCGCGAGCAACAAGGCGTGCGTCCATCCGCGGCATGGCGTGAAGAAAACCTGACGCTCAGCGAAGTGCTCGCCAAGTACAAGGCAGGCCCCAAGGTTGGAGTCTTCACCGACGGTGCGGCCGATCCCAATCCGGGCCCCGGGGGCTGGGGCGCGGTCTACGTGATCGACGATCAGATCGTCGCAGAGCGCTGGGGACACGAGCCGCACACCACGAACAACCGCATGGAGCTGTCGGCGTTAATCGCCGGTGTCTCTCTCGTGCCCGAGGGCACACCCGCCGTCGTTTACACCGATAGCCAGTTGTGCGTGAGCACGATCGACAAGTGGGCCCAGGGTTGGGAAGCGCGCGGTTGGCGGCGCAAGGGCGGCGAGGTCAATAACCTGGAACTGGTGCAGGAACTGTACGGCTTGTTCAAGCGCCGTCCCGAGCTGAAACTGCGCTGGATCGCCGCCCACTCCGGCTACCGCTGGAACGAGTACGCCGACTCGCTGGCAACGGCCTATCGGCGCGCGAAGCGATAAGTCTTTGGTTTGGAGTTCAGGCTTTAGCCTGCCCGGGCTCCGTGCAGCCTGAAGGCTGAACTCCAAACCTGGTTGCGTGCTACTTCCCGGCCGGCTTCCGGATTTCGGTCCCGGAAGCGCGCAGGATTCGCAGCAATGGCGGAGGAACGTCTTTCTTGGCGGATGCAAACAGCTGCTCGACCGGGCGCGGGTCCCGGGCCGCCATGCACCCCAGGGCCTGTAGCGAAAAGGATCTGACGATTCGGTTGGAATCCTCCAGGCGCTCAAGAAGCTCCTGGAGAAAGAGCGGCGCTCGTACGGGGAAGGAAGTTCCAAGCCGGCCGAGTGTGTAGACCAGGTGCCATCGGACATAAGCGGAGTCATCGGAGAGCGCTTCGCGGAGCCGGTCAACAACCCGAATGAGGCGATGCGCATGCGATTCCGAAAGCCGGGCCAGCGTTGCCGCCGCTCGTCCCCGCAGCGCCCGCTCGCTGTCATCCAGCAGAGCGACCAGTTCGTTGAGCCGCCCAGGATGGTCCACAACAGTCCTGACGACCTCCGCGGTCCGCAGCTTCGCCAGAGGAACGCGGTTCTTCTTGCGGTTTCGAGTGACCCTGCGATGAGTTCTTGTCTCGACCATAGCTTCTTACCTGCCCGGATCAGAATCATACCTGGAAAACCAGGTAGGCGCATAGAACGCTTCGCCCTAATCTTTATCGGCATTCTCTGCCTGTCTGCAAAGAGTTTTCGCAAGCCATTTGTTTCAGGCTTTGGCAGTCTCTTTCCCGACGTCCCAGCTCACCATCCTCCTTTCGCGTATCGACTGGTTGATGAGGTGCGCGCATGCAGCGTTGCGGTGACCGGCAAGGGCGTCCTGCAAAGGCTGCTTCCGCGTCTTGACGCATGAAAAGAAATTGCGGAAATGCAGAATCGTCGCATCGAATCCGATCTCGCGAAACTCCTCCTCACCTGCGAGCACTTCCGGTTCGCGGGTGTTGGGAAGCTCTTCGGAGCGCACCTTGGGATCCTTGTAATAGGCTTCTTCCAATGTCTCCGGCCAGCTTTCAACGATCCAGCGATTGTCCTCACTAACGATCTCGGGATGGAAGGAAAGGCCGTTACCGAGGACCAGGCTCCCCTTGGTCCCGAGAATCTGGAAGCCTCCCTCAGAGCTCAATTGATTGTTGAAGGTGCTGCTCAGGTTGGCCGTGAAACCTTCGGGATACTCCAGGATCGCGTTGACGGTATCGGGAACGTCTCTTGATTCCTTCCATCGGTAGAGCTGGCCCATTGCGACGAAGTTGGCGGGCATCTTCGCGTTCATCATGAAGTGGATGCTCGTCACCAGGTGCACGAACAAATCGGTTGCGATTCCGCCGGAATAATCGCGGTAGCAGCGCCATCTGAAGAATCTCGCGTAATCGACAGAACGCTTGGGCGCCGGCCCGAGGAACATTTCCCAATTGACCGTCTGCGGTGACGCGTCCGGCGGGATCGGATAGATCCAGGCGCCGCTGGCGGTGTTCCGGTTATAGAAAGCCCGAACCATTGTCACCTGACCGAGCTTGCCGGATGCGATGATCTCCCGGGCCTTTTGCTGGGTGCGAGAGCTCATCCCCTGGCTTCCCACCTGCAAGATGCGCCCGGCTTTCTTTACTTCCGCGATGATGTTGTTCCCCTCCTCCACCGCGTAGGTCATGGGCTTCTCGACGTACACGTCTTTGCCCGCCCGAACCGCGTCGATTGCCATCGTTGCGTGCCAATGGTCCGGAGTGGCGATGACGACCGTGTCTATGGATTTGTCTGCCAGAATCTCCTTGTAGTCTTTGTAGACTTTCGCGCGCCCTTTTGTCCGAGCCACCGCGCGATCGGTCCGGCCCTTGTAGGCATCGCACACCCCGACGATTTCCGTGCCGGGCAGCGTCATTATTGCCTGCATGAGCTCCTGCGCGCGCGCGCCGACGCCGATCATGCCGACAGTGACCTTGTCACTGGCTGGCACGCGAGCAGGAACTTCCGGAGCCTCGCCATGGCCTTCTCCGAGAGCCATGCCCATGGCCGCGCTTCCCAGCGCGCTCCTCTGGATGAACTGCCGCCGATTAATCTTACTTTTTTCCGACATGTTTCAAACCCTCCTTGGCACTGGGAAAGGACGGATGATTGAAATCCTCTAATACTGTACGCAGTCTAATCAACGGCGAGTATGACGCGACAAAACATCGATGTCAATTATCCAGGAATTTGGGGACAGTCACCGAAATCCCCGAATTTGTCTGCTCGTGGCGCAAGTTCTTTCTCTGGGATTCTGGGGATTTCGGTGACTGTCCCCAAATTCCTTTTCAGGAGGTGCGGCGCTGGAGGTGAAAGACATAGTAGACCGTGCCCGCGAGACCGCAGACAAAGGCGCCCCAGAAATTAACCCGCGGTCCCGCCTCCCAAAGCCATGCGCCGAGCAGCGAACCCGGCGTAACAATCAGGTCCCGCATCAAATAGTAGGCGCCAATCACCCGCCCCTGGTTGGATCCCGCGCTGTATTGAATAATGAGCGCCTTGCGAGCCGGCTCGCCGAACTCCTTGAGGCCGCGAATGACGAATGCGGCAGCCAGCCAGGCAATGGTTTGAGAATGAAGCAGAAAGAGAGGAAAGAGAGTGAAGAAAACGAACGTGGCAACCACGAAGGTCTCGCGGCCGTACCGATCCGAGAGATAGGCAATGGGAATAAAACAAACCATCGCCGTAGCCGTCTCCAAACTGGTCAGATACCCGAACTCCCGAGCGCCGATTCCGGGATAGGACATGGCATAGATCACCACCCAGGCGAAGGGTATGCGCTCGCAAAATCGAACAAGGATGTCCGAGAGGAGCAGGTGCCGCAACTCCGGCCGGAAATCGCCGATGCGCGGGCCGCGCCGCCAGGATGCGCTTTGGAAGCTCGAGATCTCATCTTCGGAGATGCGGAGCTGGATGAGCACGGTCGCCGCCCCAAGCAACGACGAAACGACAAGCGCCACGCGCATGCCGCCGCGAAAGCCCAGCCGGTCGATCAACAACCCTCCAAGAACGGGGCCAATGACGATCGGAACACGTTTGACAATTGCCTGAACCGCTATTCCCATTCCGTATTTCTCCGGCGCAAGATTCTTTCCCACCAGGGAAAACGTGGCGGGCAAGGAGAACGACGACCAGGATAGAAACAGAAAGGTTGCCCCCAGAACAGCGGGCCAGTGCGGTATCGCGAAGACGATCAAGTAGCCGATTATCGAGAGAGACGTAAAGAGGACCAGCGCCTTTCGATGCCCCCAGCGGTCCGTGAGAATTCCCCCCGGATAGGCATAGAGAGCCCCCAGCAGCGTCTTGAGACCGTCGTAGACACCGATCGCGAGAGTGCCAGCTCCGAGAACGTCGAGGTACTTGGGCACAAACCGGATCCAGAGCTCTTCGCCGCACCCAATGACAATCATCGCAGTCAGCAGCGCGACGACGTCACCGCGCAGTCCGAGGAAGTCTGCTACGGCTCGCGCGTTCCGCATGGAAAGTTATGGTACCATCGCGCGCGAATCCGGTTCTTGATGATTTCGCGACTGGTTATCGTATAATCGTGAAATTCGTGGCCAGTTTTTTTCTCCGTGTCTCTGTGGCCAAAAACCGTCATTGGCCACAGAGACACGGAGACACAGAGAAGAAGCGCCGCGAGCGTGAGCAGCGGACGGACGGAATTTTTTCACGGCTTGTGACACATTAACCGATTTTTGTGTGACCTTCGGTCTGGGCGTGAGCGGAAAATCTCCTTGCGGGGGCGCAAACATGAAAAACACGAGGCGCTTCACAATGCTGGGCCTTCTTGTGGGATGGACTCTGGTTCCGGGTGCGCCGGCAGAAGAGAGGTGGATTCCTCTTTTCAACGGAACCACCCTCGCCGGCTGGCACCTGCGCAACCCCAATGGTCCCAATCTCTGGAAAGTGGAGAACGGCGTCTATACGACTGCCGCGAAAGGCACGGACATTCAGACCGATCAAGAGTTCTATGATTTCCAGCTCCATGTAGAATTCAAGATCGTTCCGGCGAGCAACTCGGGCGTATACATGAGGGATCGCTATGAGATTCAGATCGCCGACAGCTACGGCAAGGATCCCAGCGACAGCGGATGCGGCGCGTTGTACCGGCGCATTCCTCCCGCGATCAACGCTAGCCGCCCTGCGGGCGAATGGGAAGTCTTCGATATCACCTTCGTGGGAAAACGCTTGACCGTATACCACAACGGCAAGAAGATTCTCGACCATGTGAACGCAGGCCCCAGGGGGACGGGCGCCAGCAGCGATCGCGAAGATGCGCCAGGCCCGCTCCGCCTTCAGGGCGACCACGGGGAGGTGTCGTTCCGCAACCTGAAAATCCGCTCGGTTTCCAAAGAAGAGGCCGCGCAACTCCTTGGGAAGTGAAATGCCGCCTGACGGCAGACCGTCCATTTCGGTTTTTCCCAAAGCTTATTTTGACGAGCTTTGCAGCGGCAAGATGCCGCTGCTCGACTGGATCGAGCAGGCCGGTACCCTGGGGATTGAAGCCATTGAAATGTACGACGGCTTTTTCCCCCGCCGGGACAGCGTCGAGTTGCGGGAGGTACTGGCCGCTATGAAGAAGGCCGGGTTGCGCACCTCCATGCTCTGCTTCTCGCCCGACTTCACGCATCCCGATCCGGCGGAACGGGCGCGTCAGATCCGGCGTCAGAAGGACGCTGTCGATTTGTCACTCGAGCTCGGAACGCCTTATTGCCGTACGCTCTCAGGGCAGCGCCATCCGGAAACGCCGCTGGAGGACGGTATCCGGTGGGCTGTCGAGGGAATCAGCGCCAGCCTGAAATATTCCGCCTCGCGCGGCGTCACTCTTTGCATGGAAAATCACTACAAAGACGGTCTCTGGCGCTATCCCGAATTCGCCCAGCGCAGCGAGATCTTCCTCCAGATTATCGATCAGGTCGACTCCCCTTTCTTCGGGGTGCAGTACGATCCCAGCAACACGCTCCTCGCCGGCGAGGATCCCGTCGCGTTTTTGCGCAAGGTGAAGCACCGCGTGGTGACGATGCAGGCCTCCGACCGCTACCTCAAAGGGGATGCCCGGCTCGAAGACCTCAGACAGGCGGACGGAACGCTGGGTTATTCTCCCGATCTATGTCACGGGGAGATCGGGAAAGGTCTGAACGATTACGACGCCATTTTCCGCATTCTGCGCGAGATCAACTACACGGGCTGGATCTCCGTCGAGGACGGCATGGAAGGCCTTGCCCAGATGGCCCGCAGCGTCCAGTTCCTCAAGAAAAAAATCGACCAGCACTACCGCTGACTCAATTGCGGATTTCCAATTGCGGACTGCGGATTAATCTCCGCGTTAATTCGTGTGATTCGTGGCGAGTCTTTCTGTCGTCAGTTCCCCGGGGTTCCATTGTGATTCCCATATGTGATATCCTGTCACATTATGGCGGCCGGACTTCAGACGCGCGGACCCAAAGGCAAGCCGCTGGTAGGAAGCTTGTTTGAGTTCCGCCGTGACCCGCTCGGTTTCCTGACAGGGCTTGCGCGCACGTACGGCGACATCGCACACTTCAAGCTCGGACCCCAGGACGTCTATCTTTTCAATCATCCGGACCACATCAAGGATGTCCTGGTCACCCGCCATCGCAATTTCGTCAAGAGCCGCGGCCTCGAGCTGGCGAAGCGTTTCCTGGGGGAGGGATTGCTGACCAGCGAGGGGGAGCTCCATCGCCGGCAACGGCAGCTGGTTCAGCCGGCCTTTCACCGGCAGCGTATCAACAGCTATGCGAATGTAATGGCGGATTTCGGGGCGAGAACCAGAGAGCGCTGGCAGGCCGGTATGACCCTGGATGTCGCCCAGGAGATGATGCGTCTGACTCTTGCGATCGTGGCCAAAACGCTTTTCGACGCGGATGTGGAAAATGAGGCGCAGGACATCCGGAAGGCGCTGACCGAGGTCATGCAATTGTTCGGCCGGGTCACCCTTCCCTTCACGGAGCTTCTCGACAAGCTCCCTCTTCCAAGCAACCGCCGTTTTCAGAAAGCGCGGGAGAGGCTCGACGCGACCATTTACCGGATCATCAACGAGCGCAGGAAGGACCGGGAGGACCGGGGCGACCTCCTCTCGATGCTGCTGCTGGCGCAGGATGAGGGGGACGGAAGCGGCATGTCAGACCTGCAGGTCCGCGACGAAGCGATGACGCTTTTCCTCGCCGGGCACGAAACGACAGCCAACGCTCTGACCTGGTCCTGGTATCTGCTATCCCAGCATTCCGAGCCGGAAGCAAGAATGCACGCCGAAGTGGATGAGGCGCTCGAAGGGCGAGTGCCCGGCTTTGACGACGTGGCGCGCCTTCGTTACACGGAGATGGTTTTCGCGGAGTCCATGCGGCTCTACCCGCCCGCCTGGGTCATCGGACGGCGAGCGCTTGAGGATTACGCGATCGACAGCAACATCATCCCGGCACGCTCGGTTATCTTAATGAGTCCCTACGTGATGCACCATGATCCGCGCTATTTTCCGGATCCTTTCAAATTCGAGCCGGCTCGTTGGACCACGGAAGCGCGCGAGGCCAGGCACAAGTTCACGTACTTCCCTTTTGGTGGCGGACCTCGAGTGTGTATCGGGGAATCCTTCGCCTGGATGGAAGGAGTCCTGCTGCTCGCTACCCTGGCCCAACGCTGGCGCCTGAGGCTTGTTCCGAACCACCCTGTCGTTCCCCAACCCCTGATCACCCTGCGGCCGAAGTATGGCATGCGTATGCAAGTCGAACCCCGCTAAGGGCATCAGACCTCAGACCTCAGGGATCAGACTACCTGCGAGTTGGAGTCTGAGGTCTGAAGTCTGAGGTCTGATCTTGTGTGGAAGGCGGAAATATTCTAATTTGAGGGCGGGAGGACAGCTCGTGGCAACAGCGGTTCACGTAAAGGATGTAGGAATTCAGGACTTTGATCAGTCGGTAATTGATGAGTCTTTTCGCCGCCCGGTGGTTGTAGATTTCTGGGCGCCGTGGTGCGGTCCCTGCCGGATTCTCGGGCCGGTGCTGGAAAGACTGGCCGAGGAATTCAAGGGTGATTTTCTCCTGGCCAAGGTCAACACGGAAGAGAATCCGGAGATCGCGCAAGGTTTCGGTATCCGCAGCATTCCAAACGTGAAGGTTTTCAAGGGGGGCGCGGTGGTCGACGAGTTCATGGGCGCGATTTCCGAGGGTGAAGCGCGGCACTTCTTGCGCCGTCACTGTCCCAGCGACGCCGACCGGAAGTATGCAGAAGGATTAGCTTGCCTGGACCTCGGCCAGGCGCAGGAAGCGCGTCGCGCATTCGAAGAAGCTCTTCGAGCGGACCCCTCTCACGGCGGCGCGTTGTTAGAGCTCGGAAAGATTTTGGCTGCCGCCGGCGACGCAGAGGCCGCATCCCTGTGGGATCGAATCCCGTCCGATTCTCCGCAGCAGGAACAGGCGGAGCCTCTGAAACAGGCCCTCGAGTTCCACACCGTTTGCGGCCAGAATGGAGGATTGGAGGCCTGCGCGACCCGCGCGGCGGCAGAACCCGCGAATCTGGAGGCGCGGTATGCTCACGGCTGCTGCCTTGCAGCCGGTGGCGACTATCGCGGAGCTCTGGAAGAGTTTCTGTTTGTAGTGACGCGCAACAGGAACTTCAGGGAGGAGGCGGCCAGAAAAGCGATGCTCACCGTGTTCGTTCTTGCCGG
>WNGD01010253.1_pt1 | contig 14055 bp, 12 predicted proteins | sample 5400671 | NCBI WGS metagenome assembly WNGD01 (sample SAMN13153369, study PRJNA577476) | soil metagenome | isolation source: 40 cm soil or saprolite under grassland replicate 2 | place: USA:California | collected 2016-06-15
ATGTGCGCCAGGCGAACGTCCAGCCCTGCTTCAGTCCATTCAAGATTGCTGGCATTGCCGCTGGTAGAATCACCTGTGCAGAAAGTGCTACTCCGCGAGCACCAAGGTTGCGTGCAGCCTTGAGGTAGATTGGGGGGGTGTTCTTCACGCCGGCATCGACTCCAAGAGTTATCGAGAAGAGGGCGCCCATTACTACTACGAAGATGATTGCCTGGTCGGTCAGTCCAAGCCAAAGAATAGCCAGCATACGCTCGGCAACGCCTGCAGTCCCAATATCAATGAGCCAAGCGTCTGTTCGAGTAGTCGACTGCGACCGATAAGCAAGCCTAGAATCACTCCAATCACTAGTGATATGCCATAACCAATGCCGAGACGTTGCAGGCTTAAAAGTGAAGCTTGTAGGAATTGGCCGTTCTGGAAGCCGTTCACCAGCGCATTCAGTACTGCAAGTGGCCCTGGAAACAGGTAATCGGGCCAGATACCAGCAATAGCAATCACCTGCCACAGCATCAATAGCAGCGTATAGAATACGATGCGGCGTAACCAAGCAGATTGCGCAATACCACTCACCCCTTCACGTTTCGTGAACACACTAATAGCTTTTGCCATCGGTTTCCTCCTGCTCTTGAGCACCCATCGCGTCTCGTAGCACAGACATGATCTCTGCTGCCTGATCCACCAATAGGTGATTCTCCAATGAACGTGGGCGAGGCAAATCGATGTGAAATTCGCGCACAATGCGTCCTGGCCTGGGTGAAAAAACCAGTACTCGGTCTCCAAGCGCCACCGCCTCGCGAACATTATGAGTTACAAACAACACCGTTTTGCGAGTGGATGCCCAGATCGATTCCAACTCGGTGTGCAGCCGGTCGCGTGTCAGCGCATCCAGGGCGCCGAAAGGCTCATCCATCAGTAATATTGCCGGGTCAATTGCCAGCGCGCGAGCTATTGCCACGCGCTGGCGCATCCCACCAGAGAGCTGATGTACATAACTGTGCTCAAAGCCTTTCAAATGTACCAACTCGATGTAACGCCGAGCGGTAGCTGACCGGTCTTTTGCTCGCATGCCTGCCTGCCGCAGTCCAAACTCGACATTATGCTGGACATCCAACCAGGGAAACAGCGCGGCTTCCTGAAAGAGCAGCACGCGATCAGTACCGGGACCATGTACAATTCGCCCATCGGCTGAGACCGATCCGCTACTTGGTGATTCCAGTCCAGCAATGATGCTGAGCAATGTTGATTTGCCACAGCCACTTGGCCCGAGCAAGCAAACAAACTCGCCTGCCACCACATCCACATCCACGGGGCGCAGGGCCTCAACTATTCCTGCGCGTCCGGGAAAGATCTTGCTCACACCCTCGATCTGCAAAGGGATACCGCCGGGTGTTGTCTGATCGTTGTTCGCGGTACGCGTTAGACGCTGCGCACCACCCAACGTTAGCTGTTGAAACATTTGCGTTGCCCTCTCTTCGTAGTCAGGCCGTTCATTGCTACTATCCCGCAACTGTAGCTAGCCCCTTAGACGCGAGAACCTGGTTTAGAGGTCCTAGATGGTATATTCCATTCAGATCAGGGTTGGTACTGCCCAGGAAGCCGAGTGTAAAAGCTCTATTAGCTGATTCCTGGAGAGTTGTGGTGAGCGGATCATAGGTGATGTCCAGGTTATTATAAGCCATGTCGATCTCCTTGCTTGCCAGTGCCTTTCCTGTGATAAGCTTAATCTGACTGTTAACAATACTCCTGGCGCTCTCTGGATTGCTCAAGATGTACTGTACAGTGTCGACATGTGCCTGCAAGAATTTGTTCACCAGATCTGGATGTGCATCAAGGAACGCTTTGCGCACAACCACATTGGTGGTGACAAACTTGCCATCAGGCCACAGAGTGCGCTCATCGACAAAGACTTTACCGTTCCCCTCAACGATCAGGCGAGTTGCCCATGGTTCAGGTACCCATGCACCATCGATCTTTCCCGTTTTGAACAATGTCAGAATGTTGGGATTATCGGTCGGGATCACCTGTACATTTCCACCTTTGTCGGCGGTCTTAAGGCCATTTTGTTGGAGGAAGTAGCGCAACGAGACATCCTGGGTACCACCGAGCTGCGGGTCAGCAAGCTTTTTGTTGGCAAGGTCTTTGGCTGTCTGAATGTTTGCGGCTGGCCGAACGATGAACAACGCCCCACCACTCGCAGCACCAGCAATAATACGCAGTGCCTGGCCGTGGCTTTTCACATAGCCGTTGATCGCCGGGCTGGGACCTACATAACCAATGTCAATGTCACCGGCAAAGAGCGCTTCAATCAACGCCGGACCAGCATTGAATGTCTTCGTTTCCAGTTTGACATTTGATCCAAGCGCATGTTGGAAGGTACCGCGTTCTACACCTACTAAGGCTACGGCATGGGTCAGGTTTGGAAAATAACCGAGGTGGACTGTAATTGGCCCGGGACTACTATTGGAAGTTTGAGAACCACAGCCTACGAGCACAAGAGCGAACAACACAAGTAGTGCAACGATACGAGAAGCGTAAGTAAATGCTGTCTTCATCAGGTCCTTCTCCTTTTGTTCATGATTGACAAGACGACGTTTGATTTGTAGAAGAATGATTTCAATCACTCAATTTTTGCAGGAGCTTCGCCAATAACTGGCTTTAGTTGGGCCAAAAGCGCTTGTACAAGTGCTTCGTCCTGTTTGCTGACCGCTAGACGAGCTTCCCACAACAAGGAATCTCCGTATTGTCTTGCTACCTCAGCGGTTTGCAACCTTCTACAGTAGTTTCAACATGCTTGTAAATCGCCAGCAAAGTTAACTAGCTATGTATATAATGTAACTAAAGTTACATTATATACACTCGAGTATACCCGAGAGACAAAGAGAAGTCAAGATTTGGCCAAAAATTGAGCTTAAACTAACGTAAATCAGATAATTTAACTCAAGTAACGCGATACGGATGTCGGTGATTTGTAACTTTAGTTACAAATATACTAAACACTTTTTACGACATAAAGTTATAAGGTTAATGAGATGGAGGATCTCAAATCAGGAATCGCCTTTTCAGTTAGAAAGGAAAGTGACTAATATTTTTCAATCGGTGCGCCGATCAGACTTCCCCATTCGGTCCATGAGCCGTCGTAATTACGCACATGGGGGTAGCCTAACAGATAGTGAAGAGCGAACCAGGTATGACTGCTTCGCTCACCAATGCGGCAATAGGCTATTACTTCTTTGTCTGTAGTAACTCCCTTGCTTTCATAAAGGGACCGCAACTCTTCAGCCGATTTAAAAGTCCCATCGTCGCGCACTGCCATTGACCAGGGAATGTTGGCTGCCCCAGGAATATGGCCGCCTCTCTGCGCTCCTTCTTGTGGTAGATGCGCAGGGGCAAGTAGTTCGCCGCTATATTCGCCGGGAGAACGTACATCTACGAGAGCGACATCTTTGTGGCCAAGTTCCGAGAGGATCTGGTCACGCAAGGCACGAATTTCAGTGTTGGGTGGTTGAGCGAGATATACTGTCCGGGAATATGAAGGGACCTCTGTGGTGATTGCGCGCTTGTCAGCAAGCCACTTTACGCGTCCTCCATCTAAAAGGCGGACATCTTTGTGTCCAAAGTACTTGAGAATCCAAAGCGCCCAGGCGGCGAACCAGTTATTATTGTCTCCGTACAAGACAATGGTAGTATCATTGCTGACACCCGCATTGCTCAAAAGCTCTTCTAATTGCGCCTGGCTGATTGGAGCTCTTACCACCTGGTCCTGAAGCTGTGTTTGCCAGTTAAAACCAACTGCGCCGGGAATGTGCCCTTGATCGTAGGCGGTGGTATCCACATCAACTTCAATCAATCTGACCATTGGATCGTGCAGATGGGCCTCCACCCAATCTGCATCTACTAAAACTTCGGGGTGAATATATCCTTTGTCTTCAGGCATAGCTACTCCTTAAAAACCACGAAATAAAGATTACAGATACTACACCATTGGCAAGCGGAACATACAGTATTTGAAACTCTGGCTTCACTGGAAAGATAATAACATATTTTAAATCATTCCTGCAAGTTATTTTACACATTCCGAGATGTTATAATGAATTTGGTATGAGTTAAAACCAAATTCATTCTTTCCTGTTATTTAAGTCATTCTAAGGAGTTATAATAAGAAGGAAGTAAGGCACTCGGTGGTCAAGAGTTACCAGTACAGGGTTATACAATACATCCATTAGAATTGAGACGTTTCATACCTGGAGGGCGAGATGAATTTATACCATTTACGTGTTTTTCAGACGGTCGCTGAACATGAACACATTACAAGGGCATCTGAGGAGTTGATTCTCAGCCAACCTGCTGTCACAAAAATTATTCAAAGCCTGGAACATGAAACGGGGCTTGAGCTCATTGAACGACATGGTAGGCGTATTGTACTTACTCATGCAGGGCATGTGCTGCATAGCTACGCCAGGCGTATGTTTGCGCTGGAACGCGAAATGGAGGAGGCCCTGGCTGGGCTTCAGGATGTCGAAGCGGGCGAAATTAAACTGGCAGCAAATACCACGACCGGTGTGTACTTACTCCCTCCAATTGTGGCTCGTTATCGGATGCTCTACCCTCAAGTGATCCTGCATATTGATATCCTCAACTCGCATGAGATAATTGAGCAGACCTTGAACTGGACATTGGATTTTGGATTGGTTGAAGGTGATCCATCAACACTTCCACCAGGATTGCAGGTGGACGTGTTTGCACAAGATGAACTTGTATTGGTAGTAGCGCCAGGTCATCGTTGGAGTGGGCTGGATGAGTTAGGCCCAGAGGCATTGCGAGAAGGAGAGTTGTTACTGCGAGAACAAGGAAGTGGAATTCGCGAAGTAATCGAGCATGTATTATTGCTTCATCGTATACAGGTACGTCCACTGTTTACACTCCCCGACAACGAGGCCATAAAGCAGATGGTTATGAGTGGTGTAGGAGCAGCCATTGTCTCAGCTCTTGCAATACAGCGCGAACTGGCAAGTGGTGACCTCATACGTATTCAAATTACCGGAGTCGACTTACGCCCTCAGCTCAGCATGGTGAGACGTACAGACAAACAGCTTTCGCGAGCGGCCCAGGCTTTTTGTGAACTCTTGCAACCTTACGGTGATAGATAAGGATTTTCTATTCTATTGAAGATATATACAGATGTGTTATTATAAATAATATAAAGCTTAGTTTTCTCAACAGATTATCCTTAAATGCAAGTTTACAAGGAGGAAGACATGCGACGAAAATGGATTTACATTATCGCACTTCTCATTATAGGATTTTCTATTCTATTAATAATCGTCCCGAGCACATTAGCATCCACCCATACCGGGATGATCATAGATACACCGACGCCTACACCTGATGCTAACGCCTTACTAAAGGCAGCGAATGATGCCAATAATCAAGCGCAAACTCTTATTACGATTATCACAATAGTCAGCGTAGTGCTTGCTGCTCTTGCTATTTTTATTACTGCCATTACTATTATTACAGTTATTTTTGCATTTTTGGGCATCTCATCATTGAGAGATGTCAATGAGTTTAAAGAAAAGATGCGCCTGGACCTGGAAGATATGCACAAAGATGCAATGGCTACACGTGGCTCGCTTGTCTATCTTGGTCTGGGTGATCGCTTGATGAGCAAAGGCTCTGTTAAAGAGGCAATCGAAAGTTACAGGAAAGCCGGTACCTTCTCACCACAAGATGATCAAATCAACAATGACTTGGGACGCATTTACAGTGACGCGGGCTATTACGATGATGCTATCTCTGCGTTTACTAGAGCCACAAAAACTAATCCGGATTATGCAGAGGCGTGGAAAGGATTAGGATTAGCTCATCGGCGCAAGGGAGAAGAAATGATAGAGCCTGAAGAGTACAATAAAGCTATAGATTGCTTTAAGAAAGCGCTTGCTTTAAAACCCGATGACGATGACGCTTATGGAATAATTGGTGGACTATATCGACGACTAGAAGAATACAAAAGATCACTGGCATATTATGAGCAAGCGTACAAAATCAATCCCGCTTCTTCTTATGCACTTGGCAATTTGGCAAGTCTTTCATGGTACCTGGGTGAAATTGTGGAGGCAAAAAAATACTTTTCAGATACTGAAATAGCGGCGAGTACACGTATTTCAAAAGGAACACCGGAGGGCTATTGGGATTATTACGATCTTGCATTGGCTCAGCTTGTATTGGGCAAACCCAGTGCAATGGATAGCTACAAAAAAGCTATAGAGGTTACCCCAACTCCTGGTAAAGAGAAATTTAAGAGTGTACTAGATAACCTTCAATTTTTGCAAAAAGCAAGTACTCCTATTGAGGATTTACCACTAGTGATTCAGATGATAGAGGATGAAAAAAGTAGATCGCTTTAGGATTCTCAGTTTCGCTTGACTTTGCAGGGTTGTTGAAGTACCATAGCTACGCCTGTAACAAATGTTACTAATATTTCCTCATTTTGGGGGTAGTTATTCATGCAGCAGCGTGAAGCTATACGTTGGTTGCAACTAACGTATAAAGTGCCTAGCGAACCTTCTCAGAAGCGTGTGTGGGTATGGCGACGATTACAAAATCTTGGCGCATTTGCACTCCAAAACTCAGTCTATTTGCTTCCATATTCAGAAGAGGTAGAGAAACATTTTCGGCAACTGGCTCACGAAATTCATGAGATGGGTGGAGAGGCGAGTATCTTTTCAGTCACAGCGCTTGATGGAGATAATGAGCATCGTATCCTGCAAGTAATTGTAGCGGCTCGTGAGGGTGAATATAATACTGTGATCAAGGTCTGCTCCCGTTTTCTGGCGAAGGCCAGGTGGGTAGTTCAGACGCAAGGTTGGAGTGACCAGGTGCATGCAGAATTTGCTGAAGTGTTGGAAAAGGTGCATGTGCTCTTTCGCACTGCCAAGCGCCACGATATGCTGGGTATATTGACTGCTACGAAACGCGCTTCTGCTGCCGAGGCGCTTATGGTGAGCGAGCAAGTGTTCCGCATGCTACTCGATCAAGAATATACACGAGCCAATCGCTTGTTAGAAATGCATAGCGACCTGCTACCGGTCGCTATGGAGGTTGAATCCCCTGCTGCAAGTAAGCAACTGGTTGGCCAAACTGAGCAGTCAGGCCAGTATGCTGGCGGTGAAGACTCCGACAGACAAGAAGAGGAGAATGCGTATGGACGAAGAAGTAACACCAGCACCGTTGAGAATGCAAGAGACAGTAATCACTACTGAGAATGTCTTAAGCTCTCAGCAGACTGTCGTTAATGCTGCTTCACTGGGGTGGGCGATAGCAGAATTACTTGGCCGCTGCTATATATTGAAGGCAGTGCAACCAGGTGATCTAGACTGGAGCGGTGACAAACCGGTGCTGTTACAAGAAGTTTATTCACCGAGGGAGAAAATACGTGCCCTGATGGTACATATTCGTTTTCTGGCAGATGCGTTAGGCGTAAGCTCATGCTTAATTGAGCATGAAAATGATGCTGATAATGCCAGGCCCTATGTAGATGTGTTGGAGGAAAATGTCAAGCTGCTGACTCAGCACGATCTTGACGCTCTGACTTGCGAGCAACTTCGTGGCAAGATCAATGTACGCCTCTTCTTCTGGGACTTATGCATTCATGAAATAATTCAAGATAGAACTACCACGATCCCTAAAGCGTATATTGTAGGTCGAAGTCTTGCCAGTCTTCGTTGGTATTTTGGTTTGCGGGATAAAGCACCAGACAACGAGTTTATGAAGAAAGTTTGTAATGAGTATATACCATTATTGCACCCATACGTATCGCCATTCGCAGTTGGAGCTTTATCCAATAGTCTTGAACCCTGGTGGAATGCTATTTCAGGTGGTCAGGTGCAGCCAGGCCCTGATGGAGAAGCTCCGATAGAACTCCAGAAGCAGACCAATATCTGGTACTCCCTAATGACCTGTGAACGCGATGCTTTGAGTTATGCGCCATTGGTGACCGGGAGGAGTTATATCTGGAAAGTGTTACGGGTCTCCTGGCCGATGTTCTTATTAGGAGTTCTTGCTTTCATAGTGATCCTGGGACTCCTGTTGTTTGTGATCATTTCAAATCCCAGTATCATAACCAAAGATGTTGCGGCTGTGGTTGCTTTATTAACGACTTTAGGCATTATTAATAGTTTAGGTAAGACGGTTGGCAATCTCTTAGATAATGCAGTATCTAAAGTTACAGGAAATTTCAGAGGCACAGTAATAGAAAATATCAGGCATTCCACTCAACAGGATGCAGTAAACAAGGCGACATTCATTCCTCTAGCCAGCCCCAACCCGAAAGTTGCGCAAAATACCCAGGTGAAAGGTTAACGCTGAATAAATATCTGGTCTTGCATTCAGCTATAAGAAAGAGTACAATCAATAGTATTCAAACCATCTATATGTTGAAGTGGAGTAATTTGTAGCTATGAGTACCTCTGCCTCTGGATCTCACACGTCAAGTAATGAGCAAACTGCGCATGACACGATACCCCGCCGCCTGATTGTTACTGCCGGCGTTGTGCGTTGTTATTTTCGCAATTCGTGATTGGTCGCTATGGGTCTTATTACGCGATAGCCCCTGGGGACCACCCATGCGACTTGTGCTTGGCACGGAATCTGTCACCGATGCCGTGGACCGCACGCTTGAGTCAGTGCTGATGTGGCCTGCCGAGGCTACACTTTTGGAACTTAAGGCTGGCTGGCAAGAGCAGCAAGTCTATGTATGGGGGAGCGCCGAGCAAGGAGCGGCAGTCTCGTTGATTCATAGCGTGCTGTTGTGCGCAAATCGCGATGAGCTGCGCCCGAACCTGTATAAGCAGCCCGTACCCAGCCTGCGTGTAGACTGGAGATCGGTGTTGAAGATTGAAACGGGCCAGCATATCCTCGACCCGGAAGTGCGCCCAGTTGTGGATACTGCGTTGAACACGCTGCGTTCTCATGTGCAACGTGACCCGGAAATAGTGCTGCGTTATCTCGCCGATATGACAACAATGGGTTCTGCGAACGACAGCGAAGAGTGGTGGCAGCAAGACCTCTCTGCCCAAATGAAAAAGGAGACGCGTCCTCTCTCTGTTCTCAAAGAACCAGTGTCTGGGGACGGCATTTTGACACTGGCTGAAGCAGCATTACTTTACAAAGCGTTTTTCCCACCGGATGAGCAAATAGACTTATCAAATCTGCGGCGGCGTTTCCTGGCAACGAATCGACTTAAAGCTCTGGATGAAGAACGGCCTGTACGTGGTAAGGAACTTGACTGGCGTCGTGTCAGCAAAGCGTATCGTTATAACGGTTCCTAACGAAAAGGAATACAAATGGCAAAAGTGACAACCGGTACTGGTGATACAGGCTATACCGGTCTGCTTGGTGAGCAGAGGGTTCCGAAATATGATCCACGCCCAGACACATTTGGCACAGTTGATGAAGCAACATCTGCCCTGGGGTTGGCCCGCGCGGCGGCACAGGATCCTAAAGTCAAGGAAATTATTTATCGAATTCAGCAAGAACTTTACCTGTTAATGGGAGAATTGGCGACGCCGCCGGAGAATTACGAAAAGATGGGGCTGCGCATGACAGTTGAGCACGTACAGCGACTGGAGCAGGTGGAGGAGCAACTGAAACGGGAAGTTGAAATTCCAAATAAATTCATCATCCCAGGTGATACCCTTGATGGCGCTGCACTCGACCTCGCTCGCACCATCATTCGCCGTGCTGAGCGCATGGCAGTGAAACTGCTGCATGATGGCGTCATTGAGAACGGCGAAGTGGTACGTTACCTTAATCGCCTCTCGGATCTTGTCTTCATACTCGCTCGCTATGTCGAGGTCAAGTCGTCTCTGGCAGAACTGCCGGAGTGATTATGCAGATTAACTTGTTAATGCGGACATCATCACATCCGATGAGGGCCGATAAATCGGCGCTGGGCGCGATAAATCGGCCCCTACTGATGACTGGATTAGTTTGTTAATCTCCATAATCTGCCAGTGGCGGAGACAAAAGTCCCAACCTGTGGAATTTCCTTGCAGTATTAGAATTTTTGTACTATACTCTCCTTTGGTGATTGTAGTTTGTTTCGATCTATGTAGTCCTCAAGACTGAAAGGAGAGTATCCACGTGTCAAGCCATCCTATTGTGCACATTGAAATTCCGGCGAAGAAAGCCGAGGAAGCTGGAAAGTTTTACGGTGACCTCTTTGGCTGGAAAATTGAGGCTGACCCCACGTACAACTATGTACAGTTTATAGCGGAAGGTGGGCCTGGCGGTGGCTTTGTTGAGGTAGGTCGGAGTGGGATGCCTGTGGAGTATAAGCCAGATAGCCTTCTCGTTTATGTCTCGACTGACGATATCGATGCTACCCTCGCGAAGGTCGAGTCTCTCGGGGGCAAGACGCTCATGCCTAAAACCGAGATTCCCCATGTTGGCTGGTGGGGCGTTTTTTCTGATCCGTCAGGGAATCGGATCGCGCTGTATACCAGTATGAGCCATTAAGCCTGAGTTGTTTCTACTGTATTGTTGGTATCCTCTCTACTCTCGATAGTACGAGAGGATACATTTTTTTGCCTTCTTTTCCATTGATAAGCTTCAGGTCTCGGTTTTTTTGTAGCTCCACGAACCTGAATGAAGTCAATGCTTCCTGACCATAGGGTTCTCCTTTTCATGCGAATGTCAAATCGCAATAGAGGAGTTTATGAGGTATTGTCCATTTCAAAATGAACCATTTCGGGTGGATCGCTTAATATATCAACCTTCCAGCGTATAGACGATAGATGAACTGATTTATTATGCATTCGTCTATGATAGAATACACCTGTACGTTGTATGAGCTACTATCCTGCCCAGAAGCGCTTGCCAGATGAAAGCTGAGATCCTTCGCTTCGCTCAGGATGACAGGTATCTGGAAGCGCTTTGATCATTGATTTGCCAGGTGAAAGCTGAGATCCTTCGCTTCGCTCAGGATGACAGGCATCTGGAAGCGCTTTGATCATTGATTTGCCAGATGAAAGGGCTATCATGGAACAGCGATTTGTTTTCAGCACCAGTGAACATAATCGTTTAATTAGCGATGGTGATGCCTGGCGGCGCTGGGGACCGTATCTGAGCGAGCGCGCCTGGGGCACTGTACGCGAGGATTATAGTCCTGATGGTAGCGCCTGGGAGTATTTTCCGCATGATATCGCCCGGTCCAGGGCTTACCGCTGGAATGAGGATGGGCTGGCCGGAATCAGCGATGACAAGGGGTGGATGTGCTTTGCTCTCGCCCTCTGGAATGGCCGTGACCCAATTCTCAAAGAGCGCCTATTTGGTTTAACGGGACCAGAAGGCAATCACGGCGAAGATGTCAAAGAAACGTACTTTTACCTGGATAGTACACCGACTCACAGCTACATGCGCATGCTCTACAAATACCCACAGGCGGCCTTTCCCTACGAGCAGCTTATCGAGGAGAATAGGCGGCGCAGCAGGCAAGACCCGGAGTATGAGTTGCTGGATACAGGTGTTTTTGATGACAACCGCTATTTTGATGTGTTTGTGGAATATGCCAAGGCTACTCCTGAGGATATCCTGATACGCATCAGAGCTATCAATCGTGGGACAGAGCCTGCGGTGCTACATCTCCTGCCGACCATCTGGTTTCGCAATATCTGGTCATGGGATATCGATGCAAGGCATCCTTTACTAAAGCAATGTACCTGGGATTCGCAGGATAGGCGCTATGGACTTGATAATTCTGGCTCCTACCGGTTAATAGAGGCACAACATCCAATCCTGGGCAATTATTATTTGTATTGCGAAGCAGTCATGCCCTCTGATGATGTACTTTTCACCAACAATGATACGAATGTGCAGAGGCTCTTTGATATACCTAACGCTACGCCCTATGTTAAAGACGCCTTCCACGAATACCTTGTTCACGGAAACCATCGAGCGGTCAATCCAGCACGTATAGGCACGAAAGCAGGTGCCTTTTACAAGCGGACAATCGCTGCTGGGGCAACATTCATCTTGCGATTGCGACTGACTAAAGTAACAAACCAGGATGATCAGCTTACCGGCATAACCCCACCTTTCACTGATTTCGATGCAATGTTCAAGATACGCCAGCAAGAAGCGGACGAGTATTATGCCGCGCTACAACCAACACACCTGGAAGCGGATCAACGCCGCGTTCACCGCCAGGCACTGGCGGGGATGCTGTGGAACAAACAGTTCTATCACTATATCGTTGAGAAGTGGATACGGGGCGACCTGGCCCAACCACCACCACCTCCGCAGCGTAAGAATGGGCGCAATCGTGAGTGGCGGCACCTGTACAATGAACGGGTGATGTCGATGCCGGACAAGTGGGAATATCCCTGGTATGCCTCATGGGACCTGGCGTTTCACTGCATTCCGTTTGCTCTCATCGATAGCGGCTTTGCCAAGAGTCAGCTTGATCTGCTGATGCGGGAGTGGTATATGCATCCTAACGGACAGCTTCCAGCCTACGAATGGGCATTTGGCGACGTTAACCCGCCCGTGTTTGCCTGGGCTGCCTGGCGTGTCTACAAAATTGACCAGGATCAGACCGGTTACGCAGACCGCATGTTCCTGGAGCGTATCTTCCACAAACTACTGCTCAACTTTACCTGGTGGGTCAATCGCAAGGATTCAGAAGGGAAGAATGTCTTTCAAGGTGGATTTCTTGGGCTTGACAATATTGGCATCTTTGACCGTAGCGCTCCGCTGCCAACGGGGGGGTATATCGAGCAGAGTGATGGCACAAGTTGGATGGGCATGTATTGCTTGAATATGATGACCATAGCGCTAGAACTCGCGCTTACCAATCCTGTTTATGAAGACATCGCACTGAAGTTTTTTGAGCATTTTCTGGCAATTGCTGCAGCGATGAACAACATAGCCGACGAGGGAATCAGGCTTTGGGATGAAGAAGACGAATTTTTCTATGATGTGCTCCATTTGCCAGACGATTCGTATCGACCAATTAAAATTCGCTCACTTGTCGGTCTGATCCCATTGTGTGCTGTAGAGATGCTTGAGTCGCATGTGCTTGATGCTCTTCCTACTTTCAAATACAACCTGACATGGTTTCTCAACTACCGACCAGATCTCATGCGCCTGGTCTCTCACTGGCAGCAACCTGGGGCTGGTGAACATCGCCTCCTGGCTCTGGTACGGGGTCACCGGATGAAACGCTTGCTCAAGAGAATGCTCGACTCCGCTGAGTTCCTGAGCGACTATGGCATTCGCTCTTTGAGCAAGTATCATGCAACACATCCTTATGTATTAGATGTCAATGGTGTTACTTATAGCGTTCAGTATGAGCCTGCTGAGTCGCGCACAGAACTGTTCGGTGGAAATTCCAACTGGCGTGGGCCAATCTGGTTTCCCCTCAACTACCTGCTCATTGAATCTCTTCAGAAGTACTATTACTATTATGGCGATGATTTCAAAGTAGAGTACCCTACGGGTTCTGGCCAATACCTGAATCTAAAAGAAATTGCGGATGAGCTATCACAACGTCTGATTCGTCTCTTTCTGTGTGATAAAACTGGCCGCCGCCCTTTTCATGGGAAAAATGAAAGGTTGCAGCACGATCCCCACTGGCGCGACTATCTCCTGTTCCACGAATTTTTTCACGGTGATAACGGGACCGGATTAGGTGCAAGTCACCAGACGGGCTGGACAGGGTTGGTGGCTACGTTACTTCAGCAGCAAGGTGTCCATCGTGTGGAGGATCCGATAGGGATTTCGAGTATCGGGCACAGGCAGACTGTACCGCTCGGTTATGAGCCGCTTGAACGTAGTTGAGATGGGGCTGCGAGGCAGGGGCAAGGTAAGTATGAGGGCAGGGGCAAGCCCCAATACATTTCAAATAGAGACCATCTCGCTTTGTCATCCTGAGCGCGAGCTTTGGATCTCTCGCCGGGCAGTTGCAGATCCTTCGCTGCGCTCAGGATGACACTCCTGCATCGGCTTCGGTTGACTCGCAACACGTCTTCTTTGAAATGGATTGGCCGCAAGGGCACG
>WNGD01004315.1_pt1 | contig 14052 bp, 10 predicted proteins | sample 5400671 | NCBI WGS metagenome assembly WNGD01 (sample SAMN13153369, study PRJNA577476) | soil metagenome | isolation source: 40 cm soil or saprolite under grassland replicate 2 | place: USA:California | collected 2016-06-15
GCCCGCGCACTCGAGCGCCCACTTCGAAGCGGAGTAGGGGATCTGATTGGGGGTGGCGACGAGCCCGGCGACCGAGGTGACGTTCACGATCGTCCCCCGCCGGCGCTCGCGCATCGCCGGCAGCACGGCCTGAATGCACCGTATCGAGCCGAAGTAGTTGGTCTCGAACATGCGCCGGTGCTCGTCCTCGGGCGTGAGCTCGAGCGGCGTGGCGCCGCCGATGCCGGCATTGTTGACGAGCACGTCCACTGGGCCGTGCCCCGACACCGTCTCGAAGGCGCGGCTGACCGACGGCGTGGACGTGACGTCGAGCGGGATCACCTCGATCGGCAAGCTCGCCTCGCTCGCCGCGGCACGCAGGGGCTCCGCCTTGGCGAGGTTACGCATGCCGGCGAAGACGCGGAAGCCATGACGCGCCAGATGCACACTGGTCGCGAATCCGATGCCGGTGCTGGTGCCGGTGACGACGGCGATCTCCATCCTCGTCTCCTGTGGGGCCGATCCCTGGACGCGGCATTCCAACAGGCGGCCGGGCGGAAGGCAAGACGAGGACGGCTGTGCCCCGAGGCCCGGGCCGCGCAGGCGCGGCGCCAGGAGGCGCCGCGGGTCCGCAGTCCCGCGGCGTCCCGCGGGTCACGGCCTGCGGACTGTTCTACGGGACAGGTCGCCCAAGTCGGCGGCGTTCGCGGCGTCGCCCCAGCATCGGGGTCACGCCGAAGATCTCCTCCATGGTGCGCAGCGTCGAGCTGTGCGTTTGATGGATGGTGGTCGCGTACCCCCCGATGCAGTCGGGTACGCGAGTCCGTTGGGAGGCTCGCGACGGACGGGGGAGCGCGGGGCAGCAGGGGCGTCGGGTCGGGCCCGACGCCCCCACGTCACGCGCCCGACGAACCGTCTACGGGAAGCTGACGAACAGATCGCGCAAGTCGCTGGCGTTCGCCGCACCGCGCAGCATCGGGGTCGTGACGTTGAAGATCTCCTGGAGCGTGCGCAGCGTCGAGCTGTGGTCGTAGGCGATGGTGTTCGAGTACCCCCCGCCCTTGGCCTTGGGCGAGAGCACGATCATACCGATCGGGCCGTCGCCGCTCGCACCCTCGTCCCAGGTGATGAAGAGCGCGCCGTTGTTGAGGTAGGCCTGGGACGCCAGGATCTTGGGCACCTCCGTCGACAGCCAGGTGTCGCCGAACAGTATGCGATTTGACTGAGAGCAGGAGACGTTCTCGTGCATGTCGTGGCAGAGGTCCGGGACGATGAAGTTGTAGCGCGGGACCGTGTTGCTGGCGAGGTCGGTCAGGAACTCCGAATACGGACGCACGTGCTGGATGCAGCGCGCCGTGTTGTTGGTGATGTCGGTGAAGTACGCGCACGGGTTGTGGTTGACGTCGTACCAGTTGCCGTCAAAACCGGTCGGGCAGTAGGTGCCGTCGAATCCGCCCGAGCCTTCGTCTTCCTGGTAAGTCTTCCACGAGATCCCGGCCGCCTCGAGCATGTTGACGAGGTGGCTCGTGGTGCTCTGGCGGTTGCTCGAGGGGTCGTTGTCGTCGAGGATGTTGAAGTTCGTCCCGGCCTCGAGCCACAGGTAGTTGGGCAGGCTCGGGTGCATGTTGGGCGGGTTGTAGTACTGCTCCGCGTGCGCGGCGATCGGCAGCAGCATGCGGTTGATGTACGGGGCCGACGAGCTGCCCTTGATGCTCGACCAGTCGGTGTTCTCCATCACGATGAGGAACACCGTGCGGATGGTCGACGACGGCTGCGTGGTCGTGGTGGTCGTGGCCGGTGGCCGCGTGGTGGTCGTGGCCGTCGTGCGGGTGGTCGTGGTCGGCGGCCGCGTGGTGGACGTGGACGTCGTGGAGGTGGTCGTGGTCGGCGGCCGCGTGGTGGACGTGGGCGTCGTGCGGGTGGTCGTGGTCGGCGGCCGCGTGGTGGTCGTGGGCGTCGTGGAGGTGGTCGTGATCGGGGGCCGCGTGGAGGTCGTGGTGGTGGACGTCGTGGAGGTGGTCGTGATCGGGGGCCGCGTGGTGGTCGTCGTCGCGGGGTCCGGCGGCGTGACCGTCAGGCTGAAGGTCCCCGTCGCGCCGGCGTACCCGTCCACGACGATGAAGTACGGCTGCCCCGCCGTCACCGTCGGCGTGATGCGGGAGGCGCGGAACAGGCCACTCGCGTTGGCACACGTATCGTCGTTGCACCCGGCCGCGACCTCGGGTCCGCTCGCACACGCCCCGCGGCGCAGGTAGAGGACGGTGTCGAAGCTCGTGCCGGCGCCGCACGTCTGGATGGTCGCCGTGCCCGAAACCGCCGGGGTCCACCGGTAGACCCGCTCGGGCGAGGTGCCCGAGTTGGCGCAGCTGCCCGCCAGCGCGCTCGTGCCGCTCGTCGTGCCGCTGAAGGTCCCGCCCGGCGCGGGGATGAGCGTCGGGCTGCTGCAGGCGCCGCCCCCGGGGAGGGTCGCCACCGGGTCCCCTGGCGGTATCACCGTCAGGCTGAAGGTCCCCTGCGCCCCGCCGTACCCGTCCACGACGATGAAGTACGTCTGCCCCGCGCTCACCGTCGGCGTGATGCGGGAGGCGCGGTTCAAGCCGCTCGCATTGGCACACCCATCGTCGTTGCACCCGGCCGCCACCTCGGGGCCGCTCGCGCAGACCCCGCTCCGCAGGTAGAGGACGGTGTCGAACGTGGTGCCCGCGCCGCACGTCTGGATGGTCGCCGTGCCCGAGACCGTCGGGGTCCACCGGAAGACCTGCTCGGACGAGCCTTCCGAGTTGCCGCAGCTGCCCGCCAGCGCGCTCGCGCCGCTCGTCGTGCCGCTGAAGGTCCCGCCCTGCGCGGGGATGACGGTCGGGCTGCTGCAGTCCCCCGCGAGCGCGGCGGAGAACTGCCCGGCCTGGCCCTGGCAGACGGCGGCACCCTCTTGCTGGCAGCGCCCGAGCACGCTCTTCCGGCACGCCCGGGGGTGGCCCCCGGCGGCGACGCACGCGGCGATCTCGCCGCGGCACGCCTTTCGACACTGCCTCGAGAGCGACGCGGCCTCCGCGGACGTCGCGACGTGAAGTGCCGCGAGCAGCGTCAGCAGTAACCCGAATCCCAGAGCCTTCGGCGATAGGCGCATCAGTTGCCTCCGGTGAGCCTCTCCGAGCCGCGCTCCGGGACGGTCCGCCGGGGGCGGGGCGGGTGCCGGCATGCGCAAATCGGCATGCTAGCAAGACATTATGATCTGAAAGGGAGGCTCAGTGTTTCTGTGCGAGGAGAAGTGCCCCAGCCCTATGCCGGAAGGATGATGGGAAAGTCAAATTCGCTCCGAAAAAAGACGCACACCTCGCATGAGCCGGGCCCGCTCCGCCGCCAGAACATGCCGCCGGAGACGGACGTCCGTCGGGCAACGGTTGGAGCGAGCGGTTGGGATGCACCAACGAGTGAGACGGCGGGCTGCTCGCTCGCGCCTGCCGCGACCGGCGCGCTTCGGGGCTCGCGACCGACGCAGGGGCGCGGGGCGGCAGTGGCGTCGGGTCGGACGTGTTCCGCTTCGTGCCCCGGTCGGCTCAGCGTGGCAGACCGCTCGCTCTTGTCGAAGGCCCAGTGGATGCCGAGGTAGATGCGGCTCCGGCCATTCTCCTCCTCGGCCTCGGACAGCGACGAACGCGTGCCCGGGCGAGCACCGTCAGGACCAGCATGAGAATGCCCAGCGTTGGAAGAATCGACTGCCGACCTCGCCTGACGATCATGCGAAACCTCGTGCGGCGCCATTCGCGGGCTGCGGGATCGCCCGGTACGCCTGCTCCCACGACGGGCATCGGCCTGCCCGTTGCGTTCCTTCCGCTCCACGCCCCGGGCGCTCGTCGGCTTGAACGGACGAGCGAGCAAAACCCGTCGCTCGGCGACCGGGGCGGCTCGCGCGGGCAGGCGGCGCGGCCGGTCGTCAGAACCATCGGACTGGTGTAAGCATCTGCCGTCGCGTCGCGCTTCCGCCATGGGCGGGTGTCGCTCACGCGGAACGCTCTCGAGAGGAGGATCGAATGCAGGTCGGCATGATCGGTCTCGGCCGCATGGGCGCCAACATGGTGCGACGGCTCATGCGCGCCGGCCACGAGTGCGTGGTGCAGGACGTTTCCCCCGAGGCGGTCGCGGCGCTCGCGCGCGAGCGCGCTGTCGGAGCGGCCTCGCTGAGCGACCTCGCGGCGCGTCTCGCGAGGCCCCGGGTCGTGTGGCTGATGGTGCCCGCGGCGGTCGTCGATGCCACGCTCGAGGATCTCGTTCCGCGCCTCGCGGCGGGCGACGTCGTGGTCGACGGCGGGAACTCCTACTACCGGGACGACATCGAGCGCGCGAAGCAGCTCGCAAAGCAGGGCCTCCACTACGTCGACTGCGGGACGAGCGGCGGCGTGTGGGGTGTGGAGCGGGGCTACTGCCTCATGATCGGCGGGGAGCCCGACGTCGTGCAGCGTCTCGACCCGCTCTTCGCGGCGCTGGCGCCCGGCGCGGGCGCGATCGGCCCCACACCGGGGCGCGAGCAGCGGGCCGGCACGGCCGAGCGGGGCTACCTCCACTGCGGGCCGAACGGCGCCGGCCACTTCGTGAAGATGGTGCACAACGGCATCGAGTACGGGCTGATGGCGGCCTATGCCGAGGGCCTCAACATCCTGCGGCACGCGAACGTCGGGCAGCGCGCCCGCGCCGCCGACGCCGAGACGACGCCGCTCCGCAACCCCGAGTACTACCGGTACGACTTCGACCTCGCCGAGATCGCCGAGGTCTGGCGGCGCGGCAGCGTGATCGCCTCGTGGCTTCTGGACCTGACGGCGGCGGCGCTCGCGAGCGACCCGACGCTCGCCCGCTTCACGGGACGGGTGTCGGACTCGGGCGAGGGGCGCTGGACGCTCGACGCCGCCATCGACGAGGCCGTGCCCGCGCACGTCCTCGCCGCCGCGCTGTTCGAGCGTTTCGCCTCGCGAGGCGAAGCCGACTTCCAGGATCGGCTGCTGTCCGCCATGCGCTTCGAGTTCGGCGGCCACGTCGAGAAGGGAGGCCGGCCATGAGCGCGCCCCGCTCCGACGCGCTCACCTTCTTCGGCGCGACCGGCGATCTCGCCGCCAAGAAGATCTTCCCCGCGCTGCACGCCATGGCTCGCCGCGGCCGCCTCGAGGTTCCCGTCGTCGGGGTGGCGCGGGGCGGCTGGACGCTCGAGCGCCTCAAGGCGCGCGCCCGCGAGAGCATCGCGCGTCACGGCGGCGGCGTCGACGAGGCCGCCTTCGCCGAGCTGGCGCGCCGGCTCCGCTTCGTCGGGGGCGACTACGACGAGGCCTCGACCTACGCCGCCCTCCGCCAGGCGCTGGCCGACAGCGCGCGGCCGCTCCACTACCTCGCCATCCCGCCGAGTCTCTTCCCCACCGTGGTCGAGGGGCTCGCGCGCTCGAGCTGCGCGCGCGGCGCGCGCGTCGTCCTGGAGAAGCCGTTCGGGCGCGACCTGCCGTCGGCACAGGCGCTGAACGCGACCCTCCACCGGGTGTTCGACGAACCGTCGATCTTCCGCATCGACCACTACCTGGGCAAGGAGCCCGTGCAGAACCTGCTCCTCTTCCGCTTCGCGAACACGTTCCTCGAGCCGATCTGGAACCGCAACTACGTCGAGAGCGTGCAGATCACGATGGCGGAGCGCTTCGGCGTCGAGGGGCGGGGGCGGTTCTACGAGGAGGCCGGCGCGATCCGCGACGTGATCCAGAACCACATGCTCCAGGTCGTCGGCTTCCTCGCCATGGAGCCGCCGGCGACCACTTACCACGAGTCGATCCGCGACGAGCAGGTGAAGGTCTTCCGGATGATCCGGCCGCTCAGCGCCGAGGACCTGGTGCGGGGGCAGTTCCGTGGCTACCGGCAGGAGGAGGGCGTCGCCCCGGACTCGACCGTCGAGACGTTCGCCGCCGTCCGCCTGCACATCGACTCGTGGCGCTGGGACGGCGTGCCGTTCTTCATCCGCGCGGGCAAGTGCCTGGCCGCGACCACGACCGAGGTGCTGGTCACGCTGCGGCGGCCTCCGCTCAGCAAGCTCTGCCCGGACGAGACGAACTACGTGCGCTTCCGCCTGAGCCCCGACGTCACGATCGCGATCGGCGCGCGTGTGAAGCGGCCCGGCGAGGAGATGACGACCGACCCGACCGAGCTCCGGGTCGTCCACCGTCCCGACCAGGGGGAGATGGACGCCTACGAGCGCCTGCTCGGCGAAGCGATGGAGGGTGACCCGACGCTCTTCGCGCGCGAGGACGGCGTCGAGGCGGCGTGGGCCATCGTGCAGCCGATCCTCGGCACGACCCCGATCTTCACCTACGAGCCCGGCAGTTGGGGGCCGGCCGAGGCCGCGCGGCTCGCGGCCGAGGTCGGCGGCTGGCATTCGCCGGCGCAGGGGCCGGAGGAAGCATGAAAGGGACACGGCGGCTCCACGACGCGGGGCAGAGCATCTGGCTCGACATTGCCGAGAAGTCCGAGACCCTGCGGAAGGCGGGCTGAGCATGGGGACGATGAGCGCCCCGCGGCCGGCTCCGCTGCTCGCCGGGGACGTCGGCGCCACCAAGACGAACCTGGCGCTGTTCACGACGGCCGGCGGCGTCCTCACCGCGGTCGCCGAGGCCAATTTCGTGAACGGCGGCTACGGCGGGCTCGAGGACGTCGTGCGGGCCTTTCTCGCGCGCGGCCGATCCGCCCCGACCGCGGCCTGCTTCGGCGTCGCGGGGCCGGTCGCCGAAGGCCGCGCCCGGATGCCGAACCTCGGCTGGCTGATCGACGCCGCGAGCCTCGGGCGGCTGCTCGGGCTCGAGCGCGTCGTGCTCCTGAACGACCTCGCGGCGACGGCGTACGGGATCGCGGTGCTTCCCCCCGAGCAGCTCGTGGTCCTCAACCCAGGCGTCCCGCTCCCCGGCGGCAACGCCGCGCTCATCGCGGCCGGCACCGGCCTCGGCGAGGCGGTGCTCTACTGGGATGGGACGCGCCACCGCGTCTCGGCCTCGGAGGCCGGCCACGCGGACTTCGCGCCGCGCGACGGCGAGCAGATCGCGATCCTCGGGCGGCTCATGGAGCGCTTCGGGCACGTGAGCTGGGAGCGCGTCGTCTCGGGCCCCGGGCTCCACAACGTCTACGCTGCGCTCGACGTGGCGGAGGCGCCGGACGTCACCGCCCGCATCGCGGCGGCCGAGGACGCGAGCGCGACGATCACGGAGCTGGCGCTCGCGGGAGCGTCGGCGCGCTGCACGCGGGCGCTCGACGTCTTCGTGTCGGCCTATGGTGCCGAGGCGGGCAACCTCGCCCTGAGGGCGCTCGCCACCGGCGGCGTCCACGTCGGCGGCGGCATCGCGCCGAAGATCGTGAGCAAGCTCGCCGACGGGACGTTCATGCGCGCGTTCACCGGCAAGGGACGCTTCGCCGACTGGCTCGCACGCATCCCGGTGAAGGTCATCCTCGACCCGAAGACGGCGCTCCGTGGCGCGGCCGCCTACCTCGCCAGCGTGGAGGCACGCTCATGACCCAGGATCTCGATCGGCTCTGCATCGACACGATCCGCACGCTCGCGATCGACGCCGTGCAGCAGGCGAACTCGGGCCATCCCGGCACGCCGATGGCGATGGCGCCGCTCGTGTACTGCCTCTGGCAACGCGTCCTCCGCTTCGATCCCGCCGATCCGATCTGGCCGAACCGCGACCGCTTCGTCCTCTCGGCGGGGCACGCCTCGATGCTGCTCTGGGCGCTGCTCCACCTGACCGGCACGAAGGCCGTGAACGCGAGCTACGAGGTACCCGGCGAGCCGTCGGTGACGCTCGACGACATCCGCCGCTTCCGCCAGTTGGACAGCAAGTGCCCGGGGCATCCCGAGTACCGCTGGACCTCGGGCGTGGAGACGACCACCGGCCCGCTCGGCCAGGGGGTCGCGACCAGCGTCGGCATGGCGATCGCCGGGCGGTGGATGGCGAGCCACTTCAACCGCCCCGGCTTCACGATGTTCGACCACGACGTCTACGCGCTGGCCGGGGACGGCTGCATGATGGAGGGCCTGTCGGGCGAGGCGGCCTCGCTCGCGGGTCACCTCCGCCTCGCGAACCTGTGCTGGATCTACGACAACAACCACGTCACGATCGAGGGGCCCACCGAGCTCGCCTTCAGCGAGGACGTCGCGGCCCGCTTCCTCGGCTACGGCTGGAACGTGACGCGCGTCGGCGACGCCAACGACCTGGCGCTGCTCGAGCGCGCCTTCGACGTCTTTCGCGCCTGCGACGACCGGCCGACGCTCGTCATCGTCGACAGCCACATCGGCTACGGGGCGCCGCACAAGCAGGACACGAGCGCGGCGCACGGCGAGCCGCTCGGCGAGGACGAGGTTCGGCTCGCCAAGCGCGCCTACGGCTGGCCGGAGGACGCGAAGTTCCTGGTCCCCGAGGGCGTGTACGCGCACTTCGGGCGTGGCATCGGCGCGCGGGGCCGGGCGCTGCGCGAGGCGTGGTTCGCGCGCTTCGCGCAGTACCGCGAGGTGCATCCCGAGCTCGCCGACCAGCTCTACCGCATGCAGCATCGGGAGCTGCCCGAGGGCTGGGACCGGGGGCTGCCCGAGTTCGCGCCGGACGCGAAGGGGCTCGCCGGACGGGACGCGTCCGCCAAGGTGCTCAACGTGCTCGCGCAGAACGTGCCCTGGCTCCTCGGGGGCTCGGCAGACCTTGCGCCCTCGACCAAGACGCGGCTCACCTTCGAGGGCGCGGGCGACCTGACGGCGACGAATCCGGGCGGGCGGAACATCCACTTCGGCATCCGCGAGCATGCGATGGCGGCGATCGTGAACGGCCTCGCGCTGTCGAAGCTCCGCGCCTACGGCTCGACCTTCTTCACCTTCAGCGACTACGCGCGCCCCGCGATCCGCCTCGCCGCGATCATGGAGATCCCGATCATCCACGTCTTCACCCACGACTCGATCGGCGTCGGCGAGGACGGGCCCACGCACCAGCCGGTCGAGCACCTGGCCTCGCTGCGCGCGATCCCGGGTCTCGTCACGCTGCGCCCGGCGGACGCCAACGAGACCGTGGAGGCGTGGCGCACGATCATGCAGCTTCGGCACGATCCCGTCGCGCTCGTCCTCTCGCGGCAGCCGGTGCCGACCTTCGACCGCTCGCGCTACGCGCCCGCGTCCGGGCTCGCGCGCGGCGCGTACGTCCTCGCCGACGCAGCGGGCGGCGAGCCCGACCTGCTGCTGCTCGCCACCGGCAGCGAGGTGGCCCTCTGCCTCGCGGCGTACGAGCGGCTCACCGCGGACGGGTTCCGGGCGCGGGTGGTCAGCATGCCGTCGTGGGAGCTCTTCGAGCGGCAGCCGGAAGGCTATCGGGAAAGCCTGCTCCCCGGACGGGTGCGCGCCCGGGTCGCGGTCGAGCAGGCGTCGATCTTCGGCTGGGACCGCTACGTCGGGCCGGCGGGAGAGATCATCGGCATGCACACCTTCGGTGCGTCGGCGCCCTTGAAGGCGCTGCAGACGAAGTTCGGCTTCACGCCCGACCGCGTGGTCCACGCGGCGCGGCAGGCGCTCGCCCGGGCGGGTGTGGCGCAGGCGCGATGAGCGCCGACGACGAGGGCGCGGCGCGGCTCGCTGATCACGCGCTCCGGCCCAGCACGCCGATCGCGTGGCGCGCGGCGGCGAGGTACGCCGCCGACGGATTCAGCTGGTGTTCCCGGAGGCACGCTTCCGTGAACTTGATCGCGTGCTCGTCGCCATTGGCAATCGCCATGTCGATCAGGGTGTCGCGCGACTCGCGCGGCGGCTCGATCTCGCCGGCGGGCGCCGGCGACTTCCCGAACGCCGAGTAGAGCGCGCATCCCGCCTGCCAGGCGTAGCGCGTCGCGTCGCGGGCGGTCGCGTCGGGTAGATACGGGAGTATCGACCGCAAGGCGGCCACGCTGGTGACGCCGTGAATGAACACGATCGCACTCAGGAAATCGCGCGCATTCGCGAGGTACACGCGGGCGAACGTCTCGGTCAAGTCGGAGAGCACGGGCGCCGGCTCGGGCGTCACGTCGAGCAGCCCGATGACGTGGGCGAAGTCGGGAAAGTCGTCGAGCGCCTCGAGCGAAGAGACGATCGTACCGCTGAACTTCCGCTGCGCGGGCGGGACGACGGGAACCCTGGCGATCGCTGCACGCGCGCGCAGCGCGCGCGGCGTATCGCGAGCGGTGGGGAGGGTCTGGTAGGCCGCGGCCCAGTAACCGAGTCCGTCGCCGAGCTCACGGATGCGCGCCGTGGTCTCCGCTTCGCCGAGGCTCCGTACGGCGTGCCCGACGCGGATCACGCCATGCGTCGCCGAGGCGCAGATTCCGGGTGCCAGGCGTACGGTCCAGCGCGCGAGGACCTCGCGCCACGGCGCGTCCTCGAGCTCGTGCGCGAAGAACGCGCCCCAGTCGGCGACGCGATCCGTCCTTCCCAGCGCGGCGGGCCAGTCGTCGCGCCCGATCTGCCCGTGCGCGACGGGCCGCGGCTCCATCCCCTTGCGGTAGTCCTCGAGCCACGGCATCACCGCGTCGGCGCGGCCGAGCGCGGCCAGCGCCTCGACCGCCATCGGCGCGTGACTGGTGAGTCCATTGCGCAGATCCGGCCCGTACGCCGCGAGAAACTCGAGCGCCGGCTCCATCATCGAGTAGTCCTTCATCGTCCCTCCGAGCGCGCGGCGGTAGGTCCGTCCTCGTGAGCTGCCCCCGGATCCACCCGGCCCTGCTGCTAGTCCTGCCTGCGTGGCGTGTCCAGCGCCAATGGCCCACGGCAGGAGGCCGGCGAGGGCTCGGCGCGGGAGTGCCCGCGCTCGCGGCGGGGAGGCGCTCGCGGAAAGGTGGCGGGATGTGCTATAAGCCGACGCCACACGAGCGCGGGGAGGCGGAGCGGTGTATGAACGGTTCTTCGGGCTGGTCGACGCGCCGTTTCGGCTGACGCCCGACCCGCGCTACTTCTTCCTCTCCCCCAAGCACCGCGAGGCGCTCGCGCACCTCCGCCTGGGGCTCACCGAGCCGGGCGGCTTCGTCTGCATCACCGGCGACATCGGCACCGGCAAGACGACCCTCCTGCGGACGTTCTTCGAGGGGCTCGGGCCCGAGGTCGCGATCGCCTACGTCTTCAATCCGTCGCTCTCTGCCGAGGAGCTCCTCCAGCGCATCGCGCGGGAGCTCGGCGTGGCGGCCGCCAGCGGCACGCAGGCCGACCTGACCGACGGGCTCAACGTGCACCTCCTGGCCGAGCGCAAGGCGGGCCGCCTGTCGGTCGTCGTCATCGACGAGGCCCAGGCGGTCTCGATCGAGGTCCTCGAGCAGCTCCGCCTCCTCTCGAACCTGGAGACCAGCACCGAGAAGCTGCTGCGCCTCGTGCTGGTCGGGCAGCCCCAGCTCGCCGCGTTGCTCGTCGATCCCGCGCTCGCGCAGCTCAATCAGCGCATCACGCTGCGCTGGCACCTGGGGCCGCTCACCGCCGAGGAGACGGCGGCCTACGTCCGCCACCGCCTGAGCGTGGCGAGCGGCGGGAAGGTGACGGAGCTCTTCACCCGCCCCGCGCTCCGGCTCGTGCATCGCCTCTCACGCGGCGTCCCGCGGCTCGTGAACATGATCGCGCATCGTGCCCTGCTGGTCGCGTACGTCGCCCGCCGGCACCGGGTGAGCGCCGGCGCCGTGCTGCGGGCCTACCGCGAGATCGGAACGGTCCCGCTGCGGCGCTGGTCGCCGGCACGGCCAGTCGGGTGGGCCGCGGCCGTGGCCACCGTCGTGCTGGCGGTGGTGACGCTCGGCGTGCCGCGGCTCGAGCGGCGGCTTCCCGCTGCGCTCCCGGACGGCGGCCCGGCGGCGCCCGTGGCGCACGAGGCGCCGCCAACCCTCGCGCCGGCGCCACTCGACGCCGCGGCGACCGCGGGCCCGGCGCCCGCCGCACCGGCGGCGGCGCGTGCGGCGCCGCCCGCCGAGCTCGAGCAGCGGCTCGCCGGCCTCGAGGCGCGGCAGAGCGCGCGGGTCGCCCTCGGCGCGATCCTCGCCGCATGGCGCGTGTCGGGATTGGGCGCCGACGAGGCGGACGTGCCGGGCCAGCTCGAGCCCATCGCCTGGCGGCGCGGCCTCGAGGTCCTTCCGCTCACGGGGAACCTGAGCATGCTCCGTCTGCTCGACCTCCCGGCGCTCCTCGAGCTCCGGGTTCCGGGCGCCACGGAGCCGCGCTACGCGGGGCTCCTCGGCGTCGATGACCGGGGCGTCGTGCTGTCGGTCGACGGCGCCCCGGTGTGGGCCGACGCCGCCTTCCTCGACCGCGTCTGGCTCGGGCGGGCGCACATCCTCTGGCGCGACTTCGAGAGCCTCGGACGCACCTTCGGCGCCGAGACCCGCGGCCCGCAGGTGGCGCGCCTGCAGCGGCTGCTCGCACGGGTCGGCGCGTACGGAGGCGCCGCGACCGGCGTGTTCGACGCGACCACGGCGGATGCGGTCCTCGGCTTCCAGCGCTCTCGCCTGCTGGAGGCCGACTGTCGCGTCGGTCGCTTCACCCGCATCGTGCTCTACGCCGCCGCCGGCAGCTATCCCCGGCCGACGCTCGCGCCGGGCGCGGGAGCGCCGTCGTGAGCTCGATCCTCGAGGCGCTCCGGGAGCTGGAGGCCAGCAAGGCGCCGGCCGCGCCGGGGACGAGCCCGTGGACGGAGGAGCGCAGCCGATCTCGGAGCGCCCTCGAAACGCTCGGCATCGTCGCCGGCGGCCTGGCCGTCGGCGCCGCGGCCTTCGCGCTCGTCATCTGGTTTGCCGGATCGGCGTTCCGGGATCCGGCCGAGCCGCCGAGCGGCGCGCCGCCGGGGATCAGCGCCTCCCCGGCAGCGCCATCCCCACAGGCCGCGGAGCCCGCGGCCGAGCCCGGGGCTCCTCCAGCCTGGCTGGGCCACGCCGAGCCTCCGCGAGCCCGCGTCGCGCCCGGCGCGTCCCCGTCGGAGCGGATGCCCTCCATGTCGCGGGCGGCACAGGAGCCGGCGCCGTCGCCGGGCGCCGCGTCGCCGGCACAGGACGATTCGATCGTCGCCGTGAGCTCCATCAGCTACTCGCCGGATTCCTGGCGCCGCAGCGTGACCATGCGCGTGGGCGGAACCCTCGCGACGCTGCGCGAGGGGCAGTCCATGCACGGCGTCGAGGTGCAGCTGATCCTGCGCGACGCGGTCTACGTCCGGCGCGGCGGGGAGGTCGTCGTGCTCGAGCCCGAACGCTGAGGAACCAGCCGGTCTCCTGGTATTCGGCCGGGGCCGCTCATCCGGGCAGCCTCGCGAACGCAGGCGGCGCCGGGGAGACGAAGCGCAGGCGGGCGGCGGTCCGGGGATGGTCGAAGCCCAGCACGCGGGCGTGGAGCGCGAGCCGGCCGAAGGGGTCCGTCCGGCTGCCATACGCGGCGTCGCCGGCGATCGGATGCCCGAGGCCGGCCAGGTGCACGCGGATCTGGTTCCGCCGCCCGGTCTCGAGCCCCACCTCGAGCAGGGTGTGACGCGCGCCCGTGCGCAGCACGCGCCAGCGCGTGACGGCGGCGCGCCCCCGCCCGGGGCGGGCTGTCTCGCGCACGCGGCCGGGCGCGTCGTCGAGGAGCCGGCTCGCGATCGTGCCCTCGGGGCGCGCCAGCCGGCCCTCGACCACCGCCAGGTACGTCCGCTCGACACCGTGCGCCGCGAACTGCGACTGCAGCGCGCGCTTCACGCCGGGCGACATGGCGAAGACGAGGAGCCCGGAGGCGAGGCGGTCGAGGCGGTGCACCACGAAGACGCGGGCGGGGGGCTTCCGAGCCCGCGCGCGAGCCATCAGATGTGCGTACACGGTCCGCTCTCGCTCGCGCTCGGTCGCGATGGTGAGGAGCCCGGCCGGCTTCTCGACGACGATCACGTCGTCGTCCTCGTACACGAGCGCGAGGCCGGGCGGCAGCGCCGCGCGCGACCCTCGGGGGGCGACCTCCACGACGTCGCCGGCGGCGAGCGCGACGTCCGCGCGTCGCGTGATCGTCCCGTTCACGCGGACGCGGCCCCCGGCGAGCATCTGCTTCCGCGTCCGGCCCGATGC
>WNGD01004317.1_pt1 | contig 14048 bp, 9 predicted proteins | sample 5400671 | NCBI WGS metagenome assembly WNGD01 (sample SAMN13153369, study PRJNA577476) | soil metagenome | isolation source: 40 cm soil or saprolite under grassland replicate 2 | place: USA:California | collected 2016-06-15
GGGCGGGACGCCCGTGCCACGACCTGATGCAAATTTGACCGATTTGTGAACTTTGTGTCCACAAAGTGGACCTAGTTGCCCGCTCGGTATTTTCGAGACAGAGACGCACAGAACGCGGAGGTTCTGTACCCGAGAGCGTCCTCCGCGGCGGAGTCCCTGCGGCGCCAGGTTTGTCTGTGTTCATCGGTGTTCGTCGGTGGTTTCATTTTGTGCAACCTTGCGGCCAGAATTCGCTTGTCTTCCCGGCGGCCCGTGTCGATAGGAATATTGCAAGCCCTGTTTCACCGAGGTGTCAAGAAGGATGCGGCCGCTGCGTAACAACTCTGTTCCAGGAGCCGTCGTCAAGGAGAAATCGTGATGAAACATTTTCCCAAAGTACCGAGAGGCGGTCGACGTCTTCGCGTGAAGTTTGTGATCTCGGCTTTTTGTGCGGCAGCCCTTTGGTGCCAGGCCGTCCCCTCGTCGGCCCAGCAGTGGCAAAACAACGGAACTAACATCTACAGCACCAACACCGGCAATGTGGGCATCGGCACGGCGTCACCGGAAGCCAAGTTCCACTTGTTTGGCGGTGAAGGCATATTTGACGGGTATCGCACCTACTTTCGTCATCAAGATGCCCAGATCCGGCTCGGGAATGCCACTCCAACCGGATCGTGGAGCTTCGGAGTCAGTGGCGACGCTACGGACGACTTCCTCCTTTATGACATGAAGAATGGGGCGACACAGCTCAGATTCGTTTCCGGGAAGAACATCACCTCGCTTTCGGGTAGCGTCGGCATCGGAACAGCGTCGCCAGCCACTAAGCTCCACGTAATTGGCGACGTGACGGTATCCGGGAACATCGCGGCCAAGTATCAGGATGTCGCCGAATGGGTTCCGGCAAATCGGCAGATCCCTGCCGGCACGGTCGTTGCCCTGGATCCTGAGCAGGCAAATCTCGTTATACCCTCCACGCGGGCTTACGACACGGCGGTGGCCGGTGTCGTGTCCCAGAGTCCGGGATTACTGCTCGGAGAGCGCGGGGAAGGAAAGGTCATGGTTGCAACCACAGGACGAGTGAAGGTAAGAGTGGATGCCACTCGTGGGGCAATTCATGTGGGCGACCTTCTGGTTACAAGCGGGAAAGAAGGGCTCGCAATGAGGTCTGAACCTCTCAGCATCGGGGGGCAATCGATGCATCGACCAGGAACTCTGCTCGGAAAGGCGCTGGAGCCGCTGCGTGAAGGCCAGGGAGAGATCCTCGTCCTGTTGACCCTCCAATAAGGGAAGGCCAGCCCTGGCGGGAGATCTCGCCGGCTGCTGCTCGCATACCTGAGGCTCCGTGGCATCGGCGGTGGAAACCGCCAGAGAACACGCGGGATCTACAGGACCACCGCCGCTTGTGCTCCACTACAACGCGCGGATTTTCCCGAGTCTGCAAGAACAAGACATAAGTTCTCGCATGTCCGCCACGCCGGCGCATTAGTCTGAACGGCACAGCGTCGGGATAATATCAGGCAAATTCATAGATACGCGCCTGGTTTCCAAAAACAGGCGAACGTGGAGGTGCGGAGTTTCGCCGGCCTCCTTTTCTGCAAATAATACTGTGAGATTGACGCGGATCGGGCCGATCTAGTAGCGGGATAGAAATTCCCCCCGCTTCATTTCCCATCCTCCATACATCTTCAGGAGTTGATTTCATGATGGTCAGACGTGTGTGCAGGCGATCCATTACTGCTCTAACTGCAATGATTCTTGTGGTGCTCTTGTTTGCGATGGGGACCCGGGCCCAGGACCGCAATCCGCCGGCGCGGCAGTTCCCCGATATCCAACTGCCGTTTCCTGCGCGGGGAGGAGAGGCGCTCAGCGCTTTGGCTCCTTACCTGCCGCAACTCGCGGCATCGTATGGCAAGTCGGAAGACGAGTTGCGCAATATTTTCCTGCGCGACCACACCCTCTGGACCGACACGCGCGGCCGGCTTTTCTATGGATGCGAGTTCGGTCCGCCCCCGGTCAACGCTCCCGGCGCCGAAAACGCGGGCGCGGTCCTCGAAGCTCCATTTCCTGACGATCAGACCTTCTTACTTCACAGCCGTCCCTCGGCCACCAAGGTCATATACCTCGATTTCGACGGCCAGACAACATCGGGAACCGCTTGGAGCGGCGGCGGGACCATCGTCTCGGCGCCCTTTGATCTCGACGGGATCCCGTCAAGCTTCAACACGACGGAGCGGGAACGGATCCAATACATATGGCAGCGGGTTGCGGAGGATTACGCTCCCTTCGACGTCGATGTTACGACGGAGGACCCCGGCGAAGCCGGCCTTCGAAGGACCACTTCCAGCGATGTCCATTACGGTGTTCGCGTGGTTATCAGTCCAACGAACTGGTACGGCGGTGGAGGAGGTGTCGCCTATGTAGGCGTCTTCAATGAAATATCGAGCACCGATGTCTATGGCACATGCTGGGTCTTCACGCAGCAGCTCGGCCCGAACGGCGAGAAGTACATAGCGGAAGCGGCGTCCCACGAAGCGGGACACACACTCGGATTGAATCACGACGGGCTTACGGATGGAACAGAGTATTACAGCGGTCAAGGCAACTGGGCGCCCATCATGGGTTCGGGTTACGACAGGGAAGTCACTCAGTGGAGCAAGGGTGAGTATGCGGGTGCAAACAACACCGAAGACGACCTCGCCATCATACCCACTTATGGGGCCCCTCTTCGCGCCGACGACCATGGCAACTTCATCGGTACGGCTACGGCGCTGGCGGGCACAAGTATCAGCGCGTCCGGGATCATCGAAACACGTAACGACGTGGATATGTTTTCCTTTCAGAGCGGGGCCGGCTCGATCTCTTTCACGGTCAATCCCGCCCCTCGGTCACCGAATCTCAATATTTATGCTGCCCTCTACGACGGCACGGGAAATCTGGTCGCCTCCAACGATGGCGCCGGGCTGCCCGCAAGTCTCACGGCCACGGTCACGGCAGGCACGTACTATCTGGCGATCGACGGTGTGGGGAGCGGCGATCCCGCTACGACCGGTTATTCCGATTACGACAGCCTCGGGCAGTATCAGATCACCGGGACGGTCATAGATCCTGGAACCAAGAAAAATCCGGTGGCCAACGCTTCGGCATCACCGGCCATCGGAACGGCCCCGCTGGCGGTCAACTTCTCGAGCGCAGGTTCTTCGGATTCCGACGGCACCATTCAGACTTACCATTGGGACTTCAATGACGGATCGAGCTCGAGTTCGGCCAATCCAGCGCACACATACAACGCGGCAGGCGTCTACATCGCCACACTTGTCGTGACCGACAACGACGGACTGAGCTCCTCCGACACTGTCACGATCACCGTCGCAAACGCTACGCCAACTGCGCCAACTGCGCCGGCTAACGTCAAAGCCACAGCGGTGAGCACCACCCAGGTCAATCTGACCTGGACCGCGTCGACGAGTCCCATCGGGATCAGCGGTTACGAAATAGAGCGAAGCTACAATCACGGCTCCTATTCGCTGGTTGGGACCTCCACTACCGCCACTTTTGCGAATAGCTCGGTCAGCCCGGGAATTACGTATCTATACCGCGTGCGCGCAGTGGACACTCAAAATGTCTTTTCCGGGTACAGCAATCTGGATCTTGCCACGACGATCCTTTTCACCGATGATCCTCTTGTTTCAGGACTCACGAAGGTCCGGGCGGTGCAGTTTAGTGAAATGCGCCAGGCTGTGAACGCAGTCCGCAAAAGCGCCGGGCTCACTGCCGCCACCTGGACCGACACCAATTTGGCGGGGATGCTCACCAAGGCGATACACATTCAGGAGATGAGGAATTATCTCAGCCCGGCCCTGGCCGCGCTGGGTTTCTCCGCTCCTTCTTACACGGACCCGGCGCTGACAACCGGCGTTACTCGTATCCGCAAGGTCCACCTGGAGGAGCTGCGCCAGCGTGTGATATAACGCACGAATATCACGAAGCGCGGGAATAAATTCTCGCGCCGCACGGAGACCTCGAAATGGCCCACCAAGCAAGAGAGATGAAACTCCTTGCCACGCCGGAAAAGGGGGAGGTCTCCGCCCTCCTGGTCCGGCCCGGCGACGCGAGCCATCTGCTTGTCCTCGGCCACGGGGCCAGCACGAACATGCGACACGCCACCCTCCAGACCATCGCGGAACGGATGGCCGACGCGGGCATAGCGACCTTCCGCTACAACTTTCCTTACATGGAGCACGGCAAGGGACGCGACTCCCGGGAGGTCTGCACAGCGACCGTCCGCTCCGCGGTCGCAGCGGCGCACAGAGCCGCCCTCGACCTCCCCCTTCTGGCGGGCGGCCACTCCTTCGGCGGGCGCATGACCTCCACGGCAGCCTCAGAATCCCCCCTCGATGGCGTACACGGCCTGGTCTTCTTCGCCTTCCCCCTGCATCAGCCCGGCAAGCCGGACACGAAGCGCGCGGACCACCTCAGCGCGGTCACGGTGCCGATGCTCTTCCTCAGCGGCACACGCGACGAGCTGGCGGACAGGGACCTTCTACAACCCGTGTGCAAAAAACTCGGCAACCGCGCGACACTCCACCCTTTGGACACTGCCGACCACGGCTTCCGCACCCTCAAACGCTCCCGCAAGAGCGAGGAGGACGTATTCATCGAGATGGCTCGCATCGTCCGGGAGTGGGCGTCCAGGTTGAAGTGAACGTCGTTATCGCCTACAGGAGATTTTGCCATGACCAAACAACCATCGCAGTGGATACACGTGGCCGCGATCAGCGATGTCCCAATGGGTGAGGCGAAAGCCATCAGGCTCGGAGAAGGGCGCAGCATCGCGCTGTTCAACGTCGATGGCCGGATCTACGCGACCGACAACCAGTGCCCCCATATGGGCTATCCCCTGACTCGTGGGGCGGTCCGGCACGGCATTCTCACCTGCGACTGGCACGGCCGGAGCTTCGATTTGGACGGTGGAGGATGTTTCAATTATGAATGTGACGACCTGCAAACGTTTCCCGTTGACGTTCGTCAGGATAAAATCTGGATTCAGCTCGGAGATGCCCAGTACAAACGGCGGGACGAACATCTCCGCCTGCTGTGGCAAGGGCTGCTGAGCGAAGATCGCTGGACGATATCCAAGGCGATTGCCCTGCTGCTCAAGGGGAGTGTCCCGGAAGAGGAGATCGTGGAGATGGTCCTTCGGCACCTCGGCCGGCATATCGCCAGTTCGCACGGCGCGGAAGGCGGTGATGATGTGTCCCGGCTGATCAACGGGATCAAAGTAGGACGACGATACGAAGACGCCGACCGCCTGATGGTGCTCGCCACCGCTGCCTGCTCCGTAGCTGGTAAAGCCGCGGAGCGCCTTGAGGTCGTGTCGTTGCCCGGACCCGTGGCGTGGAACAACATCGATCGATGGACGAGGATGTTCTCCCATGATGGCCAGTCCGGACGTATCGAGCGGTGCCTCTTCACCGCCTACCATCTGGATTATGAAGACAAAATCATGCCGCTCCTCTATGAATGCGCCGTCGAACCCCACTTCCTCGGCTTTGCCGATAACCTGCTCTCGCTCGGCTACCTCGCGGAAGCCATCGAGAGCTTCGGCTGGGAGCAATCTTCCGAGCTCGTCTTCAGCCTGGGCGCCAAACTGCTCGGGCGCCGGCGTGGCGAGCCGGAGCGTTTCCGCCGCGATGCGGTCGGCCTCATGACGTCCATGGTTCCCGTCATCCAAGCGTCGAACCCGTCGACGAACAGAGTCATCGAGTACGACGAAGACGCCTTCGTCGGCGCCTTGGTGAGTGTCAACATTCAGAAGTCATTTGACGCAGTGGGCACCGTACTGAAGGCGGGCGTGAAGCTGGATCGTCTGATCACGACGCTGGTGCTCCTCTCGGCGGATCGGATGGCCCGGACGCCCGTGAACGTGGACGCCGGTTGGGGCGCATTGACGGTGGAACTCAACCTCGCCGCGTCGCTGCGTACCGCGCAGCGGCATGGCGGGGATCAAGTGGCCGCGAAAGGACTCTTCCATGCCGCCTGGCTGCTGTTCGCGGACCGCTGGCTAAATATCCCGGTCCGGCCGCTCACTATCCCCCTCGGCGGCGACACGCTCGACGTGCCCAACGAAGACGCGGGAGTGCGAGTGATTCTCAACTCCATCGCGTCGCTCAATGTGCAGGATGTGGGCCGGCAGGTGCTGGAGTACCTGAACGCCGGATACTCGGGGGATCGGTTGCTCCATGAGATGGGGCGAGTCATGCTCTGGGATGACACCAACACCCGGATTTTGCCCACCCTCCGCACCGTGTTTGAAGAATGGGAGCGCTCGAGCGGATCAGACCCTGCCTTGGGCGCCGGACATCCCGCGCGGTACCAGCTTCTCGTCGGCCTCGCTCGCTATGCTACGGACATTCGCACGAATAAAGACAGCGGTTCCGCCACGAACACCGCCATGCGCTTTGCAGAAGGCAGGACAACGGTGGACGTGTTCGAGGAGTAAAGGGAAATTGAAACAGGGATGGACAGGATAGATAGCCTTAGCAACGTTTTCCCAAGTAAGTCCGGGCGCCCTGGAAGGGCGCCTTTCGCCCCGCTGGGGCGGATCACTGTATGAATCGGAGAAAAGAGGGGGCATTCCAATGTCGAACCCACAATCCAACTTTGTAAAAGTGGCTGACCTGAAAGACGTCCCTGAAGGCACTCCCAAAGCGGTTAGAGTCGAGGGACGCAGCATCGCGCTGTTTCAGCACCAGGGCAACGTTTACGCGACTGATAACCAGTGTCCGCACATGGGGTATCCGTTGACGCGCGGGCGGGTCCGCAATGGCGTCTTGACCTGTGACTGGCATGGGTGGAGCTACGACATGAGAGGCGGCGGCTGTTTCACCGGAGGATGCGATGACCTCGACACGTTTCCCGTCGAGGTGCGAGACAGCGCCATCTATATCGATGTGCGCAGTGGTGGGTCGAGGCGTAAGGATGCCCACTTCCTCCTGCTGAAAGAGGGCTTGTTGAGCGAGGATAACTGGACCCTGTCGAAAGCGATCGCGATCATGCTCGCGCAAGGTGTGTCCGAACAAGACACCTTGAAACGGGTCGTGCAACACTTGGGCCGGCACATCGCTACCGAGCGTGGAGCCAACGACGGCGGCCGCGAGCTCGCACTGATGGTCAATGGGGTGAAAGTGGCGCGTCACTATGCGCCGGATGACCGGCTCATTCCGCTCATGATGGCGGCCACAGGCGCATCGGGCCGTGCAGGGGATCGACCGGCGGTCCAGCCGCTGCCGCCGCCGGTGACGTGGGATAAGCTGGAGCATTGGATCCGCGTGTTCTCAGCGGACAAGACGTGGGAAGGGATCGAGAAATGCCTGATCACGGCTCGACGGCTCGGAGGACACGATGAGCGGATCGTTCCGCTGCTCTATGAATGCGCACTCGAACCGTTCTTTTTGGGTCACACCGAGAACCTGCCGCTTCTGGGGTATCTCGCGGAATCGCTCGAAGAATTCGGGTGGGATCAGGCGGAAGAACTCGTCTGCAACCTGGCCGCGAAGATACTCGGCCGGGATCGCGGCGCGCCGGAAGAACTCCGCCTGGCGGCGATCAAGATGTTCGAACCCATCCATACACTCATCGATGAACTGGCCTCGACATCGCCCCGGGATCAGGGCGCTACTTACGATGAGGACGCCTTGAGCAGAGGGTTGGTGAGCGGCGATCTGACTCAAACGTTTAACGTAATCTCGGATGCGCTCAGGGCTCGCGTGGACATCGATCGGATCGTCACCACGATGGTCCTCCTGGCCGCAGACCGCATGGCCCGGACCCCGGTGAACCTGAACCCCGGCTGGGGAAGCCTGAGACAGGAACTGGTGCTCGCATCCTCGGTTCGAACCGCCCTGCGCTACGGTGGCCTCAACGTAGGGGCCAGGGCGCTGTACCACGCCGCCTGGCAATTCTTCAGCGATCGCTGGCTCAACATCACGCCCCGTTCCCTTACCGAACCCCTGAGCGCCGCCAGATCGGATGCGTCGAACGAAGACACAGGACTCCGGACTGTACTGGATTCCATTGAGACGATTCAGGTGCGCGAAGTCGGACGGCACACTCGTGAGTACCTGAACGCCGGCTTCTCCGGCGATCGCCTGTTATCGGAGATGGGGCAGTCCATTCTCAGAGACGATAACGGCTGGAGTCTCGTGCACGCTCTGCGGACAGTGTTTGACGAGTGGAAATTGTGTGAAGGACATCCCGCCCGCAACCAGTTGCTCGCCGGTCTCGCACGCTGGGCCACGGATGTGCGCAAACGGACCGGGAGTCAATCCGCCGCGCAGACCGCACAACGGTTCGCACGGGGTCAGACGGCCGTGGATTTGTACGAGTCGTGATTGCGGATGGCGTTGACAAACGACCGGGGAGTGCGGCCGCAGGCGCTGGACGCCGCTCTCCAACGTCAATGATGATTTCGCGGGTCGCGCAACACCCTGGTGCAGAGTCCGCCCGAGAAGGTACCCCAGCCCCGGAAGCGACTTGCCGCTGGGCGCGCTTTGTTTGAGTTGTATGGACAGTTGCCGCGCGCAGATTCTTTTTGCAACCTAACTTCAAAAGGCAAACCAAAATGTCAACAGTGCAACACGAAGATCTCAATTGGGATGGAGCTGTTCATTCAGGCGCGAATCAGAAACACCTCCGAACCTTGATTGCAATCCTCGTCATCTTCTTCGCTTTGTTTTCTTCCAAGCCGGCAAGCCCACAAGCAGGTTCCGAAGCCGAGAGCGAGAAAATTAGAACAATTATCAAAAAGTACGAGAAGTCTATTGCTGACGCAGATACGACACTTGCTTCACAAATCTGGTCGCAGACGACGGATGTATCATTTATCCATCCCCGAGGACACGAACATGGCTGGGAAGAGATTAAGCGGAACGTATATGAGAAACTGATGCGCGATGTCTTCTCTGAGCGCAAACTCAGCTGCAGCGATATTTCCATTCACATCTACAAGGACGCGGCGTGGGCGGAGTTCAACTGGGTTTTTGTCGCCAAGCTCAGGAGCGACGGATCTCCCGTGAGAACTGAGGGACGGGAAACTCAGGTTTATCAGAAGACTGATCGCGGTTGGCGCTTGGTGCATGTCCACTATTCAGGCATGCCTGCTGCGCCAAAAAGCTGAACACTCCCGTCTTTAAGGCCAAATAGCGTCCAGGGCCATGCGTCGATCCTGAAGTTTTAGAAGCTGGAGCTTGACCTTCGGAATCGAGTCAACGAATCGTCCCGCGAAGGAGGCGAGGGAATCATTCGCCGCCGTTGCGGGCCACGGGGGAATGACAAGATCAGGCAGGACCGCGTGCTGGAATCTGAAAAGCCGATGATCAGCACCAAGTCCCGGGAACAGTACGACCGTCGTGTTCATTTCCCTGTCGTGACTTCACCACTCAGGCGCGATCGAACGTCCGTCCAACGCATTGTCGTTCAGCGGCGGGCGAACTTCGCGGTGAACTGCGCCTCGATCGGTTGCCCGCCTCTGGCTGCCAGCGCGTATACTGGCGCTCATATCGATGAAGCACCTCGACGCCGCAGCCCGGCGCTCGCTGCAATCGCCCGGCTACGTTCGCATCGAGGGCGACCACCTGCTCGTGACCAGGCTGCTCGACTGGTAAGGTGCCGATTTTCGGACGCCGGGGTATCATGGCCTGGAGAACTCTCTGGCCGAGTATACCGCCAGGTATGCCGGCGATGAGGTTAGACATTTTGTGGCGGCCCGCCGCGCTGAGGTGTCCATCGAGTTCATGTCCTATGACTGGTCGTCGAACCGTTCCCGGTGAGCCAACAAGGCGCCAATTTGGACGAGGCGCCGAGGTGAAACCGGTCACAAGTGTTAAAGAGCTGGCGACAAATCAGTACCTTTTGCTAGATACTTTCTTCAAAACATAGGGAGCAGAGAAACAATGATGGCACTAAGGGACAGTCAGGTTTTCCATCGTCGAACTGTGGAATTTGAGGAGGGTGGAATTCATTTTGTAGTCGATCCCGACGCGCCGAACTGGGTGGCCACCGACCGCCGCGGTTCGTCCATCCTTTCGATGGTGGGTGAAGCCCTGCCTGTAGCCGGCATCGTTCGCCGCTATGGGGTGGAAAATGGGCTGGACAGCGCCAAGGCGTGGCTTCACGTGCACAGCTTCTTGCGGGAGGCCCTGCGCGCCCGGATCATCTCGCCGGCCGCTATCGAGCGCGAGCCCTATGCCGGCCGGTCAACGCACCTCAAGCCGGAAAAGCTGCGCGAGCTCTGGATCCATACCAACAATTCCTGCAATCTGACCTGCACGCACTGCCTGGTCAGCTCGTCGCCCGCGGGGGATCGCGGATTACCGGCCGCCGGTATCAAGAACATCATCGACCAGGCCGTCGAATGCGGCGTCGTGCGGTTTTATTTCACGGGGGGCGAGCCCTTTGCTCGGCCCGACATTTTCGAGCTGATCGACTACGTCGTCAACCGGAAGGCGGCCGAGCTGATTATCCTGACCAACGCGACGCTGTTTCACGGCGACCGGTTGAAAAGGATCTCTGCTTTTAACCGGGACCTTGTACGCCTGCAAATCTCGCTCGATGGCGCGCGCCCGGAGACCAACGACCGGCTTCGCGGCGAGGGGACGTTCTTCAAGATCCGGGAAGGCACGATCAATGTCACGAGGATAGGATTTCCGGTCTCTCTGACCACGGTGGTGACGAAGGAGAACCTCCGGGAAATTCCGGAGATCACGCAGCTCGCAAGAAACTGGGGGGCGCAATCGCAGCATCTGATGTGGATGCACCGCCGGGGGCGCGTGATGGAAACGGCGCCCGGCTTGTTCCCCTCGACAGCGGAGCTGATCGAAATGGTGCGCGCCACGAGTATGCGCGCCCGGGAGCAGAGGGTGACGGTAGACAACATCGAGGCGATAAAGCTGCGCGTCAACGGCCGGCCGTTCGTGAAGTACGACCTTGGAAATCAGTTCTGGGACTCGATGTGCGTCTACTCTGACGGGTCGGTCTATCCATCGGCCGCCATGGCAGACTTCAAGCCGCTGCGGGCAAGCCTAGTCTCAAACGGCAACCTGCGCGGAATCTGGCAAGATTCCGAAGTAGCGCGACGGTTTCGTGAGGCCTCGGTCGTGCGCAAGCAGCTTCCTCCCGGTGATCCGTTTAAATTCATCCTCGGTGGCGGCGATATCGAGCATAGCTACTTTTTCAGCATCAACGCGACCAGCGACGGAGACCTCCATGCCCCCGACCCGTATTACGAGGTCTACACTGCTATCGCCCGGGACGTGATGTTCGATCTGGCGGATGAGAAGCGGCAGGCCTTCAACCGGCGCTCCGGCTTCGACGCTCCCATTCTGTTTCATTCCATGGGTGAGGGGGCGATCGACTGCGGCACGGACACGGAAGCGATAGACGTGCGAAGCGACACGGCCGTCGCCACGCTCCATTCCAACTGCGTGCTCGCGTTCGACATCAAAAAATCGCGCCAGGCCGTCCAGGAGTTCTACAGCAGGGCGGCCGAAGAGCCGCAGGCCGAGCTGTGCTGTCCTGTCAGTTACGATCGCGCCGACATCAGTCACATTCCTCAGGACGTGATCGACCGCTTTTACGGCTGCGGCTCGCCCGTGACGCTGGCCGCGGCCGGGCCGGGAGAGACCGTGGTCGACCTCGGCTCGGGGGGAGGGATCGACTGCTTTATCGCCGCCAAGAAAGTGGGTCCTGGGGGTCAAGTGATCGGAGTTGACATGACCGAAGAAATGCTTGAAGTGGCCACTCGCAACAAGAAGCCGGTGGCCGGCAACCTTGGCTACGACGTGGTCGAATTTCGCCGTGGGTACCTGGAGCAGATCCCCGTTGAAAGCAAGACAGTCGATCTCATCACGTCAAACTGCGTCATCAATCTGTCGCCCGACAAGAAAAAGGTGTTCCGGGAGATGTGGCGCGTTCTCAAAGACCACGGCCGAATCGTCGTGAGCGACATCGTGAGTGAAGAGCAGGTCCCCGCGCACCTGCGCGTCAACCGCATGCTTTGGGGGGAGTGCATTTCCGGAGCGCTCACCGAAGAGGAATTCCTTGCCTACCTCGAACAAAGCGGGTTCTACGGCCTGCAGGTCTTACGGAAAACCTACTGGAAAGAGGTGGAGGGCTACCGGTTTTACTCGGTCACGGTTCGCGGTTACAAGTTCGAGAAAACCTCGGGGTGCGTGTTCAAAGGACAGCGCGCGATCTATGTTGGGCCGCAGAAGGGTGTGCTGGATGAAGAAGGACATCTCTTCCTCCGAAACGAACCGATTGAAGTGTGCACCGACACAGCTTCGAAGTTGATGAATCCTCCGTACAAAGGATCGTTCGTAGTCCTCGAAGCGGGCGCGACTTCGCCCGAATACTCCTGTTGCGCCCCTGGCGATAGCTCATGTTGTTCTTCGGAGGATTCGGAAGTGCCGGGCTCGTGCTGCTGAGGAATCGCCATGTCATTGGCTGTCGGTCTTTTATTGTTTCTGGCTCTTGCCGCTCTGGCCTACGCCAACGGCGCCAACGACGTTTCCAAGGGGGTTGCGACGCTGGTCGGGAGCGGGACCAGTCGCTACCGGCAGGCTCTCGTATGGGGGACAGCCTGGACCGCGGCCGGGTCGCTGGCAGCGGGAATCTTTTCGCGAGCGCTGATCGACACTTTCAGCAAAGGCATCATCGGTCCTCATCACCAGATGTCCGGCACTTTCCTGCTGGCGGTGCTGATCGGTGCGATCATCTGGGTCCTCTTGGCGACTTGGACAGGCCTGCCGGTTTCTACGACTCATGCTATCACCGGCGCGCTCTGCGGGGCTGCGGTCGTCGCGTTTGGCTGGCGCGGCGTTCTGTGGACGTCGCTTGAGCACAAGGTTGTTTTTCCGCTCCTTTTCAGTCCGCTGGTCTCGCTCGCCGGGCTTTGGCTTCTATTTCCCGCCCTGCGGGCGGCTCTCGGACCGCTGGACAGACAATGCGCGTGCGCGGAGGCGCGGCTTCCAGTGAGGTCAGCCCTCACCGGCATTGCCCTCGGAGATGCTGCGCTTCCGGCCGTACGCGTCGTGATCGATCACGTCGACAACTGCCGCGCTCGCACGACGACCATAGCCGGCATTGAGATCGGTGACGGCCTGCACTGGATTTCAAGCGGCCTGACGAGCTTTGCGCGAGGCCTGAACGATGCCCCCAAGATTGCGGCGCTCGGCGTGGTGCCGGCATTGACGCTCGGGCGCGATACCACACTCCTGTTCATCCTGGTAGCGCTGGCCATGGTTTTCGGGAGCCTGAAGACCGGGCGGCGCGTCACAGAAACGCTGGCCGAAAAGATCACTCCAATGAGCACGGTCGAAGGACTCTCTGCAAACCTCGTCACGGGTTTTTTGGTCGCCTTTGCCTCGCATTGGGGGCTTCCCGTCTCGACAACACATGTGTCGGCCGCCGCTATCATGGGTATAGGCCTCCGCCGAAATGAGCGTGTGGTCCGGTGGAAGACCGTTTGGTCCATGCTTCAGGCGTGGGTGATCACGTTGCCCGCATGCGCAGCGCTAGGCGGTGCGAGCTGGTGGATCCTGGAGACGATTCTGCGTTCAGAAATGTAACAACGGCGCGCTCTTCGCGTCTTAGCGGTCAGTGCTGGAAACAATCGAAAAAATTCTCAACCAGCAAGCCTGTGGACAGTGGCCGAGCAATCAGGCAGGATCTTTGGACGATGAACATACGACGCCAATCACTCCAAGCGAGGATCGAAAAGATCAAGGAGGAGATTGCCAGGCTTGGCGATCTGCGTCCGGGTGCCTTATCGCAGCAGTACAATGCCTGTGGTAGTCCCCGTTGCCGATGTAAGGAGGATCCGTCGCGGAGGCATGGTCCTTTCTACCAACTGAGCTACACCTGGCACAGCAAAAGCACAACGCGCCACGTTCGGAAAGACGATGTCGTTCAGGTAAAGCAGCAGCTACGCAATTACCGCAAGCTGCGGAAACTCGTGGATCGGTGGGTTACTTTGGGAATGGAGTTATCGCGCCTCAGGCTTCAGGAGCAGC
>WNGD01009103.1_pt1 | contig 14046 bp, 18 predicted proteins | sample 5400671 | NCBI WGS metagenome assembly WNGD01 (sample SAMN13153369, study PRJNA577476) | soil metagenome | isolation source: 40 cm soil or saprolite under grassland replicate 2 | place: USA:California | collected 2016-06-15
TGACATGCGGACATGTACTGGTGTCGAAGGGTTTGGGAGAGTTGCCGCAGAATATTGTGAAGGATGGCGGTGCTGGGATTCCGAAGAGCGAGTCGAACAGTGCGAGGTCACTTTCAACGGTGGGGCTTCCGAAAGCGTCAACGATGATGATCGTCTGTCCCGTGCCATCTAGGACTCCGGTGGATGGGTACCCGTATGCTTTCTTGATGAATGATGGTGAATAGCATACGATGCTACCGAGGGAAGCGCTTCTGCAGAGAGGAAGTCCCTGCGGGAGAGTTGTCAGGGGGCCGAGCTGAACATAACTCAGGCTCGGTGCATAGTTGAAGTTGAGCAGGCTCGTTACGGGGCCTATGCTCATTGGGGTTAGCATTAAAGCAGCAATTGTTAAGGTTGATATTGCGAGTATTTTCTTCATGTTCAGGGCTTGGACCCTACTATCAATATAAGTTCTTGGCTTCTTGAGGATAGACATGGATACCTATGAGCTGAAAACCCTAGCCCCAGCTACTCTAAGGGTTTATTCTGCTAGGGCAAACATTCGCCTTGAGAAGTCGCAAAACGGTTTCTAGCGTGTTCTAAGCCTGATGTTCTCAAATGAACCCGGTCTCCACCCCGTCAAAGCTGTGCTTGATCGGTGATGGGGGCAGACAATGGTTAACTGATATTGGCCAGAGCTCCCCTCAACGACCCTTGACTATGAAGATCCATACTATTGTGGTAGGCCGCTTGCAAACGAACTGCTACATCCTTCAATCCGGAGCAGAGGCGATGATCGTCGATCCAGGTGACGAGTCAGAGAGAATTGTGAGGTTCATCAAAGATATCAACGCCAAAACAACGCGCATTGTTGCGACGCATACTCACTTTGATCACGTGCTGGGCGTCGACGGGGTCCGGAAAGCAACGAAGACTCTGTTCTTGATCCATCCGGAAGACCTGCCGATACTACAGTCGATGCAGTCGCGCGTGCGTCAGTTCATGGGATTCGAGGTTTCCCCGCCGCCCAGGGTCGATGGTTACCTCAAGGACGGAGACTCTCTTAAGGTGGGAGATGAGACGGTCCATGTTCTCCACACTCCAGGCCATTCGCCCGGCAGCATCAGCCTGGCCGGCGACGGATACGTCTTGACAGGTGACGCTCTCTTCAACCAGTCAATCGGAAGGACAGATCTTCCAGGAGGAGACCTCGGCACTCTCATCCGCTCCATCAGGGAGAGGCTGTTCAAGCTGGACGATGACACAACAGTCTATCCTGGCCATGGACCTGAGACCACTATCGGCGATGAGAAGCTCGCAAATCCCTTCGTGGGAAGGTCTGCAAGGCCCATCAAATAGGCAACCGTCTTATCCCACTACCGTTTCTCAGAACCGAAACAGCATTGTCCAGCCTAGACTCGATCCTCAAGAACTCTCTAAGCCAAGCCAGCTCTCACACCAAGGAAGTCTATAGTCAGAATCCCCTAACAGCCAGCGAGGTTATCGAACTCGCCAATAGCCGAGTCCTCACACTTGCAGCCACGGTAAGACCGGACGGCAGACCCCATCTCTCACCCACAGACCTAGTAGTTGTTAACGGAGTTTTCTATCTCGGGGTCGACATGGCGATGGCGCGTTACCGGAACCTTAGGCAGAATCCTGCTGTAACCGTAATGCTGGCTGACGGTTGGAAGCGTCAAGCAATCCTCGAAGGAAACGCAGAGTTTCTCGACATCAAGAGCGAGACAGCCAAGGAGGTCTTGGAGGCTCAAAAGAAAAAATACGGCTGGGCAACAGACACGCTGGCAGAGTTCACATTGGCCAGAGCGTTCACCTGGAAGGCCAAATAGCCCAGAGTGTTCTTGGAACAAATCGTTCAGAATCAGCCCAGATCACGGATCCAAGCATCCGATTTGACCTCGCGCAGTTTTCACGCTGACCTGCACGCTAACCTACACGATAACGAAAACGCCTGACTCGCCCGTTCTGCGCGACAAATCAGAAACTAAGCCCAGACCGAGTTCAACTGGCAGAGACCCCCTCCAGAAAATCTCAAAAGCAGATGCTCCCAGCGACACGAAACAGGTCTTTGAGAGCGACAGAACGGTTCCAATGATCTCTAACAAGAGCAGAGCCTCAGTCCACCATCGAGACGGCGTGAGGCGTTAAAATACCGGCCAAAGCCTTCTAGATCTCACGGTCATGAACAAGACGGACGAGGAATGGAAGAAGGAGCTTGATCCTCAACAGTACAGGGTGTTGAGGAAGAAGGCTACCGAGCCCGCCTTCACCGGCAAACTACTACACAACAAGGAAAAGGGAGTCTACACATGCGCTGGCTGCGGAACGGAACTCTTCTCCTCAGACTCAAAATACGACAGCGGCAGCGGGTGGCCCAGCTTCTGGACCACGCTGGCAAAGGAGAAGATAGTCGAGATACCCGACCGCACCGTGGGAATGGATAGGATCGAGATAGTATGCAAAAACTGTGGAGGCCACCTAGGACATCTCTTCGACGACGGACCCCAGCCCACCGGAATGCGCTACTGTGTAAACTCGCTATCACTCGGCTTCAAAAAGAAGGACACCAAATAGCCGACCTTTTCAGCTCGACTGTCCTAGAATCTGAAAATGCCGTTAACAGCCCGGTCTATTGCGCGCTACTCGACCCAGTCTCGCTGCTCTGGTCAGAGTGGCTCTCTCCAAACACCGCCTCGGACAATCCCGAATAGGTTTCGTTGGACGTGCTGATGAGAGAACTGTCGGATGGTAGCTGCCAAGACGGTTGCGACGTTTCTGGAGCGGCCTCCGGTTTGATCTCTTGTTTTGTCTCAGGTCGATTATCAGAACCCAACTCCGCAGGCTTCTGCTTCCTTCCAGCTTTGACGTAGACAATTACTATTTTGTAGGTCTCGTTACAGCTCTTGCATCGTCCAACCTGGACAGTCCTTTTCAGCTTCAGAGTATGGTTTTTGCAGACAGGGCAATCGGCAAAACGGCTTCTCGAGACAGCCTCTTCAGTCTTCACAGTCTTCAATGCTGCCCGGTGCTTTTACTGGAACGCTAAGGAATAGTCGTTCTGTAACCAGCAGATCGACAGAATCGACCTAGAAGGATACTTTCCGCTGGCGGACCTCATCGTCAAGATGCTTGTACTTCCACAACGCCATCGAGGCAAGCCATGATGCCACGAAAATGCCGATAATCCCATAGCCGATCGTCTCAAAGTCAAGCCCAGCAAGCCAGCCCCAGAACGGGCCCTGAAGATTCAGCTCCCCAGACAACACCTGTAGAAGCTCAACACCGCCAATAACAAAGGCGACAAGGACAGAGATGACCGTAATGGTCAGATTATAGTAGATCTTCCGGAGCGGCTTCACAAAAGCCCAACCGTACGCCACACACATAGTCACACCGTCAGTCGTATCGACAAGTACCATTCCCAGAGTAAACATCACCGGCAATATCAGAACCATCCAGACAGGAACCGTCGAAGCAACCCCAAAACTCACAGCGAGAGCAAAGAAAAGAATCTCACTCGCAGTGTCAAACCCCAAGCCGAAGAGCACGCCGATCGGGTAAATCTGCCATGGCCGCTGGACTATCCGGAAGAGCCCCTTGAAGTACCGGTTGAGAAATCCACGATTCTCCAGCAGATCATTCAGCTCAGACTCGTCAACACGTCCCCGTCTAAGATTCTGGAACATGCGGTAGACACCTACCACGATCAGAGCGTTCACAGCTCCAATCAAGAACAGGAACAATCCGGACACCGTGGTTCCGATAACAGATCCCGAAGTCTGCAGAAACGAACTATCCTGGACAACAATCCGGGTGGCAAGAACAAGCCCCACTGTGAGTCCAACTACGATGGTTGAATGACCGAGCGAAAACCATGTCCCTACGGTAACAGGTCTCTTCCCCTCATGCATCAGCTTCCTAGTAGTATTGTCAATCGCCACAATATGGTCAGCATCCACCCCATGGCGCAGTCCCAAAACGAAAGCAGCTATGCATAACCCGAAGAGCAGCGGCGAGGCCCGGCCGAGGACGATGGAGCCGATGAAGCCGAGTAGAGTCGCGATCGCCAAGACGGTGTACAAGCCAAGAATGCTCGCCTTCTCCTCGCCAGTGAGTCCTAGCCTAGACCTGATTGGAGTGGAATTTTCGGACAAGGCTACGAGAGCCGCTAACTGAGACCGATGACGAGTTGCGATATAAACAGATGCTCAGACTCGCGTGTGAGATAGAAGTGGAGACCGGGCACTCTGAGAAACGATCCCGTCACGCGTTTTCCCCATCCCCGGTTTTGACACCCTTAAATAAGGAATTGAGAAAGGAAATCTTGGTCCTTAAACAGAAACGGGTTTGAAACCTTGAGTTCTACAACTAACCCCTACTTTGACAGAGTAAAATCACAGACCGGCATACTCGAAAAGATCGAGCTGCTCGTTCCCGGATTCCACGGCTATAAGGAGAAAGAGATGAGACGAGAGTCTGACAAGCTCATCCGAAACCAGATCTACCAGAAACTCTCCGATGCCGAAGCCCAGGCCAAAGACATCTACCGCGCCCTCGTCAACCAGGGAGCAAATGACACCTGGGACGATACCGACCATCTCCTCGCCCGTCTCGACCGAATAATGGAGAGAATCAACCATTCAGAATACGGATACGCAGGATTCTTCGACTCGACCAAGGTCAGAGAACCTGATCTGGACCGGATGATGGGCTACGACATGCAACTCATACACATGGCCGACAATGTAACGACCTCGATACAGTCGCTCAAGGACGTTCTCGACAACGACCGGCTTCAAGAAGCAAAAGGCAAAGTCAGTGAGGCCATGAAGGTCGTAGACGCCCTTGAAAACGCGTATAATGGCCGAAAACAGATCATAGTAGGAGTCCAGTAAGATAAATGCCACAGGTAATAGAATGGAGAAACGCTGGACCAGACGATGTCGTATGGCGCTATCCAGTCGAACAGATCATAACAGGGGCTCAGCTAGTTGTCCACGAGTTTGAAGCCGCTGTCTTCCTCCGAGACGGCAAGGCGTACGATGTCTTCGGACCCGGACGGCACACACTCACCACCCTAAACCTCCCGCTGATATCGAGAGCCTACGGCATATTCTTCGGCGGAAAAGACCCCTTCACGGCCATCGTCATCTATGTCTCCACCAAACAGTTCGCAGGCAAATGGGGCGCAAAGGCTCAGACGACCGAACTAGACTCAGCTGGACAAGGCGTCCACTGATGTCAAGGTCAACATCAACGATGCTCTCAACAGGCTCGGAACCGACCTCGTCGACTTCAAATTCGAAGGGATCGACACATCCGACCAATTCCGAGACCGCCTCTTCTGGATAAAGCAACACGCCGCAACTTCCGACGTCCTACGAATGGAGACAGCCAAGGACATCGGCCAGAGCCTAAGCACTTCCCAGGGAGGAGCAGGACTCGGCTCAGGAATGGTCCTCATCCCTCAAGTCATGAACGCTCCCATGCAGTCACCAATGACTCAGCCACAGACAGCCTTCGTCGCATGTCCGAAATGCGGCAACCAAGTCCAGCAAGGCGCGAGATTCTGCCCGAACTGCGGCGCCAACATGGCCCCGACAACAACTCCATGTCCCCACTGTGGGAAACCGGTTGCTGCTGGGGCAAAGTTCTGTCCCGAGTGTGGACAAAAAATATGATCAAGAAGCTTGACGGAATCTTCGTCGTCCCCGGCGAGAAACTCGGCGTAGTCGAAGAATTCGACCCCGGACGAGGAACAGTCGAGGTAGACGGCATAATCTACTCCTCCCAGACCGGAACGGCCGCCCTCGACCCAAAGAGACACGTTGTCACCGTCAAAGCCGCGACCGGCCCCCCGGTTGTCCCTGAAGAAGGCTCCTCAATCACAGGCATAGTCGAGAAGGTCCAGGAGAAAATGGCCATAATCAACATAGTAGTCGTTGACGGAAAAAAGATGGAGCTTCCCTTCACAGGGATGCTTCACATATCCAACTCTAGCCCACGCTTCGAACGAGTCATGGGTGAGGTATGCAAGCCCAACGACATCATCAGAGCAAAAGTAATCGACACAAGCCAACGGATACCTAAACTTACAACGATCGGCAGAGAACTGGGTGTCATCAAAGCCTACTGCTCCCGTTGCGGCAATGAGCTTGTCCTCTCGGGCCGGATACTACGATGCAGTGTCTGCAGAAACGTTGAAAGAAGGCGCCTAGCCGAGGACTTCGAGACGGAGACCGAGGTACCAAGTTGAAAATCAACATTCTGAAGAGATCCAAAGGACTGTTGAAGATAGAGGTCGAAGGAGAGGGACACTCTTTTGGAAACCTCATGCAAGAGACCCTACTCGAAGACAAGACTGTCGACTGGGCAGGATATGACCAGCCCCATCCACTCTTCAGGCAATCAATAATTACTGTCCGGATGAAAGGAGAGGCTCAGGCTGACAAAGCTCTCGACCGGGCCTCCAAGAAGATCCGGGCTGACACTGAAGAACTCGTCGAGAAATTCTCATCCGCCATAAAGAACGAGAACTAGCTGGAGCCCGCCGATCTGGCCAGAGGGCTCCTCTTCGACTTCGATGGCACACTCTACGGTGACTGGAGAATCTGGATCTCGATCATAGAACAAACCCTCTCTGACTATCAAATATCAATCAACCCCCACGACGCGCTCGAAAAAGCTCGAGCTATGATTGAGAGAGAAGGAGGATCAAACGGTACACTAAGAATCAGCAACGTCGCGACAGCTTTGGCCCGAGACCATGGCGTCGAGCAGGACGATGAGGTTAGAACCCGTTTCTTCGAAATACTTGACCAGCGAATGGATGCGACAGGTCCGGACAAGAATCTTGTAAAAATGCTGGGAAAATTCGAACGCGACGGATTTCGTCTGGGCATAGTGACGTTCGTGAGAAAGCCTCGTATAGCACGGAGGCTGGACATCTGGAAGATCAAACAACATTTTCGGTCAGTAGTAACACCAGACGATGTGGCAGACTTCAAACCCTCTCCCCGACCGTTCGTCAAGGCCATGGAGCAGCTACGGGTCCAGCCCAAGGAGTGCTTCGTCATTGGAGACGAACCAGTAGACATGATCGGAGGAAAGAAAGCCGGAGCAACGACAATCGGCCTTCCACAAGGATTCTTCAGACGAGAGGAGCTAGAAAACGCTGGTGCCGACTATATTCTAAGCTCCCTTGATAGTCTAGGAAGCATCGTATCAAAATAGCCTCCGATGAATAGGCTGTAGAGGCAGCTGGGAGCATGCTGGATGATCAACACCTTGCTGGAGTCTTGACGGACCATGGACTGGCCCAGTTTGGCGATGCTCTACTGAATTTCGTCTTCTCTTTGGCCCTGACAGAAACGACGGGCCGTCCCAGAGGGACAAAAGTTTCGGACAAGACACTCGCTGAAGCCGCCGCTAGGGCAGGTCTGAGAAAATACTTGCCCAGAAGAATAGGGCGTGGGGACGTGGCCAACAGCCTCGAGGCTCTGCTCGGCTTCGTCTGGCTCAAGAAGCTCTTGACTCTGGACGAAATGCTAAACTGTCTAAAAACCGAGGGTTTCACGGACACCCAAAACTTCGCCCAGCTCGCAGAATTTGCGCTTGCAAGAATGAAGCAATGAGAACGTCCCTTCGATATGTGAAAAAGGAAATACGACTCCTAGGTCTGGATGCGTGCAATCCGCGTCTCACCATTGGGGCAGTCGTCCGTGGAGGGCTCTACCTTGACGGCGTCATGGCCTTCGCCCGAGAAGCAGAGGGGGAGGCGGATTTGCTGGCCGAGAAAGTTACCGAATCACGTTACTTTCCAGAGTTGAGAACAATAATGCTCCACGATCCGAAGGGCCTTCTAGACTCAAGGACTCTGCAACGAGTCACTCGGTTACCAGTGATCACCGTCTCTATAGACAGCCATGTCCACGGTCGAGGCTACAGGCTCTATGGGAAAAACCAACAACAACTGTGGATCAAGACAAGGCTGGAATCGTCGAGCCTGGAGAAAATTCTCTCTCTAACCCAGTCAGATGGCAGACTGCCCGAACCACTCCGCATTGCCCATCTACTAGCAAAACTAAATATCCCCAGAAGGCTCCGGCGGGATAAAGAATAAATTCGCGCAGGCTCCGTCGCTCTGAGCTGAACACGTTTTGCAGTTTTGTCCTAAATGCGGGTCCACCCTACTTCCATCCAAGATGGAGAAGAAGGTCTTCATGGCCTGCGCAAAGTGTGGCTATACCAGCAGCCGGGCGGACAAGGTAATTAGCCGACTCTCCCATGAGAGAGAAAACATAATCGTTCTAGGCAAAGAGGAGCAGAAGATTCGCACCCTCCCCAAGACGAAGGCTGAGTGTCCAAAATGCAACAACCACGAAGCCTTTTATTGGCTCGTCCAGACTAGGGGCGCCGACGAGTCGTCCACGCAGTTCTTCAGATGCACCAACTGCGGGGCAACCTGGCGAGAGAATAGTTAGACCAATGTTGGAAAGCTCATTAGCAGAAACAACGAGCAAGAAAGAAGGAACGGCAAAACCAGCTTTGTTCAAGGCTACGATGAACGACGCCCGATTATTCAGAAACTTGATCGGAGCCATTTCAAGCCTAATCGAAGAGGCGGACTTTAACGCCACACCAGAAGGAATCAAACTCCGCTCCATGGACCCATCACACATAGCAATGGTCGACTTCGAATGGCCGAAGGCGGCCTTCGACATCTACGAGTGCACCAGCCCAACCAAGCTGAGGCTGAGTGTATCAAATCTCCTAAAGCTACTCAAGAGAACTAGGAGTGACGAGTCTGTAGAGATCGTGTACGACGATGCGAACAAGAAGCTCAACATCACTCTGAAGAACAAGATCGTCCGGAAATTCATCACTCCAACACTAGAACCCTCTACAGAGGAAGTGCCGACTCCAAAGGTCCCATTCAATGCGAGAGTAAAGATCACCGCGGTCAGCCTTAGAGACATCATCGACGACGCACAATCCATAAGCGACAACGTCAAGCTCGAAGTCAGTCCAGAAAAGTTCACTGTCAGAGCTACTGGCGAACTTAGCAGCGCGATCATCGAAATGGACAAGGGAAGCGACGCGATACTAGAGCTAGATGCAAAAGAGGCCTGCAGAGCAACATACAATCTGAACTATTTCGGCGAAATCATACGGGCAGGCTCAGGCGCCTCAGAAGTAGCATCCCTAGAGTTCTCGACCAACATGCCAATCAAGGTCGAGTTTGAGATGCCCCAGCAGGGCAGACTCCTGTACTATCTCGCGCCTAGAATCGAGCAAGAATAAGACGATGGCATGCTAACAAGGGCTGACCTGGCAAAGTACCCCTTTCTCGCCGAAGCATCTGATTACGTCAGAGAACTAGGCTTCTCGATCGACGAGATAGCAGCCCCAGAGTTCGGTCCAGTTTTGGACAGGGCAGAAAAGAGGCTGGAAGAAGCGTTGTCCAAAGGCCAGGTATCAAATGATTCCATCAGCGAGAGCACTGAGATACTATCATTCCCCGTATCGAACCTGATCCTCGGTCTGGTTGGAGAGGAGAGAGCTCGACGAAGATTTGCTCTTGCGGAGGCGAAGAGGGCCTACGAGCTGCTCAGGCAAGAAACTCCCGAGAAGATAGAGCACATTGCATCGAAGACGTTCGGATGGAAACTCAAGAGGCTCGACGTGAGGTTGGTGCGCAGGTTTTACGATTTTGCCGTAAACCTGACCGACTATCTACACAACTCGATCCATCTCAGAGAACCCCGCTGGAGCCTCTCGAACAGGGTCATGGACCAGGGTTTCGTATATGTTACCCGCGAAGAGGCTGCCCGTCTTATCGAAGAGGAGGTGAGGGCAAGGATCCTTGAGAGATCAAGTAGGCCACCAGGCGAGATCCCCCGACAACTAGGATCGAGAGTTGAACGAGCTAGAGGCTTGGTCATTAAGTGGCTCGGAGTCCCTACGCATTACGAGCTTCCCAGCGTTCCCATGCCGGAGGCAATGCCCCCTTGCGTCCGACACCTTATCGATAGTCTAAACGAAGGAAAAAACGTTCAACATATGGGAAGGTTCACCCTCGCATCTTTCCTACTCAACATTGGAACAGGCGAAGAAGAGATCGTGAAAGCATTCAAGCCGGCCACCGACTTCTCTGAGAGAATGACACGCTACCAGGTAGAACATATCGGTGGAAGAAGAGGAGGGCGGACTAAATACACATGCCCGATGTGCACGACGCTCAAGACTCACGGTGTCTGTTACAAGCCAGACGAACTCTGCGACACCATCCGTAACCCGCTCAGCTATTACAAGAAGAAATCACGAATCCTCACCAACAAGGGTCTGAAACGTGAACCCAGCTGAACAACTAATCCGGCAAAAATTCCAGCAGTACTATCTCGCGCATAACAAGGGCTTCTACCTGCCTCCCAGCCCCGAGGAGAGAGAATACGGCTTTCTCCTCTTCAAAGAAAAATTCATGGTCAGACACAGAGCTTTCAGAGACCCTAGCCTGCTTCTCGCAGCAATCCGCGACCTTGTCCCCGCCCACATCTACTTCTCCACAGCCTACTACCAGCAGCCAACAGCGCCCATGGACGAAAAGGGATGGAAGAGAGCCGACCTGGTCTTTGACATAGACGCGGACCATCTCGATACTCCATGCAAACCCGAACATGATACTTGGAAATGCAAGAGCTGCGGAATCCTGGGAAAGGGTGGAGCCCCCAAGGTCTGCCCCAAATGCAAGAATGATCGACTGGAAGAGCAAACGTGGCTGTGCGCACAGTGTCTGCAGCATGCTAAAGAGGAGACGTCCAAACTTCTAGAAATCCTCTATTCAGACTTCGGTGTCGATCCGTCGGACACTCATGTTTTCTTTTCAGGTCATAGAGGGTATCACGTTCACGTCTATTCCAACGATCTTGGCCTTGTCGGAGAGGAAGAGCGGAGGGAAATAGCAAACTATGTCCTCGGTCAAGGACTTGAGCCAGAATTGCATGAACTAGAGGAGCTGAAGTCTGGAGGAACCACAGTCATTGAGGGTCCACAGATAGGCCAGCCGGGTTGGCGTGGTAGAATGGTCGCTGGAATCTACGATGTCCTCGGCGAAGAGGGAGAACAGGTTGGATTGTCAGCTGCACAGACAAGAACGCTCATGGCACAGGATCGGGACAAGCTATTCGGGAGACCCTTCTGGAGTTCGGTTAAAGGGATCGGCCTCACAACTTGGAAGGCGTTATCGTCGAAGGCAGTCGAGAAGAGGTCAGCGAAGATAGACAGTGTAGTAACAACCGACGTTCACAGACTTATCAGGTTGCCAGGGACCCTCAATGGCCACACGGGCCTGATGGCAATGAAGGTCCAAAAGGAGAGGTTCGACGAGTTCGACCCGTTCAACGAGTCTCTCGCTTTTTACGGAAACATGAAAGTGAGAGTCAAGGATTCGCCGCAATTCGAACTCGGGCATCGACAATTCGGCCCTTATCAGAATGAAGAAATCGAGTTGCCGTCTTACGCAGCAATGCTACTCCTCTGCAAGCGGAGAGCTGAACCGTTGGGCTGATAGCAACATGTACTGTCTACAATTTTGCTCGACGGATAAGCAAGAAAACTGCCTTGGACGTAGATAGATGACGACCTACGACGAGCTGCAGGAAGCCTGGAAACGTGAACTACATAGTCTCGAACTGCAACTGTTAAGGTCGGGTTTGTTCAAAGATCTGTCATCCTACATCAAGAGGCTCATAGAAGCGCAGAAAAACCTAGATGCAAAGTCTCTCAAAGCAATTGTATTGGAAGAGGAAATGCTTCGCCTGGAGCAACTGTTAACCCAATTCTTGGATCGAAGGCTCGACAAGCTCTGGCTACAGACAGGTCTCGTTCAACCCACCAGCCTAGAATACACGGAGAAGCTGACCCATCAAGCAATCTCAGAGATCCTGAGAGACTACGACAAGATGAAACAAGATCTCCTTCAGGGCCAAGAACCGTCTCATTCAAGGCCAAAGAATGGGGAATTTGTCTTGATACGGTTCGTAAAAGACGTTCCATCGATCATAGGAGTAGACTTGAAGGCACACGGTCCATTTCACAAGGAGGACGTTGCGAAGTTGCCGCAAGAAAACGCTGACAGTCTAGTCAGACAAGGGGCTGCGGTCGAAATAACCGCCTCGAATAGGGATAATGAATAAAAGGCGGCTGGACGCTCTTCGTAGTCTTTCGCCAGTGTTAGAGAGTTGAAGTTTCCAAAAGAGGTCAACACCTACTGTCCCAAGTGCGGACACCATACTGCCCACTCGGTCACGGTCTACAAGGCTGGAAAAGCGCGTACCATGGCCTGGGGAACCCGTAGGCAGGAGAGACGGAAACATGGATACGGGGGACAGAAATTTCCAGAACTCAAACGCACAGCCAAGACAACAAAGAAATCGCTCTTGCGACTAAAATGCAGAACATGCAATTATACAGTCATGCGTCTAGGCATTAGGCTGAGAAAATTGGAGGTAGGAGCCTAAATGAGATGGGAACTGATTCCAAAGCCTCGAAGCGTATTCCTCCGAGTCAAATGTTCGAAATGCGCCAATGAACAGATTGTCTTTGAAAGAACAAGCAGCTACGTCAAATGCACGGTCTGCGACGAGCTCCTGGCTCAGCCCACCGGCGGAAAGGCCACGATTCGCGCGGAAATATTACAGTCATTGAGCTAGTAACGTCCAAGGTCCAATCATGTCCACCCAGGCCTCCCAGACAGTTTTCCCTGAGGTAGGAGACCTAGTAGTCGCGACGGTTACAAGGGTGGAAGACTACGGCGCGTACGTCAAACTCGACGAGTATGCCGGCATCGAGGGTCTAGTCCACATCTCGGAGATTTCAACGACTTGGGTAAGGAACATCCGAGATCATGCCCGTGCGGGCCAGAAGCTCGTCCTCAAAGTCCTCAGAGTCAATCCACAACGGAACCAGATAGATCTGTCTCTGCGACGAGTGACAGGCAGGGAAAAATCGGAGAAGATGCTTGAGTGGAAAAAGGAGAGGAAAGCGGAGGCGATTCTCAAGAGCGCAGCTGAAAAAATGCAGAAGCCGGAAGAGGATGCTGAGGTCATCAAGAACACTATTCTAGAAAAGTTCGGTGGTCTCTACGAGCCTCTGGAGGAAGCGATTGACGAGGGTCCGGAAGCGCTAGTCAAAGCGGGGCTCTCCGAGGAATGGGCTCAGGCAATAGCCGAGGTTTCTAAGAGCAAGATTCGGCTCGAGAGATCGAAGGTTCGAGGAACGGTCTCGGTAAGCTGTCACAAGCCTGGCGGTCTGGAGATCATCCGTCAGACTCTTGTCAGCGCCAAGAAAATACGCCGGCCGCGAGGTAGCGAGATAAAGATCTACACGATCGGCTCCCCCAAGTATCGAGTCGAGGTGGAAGCAGGCAGCTTCGAGGCAGCAGAAAAAACATTGAACCTTGTAATGGAGGATATACTCGAATCCATCAAGAGAGCGGGTGGGGAGGGGCGAAAGATTGGATGAAATGGCTGATGCGAAGGTGCGTGAAGTGTTGGCGATATACTCTCAAGAATCCCTGTCCCTATTGTGGCTCGCCGACTAGTATTCCGCATCCTGCAAAGTTTTCCCCAGAAGACAAGTACGCACGTTACCGAATCAAAGGTTCTGAAGCCGCGACTGCCTAGAGGCTAGTGCTCGATAAGAGTCTGGTTACCACTCAATACCATATTCAAGTTGAGAGCGGGATCCCCATTCCACCAGCCCCTAACGGTTATCGATCCCAACTGATTAGGAGGTGTCCAATCTCGAAATGTGAAAGTGCCCGAAGACGTGATTGTCGCATTTCCGATCAAGGTCCAGCCAGTACTTGTCGTCGCGTATTGGAGCACTACCGGCTTCACCGTGGTCAGTACAGGGAGTCCGCTCGGATAGGAGAGGCTCCCAGTTATGTTGGTGGTGCCTCCCTGAGGCATGTACGGGTTGCTGAGAACGGTAGTAAGAGTAGGCGTCTGTGGATAGTTCACTTTGTAGATCAGCACGTAGTTGTTA
>WNGD01012664.1_pt1 | contig 14040 bp, 14 predicted proteins | sample 5400671 | NCBI WGS metagenome assembly WNGD01 (sample SAMN13153369, study PRJNA577476) | soil metagenome | isolation source: 40 cm soil or saprolite under grassland replicate 2 | place: USA:California | collected 2016-06-15
CTGACACGGCCACCGTCGCCGCCCAGGCCTCAAACTCCCGGCCGACACGGCGAACGAGGGATAGGGACTTCTAACTGGCCACCAGCGGAGACCTTCACCTGGCCACACACGGGGACTTTCTCATGGCCACGGACAGGGGAGAACCGACTCCAGCCCGTCACTGGCAGCGGCACCAGACCTGCTCAAGCTCAGCTCAGTGTGACCAAAGTCCTGCTGTTGACAGTACGGAGACTCTTGTCCAGCACCACCATCAGCTGCGCCACGCTGGCGACGGCGAGCACCCACCACCGCCGCGCCGCGCCGCGCGTCTCGCGGGCGCCGGCCGGAGCCGGGGTACAGGCCTTCGCTGCCATGACTGGCCTCTCCTTTCCGGTTCGCGGGATCCGGGACTGCCGCCGGCGTCCCCGCCGGCCAGGATCTCCGAGACATTTTGTCTCACACAAAGCCACTATGCCACCTCCCTCGACTATGAGTCAAGTTGTCTCATAAACTAGGGGGATGACATCGCCGGCCACTGATCCGCGCGCCGCCCGAAGCCGTGAGGCGATCCTTGCCGCCGCCTTTGACCTGCTCGCCCGGGAAGGACCGGGCGCCATCACCCATCAGCGGGTGGCCCAGCAGGCAGGCGTCGGCAGGGCCACGGTCTACCGGCACTGGGCGGCCCCAGAGGACCTGCTCCGCGACGTGCTGTACACCGCCGAGCTGCCGTTCTTCGCCACCCCCGCCCTGCCCCTGCGGCCCTGGCTGCACGCCGAGCTGCGCCAGCTCGCCGATGAGCTCGCCCTCCCGGCGGTCGCATCGCTCGCCATGGCGCTGATGGAGCAGACCCGGCCGGGCGGCGTCGGCGCCCGACCGCACCGGCACGTCACCGCCATCACCGAGCGGCTCGCCGCCGCGTTCGCGCTCGCCGTTGACGCCGGCGAACTCGACACCGCGCCCGACGCGGCCCTGGCCGCCGCGCAGCTGATCGGCCCGCTGGTCTACCGGACCACCCTGCAAGCCGCGGCGGTACCCGACAGCCTGCTAGCCGGGGTCATCGACGGCGTCGCGCACTGGCGGGCACCGGACCCGGCGCGATCCCGCCCAACCTCAGCACCCGGCCAGCCCGCGGGCAGCAACCAGGAGACCAATGCGGTGGCCCAGGCGTGACCGGCCCCGGGACCGCAGCAGGACTGGTGAAGCCCGGGTTCCCCGTCCCGAAAACGGCCGTTTCCGGGACACCGCCACCGGCGGCGGCCCGCCCAGGTCAGCCCGTCCCGGAACTAGTCCCGGAACCGCGTGTCGCAACGCCGGTACCGGGACGGTATCCGGGACGATCGGCACCATGACCACCGCGCCCGCGTACGACAACAGCGTCCGGATCGGCTACGCCCGGGTCTCCACCCGGGCGCAGGAACATCAGGCGCAGCTCGACGCGCTGGCCGCGGCGCACTGCCGGGAGATCATCGTGGAGACCGCCAGTACCCGCGGCGACCGGCCGGAGCTCCGCGAGGCCCTGGGCCAGCTGCAGGCGGGCGACACGCTGGTGATCTACAAGCCGGACCGGGTTGCCCGGTCCATGAAGGAGCTGCTGGTGCTGCTGGAAGACCAGCTGCACGCGCGGGGAATCAACCTGCAGATCCTGACCGGCATCTGCGCCGGGATCCACCGCCCCGACGGGGCGACCATCGCCGACAAGATGCTGTTCATGGTCGCCGCGATGGCCGCGGAGATGGAACGCGACCTGATCCGCGAGCGCACCCTCGATGGGCTGCGCGCCGCCGAGGCCCAGGGTCGGCGCGGCGGCCGCCCGGCTGCCGTCGATGAGGATGTGCTGGCCGTCGCCCGCGCCCGGCAGTCCCGCGGCGAGTCGGTCACCGCCATCGCCCGGCACCTGAAGATCGGCCGGTCGACGCTATACCGGGCACTGCAACCGCCCGAGAGGGATCTTGCACCGGCCGGCGTGGAGTCGGCCCGGTAAAGGGACCCGGGTCAAATGTCGTGCCCCGCCGGTCAGACGGCGCTGGCCACGCTCAGCGAGGCCGGCCCGCAGTGGGACCGGTCGGGGTGCCCAGGTGCGGTAGAACGCCAGTTCGCCGGTGCGGCGGTTCCGCCGGATCAGCAGGTGGTGGTGGCCGAGGCCGCCCTGCGGGTCGGTCAGGGCGACCAGTGCCCAGTCGTACCAGCGGTGGCCCTTGGCCCCGGCGCCCGCGGATAGCCGGTGCCAGGCGCGTTTCGGCAGCCGTACCGCGATCTCGACCGCGCGGCGGGTGCCGATCCCCGTGACCACGCGGTGGTCACGCGAGACCGCCAGGACGTGAGCGACGCCGCGCTTGATCAGGTCCGCACGCAGGGCAGGGTCTTGGCCATAGACCTCGTCGCCGGTGACCCACGCCGCGGGTGTCCCGGCATCCAGCGCCCGGGCGAGCATTGCCCGGGCCAGGGCCGGCTTCCGAAGATCACGAAGTTGGACTGGAGTCTAAGAGGTCACGACCGCTTCGTCGGATTCACTGAAGACCATCTCCGGGGCGGGGTTCCGCAAGCCCTTGGTCAGGTACAGCAGCCACACGAATCCCACCGTCACCCAGACCACACCGAGGGTAAGCGCCCTGTAGTCCAGGTGGGTGAGTAGCCAGATGATCACGGCGGGCCACCCGGTCCCGATCTCGCAGATACTGGGCGATCACTGAGATGTTGACGAATGCGAACGCGGTGAACGCACCGAAGTTGATGAATGACGTCGACGTGCTCACGCTCAGCCTGAGGGCGAGCAGGCCGACCGCGCCGGTGAGCAACAGGTTGACCATCGGGGTGTGGAATCGTGGAGAGATGTAGGCGAACGCTCGACGTGGCAAGACGTTGTCCCGACCCATCGCGTACATGAGTCGCGCCCCGGCAGCCTGGATGGGAATCCCGGCGGTGAACTGGGCGACGATGACCGTCGTCAGGAAAACTGCTCCGAACAGATCACCGCCGATGGTCTTCGCGATGTTCAGCGGCGCACTCGCAGAATCCTGGAAGACGCCACCCGGATGCACGAGTTGCACAACATACGCGACAATGATGAAGACCACGCCCGCGATCGCAGCGGTAAGGACGATCGCCCGAGGCACGGTCCGACGCGCGTCCACCGTCTCCTCGGCGAAAGTACTCACCGCATCGAAGCCAATGAAACTGTAGGCCGTCAGGGCGGCACCGGCGGATACCGCGGACAGCGTCGACGTGGAGTTCCAGAAAGGTGCCGGATCGACAACGCCCGCGATCCCGGAGTCATCGATGACGTGCCGGAGCGAGAAAAACACAAAGAAGACCAGGACGAGCATCTGGAACGCTATCAGCGCGATGTTCACGCGCGTCGCGAGCTTGATCCCGATGATGTTGAGCACCGTGGTCAGAACGATGAAGGACAGCAGGAAGATCCAGCCCGGCACACCGGGGAACTGGTCGGTGAGGTAGGCGGTTCCGATGAGCCACACGACCATCGGCAGGAAGAAGTAGTCCAGCAGCACTGCCCAGCCGACCATGAACCCGACGCGCGAGTCGATCGCCTTCCGGGCGTAGGTGTAGGCGGAGCCGGCCATCGGGTACAGCCGGGCCATCTTCCCGTAACTGAACGCCGTGAAGATCATTGCGACCGTGGCGATCGCATATGCGCTGGCAAGGGTCCCGTTGCTCGCTTCGGAGAACACCCCGAATGTGGTCAGGACAATGAAAGGAGTGATGTAGGCAATGCCGAACAGGACGAGCGGCCATAGGGTGATCGTGCGCTCGAGCCGCTGTGGGGTGCTGGTCATGGAGCGTTCTCCTGACGTACCTGGATGTCCCACCGGCCAGGGGCAATGGACCCTTCGTACAGGGGGAGCGGGATCGGCAAATCGTCGCTGGTGAACTGCGACCACATCCGGTTGAGCCCGCAGGTGCCGAACTCCCGCACGCGGGTGACCGCGTCAAGGTCGATCACGTCGGTGAGAAGGCTCGGCACCTCGCTGGGCGCCTGCAGACGCACGAGGCCTTCCGGGTCGGCGACGATGCTGCGCCCCGTGCCCGCGGGGTCTGCGGCATTCGCGCTGACCACGTACACCTGATTCTGGATCGCTGCTGCGCGGGCCAGAACCAGCTCTTGTTCCCGGTCGCGGGTGCTGGTCTGGGTGGGGCACAGCACGACCTCGGCGCCCAGCCAGGCCAGCTGCCGGATCACCTCGGGGAACCACAGGTCGTAGCAGATGCACAGGCCGAACCGTCCCAGCCCGGGTACGTCGAAGACCACGAACTGCCGTCCCGGGGTGAATGGCTCGAACGGACGCCATGGAAAGATCTTTCGATACGTGGCCGCGACCTCGCCGTCCGGACCTATCGCCACCGCGGTGTTGAAGAGCTCGTCGGCCGGGCCACGCTCGATGACGGTGCCTGGCACCAGCCAGACCCCGGCCTCCCGGGCGACCGCGCGCAGAGCGGTCAGGCGAGGCCCGCTCAGCGGTTCCGCGCAGGCGCGGTACTGCCGCTCCCGTTCCGCCGGACCGCCGCTGACCCGGCACGTGTGGTACTCGGGATACACCACCATGCGTGTCGCCGGGAAGTCATCCAACAGTTCCAGCAATTCCGTCCGCAACCCCGTGACGGCATCAGACGGATCTCGCGACGGAACCTGCGCAATGAGGACGGGCAGCAATCGCGACACGTGCCGATCACCATGCTTTCCCGTTTGAACGGCAACCGAATCAGGATACCCCGTGAAGTCCGATGATTCCATGCCGCCGCCCCGACCACGCGGTCGCGTGGCCCGGAGGAACACGAGCATTCGTGATGACGGCGCGCACCTCGTGTGCCACCGCCGTCCAGGTCACTTAGTACTCCAATCCGACTTCGTGATCATGTGAGGGCTGCCTGGCGTCGGTAGTGGCATTCCTTGGCTTGGGCCTGGTGTCGACGGCGCCATCGTGACCAGTGGGCGATGTCGTGGGGGGCGCGGAATGTTCGGGTGAGCACGCTGGTGAAGAGTCGGCGGATTTCGTTGCGGGTCAATGGAATCAGCTCGTCGCTGCCGTCCTCGCCTGGTCCGTCGACGGCCGGGCTGGTGGCGGCCATGACGGTCAGGAAGGCGCGGCAAAAGTGCAGCGGGCGGTGAAGCTCGCCGATGGCGGGGCTGGCGTCGTGATCCTGCCCGACCTGGGAGTGCCGTCCTCACCGTCCGGGCGCTGCTCGGCGAAGCCGGCGATCTGCCCACCCAGTCGAGCTTGCCGATGCGCCGTTCGTCGAAGGCGTGGTCGCCGCGACGGTGACCGCCGCCGTGGGCAGGGACATCAAGGCCGTTCTCGCTGCGGCAGAGGAGGCGCGCCATGCCCGCCCGGCCGGCGCGCTGGCCGTGGCGGCGGCGAACTTCTCCTCGGCGGTGTCGCTCACTGTGGGCGCCAGCAGCGCCGACGCCAAGAGCGTGCTCGCTGTCATGGGCCTGGGCGCGACCAGCGGCCAGCATGTCACTGTGGCGGCGGAGGTGCCCGACGCGGAAGAGGCGGTCGCCACGATCGTCGCCATCGTGGCCGAGGCAATACGGGTCGGCGCCTGACGCTCTGGCAGGCGATTCTGTCACGCCGATGGCCTTTGTAGGCCAGGCCGGAACCACTGATGGTAACACTCTGTTATCGGAAGACTGGCCGGGCCGTGGCCCGGAATTCGGAGCGCACTGTTCATTCAGAGCATTCCGGGACGCAAGTGCGGCTATCTGTGCAGGTAGCGCGCCCTGAGCGGTGTCGCGGGCTTCTCGTAATGCGTAGGTCTAGGGCTCGATTCGCCGAACGCCTGTCGGCACCTTCTGGCGTCGGCTTGTAGACGAGACGCGAGACCTGATCGGCGATGAGGCCTTGGCCCGAACCTGCGCCCCGCCGCTTGTGGCTTAGGCGGACAGTGATCCTGATCTATCTGCCGCCCTGGCGAATGCGCTTGATCAGCGAAGATTCTGGCGTAAGCAGACAAGCCCACGGCTGTGCCGGTGTGCGTTCACGAGCCAAGAAGCGGCGATCAGCAGGGGCTGCTGGTTGTCCGCGCGCTCAGGGCTCCCTTTCGGGCTTGGCTGTGGCGCAGTTCCCCCACTCGCCATAGGTGCGGTGAGCTGAGCAAGGTAGGCAGCGGCGCGGCGATCCACTTCGGAGACCGGGTCAGCGTAGTGGCGCAGGGTGGTCGCGCCACCGCCACCGTGCCCGAGGCGGGCGGCGGTGTTCCGGAGGTCGATACCTCCGGCCAGCAATTGGCTGGCGGTGTAATGCCGCAGCGCCTTGACGTTGAGGCTGACGTCGGCGCGCCCGGCGACCTCCGCGACCTTGTGTGTCACCCAGTCCGGATTCCACGGCGCGCGACCAAGCGGGTCATCGGTGAACACGTAGGCGGCCACCGGCAGCTCTACTGTCACGCTGGCCAGCATCTCCTGAGCGCGCTGCCGGCGTTCAGCGAGCATGGTGGCCGTGACCTCGTCTATGGCCAGGTGCCGGTCCTGATGGGTCTTGGTGTCCTTGCGCAGTTTCTGCCCGCCCCGCGCCTGATAACTGCGCATCACGCCCGCAGCCAGGTCGATGTCAGCCCATTGCAGACCGCACAGTTCGCCGCGACGGGCCCCCGTCACAGCGGCCAGCCAGAGGTACACGGCGAGCAGATCCAGCTGGGCCTCGCGAGCCGCGGCGATCACTGCGGCGACAGCAGTCGGGGTGGGGGAGGCCGGAGACCGGGGCCGGGCCTTGGGCAGCCTGGCGGAGCCGATTGGGCTCCGGTCGATCCACTCCCAGCGCACCGCCGCCGTGAACGCGCCGGAGAGGATCGAGTGGATCTGGCGGATTGTGCGAGCCGACATTGGCCGGCACTGGTGAGGCAGGCACCCGGCACGCTCGCAATCGTGACCTGTTTCGCCTCGCCGCTTGCGTTGCGAGATCGTCCTGGGTGGCTGGCCGGAAACGACGGCTCGCCGGCCCTGCCGGACGGTGATGAGGCCCTCGTCGGCCAGCACGGCCAGCGCGTGCTGCAGCGCCGCTGCCCGGACCCCCTCCCGGGCAGCAAGTTCTCGAACCGAGGGAAGCTGATCTCCAGCTGACAGCAGGCCTGCGGCGATCGCGGAACGGAGAGCGTCCGCGGCCTGGTGCCAGGCCGGTCGGCCGTCATCAGGGTCGATAGAAATGGCCGGGGATTTCCGGTGCTCCGTGAACGGTCGGCCGGTGCAGGTCAGGTCGGCGCAGCGGCACAGCCGCGCGTAGAACGTGTCCAGTACAGGCCCGCGGAGCTTGCGCAGTGGCATTGAGCCCAGCGCCGGCAGGATCGTGCGGCGGATATAGCCGTCGTAGGTCTCCCGGGTAGAGGGTTCGAGCTCGGCGACCTCCATGTAGCGGGCCAGCAACTCCGCCACCGTGACGCCGGAATCCGGAGGCGCCCCAGCGGCCGCCTGCTCCAGCAGTTTGCCCAAGACGATCCGCGCCTGCTGTTCGGTCTTCACCGTCCGCCGGTATCGCAGCCTGCGGCCTGTCAGCGGGTCGGTTCCCGCATAAACGTCAACGCGGAACCCGCCGCTCGGCAGTTGCTCTAAGTGACCACTCGGTCCGCGCGCCATGCGGTCATGCTAGGTCAGCAACGGCGACTCGTCCCACGTTTCGTCCCATGGACGGGATCGAATAAGAGTACTTTCGCAGGTCAGGTCTTCACGTTTGGGTTTGAGCTGGCCGTTTGTGGCGTGAGCGGGGTGCCGCCCACAGGTTAAGAGGGCCGGGCCCACGGTGTTATGTGGTGGTCTGGCCGGTATCGCCGGGGGCAGGCCGGGGGTTGCGCTGCCGGCGGGGGTCGGCTTCGAGTGCGGCGGCTCCGAGTGCTTCGAGCTGGGCGAGCAGGTTGCGCAGCCGCCGGTCGTTGTCGATCCAGGGCTGGTAGTCATGGTGCTGGTCGGGGCTGAGCCAGCGGCAGATGGTCTTGGCGGCGATCTTGCGGGTCCATTGCCAGTAGGGGCCGTGCAGGCGGGGCGGGTCGGCGTGGCAGGCGCAGTTGGCCCGGCCGCAGCGGGTGCGCCGCTGGGTGATCGAGCCGGGCAGCACCATGCCGGTGGCGGCGATGGCGGCGAGCTCGGCGGCGATCTTCTGGGCCTGGGCCTGGTGGCTGGCGGCGACACGCACCGCTTCAGGGTGGCATAGGTCCGTGATCTGGGTCATGTCTTACTGTATATCTACAGTATGACCGCGCGGGAGGCGCCCGTGCTGCCGGGGCCTGGGGCCGCCGGCTATATCGCGTCCTGGCAGCCGTCGGTGCCGCCGGAGGCTGCGTCCTTCGCCCGGGCCGTCGTCGGGCAAGCAGCGCCGGATGGCCGGGAGCGGGCCAAGAACCTGCTGTGGGCGGCAGGAAAACTCGCCGGCTACGGGATGGGGCTCGGGCTGGAGCCAGTTCCTGAAGTGCTGCTGCATCCGTCAGTCATCGAGCGGTTCGCCGCGCACGCGCCCGGCCTGTCCGGGCCGGCCCGGCGGACGCTGCGCACCAGCCTGCGGTTCCTGGCCCGGGCCGTGGTCCCGCAGCTGTGCCCTGCGGACGCGCCGCTGCCGCGGGAGCGGGCCAAGGCGCCCTACAGCCCCGCCGCGATCGACGGCTACCTCGCGCTGGCAGGTGCCCAGCCGACGGCCGCACGGCGGATGCGCGCCGCGGGCCTGGTCTGCCTGGGCGCCGGCGCCGGGCTCATCCGCAGCGACCTGCGGCAGGTGCGCGGCACCGACGTGATCTGCCGGTCCGGCGGCGTGATCGTCGAGGTGCGGGGCACCCAGCCGCGGGCGGTGCCGGTGCTGGCCCGCTACCATGAGCCGCTGCTGGCATCGGCAGCGTTCGCCGGGGAGAACCTGGTCACCGGCGGGACGGCCCCGGGCCGGCATAACATCACTAACCCGCTGGCCCGGTCGCTGGCGGGCGGGACCGGGCTGGCGCGGCTGGACACCTCCCGGCTGCGGGCCACCTGGCTGGCTGACTGCGCGCAGATCCTCGGCCTGGCCACGTTCCTGCACGCCGCCGGGATCACCTGCAGCCAGCGGCTCGGCGACATTATTGCCACCTTGCAGCCCGGCGATGAGGCCGAGGCGGTGGCGCTGCTCGGCGGGAGCAGCCGGTGAGCGGCCCGGCCACGCTCAGCAGGATCGAGGACATCATCGACGGCTCCGGCGTCGCACCGCGGATCGAGGCACTGCTGCCCGCCGGGGTGCGGCACCGCCAGCTCCCAGTCCGCACCCTGCTGACCGGGATGATGCTCACCCTGGAGGACCGCCGGCCCGCCTACCTCACCGAGGTCCACGCCGCGCTGATCGCGCTGCCCGGCCCGGACCAGGCGCGGCTCGGCGTGACCGAAGCCTGGAAGACCGGCCCGCACCAGCTCACCTACCGCCAAGTCGAGCGCACCTACGGCCTCATGGCAGACGCGCTGGCCAAAGAGCATCCCGACGGCGCCCCCTCCAATGTTCTTGCACGGACCGGCGATGACCTGCTGGAGGCCAGCATCCCCGGCCAGTACAAGAACGCCAGCACCGCGCTGGCCGTCGACTGGACCGACGTGGAAACCTTCTCCCGCCCACCCCGGCACGGCACCACCGGGCGCGCTGACCCCGAGGCGTCCTGGGGGCACCGCACCAGCAACCTGCCCGGCCCCAAGGGCGAGATGTTCTTCGGCTACTACCACTCGGCCGGCACCATGGTGCGTGAGGAAGCAGGCCTCCCGGTGCCCGAGCTGGCCCGCCGGATGACCCTCACCTCCTGCGAGACCGACCCGGTCCGCGCCCTGGTCCCCGTCCTGACCCGCATGCCAGCGGCCGGCATCCCGCTCGGCGACGTGCTCGCCGACTCCGGCTATGCCCACCGCGACGCCGCCGCCTGGGCCATCCCGCTCCGCGCCGCCGGCGCGCAGCTGGTTCAGGACCTGCACCCGCACGACCGCGGCCCCCAGGGCACCCACGCTGGTGCCATCATCGCCAACGGGAACCTGTACTGCCCCCTCACGCCCAAAACGCTGCTGGAACTACAGCCGCTGCCCCGCGACGCCACTCCGGACGAGATCACCGCGCACGACACCCGGGCCGGTGAGCTAGCCCGGCACAAGCTCGGCCGGATCACAGCCGATGACGCCGACGGCTGCCACCGGGTCTCCTGCCCCGCCGTCATGGGCAAGATCCGCTGCCCGCTCCGTCCGGCCTCGATGACCCTCGGCCGCAGCCGCCCCGAGATCCTCATCCCGCCCGAAAACCCGCCCGCCTGCTGCACCCAGCAGACCATCACCGTCCCCCCGCAGGCCGCGGCGAAGACCCGGCAGAAACACGACTACCCATCCCCGGCGCACCGCCGCTCCTACGCCCGGCGCACCGGCTCCGAGCGCACCTTCTCCACCATCAAGGACCCCGCTACCAGCAACATCGCCCGCGGCTGGTGCCGCCTCATGGGCCTGACCCCGCTCTACCTGTGGCTGGCCTGCCTGCTTATCGTCCGCAACCAGCGCATCGCGGAAGCGTTCACCGAACGCCAGGCCGAAAACACCAGGCGCGCTGCCGCCGGGCTCCCGCCGAAGACCCGCAGACGGCGGCGCGAAACCCTGGCCATGCTCACCGCTGCCCCGCCATAACAGCCCACAGCTTTCCAGCGGACAGCAGCAGCGCCGGCACCTCCCCCAGCACCACCGCAGCGGGCCCGCACGCCCTGATCCAGGCTGGCAAGGCCACACAACGCCCGCAGCCGCACCACCCACAAGATCAATTCAGGCCAGTCAGGCCCATACACTCCTGGCGGCAGGAAACGTCAGCCCCAAACGTGAACATGGAGCCTGGTGAAACGTGAAGACCTCACAGAGCCCCCTTACGGAATCGAACCGCAGACCTTCTCCTTACCACGGGGCGGAGCGACCACACGATGACCTGGCACAACGCGACACGGGCCGCTGAACTGGGCACGTATCTGGCATGATCACGCGCTCAGAGCCACGCTAACGGGGTTCCGGCCGGGCATCCTTGGCCATCTCCCAAAGTGGCCGCTGTGGGGGCCGGCCGAGGGACAGCCTCGATGAGGGAGGTGCCGGCCCGGCACGGCTCGCAGGCCAGCTGGCCCGGTCCGGAAGATCCGGCGACGACCGCCCACATCGAGAACGGAGCGGTGTCTAAGCACGTAGGAGGCGCGCTGAACCTTCGTCGCGCAACCACCGACAGACCGACGACGAGCCGGAATGACTCGAAATGGAAGTGATGCCCAAGTTCCTTCGTCATCTAGCGCCTTCAATCGTGCTTCAGTTACAAGTCAAAGGTGTGATCATGGCAAAGGTAATTTTTGGAAATCATTCGGTGGTTCGAGCTCCTCGCACGGAAAAGGATAGAATTCGTGAATTCTATCGTGATGTCCTAGGCTGCAAGATCACGAGAGAGAGTGATCTAAAGGATGACTTCCGTATGGGAGACAACTTCTATATCGCGTTTCTCTACGAGAACGAGGGCGTCGCTCTGGACGAGAGCGGGTTTTTGAAAGCGATCTATCTGGAGCTGAAGGCCGACAACGTCGAAGAAATGAGGCAGAAAATTGTCGCCTTCGGTGTCAAGGTACTTGAAGTGCCGGATCCGCATCTCTACTTTCAAGCCCCAGGAGGACAAGTCTTGCGGCTGGTCGGAATCAACGAGGACCTCTCCAGATATGAGGGGACCGAGCACGGCGAACAGTTCGTCGGCGAACAGTTCGACGGGCCGGCGGTTGAATGAGCGCACGAGGACAAGTCACCGGCTCCGGACGAGGACGCTGAGCCTTGGGCAGCCGATGGCGGCGAAGGCGATGGTGCGCTCGGGACGCCAGGGAGTGGACCACAGCGGTCGGCGGGTCATCTGAGCCCACCCTGTCGCTGGCCCGGCCATGACCCGGCGGTGCGGTCATCTCTTCTCTCGGCCGGGCGGTGTGCCGTGGCAGGGCCAGCTCCGCCACGGCACACCTGAGCTGTCGGTGTGTTCAGGCTTTGGAGATGAGGCCGAGCTGGCGGAGCGCGGTGACGCCGTCGTCGAGGCCGATCTCCTCGGTGATGAGGCCGTTCTCAACCTTCAGGACGGTGGTGCCCGTGAATCGCATCACCTTGCCGGTGCTGGCCGGCAGCGAGCCGATGGGCATGTCGTCGAACGCCTCGCCGGTGTGGGTGCCACCGCCTTCCCACTGGCCGACCACGTAGTCGCCTTCGGCGATGAGGTCGGCGGTGCCCCAGAAGTTCAGGTCCGGGAATGCGGTGCGGAACTTCCCGGCGAACGTGCGGACCGCGTCGCGACCGCGCAGCGGCGCGTGCAGCGAGTACTCAAACCGGATGTCCGGGGCCGCGAGCTCGTCGATGACGGCCGGGTTGAAGTCCTTGCCCCAGAACTCCGTGAACCACCGGCCCGCAACAGCCTTGTTCTCCTCGATCGACATAGATCGTTCCCTTCCTTGCCGTGAGTGTCAGCTGCGCCCTTTCCGCGGACGCACCCTGTAGACGGGTGCCGGGGCCGTCCCGTGAGGTGGCGGCCGGGAAATACCTTGGGCGCGGCGGGCGGACGGCGGTGATGGTCGGCCAAAGGCCCGCCGCAGGCGATGACCGCGAGGAAACCGTCCGGGAAGGTCGTCGCGGAGCACGGTGCCACGTAATGCGTCCGGGCCAACGCCCGCCGACTCAGACGAACAGTGGCTCGGCTGCTGACCTGTTCACCAGCTCGGTTATCGCGGCGTCGTCCGCCAGCCCGGCGAAACGGCTGGCCGCGTCGAGCACCTTGGGGAGCAGGTCGGCGTCGCCGACGCTGTCAAGGAACAGCCCCGGACGGCTCAGCACCCACCAGACCGCCAGATCGATGTCGTTCTGCTCTTGGAGCGGCTCATACCAGGTCGCTCGTGTGTGCGGCCGTCCAAGCCAGGGGCGCCGGGCGATCGACTTGATCGTCTGGATCGCCACGTTCCGCTCACGGCAGGTGCGGTAGAGCGCATCAAAGTTGGCCGCGTAGTAGGAGTTCTGCATCGTGACGTAGTTGTAGGGGAGCAGCACCGAGTCGAAGTCGAACCGGTCGAGGCTGCGCCGGTGGGTGGCCGCGATCTGGGCGCCGTGGCCGGTGACGCCGATCCAGCGGATCAGGCCCTCGTCCCGCGCCTCGACCGCTGCCTCGATAGCGCCGCCCGGGCTGAGTGCGATGTCCCATTCGATCGGGTCCGCCAGGGAATGCAGCTGCCACAGGTCGACGTGGTCGACACCCATCCGGTCAAGGGACCGGTGGAGTTCCTCGCGCGCACCTTCCTTGGTGCGCTCATCCCCCTTGGTCGCCAGGAAGAACCGGCCGGGCTCGCGCCGCAGCCATGGCCGGACGCGCACCTCCGCCTCGCCGTAGGACGAGGCCACGTCCAGGTGGTTCACCCCGTAGGAGAGCAAGACATCCAAGGTCTGGTCCGCGACCCGCTGGGACACCGCCGCGAGGCACGCTCCCCCGAAGATCACCCGCGTGCTGTGATGGCCGGTACGGCCGAACTCCGCCTGCGCGATAGCCATGAAACCCACGATAGGCTCCGCGCCGGCCGAACCGGCGGGCCCAGAAGGCCACCGCCGCTCACAACGCCGACATCGGCAGCCTGGCGCGCGCCGCCATCGCGATCGCCATCTGCCAGGCGCCCACCTGGTGACGCGGTGGCCACGTCGAACCGCGCGTTCAGCGCTACCGCGGCCGCTGGCCGCAGATAGACCTGTTCGGCACGGCGCGACTGGGCCTCCGCCGCGGCGAGAGAGGCGCCCATATCGAGCGGCTCGGCGGACTGTCTGATCGATGGTCCATTACATTCCGTGACCAGCTGGGTGCCCGGTCACCGGGGCGGCCCCGGCGGTAGCCTCTGGGGTATCGGTGCCAGTATCGGCGCCGGCATCGACCGGAGCCGGCCCGGCGGCGGAATCGGCGCGGCCGGGCCACCATCGGCGAGGAGCAGCCCGGCATGAGCCTTTTCCAGCGGGCCCACGCGATAGTGCAGGCCAAGGCCAACAAGGCGCTCGATGCCGCCGAGAAGCCTGACGAGATGCTTGATCTGTCCTATGAGCAGATGCTCGATCAG
>WNGD01008780.1_pt1 | contig 14039 bp, 13 predicted proteins | sample 5400671 | NCBI WGS metagenome assembly WNGD01 (sample SAMN13153369, study PRJNA577476) | soil metagenome | isolation source: 40 cm soil or saprolite under grassland replicate 2 | place: USA:California | collected 2016-06-15
TGTCATGTAGGGGCGCAGCATGCTGCGCCCCTACTTTTTCATCGGCCCGTCCCAACTACCTCCCGTTTCGTCTCCGGCTCGCGCAGCCCCAGCGAGCGCTCGATCTCGCGCGTGATGTGCATCGAGCAGAACTTCGGCCCACACATCGCGCAGAACTCCGCGCTCTTGAAGTACTCGGCCGGCAACGCCTCGTCGTGCAGCTCGCGCGCCCGTGCGGGATCGAGCGCGAGCCGGAACTGCTCGTTCCAGTCGAACGCATAGCGCGCGCGTGAGAGCGCGTCGTCCCGCTCGGTCGCGCCGGGACGCCGCCGCGCGATGTTGGCCGCGTGGGCCGCGATCTTGTATGCGATCACGCCCTCGCGCACTTCTTCCGCGTTCGGCAGGCCGAGGTGCTCTTTGCGCGTGACGTAGCAGAGCATGTCGGCGCCGAACCAGCCGATCATCGCCGCGCCGATCGCTGACGTGATGTGATCGTATCCCGGCGCGACGTCGGTGACGAGCGGACCCAGCGTGTAGAACGGCGCCTCGTGGCACAGCTCCTTCTCGAGCCGCACGTTCACTTCGATCTGATGCATCGGGATGTGGCCCGGTCCCTCGATCATCACCTGCACGTCTTGCTTCCACGCGCGCTCCGTCAATTCGCCCAGCACTGTGAGCTCGGCGAGCTGCGCTTTGTCCGTCGCGTCGGCGATCGAACCCGGCCGCAGACCATCGCCCAGCGACAGCGTGACGTCGTACTCGCGCGCGATGTCGAGCAGCCGGTCGTAGTGCTCGTAGAGCGGGTTCTGCTTGCCGTGCTGCGTCATCCAGTACGCCATCAACGATCCGCCGCGACTGACGATCCCCGTCACGCGGCCCAGGGCGAGACCGACGTGCTCGCGCAAAATGCCGGCGTGCACCGTGACATAGTCGACACCCTGCTTCGCTTGATGCTCGATGTTATCGAGGAGATCGTCGGCGGTGAGCTTGATGACGTCGCCAGCGGTCTCGATCGCCTGGTAGACGGGAACCGTGCCGATCGGCACGGGCGACGCCGCGATGATCGCTTCGCGAATCGCATCGATGTTTCCCCCGGTCGAGAGATCCATCACCGTGTCGGCGCCATAATGGACGGCGTGATGCAGCTTCTCGAGCTCGCCGTCGATATCCGACTCGACGGCCGAGTTGCCGATATTGGCGTTGATCTTGACGCTGGCCACCTTGCCGATCGCCATGGGGTCGAGGCGTTGCTTCAGGTGATTGACGTTCGCCGGAATGATGAGCCGGCCTATCGCGACCTCGTCGCGGATGGTCTCCGGCGGCAGCCCTTCCCGCTCGGCGACGCGTTGCATCTCGGGAGTGATCGTGCCCTGACGGGCGAAGAACATCTGGGTGCGGCAGGTCATACGGAACTCCCTTCGCCGGTACGAACCGGATCAGGTGATGAGGGTGTGATCTCAGCCCACGGCGTCGTGCCGGGGCACCCCTGTCGATGATTGAATGTAACCTGGGCTAAACCTCGCGCGGGCGTGGCGGTCCGTAACGCTCCGCAGGCTTGTGAAGCTTTTCCCATTCCGCTTTGTAGGCGAAGGGGTCGAGACCAGCCGGCTGGTCGAGGGCGAGAATGCCGTCGAGATGGTCGAGCTCGTGCTGTAGCAGCTCCGCCATCGGTCCCTCGAGGTCCATCGTCACGGTCTTGCCTTTTATGTCGGTGTAGCGGAGCGTCGCCCGATAGGCTCGGTTGACCCGGACCAGCAGGCTGGGAAATGAAAAACAGTCGTCCCAGACGAGAAAGTCCTCCGCCCCAACGTCCGTGATCTCGGGATTGACCATGCAGGCCCGGAATTTCCCGACTTGCACCAGGATCACACGTACCGGGGCGCCGATCTGCGGCGCGGCCAGGGCGCGACCGAAGTCGTACTTCGCGCGCGCGGCGCGGAGCGTATCGCGCAGGTCATCGGCGAGCAGCCTGACGGCCGGCGACTTCGGGTCGTGGACCGGGTCGCAGCGAACCCTGAGGATCGGGTCCCCTAGCTGGCGAATGCGTCGGACTGCCATGGGAGCGCGCCAAAATTGCCCCTTTCCGGCCTTCATGCAACTGCCTCTAGCCATGCAGCCATTTTGCGCCTTAGTCTCATAGCCGCTATGTCTTTAGCGGGCGTCGTCCTGGCGGCCGGCCGGTCGGCCCGGATGGGCTCTCCCAAGGCCCTCCTGGACTTCCTCGGGCGCCCCTTCGCCGTCCGAATCCTCGAGGCGATGGAGGCCCTCGAGATCAAAACGCGCCTCATTGTGCTGGGGCCCGATGCGCCCCGGATCCAGCCCGCGATTGCCGGCCACGACTGCATGATCGTAGAGAATCCTGAACCCGAGACCGGTCCCATTGCCTCGCTGCGCGCCGCCTTGCGCGCGCTGCAGCCGCTCCAACCCGGCGCCGTCCTCGTTTGGCCCGTCGATCTCCCGCACGTCCGGGTTACAACAGTCGAGCGAATCCTCGAGGCGCACCGCCGGACCGGGGCTCGGACGGTCGTTCCGACGTTCGGGGAGCGTCGCGGCCATCCCGTGGTTTGGGGATCGGCGCTGTTTGACGAGCTGCTGGAGGATCCGGACGCGACCCAGGAGGGCGCTCGGGCGGTTCAGCACAAGCACCAGGGAGAAGTTGTGAGCGTTCCGGTGGACGATCCGGCCGTCATAGACCAAGTCAATACGCCGGAGGACTATGAGCGCCTCGTCCGCGACTGGAATCGAGACATCTACTAGCGGAATCCCGACAAAGTTATTAGGATACCGGAACTGTAAGCCAGAGAACGACTTCGAGGCAAAATGACCAGCATTGAAGCCCATGTCCAGCAACCGTACAAGTACGGCTTCGTCACCGACATCGAATCCGAGGTGGTGCCGGCCGGCCTGAACGAGGACGTGATCCGGCTGATTTCGGCCAAAAAGGGTGAGCCGGAGTGGATGCTGGCGTGGCGCCTGAAGGCCTACCGCAACTGGCTCAAGACGAGCGAGCCCCACTGGCCCAACGTGAAGTACGGGCCGATCGACTACCAGGCGATCAGCTACTACGCGGCACCCAAAAAGCTCCCCAAGCTCGACTCGCTCGACCAGGTCGATCCGAAGCTGGTCGCGACCTTTGAGAAGCTCGGCATCCCGATCGAAGAGCAAAAGCGTCTGAGCGGTGTCGCGGTCGACGCCGTGTTCGACAGTGTCTCGGTGGCGACGACGTTCCAGGCGGAGCTCGCGAAGTACGGCGTGATCTTCTGTCCGATCTCGCAGGCGATTCGCGAGCATCCTGATCTCGTCCAGAAGTACGTCGGCACCGTCGTCCCGCATAACGACAACTTCTTCGCAGCGCTCAACTCGGCCGTGTTTACCGACGGCTCGTTCGTGTATGTGCCGAAGGGTGTGCGCTGTCCGCTCGAGCTCTCGACGTACTTCCGCATCAACGCGTCGTCCACCGGCCAATTCGAGCGCACGCTCATCATCGCGGATGAAGGAAGCTACGTCAGCTACCTCGAGGGGTGTTCGGCGCCGATGCGCGACGAGAACCAGCTGCACGCGGCGGTCGTCGAGCTCGTCGCGCTCGAGCGGGCCACAATCAAGTACTCGACGATTCAGAACTGGTATCCGGGCGACGAAGAGGGGAAGGGCGGGATCTACAACTTCGTCACCAAGCGCGGGAAGTGCGCCGGTGCGAATTCCAAGATCTCGTGGACGCAGGTCGAGACCGGCTCGGCGATCACGTGGAAGTATCCCGGCTGCATTCTGCAGGGCGACAACTCGATCGGTGAGTTCTACTCGGTGGCCGTGACGAGTCACAAGCAACAGGCCGACACCGGCACCAAAATGATTCACCTCGGCAAGAACACGCGCTCGACCATCGTGTCGAAAGGCATTTCCGCGGGCCGCGGCCAGAACACATACCGCGGGCTTGTGAAGATCATGAAGGGTGCGGAGGGCGCGCGGAACTATTCGCAATGCGACTCGATGCTGATCGGCGACAAGTGCGGCGCGCACACCTTCCCCTACATCGACGTGCGCAACAGCACCGCGATCATGGAACACGAAGCGTCGACGTCCAAGATCGGCGAAGACCAGATCTTTTATTTGCGCCAGCGCGGCCTCTCGTCTGAGGACGCGGTGTCGATGATCGTCAACGGCTTCTGCAAAGAAGTGTTCAAGGAGCTGCCGATGGAGTTCGCCGTCGAAGCGACGCGGTTGCTCGGGATCAGCCTGGAAGGGAGCGTGGGGTGAAGCAGGGAAAGGCATTGCTCGAGGTCAAAGGCCTTCGCGTGTCCGTTGCGGGCAACGAGATCCTGAAGGGCGTCGATCTCACGCTTCGCGACGGCGAAGTCCACGCGATCATGGGGCCGAACGGATCGGGCAAGAGCACCTTGGCGCAGGTGCTCGCCGGGCATCCGGCCTACACGGTGCTGGCAGGTGGTGCGACATACGACGGCAAGGATCTCCTCGGCATGAAACCCGAGGAGCGCGCGCGTGCCGGTGTCTTCCTCGCGTTCCAGTATCCGGTCGAGATTCGCGGCATCACGAATTCCTATTTCCTGCGCTCGGCGCTGAACGCGCTGCGCCGGGAGCGGGGAGAGGCGGAGCTCGATCCGATCGATTTCCTGCAGTTCCTCGAGCAGAAAGTCAAAGCGATCGGCTGGGACGACTCGATGATGAACCGCCCGGTGAACGAAGGGTTCTCGGGCGGCGAGAAGAAGCGCAACGAAATCCTGCAGCTCGCCGTGCTCGAGCCGCGGCTCGCGGTCCTCGATGAGACGGATTCGGGACTCGACATCGACGCGTTGAAGACGGTTGCGGAAGCGGTCAACCAGTTGCGCGGCCCCGCGCGGTCATTTCTCATCGTGACGCACTATCAGCGGCTGCTGAACTACATCACGCCGGACGTCGTCCACGTCCTCGCGGACGGCCGGATCGTCAAAACCGGCGGCCCCGAATTGGCCCTGGAACTCGAGGCCCGTGGCTACGACTGGCTGCGTGATGCGGCGATGGTGTCGTAATGGTGGCGGTTGAGAGAATCGTGGGCAGCTACAACGCTTGGGCAGGAAATGGTGCTGCGCGAGCGCCGGAGTGGCTGAAGGAGATGAGAAGCGGCGCGATTGCGCGCTTCGAGAGCCTCGGTTTTCCGAACATGAAGCAGGAGGCGTGGCGCTTCACCAGCGTCGCGCCGCTCGCTGAAGGCTCCTTCGCGCTGGCGAAGCCGCCGGCGCGCGTCCCGACGCTCGACGAAATCCGTCCGTTCCTACTGCTTGAGGCTGGATATCGTCTCGTCTTTGTTGACGGTTTTTTTCAACGCTCGCTCTCGACGCCTTTCTTCGACGACGTTCAAAGCCTTGCCCATGTCGTCACGCATCGCCAGGATCTGGTGCGACAGCATCTCGGCAAGTACGCCGCGACCGACGACCGGCCGTTCTCCGCACTCAATACCGCGTTCGTGAGCGACGGCGCATTTGTGCACGTGCCGGCCAAGGCGACGATCGCGGAGCCGATCCAGCTGCTGTTCCTGGCTAGCGGCAAACAGGTTGTCACCCATCCGCGCAACCTCATCGTGATCGAGCGGGAAGCCCGCGCGGCGATTGTCGAGACCTACGCCTCGCTGGAGCAGGGCGTGTATTGGACGAACGCGGTCACGGAAATCAGCGCGGGCGACGGGGCGCGCGTCGATTTCCATCGCGTCCAGCGCGAAAGTCCCCGAGCGTATCACGTCGCCGCCACGCAGACGCACCAGGGGCGCGACAGCACCGTCAATGTTCACGCGGTGGCATTCGGAGGCGCCCTGGCGCGCCACGACATCGGCGCGGTGCTGGCGGGTCCCGGCGGGACGCTGATCCTGAACGGCCTGTACCTGCTCGCGGGCGCGCAGCATGCCGACCATCACACGACGATCGACCACGCCGCCGATCACTGCTCGAGTCACGAGTACTTCAACGGCGTACTCGACGACACGTCACGCGGCGTGTTCACCGGACGCATCATCGTCCGTCCAGGCGCGCAGAAGACCGATTCGAAGCAGACGAACAACAACCTCCTGCTCTCGGGCCAGGCGCACGCCGACAGCCAGCCGCAGCTCGAGATCTATGCTGATGACGTGAAGTGCACACACGGCTCGACGGTGGGACCGCTCGACCCGCGCGCCCTGTTCTATCTGCAGAGCCGCGGCGTCGGCGAGCACGAGGCGCGCCGGCTCCTGACGTATGGTTTCGCCGCCGAGATCCTCGGCCGGATGGAGGTCGCGCCGCTGCGCGCGCAACTCGACGCCATCGTGCGGGGTCGCCTGGCGGAGTCATGAGCGACCTCGGCGATCTCTATCAGCAGGTTATTCTCGACCACAATCGCAATCCGCGGAACTTCAAGCGTCTGGACGGAGCGAACCGCAAGGCCGAGGGCAACAACCCGCTCTGCGGCGACCGTATTCAGCTGTACGTCCAGCTCGATGGTGACACGATCCACGACATCGGCTTTCAGATGCCGCAGGGCTCCGGTTGCGCGATCTCCAAGGCGTCCGCGTCGCTCATGACCGAAGCGGTCAAGGGCAAACCAAAGGCGGAAGCGGAGACGATGTTCCAGGCCTTTCGCGACATGCTGGCGGGCGGCGCGCATGCGCCGGGCAAGCTCGCGGCATTCTCGGGCGTCCGGGCATTTCCGAGCCGCGTGAAATGCGCGAATCTCGCCTGGCACGCGTTGCACGCCGCGCTGCAGAACAGCGCTGCGCCGGTGACCACCGAATCGGCGAAAGACTTCTGATGCTCGACACGCGGCGCATCCGGCCCGACTTTCCGATTCTCGCCCAGCAGGAGAACGGGCAACGTCTGGTCTACCTCGACAATGCGGCGACCAGCCAGAAGCCGCAGCGCGTGATCGACGCGATCGTCCACTACTACAATTTTCACAACGCCAACGTGCATCGCGGCGCGTACACGCTCGCCGTTGCAGCGACCGAAGCCTACGAGGCGGCGCGGACCGCGGTCGCCCGGTTCGTGAACGCCTGGGCGACCGAGGCCGTGGTATTCACCCGGGGGACGACCGAGTCCATCAACCTCGTCGCCGGGTCGTGGGGGCGGGCCAACGTCAAGGGCGGTGACACCGTGGTCGTCACCGCCATGGATCACCACTCGAACATCGTCCCGTGGCAGATCCTGTGTCAGGAAAAGGGCGCCACGCTCCGGATGGTGGAGATCACGAGGGATGGGCGGATCGACCTGGCAGACTTCGGGCGGGCGCTCGAGGCAGGCCCCAAGATCGTGGCGTTTCCGTATGTCTCGAACTCACTGGGGACCGTGAATCCCGCCGCGCAGCTCAGCAAGCTGGCCCATGCGGCCGGGGCGGTGACGGTGGTGGACGGGGCACAATCCAGCCCGCATCTCCGGGTCGACGTCCAGGTCCTCGACTGCGACTTCTACGCCCTCTCAGGCCACAAGATGCTCGGCCCCATGGGCAGCGGCGCCTTGATTGCCAAGCCGGCGCTGCTCGAAGCGATGCCACCCTACCACGGCGGCGGCGAAATGATCGAACGGGTGTGGGACGATCGATCGACCTGGAACAAGATCCCCCACAAGTTCGAGGGCGGAACGCCGAACGTGGAGGCCGCAGTCGGGTTGGCGGCCGCGATTGCCTATCTCGAGCAGCTCGGGATGGACAAGGTGTCCGCGCACGAGCAGGAGCTGGCCCGCGTCGCCATCGAACGGCTGTCACTGATCGAAGGCGTCACGATCTACGGACCGCAGGGTCACCGCGCCGGCGTCGTGCCATTCACGTACGGCGACATTCACCCGCACGATCTCGCCACGATCCTGGATAAGGACGGCGTCTGTATTCGCGCGGGCCATCACTGCACCCAGCCGCTGATGCGTCGCCTGGGAGTCGCGGCGACCGCCCGCGCGTCCTTCTACATCTATAATGACGTCGACGACATCGACGCCCTCGTGACGGCCGTGCGTAAAGCCGGCGAACTGTTTGGCGTCCTAGCGTCGTAGTATCGTAGCGTCGCCTCACCCTAGCGTCGCTTTACCTTCCCAATAGTTTCCCCGCATGCCTGATCCTGTCGTCGTTGATCGCGTCACGAAGCGCTTCGCGGGACACACCGCGGTCGACACGCTGTCGCTGACCGTTCCCTCCGGCATCATCTACGGGCTGCTTGGTCCGAACGGCGCCGGGAAGAGCACCACGATCCGGATGATTCTGAACATCTACGTCCCCGACAGCGGAAGCGTGCGCCTGTTTGGCGAGCAAGGCTCGGGTCGCGACCATTCGGCGCGGATCGGCTATCTGCCCGAGGAGCGCGGTCTGTACCCCAAGATGCGGGTGCTTGACGTCCTGCTGTTCCTCGCGGAGCTCAAAGGTGTAGACCGGCGCGCGGCGCGCAGCAAGGCGCTCACGTGGCTCGAGCGTCTCGGGCTCTCCGACTGGCGAATGCGCAAGGTGAACGAGTTGTCGAAGGGGATGCAACAGAAGGTCCAGTTCATCTCGACGATCCTGCATGACCCGGATCTGCTCGTGATGGACGAGGCGTTCTCCGGTCTCGATCCGGTGAACTCGCAGGTCCTGAAGGACACGGTGGTCGAGCTGCGCGCGCAGGGCAAGACGATCTTGTTCTCGACGCACATCATGGAGCAAGCCGAGAAGATCTGCGACCACGTGTGCATCATCGCCCGCGGCAAGAAGCTGGTAGACGGAACGCTGTCCGACCTCAAGCGGACGCACGGTGGGCGGCATCTGTTGGTCAACTTCGATGGGGCTCGCGGCACCGCCGACGCGATCTTCGCCGACCGGCACCTCGTGGCCAAGGCCGACGCGTCGGGCCAGTTCGCGGAGCTCGAGTTGGCGGCCCAGGCCGACGCTCAGGAGATCCTCCGTGCGCTCGTGACCTCGGGAGCCCGCCTGTCTCGCTTCGAGCTCGCCGAGCCCTCACTCAACAAGATCTTCATCGACCTCGTCGGGCCCGATGCAGCGACACCCGTGGCGCGTCCGGAGGTGGCCCATGCGTAGGATCTTGGCCGTGATTCGGCGCGAGTTTGTGGAGCGTGTGCGCCAGCGCTGGTTCTGGGTGATGGTGCTCCTCGGACCGCTGTTTTTCGGGGTGGTTTTCATCCTCCCGACCCTGCTGACGGGCAAGAGTGGGGTCAAGCATATCGCCGTGGTGGACGGCACTTCCTCCACGTTCGGTGCGCAGCTGACCGAGCGGCTGGACCGGGAATCGTTGTTTGTCGCGGTGCGGGTTCCCTCCGGTCCCCGCACGATCGACTCTCTGACGGCCGCGGTCGATGCGAAGACGATTGACGGATTCCTGGTCGTCACGGATGCCGCGGTGGACTCTGGCAAGGTGACGTATCGCGGGGAAAGCGCCGCGCAGTCGTTCTCGCTCGCCTATTTCATGGGCATCATCCTCTACATGGCGATCCTGATCTACGGGATCAACGTGATGAGCTCGGTCCTGGAAGAGAAAACCACGAAGATCGTAGAAGTACTGGTATCGTCGCTGCGGCCGTTCCAACTGATGTTGGGTAAGGTCATCGGTGTTGGTGCGGTGTCGATCTTCCAATTCCTGATCTGGGGCGTTTCGGCGCGGCTGCTGATGTCCCAGCGCCGGCACCTGCTCGGCGAGCGAGGGCTGGGCGACGCCGGCGCCGTGTTCCAGGTACCCCACGTGACAGCCGATACTGCTGCCGTCGTGGGCGCCATGTCGTCCAACGAACAGGAAGCGCGGCAGGCCCAGCAACCCGTCACGATGCTGCTCATCGTTTCCTTCGTCAGCATGTTCGCGATGCTGAATGATCCGGGGTCGACGCTGTCGGTGACCCTGTCGCTCATTCCGTTCAGCTCGCCGATCGCGATGCCGGTGCGCTGGGCGGCGGGCAGTCTGCCGTTCAGCGAGGTGGCGCTCTCGCTGGGGATTCTGTTCGTGTCGATCGCGGGGGTAACGTGGATCGCGGCGAGGATCTACAGGGTCGGAATTCTGATGACGGGCAAACGGCCCAACTTGAAAGAGCTGGTGAGATGGGTCAGAACAGCCTAACAACAGCAAAGCGCGGACATGCAAAGGCTAGGTTGCAGACGCTGAGGCAGACGCCGAGAGGCCGAGACGCCTAGCGGAGACTAGGTTGGAGCTGAAGGCATAGGAAGGGCACGACACGCATGATTTCGGTGTCGTGTCTTTCGCTTTTCAAACCATCTTGTCTGCATGGCTCCCTACAAGACACTCAAGGCCTGGCAGCACGCTGAACGACTCGCGATCGAGTGCGCGAAGGCCTGCAGATCGTTCCCAGACTACGAACAACTCCGTTTGGCCGACCAACTACGGCGTGCGTCTTACAGCGTGGTTCTCAATATTGCGGAAGGCAGTTCACGGCGAGGCTCGCGCGAATATCGAAGGTTCCTCGATACGGCCAACGGTTCTCTTGCAGAGGTCGAAACTGCATTGGGACTCGCCCTCCAGCTTGAGTACCTGAGGCCAGCAGACTTCGGGCGGTTGGAAGCGCTGGCCACCGAAACGGGCAAGACACTCTTTGGACTGCTTCGAAAGATCAGCGCGAGCGCGGCGCGATTACCTCCCACCTCCAGCTAGCATCCGCTCGGCGTCTCGGCATCTAGGCGTCTGCCTAGCCGCCTCGCTCCCCTCTATCTTTGCTGCATGGTGTTGGACTACGACGTCATCGTGGTGGGTGGTGGTCATGCGGGAACGGAGGCAGCCGCAATGTGCGCCCGTCTCCATGCGCACACGCTACTGCTGACCTCCAACCTCGAGACAATCGGCCAGATGAGTTGTAATCCCGCCATCGGCGGTATCGCGAAGGGTACCGTCGTCCGCGAGGTCGACGCCCTCGGCGGTCTCATGGGCCGCGCCGCGGATCGTGCGACGATCCAGTTCCGGATGCTGAATCGCTCAAAGGGTCCGGCAGTCTGGGCGCCGCGCGCGCAGTGTGATCGGACGCTCTACCGCCGCGCCGTGCGCACATTGCTCGAGCAATTCCCTGCCCTCGAGCTCATGCAGGGCATGGTCACCAATCTGCTGTTCGATTCCCACGGCACGCGGATCACCGGCGTCGAGACTGGAGACGGACGCCGCTTCACTGCCCGGGCCGTCATCATCACGGCCGGAACATTCCTGCGCGGCCGCATTCACCTCGGCACCGATACCCAAATCCCGGCGGGCCGCGCCGGCGATCAGCCATCCGTTGAGATGGCACAAGTCATTGAATCTATTGGACTTACAGTAGCGCGTTTCAAGACAGGCACCCCCCCCCGCATCGATGGGCGCTCGGTGAATTGGAGCAAGGTCGAGCGGCAGGACGGCGACAGCGACGAATATCGCTTCTCGGTCCACGAGCGGATCGAGCGGCCGCGCCAGGTGCCATGCTGGATCACGTGGGCCGGCGAGGAACTGAAGGCGATCATTCAGCGCCACCTCAAGGAGTCGGCGCTGTATGGCGGCGCGATCAGCGGCCGCGGCCCGCGCTACTGCCCCTCGGTCGAAGACAAGATCGTGAAGTTCCCGGCCGCCAAGCGCCACCAGATCTTCCTCGAGCCCGAGGGACTCGACACGAGTGAGCTATACGTCAACGGGCTCTCCACTTCCCTCCCCGTCGCCGTGCAGCTCGAGTTTCTGCACGCTGTCCCCGGTCTCGAGCGAACGCACATGACGCGACCCGGGTACGCGATCGAGTACGACTACTATCCGCCGACCCAGCTCACGCCTTGGCTCGAGGTGAAGACCGTCGAGCATCTCTTCTTCGCCGGCCAAATCAACGGCACCACCGGTTACGAGGAGGCCGCGGGCCAGGGTGTCGTCGCGGGCATCAATGCCGTGCGCAGAATCCGCGGGGCCGAGCCCGTCGTGCTCGGCCGGGACGACGCGTACATCGGTGTGCTCGTCGATGACCTGGTGACCCGCGGTGTGGATGAGCCCTACCGGCTGTTCACGTCGCGGTCTGAGTTCCGGCTGCTGCTCCGTCAGGACAACGCACTGCGCCGCCTGCTTCCGCTCGCTGAGGGCCTCGGTCTGCTGACAGATGGTGAGCTGCGAGCGGCGGAGGACCGTCTGGGTGACGAGGAAGCGGCGCTGGAGCTCGCGCGTGAGACGACGGTCACTCCGACTCAAGCTCCAGTGCCAATTGCGGAGAGCACGCGCGTGGCCGTCATCGCCAAGCGGCCGGGAGTCTCACTCGCTGCATTGTTCGCGGCCGCGGGCGTTGGCGGGTCGATGCCGGCGGAGGCGGTCATGGCCGCCGAAATCGAGATCAAGTACGACGGCTACCTGGCGCGGGAGCGCGAGGCCGCGAGTCGGCTCGCCGAGCTGGCTGCGTTTATTCTGCCCGCTGACCTTCCCTACCTCGAGCTGCGGACGTTGGCGACGGAAGCGCGCCAGAAACTCGATCGGGTCCGGCCCAGCTCGCTCGCGCAGGCCGCGCGCGTTCCCGGTGTGACCCCGAGCGACCTCCACAACCTGGTGCTCGAGGCGACGCGGTGGCGTCGGCGCGTTGCCTAGGAGCGTTTGTTGCAGTTTCACGTGAAACTTACGCTCTTTCGTTTCACGTGAAACTGACGTATATTCAACCCGTCTGAATTCACGAGTTACATAACTCATTATTCTGTAACGACTTATAATGTCACGTGTAATCGCGATCGCCAACCAAAAAGGCGGCGTCGGAAAAACGACGACCGCCGTGAACCTCGCGGCCTCGCTTGCTACCGCTGAGCGAAAGACGCTGCTCATCGACGCCGATCCGCAAGGCAACTCGACCAGCGGCGTCGGCATCGAGCGCGATCGCATCCGCAAGTCGCTCTACGACGCGTTGATTGATGGCTCGCCGCTCGCGCAGTCGCGATTCCCGCACGTGCACTTCCCGTGTCTCGACGTCGTCCCGGCGACGCAGGACCTGGTTGGCGCGGAGCTCGAGCTGGTCAATCAAAGTGCGCGCGAGACCCGGATGCGTGAAGCGTTGCGGGACCTGCGCGACGACTACGGCTATGTCATCATCGACTGCCCGCCATCGCTCGGCCTGCTCACGCTCAACATGCTCACCGCGGCCGACAGCGTCATCATTCCGATTCAGTGCGAGTACTACGCACTTGAAGGTCTGTCGCAGCTCCTGAACACGGTCAAGCTCGTCCAGCGCAATTTCAATCCGGCGCTCGCGATTGAAGGCGTGCTGCTGACGATGTACGACGCGCGCCTCAATCTCTGCAAGCAAGTCGCCGACGAAGCGAAGGAATACTTCGGCGGCCGGATGTTTTCTGTGACGATCCCACGCAACGTGCGCCTGGCCGAAGCGCCCAGTTTTGGCAAACCGATCGTGCTGTACGACGTACAATCGATCGGCGCGAAGAGCTACCTGGCCGTCGGGCAGGAGCTGATTCGGCGGGTCGAGCAGGGTGCTCCACCGTCGCCCAGCCTCCCTGCAATTGCATCGCTGCCCTCGCTGCCTCCCCCGGAGGTGCCCGCATGACGGAAACCGCCGCAGGAAGACGCCGCCTAGGCCGTGGCCTCGAGGCGTTGCTGGGCCCGACTCGCGAAGAAGCAGAGCGAGAAGGAAGCCTGGTGGAGTTGCCCATCAAGGATGTTCGGCCGAACCCCTTCCAGCCGCGCAAGACCGTCGATCCGACCGCGCTCGAGGAGCTCGTTTCGTCGATCAAACAGGCGGGACTGCTGCAGCCGATCGTCGTGCGCAAGGCGCCGGGCGGCAATGGCGCGTTCGAGCTGATCGCCGGCGAGCGCCGGCTCCGTGCCTGCCAGCAGCTCGGCTGGGAGCGCATCCCCGCCGTGCAGCGCGACGCCGATGACCGCACGCTGCTGACGCTCGCGCTGATCGAGAACCTGCAACGCGACGATCTGTCGCCGGTGGACGAAGCGCGCGGGTACGAGCGGCTCATCGCGGAGTTCAAACTCGCTCAGCAAGACGTCGCCGATGCCGTGGGTCGTGACCGTTCGACCGTCGCCAATGCGCTCCGGCTGCTGAAACTGCCGGAAGTGGTGCTGGAAATGCTGCACGGGGGGCAGCTGTCCGTGGGCCATGCGCGCGCGTTGCTGGCGATCGAGGATT
>WNGD01005002.1_pt1 | contig 14036 bp, 13 predicted proteins | sample 5400671 | NCBI WGS metagenome assembly WNGD01 (sample SAMN13153369, study PRJNA577476) | soil metagenome | isolation source: 40 cm soil or saprolite under grassland replicate 2 | place: USA:California | collected 2016-06-15
GGCCTGGTTTTCGGGCGTAACATACCTCCCTGCTCTCGTCGTCTTCCAAGGGCTAATCCTAGCGGGAGTTCCCCAGATAGAGACAGGAATCTTGGCTGCTCGGATCGGGCGATCCCTCAAGATAGCCGCGTCCTCCGGAGTCGTCTCACTCTTAGTCTTGTCAATGGGACTCTGGACGCTCTCATGTCCAAACTGTGATAGGAGTATCCTCTATCCGCTCGTCCCAAGCTGGGCGCTCTTCGCCTTTCTCGGCGGCCTTCTGGAGCTAGGATTTCCAGAAAGATTCCGATTCTCATTAGGGAAGAGATGGCTGGGAAAGACTATGCTTGAAGACGTCAGACGGGTTGGAGTTGCGGTTGTCTTGACAGTCTGCCTCTGGACGCTCGTGGCCTACGGTTTCTGGGATCCGAGGGTCCTCTATGCTTCATCTATCTCGCCTATGCCCGCAGACCTTACCCTGGGCCAGTCAGTCTACCCGTACGTGGCAGGCTACTACAATTCTACACAGTACAGGATCTGCTGTCTCCAACTGGGAGTCAGCTTCGTCGAGGCCCGTGTCCAGCTTCTGGCCCCGGACAATTTTCTGATGGCGGGCATGGGAGTACAGTCGCCAAACGGTTGTGTTGATGGTTGGGATCTTGGATGGCGGGCCGATGTCTTCCTACTGCCGAACAGCAGTCTGATCGTCTCAGGTTCTTCCTGGACCACCTGTGATAGCAACGCGAATTGTGGGGGGTACTTCTGGCAACAACTGAGATATCACGCTCAAGTAACGCTCAACCATCAGGACATATCTGCGCCCGTCTATCTTCGAATGATGTGGGAACCTGTCACCGTGAATGGTCAAATGCTCTACCAGGCAAACTGGTACTACAACACCACAAACGTTTCCTGGACAAGGTTTGGAAGCTTCCTGCCGGACTTTAGAGAGGGTCCTTACTTTGACATTGGAATCCCGGGAGGCGTACCGACAAATCTTCCTCAGGGAGCCACCTACTTCTACCAGTTCGGCGTCGCGAGCAAGATTCCGGTCTCAGGCTGGAAGGTACTGCTGCTCTACCCCTCTTTCCAGTATCAAGGATTCTGGAGGGTAATGGAGAGGGCGAACATCATCCAAGGAGACTACTCCTTCTGGAAGGCGGAATATCGCTGGGGCGGCGAACCCTATCAGGGAGTCACAGCACAAGCGAACCTAACAGACCCGAGCATCCCACCCGGCATCGCATATTCAGACCGCAGTTACTGGGGTCTCGATTGGCGCGGCGACTGGATGGTGTCCCGTGATCCCATGCACCAAGTTCCGGATCCCGACAAGCAACAAGGCTAAGGCAAGGATGGCTGCTAGAATGCCTTCGCCAATCGACACATCTACGATGACTATTCCCACCAAGACGACGGTCAGAACACCGATTACTACAATTGAGATCCTAAGCCATGCGGGCGGATGCCTAGCGACCCCTACCCCGATCTCAAAGGCGCCTACAAGCAAGAGTGCCAGAGCGAGGATGGTGATCAGAGTAGCCACTGCAGCTTGAAGGTCCGATAATGCGGCGATACCCAAGACCACCGCTATCACGCCTCCAGCTGTGTTGAGGGCCCGGAGCGTGGAGGGTAGGACGAATGGCGAAGACGCCGACCCCAACTCTGAAGAGACCGCCGATAACCAATCCCGCCGTCATCACTATGATCAGAGTCTGCACAGCGATTTACGGATCTGACAAGACGATAGCCTACGCGGCTATGACGATTGTCCACCAATAATCTCAAGGGCTCGCCAAAGTCCAGATGCTTTAACCTCAACCCTTGCCAATTCTTAACGAAGAGGTGTATTTTTGAAAAGTATTTAGCGCCTTTCAAAGAAAGACTGTTGTCTTTCCTGGAAGATTTACTCTAGGCAACAGAGTGTCACTTTTGAGCTTGACTACGGCAAAATACGTACCTGATTTCGAAACGGATTCTCCCGAGGATAATCAGGTGTATACTGTCATCGTTTGTAACCGCGCTGGCTAAATAGAGATTTGATCTCGGAAATGAGTAGATCTGGTCCCCTTGTTGCGAGTCCTACTCCTTATCTTGTTCTTTCTAGTGTTGCAAGGTAGCTCAAGTCCGGGTCAGCCTTGGCAAGGATACCACCAGACTCCTACGAGTTCAACATTTAGCGTCTTTGCGGATCCAGCGAGTCTGACAGTTCAGACTGACTCCTCAGCAAGCTTTGTGGTCACCGTCCAAGCCAACGATGGGTTCAACGGGACTGTGAACTTGTACATGTACGCGTTTTACGATTTGCCGGGTGAGAATCTTGCATGCAATTTCAACCCTCAGAGCCTAACTTTCAACAGGTCCATAATGACGGCCGAGACCAGACTGACATGCATTCCCTTTACTGCAGGAACTTACCACGTAGGGATTTCGATATGCACCAGCGTGTGCTTATACAACTCTCCTACGCTCATCTCCCTCACGGCGACAGGAGGACCTCAGCCCGAACCGCCTCAACCTGATTTCAACATCACCGTCGAGTCCCCTGGGTCAGTAACTACCGGCCAGTCCGCCACAGCAACCATAACCATCACACCCTGGGACGAATTCCACGGAAGAGTCGTTATAGCGGGAGAATTTCCTGGCAAACTTCTCTGCGGACCAATAACACCGCCGTTCGTGAATTCTTCAGGAACGGCGAGCGTCTCTTGTTCTTCTCTTAACGTAGGAATCTATACAGTAGCAATAACAGGTTTCGCCATCTGTACAACTCCAACCTACTCTGGACAATGTAACCGGAGTGCCCACTTCACACTGACAGTTTTATCGGATCTCGCGAGCCCCGTCTATGTCTACGGAGCCCTTGGCGCGATGATTGCAGGGATCGAGACAGCAGCAAGAGCCCTCATTGGCAGAAGACGAAATCGATTAAAGCAGAACGTGGGGTAGCTGCCCTTGCTTCAATCTATACGAGCTAGCTTCCTTATCGTCATCTAACTCGGATATCACTCGCTATGGTAATCACGACACGGAACGTGAATTTAATGATTGAGACCTTGGTGGACCTTCGATACGGAAGACCCCCGATAGTCGCCCTTTATTTTCCCCAATGGTCGGGCTTCTTAGTAAAATCTATAACCGGGGAAACCCCCCTTCCGAGGTGGATAGAGGACTTTATTTGAAGAGGAACATGCTAGCGGCACTTGTAATCGTTGTAGTCGTGGCGGCAGCGATTCTGCTGACGCCGGTTGCGCTTGGGAGCGCTGTCACCGTACCTCTCGCGAAGATACCATTCTCAGTGGATACCAGCAGCGGCTCGGTGACGTTGGGAGGCCCTTGCTACAACAGTACAGAGGGTGGCTCAGTGCTTTCCTGCGGCTCAGCCTCTTCGATCACGGTCTACGAATACTATTTCCTCACTAGACCTGGCGGGGTGGTTCGGAATACCGACACCAATGTCAACAGCACCGCGGGCTCGGCGAACATCACGATTACGATGTTCGTGTCCACTCCTGCAGGTCAGCAGGTGAAGCTGGGAAACACAACCATCAGCGGAGGCGTCGGCAATCGGACAGAAATGGTCTACCTTTCAGTTGACCAAGGCGTTCGGGCATCCGGCCAGTATACTCTCACCGTCAGTATCGATGCTAGCATCAAGCTAGCAGGCTCAACAAAGTCATCGACTGTTGCAGCTGGATTCGAAACTACCTTCAAGGTGCCGTGACTCTATTATTCGGGGCTCCAGAGCAGGGACCACCTGTGCCTCGATGTTTATGAGCCTCCATGCATAGTCATATATTGATCGGAGCTTGAGTGGGAAGCCGACTCTTCGCGCTCAGCTGAAGGACCTACTCCTCCTCGCCATCCCGCTTGCTGGCGCTGTTTTCGCCGCGGCGATAGTCCTGTCCGGCAGGGCAACTGGCCTCTCGACCGGCATCGGGATGGAAAGCGCTAATCTTCTCACAGCCTTGCTAGCTTGCGCTGTGCTACTCTGTCTGATGCTATACGGTCTGAAGTATCATCCCAACCAATTAACCCGCATTGTTGTTGCTTGCATCACAATCGCTGGCACCGTATCTGGACTCATTCTGCTAAAACTACTATTCGCAGCCCTTGGCGTATTCCCGGTTCTGTTTCTCTTGGCTCTCCCTGCGGGCTATCTAGGGGTTCGTTGGTCGTTTCTGAGCTTCTGGGGGTCCCTCTCCAAGAGGAAGACTAGCCTTCTTCTTATCGCCTCATCTACGTTGTTAGGTTCCTTGATTGGAACGTCGCTCCCTTCTACTTTTACCGTCGCTTTTCTGGCCGGACTGGCAGTGTTGGATTTTCTCGCAGTAGAAACCAATTTGTTGACGAGGATGATAGGTTCGTTGAAATATGACGAGGTTACGTCGCTAGCAACCTTGCCCTTGGAGACGTCGCTGGTGGGAATCGGCGATTTTCTCGCCTATTCCATGCTGGTGGCAATGTCGCTGCAGCTTATCGGATTTCTTGGTGCGATCGAGACCATTGGTTTGATCCTTGCGGGTGCGCTGGTGACTCTTCAAATCACGCGACTTAGATCCAGGGCTGCTGGGCTTTTGATCCCTGTTGGGCTGGGTCTGATACCCGTGATCTTAGCCCTTTGACGTCGCATGCAGCAGCTCTGAACGAAACTGAAGCAAGACACTCCTTCAATGTGAAGCCGAAAAAGAGGCTGCGGAGAATTCTGAGCTACCTCAAGAAGCCTGCGATCGCGGCGGTAGTACTGGCGTTGGCAGATGCCGCAGTCCTCCTCACCGTGCTGGGCGTTCCGGGAATACGTACCCTAGTACTCGTATTGTTGCTTGAGGGCGGGCTTGGACTCCTAGCAGGCACGGGAATAGTCTTGTCATCTACCCCATCGATATCAAGAGTTGGTGAGACGGTTCTCGGAACGGCACCTTGGTCGAGAGAGGCCGAGAGAAATGCAGAGAGAGTGGGTTTGATGTGGATCTTGGGCGCCTCGTTTCTGATCACAATCGGGTTCGCTCTCTCTATCCTGTAGAGCGTGCGTCGAAAAGAGAGCGGCCTGTGAAGGAGCTACGGGGGGTTCGTTGAGGTTGGCGGTGGCGAGGTTCTTGGTGTGGAGACTGCGGCTGGCGTCTTGCGTCTTACTCGCAGAATGTAAACCGCGCCCACTGCCACAGCAGCAACTACGACCCCCGCTATCGCGTATACAGCGTATATGCTGAACGGGCCTCCATAAACCGGAGTGTAGCCCGCTTCTTGCAATAGTTGGCCAGCCTTTGTAAGGTTGAAGGCGTACGGCCGTAACGAACAATTGAACCCTTGTGTGAGGGTTTGACAAGTATTGCTAGTTGAGTTGTAGTATCCGACGACTGGGGTTGTTATCGATGGAACACCGTAGCCGTTCAACAACTGCGAAATTATGTTCTCCCTAGGGGTAGAGTAGCTAATCGCCTGTCGAATCCATCTTGCGGCGTCCGCTGCTGCCGTGGCATTTCCAGGATGAGCCAGTGCATACGGAGTAGCTGTTCCGGTGCCAAGGACCGGGTGCTCCATGTTAACCCCCATCTCTTGTACGCCGTAAGAGTTGTAGATTGATAGTTTGCTTGAACCCCAAGTGCTAAGGAAGTTCGGCTGGGTTTCGAGATGGTATTGACTATCTAGGATGTCAACTTCGCCGCTGCTAAGTGCGGTGACTGCTTGATCTCCGCCGACGATTGTTCTCACGTAATAGTCCTGCACTCCGAACTGCCCTTTGGCCGCCAGTGCGGACGTCCCCCAGTCGGGAAAGTCGAAGTAGTTTGCGTTTTTCATAAGATGGTTAGTGGAAGTTGCAGAATTGTAATCCTTGTAGATGTAGGGCCCAGTTCCTCTCGGAAGTGATGCAGAAACAGCTGTCGAACCGGTGGCCGGGTTGTTAAACAAGCTTTTGTCTATCAGGGAATAGTCTGCGGAGAATGCTTTCAGAATATGCGATGGAAGAATGGCTGTTGTTAGAATGTTTTGGACAAAATAAGCATACGGTGACGGAAGATGGAACACCACCGTACCACCACCAACGCCTGGGACGCCTGGGTTTGTAATGGTGACATTGTCTATTCCCCCAACGATCCCCTTGACGAACGACTCGACCGGTGACCCAAATGTGTCGTTCTGAACAAGGTCAAACGTGAACTTGACGTCAGTGGCGTTTACGCAGCAGACACCATCCTGCCAAGGCACGTTCGGGCGGATGTTCACAGTCCATGTCGTGTTATCAGCAGCAAGGCTCCAGCCTGGACTCGCATCAGTGCCTGCAGCCAATTCGGGTACCATGTTCTGGAAGATAGTATCGTTTCTGATTGCTAGAGCACCGAATATTTCTCCGGAAACAGCCAGGTCATAGTATGACGTGCTCAGCTCGGGCACTATTCCCTGTCCCGGTGCTTGGCCTGTTTCTGCAAGGATCAGCGATGTGACGCCTGATGCGGTGCTCAGATGCTCTACCGGCGGCCACGCTGGAAAGTGATAGAGAGAGAATACTGATTGAGCATTCGGAAAGTTGGAGTCGAAGGCCACTATTTCCTTGTCGTACAAAATCGGTATCGAAGGCAACTCGTTATTCGCGAGAACCTGCCACTGCTGGACATAATTCGCCCGTACGGCCGGGTCCAATGCACCCTTGACCAGATTGGTCAGGTTATCATCCTGGGCATTATTCCAGAGGTAGTAGTTACCCCCCGACGGGGCGAATTGGCTACTGTGATACAACGAATATGGGTCTGGGTCGATTCCAAGATTGTAGCCTACGAAGAGAATGTCGAAGCCTCCTTGGTCAAAGGTCTTACCGATATTGCTGGCTGGAGGGGTAAGGGCACGATCATAGATGTTGGGACTGAAGGGAAGCTCAACCCTTGAAACATCCATTCCAAGACACTGCAATTCGCTTTGAATAATTGCAGCCCAGGCACGCCTTGCCGGGTTCGAGGTTGGAACCAAGAGGGTGAAATGGAGTGAAGGACTGAGACCAGTCGCACAGCTGACTCCATGCACTGAGACCGCAGCGAGTCCGGCTGGGGCCATCAGAAAGGATACCATAAGAATTAGAGCTGCTCTCGCGACAGGTCTTCCGTTATGTGTCATAGCGTAACCAATGCGTGTGTCTTAACGTATATTTGTTGTGGCGGGATTTATAGTCCCTCCTTTTAAGGCGATGAGATGATCGATACTTGGCTTAGTCGCAGCTTATTCGTTATAGCGGGCATGATGAACCGACCGAATCTGCTTGTAAACTAACCGATTGCGCTTTGAGACTTATGGCATTACGAAGCATAGATATTGCATAGGAGGCGCTGGATGACGGCCCCTTCTGCCCTCTTGAGCCAGCGGAGCCATGGACCATCCTAACACGCGTCTGGAAAATAGGCTCATCACTTACGATATTTCTAAGAGTGAGTTGCAACTAAGGATTAGCTGGGTGTATGATGATACAGAAGTTGTCTGGCGCTCGGAAAGGCCGGAGACAGCTGAGCTGTTAGGGGGCTCTGGATGGCAGTCCTGAAGTATGCGTTGAGGCGTTCGTTATTCCTTATTCCAGTATTCTTTGGAATCACTCTGCTCGTCTTTACCATCGAAAGGCTTGCTGGAGATCCGGTCCAGCTGTACACCGCGTTGAATCCGCATATCAATGAGGCGCAGAGGCAGGCACTCCGCCACTATTTGGGTCTCGACCTGCCAATTCAAGACCAGTACTTCCATTGGTTATCCGAACTCTTCACGCTCAACTTAGGCTACTCCTACACCAGTGGCGGTCTGGTCTCAACGATCATCGCGCAAAAGGTCTGGGCAACCTTGGAACTGCAACTCTTGGGACTGGTTCTATCTCTGGCGATAGCTATCCCTGTCGGAGTGCTCTCCGCTAGAAAGAGATACTCGATCCTGGATGTCACTATTACAAACTCGTCCCTCATAGGAACCTCTATACCCATCTTCTTCCTAGGCGTTGCATTCATTCTCATCTTCGGCTACTATCTTCACATATTTCCGTCAGGAGGCTTCCAATCAACGCTTCCATCGCAGTATCCCTATGGAAGCGTTGTCTTGGACCAGCTCTGGCACCTGACCCTCCCAGCCACGGTCTACACTTTCGCACTGCTCGCGCCGGTAGTGCTACTTGTGAGATCTAGCATGTTAGAGGTCCTGAGGCAGGATTACATTCTTGCCGCACGGGCGAGCGGGCTGAGCGAGAGAACCGTCATCTACAAGCACGGTCTGAGAAACGCTCTGATCCCTGTCGTGACGTATGTAGGATTATACTTCGGAGGGCTGCTTGCCGGGGCCCCGGTTACGGAAACAGTCTTCAACTGGCCTGGAGTCGGAGCACAATTTGTGGTCTCTACATCTCAGCTAGACTTCCCAGTAATTCAAGCGGTAATTGTGTTGATTACGTTGATGACCCTCGTAGCCAATCTGATCACCGACGTCACCTACGCGTACATTGACCCGAGGATACGTCTAGAATAGAGTCTGAGAAGACAATCATCGATGACAACATCTCTCTCCCAACAGAAGCTTGAGCGTAGCCGCGGAGTTAGCCAATGGGCGCTAGCGTGGAGACGGCTCAAAAAGAACAAGGTGGCGATTGCAGGTCTCGGCGTAGTAGGATTATTCGCTGTCATGGCCGCCTTCGACCGGCTCGTAGCCCTCTATCCACCGCAGTGTATCGCTGGTTTGAGCGCTGCCTGTCCCACACCACCCTTCGCCTCTAACGCCCCCCCTAGCGTAGCCCACCCGTTCGGTACCGACATAACTGGGTATGACGTCTACAGCGAGATCATCTATGGGACTCGCGCGGCCTTCTTTGTTGGTCTGGGCGCGACCGGCATAGCTCTAGCGATTGCAATCTCGATCGGCCTAGTCGCAGGCTACTTCGGCGGCTGGACAGACAATGTCTTGATGAGGCTCACCGAGGTCTTCCTCGTAATACCCTTCTTTCTCTTACTCTTGGTGTTCTTGCAGATCTTGATCAAGTTTAATCCCGCGGCTACAGGAGGATTGTGGCTAGTGGTTTTCATAATAGGAGCTTTTTCCTGGCCAGGCGCCGCTAGGATAATACGCGGAGAGGTTCTAAGAGTTCGAGAGTTCGAATTCGTTGCTGCCTCACGCCAGATAGGCGCGTCAGTGTACAGGATACTCCTGCGACACCTGTTCCCCAACGTTCTTCACATAATAATCGTACTTGCCACCCTGCAGATTGCGGGCTCCATTCTTACGGAGGCTGCAGTCAGCTTTCTGGGATTCGGCGCTCCGAACTCGAACACGTGGGGCCAGCAAATGTATACCGCATCAGCATTCATAAACCAGGCTTGGTGGGCAATCACCTTTCCCGCGATTTTTCTGACAATCATGGTAATGGGCTTCAATCTCCTCGGGAATGGTCTGAGAGACGCGCTGGATCCGCGGCTAAGGGAATAGACGTGACGTCGTCTGAGCCCATTCTTCTGGTCCAAGGGCTAAAGACATACTTCTACACCTTTGCGGGAATAGTAAAAGCGGTTGACGGGATATCTCTCCAAATCAACAAAGGGGAGACACTTGGCCTCGTAGGAGAATCGGGGTCAGGCAAGACTGTGACAGCACAGTCGATAATGCGAATCGTCCCAACCCCAGGAAAAACAGTTGCTGGAACAATCGAATTTGAAGGAAGAAACCTACTCGGGCTAACAGAATCCGCAATGCGGCGTATCAGAGGGAAAGAGATTGCGTACATTCCCCAAGATCCTACCACGACACTTGACCCTGTCTACTCCGTCGGCGACCAGCTTACTGAGGTGATAATGAGGCATCAACCGGTTTCGAAAAACTACGCCCTCACCAAGGCAACAGAGTTGCTGCACAGTGTTGGAATTGCTGATCCTGAGATCAGAATTAACCAGTATCCTCACGAGTTGAGCGGTGGTACAAAACAGAGAATCGCCATTGCTAGAGCCCTCTCTTGCGAGCCGAGTCTAATCCTTGCCGATGAGCCTACGACCGCTCTGGATGTGACGATCCAGGCCCAGATTCTCGAGTTACTGAAAGAGTTGAAGCAGAAGCTCAACGTGGCCATGGTGCTTATCACCCATGACATGGGCATCGTCGCGGACACGTGCGACAGAGTAACCGTACTTTACGCTGGACAAGTTTGCGAAACCGGAACAACCGAGCAAGTGTTCGAGAATCCCAAACACCCCTACACAGAGGCACTCCTCTCATCAGTTCCTAGCCTAGCTTTGAGAAAGGAAAAACTCTCGGTCATACCGGGAAATGTCCCGAACCTGGTCCAGCCCCCGTCAGGGTGCAGATTTCACCCAAGATGCTCATACGCCCAGCAAATCTGCGTAGACAAAGATCCCGGACTCGAGTCTATAGGAGATGACCGATTAGTACATTGCCATCGATGGAGAGAGCTCGACCTAAAATCCGCTGTGGCGAGCTGACTCATAACGGACGACCTACAACTCGAAGTCAAAGAGCTCACAAAACACTTTACCGTTTTTGAAAGAGGAGTAATACTAAGACGTAAGATTGGAGACGTGCACGCAGTCGACCAAGTCTCTTTCCAGATTAGACGGAATGAGACCCTCGGCCTTGTCGGGGAGAGCGGCTGTGGGAAAACCACGATTGCCAGGTGCATCTTGTACCTAGAGCCACCGTCATCCGGACAAGTCTTCTTCGAGGGAAAGAATATCACTGAGGTTTTCAAGACAGCGAACAGAACTCAAGTCCTCGCGCTAAGGCGGCAGATGCAGTACATTTTCCAGAACCCCTACGCCTCTCTAGACCCTAGAATGACAGTCGCCGACATCATCACGGAGCCCTTCGAAGTACATAGACACATACCACGTGACCGGTGGCTTGAGCGAATGTATGAACTGCTTAGAATGGTCGGGCTAGAAGACTATCACGCGGAAAGATATCCTCACGAGTTCAGCGGCGGCCAGAGACAGAGAATCTGCATAGCCCGAGCCCTAGCAGTAAACCCGAAGTTCATAGCTGCGGACGAGCCGGTCGCATCCCTCGATGTGTCAGTAAGGGCCCAGATACTCAACCTCCTACAGGACCTCCAACAGAAACTCGGCATAACATATCTCTATATCTCCCACGACCTGAGCACTGTCAGACACATCTGCCACAGGGTCGCAGTGATGTACCTTGGAAAAATAGTGGAAATCGCCGAGACAAACGAGCTCTTCGAAAACCCTCTACACCCTTACACGGTAGCCCTAATGTCAGCGATTCCAGTGCCTGACCCCAAGCACAAGAGGCACAGAATCATTCTGCCCGGTGAGGTACCTAGTCCGATCAACCCGCCGACAGGCTGCAGGTTCCACCCTCGCTGTCCTCGACGGATAGACATCTGTTCCAAGGAGGAGCCTCCACTAATCGAGGTCCAACCGGGACACTGGTTGGCATGCTACAACCCGTGGCCACCAAAACACGTCTTTGCCTAATACCTCGACCTCCACAATCAGCGCGTCGCGTTAGCCCACAACTGGGAAATACACGTAAGAGCGGTTTCAGTACATGTCGCGGGAATTTCTTCCTGGTCAGTTCAGACACGGTCTCACGTTCATCGCAACACTCGCCTTTGTAATCAGCTTCTTCGGCGCTAGACTCTTCGCTACTCTATTTCCCACGACTGTAGTCACGGCGAGCAGTTCTCAAGGAACGATTCATTTTCATCATTTCTGGTATGGTCTCGCGTTGATCAGTCTGGCCGGCTGGATGGGTATTGCTTGGAGGAATGAGAGGCTCTACAGGCTCTACGCTCTTCTTTACGGTTTGGGAGCAGGATTTGTAGGAGATGAGGTGGGCTTGTTCCTGACCTTCGGCAACTACCAGTCAGAGCTTACGTTCCAGTTCTTCACGGCGGCCATTTCGTTTGTCATAATAGCTACGCTCCTGTTGCGGTACAGGGTCCAGCTGGAGGCGGAGCTTCTCAAGTTGAGCCTTCCAGAGCGAGTATTCATGATCGGTGTATACTTGACCGGCTTCTCTGTTTTCTTCTTCCTATCTTCGGCGATCAGTATCGTAGGAATTCCGTTGATGCTTGCGGGTCTCGGAGTGATCGTCTATACTTACGCGAGACGCAGAAGAGGTAGGACCAGTACCAGTCCTCTCGCACCTAGTCAGAATCATACTTCGCCTGCCGCGACCAGATGAACGCTATTCGCCAGGATCTTTCCTGACTGCTAGCGTCTGGAGGGAGGCGCGGTTGTTCTCCTAGTACGGAAGTCCAGAGCTGTCGCTGCAATTCCGGGGAGAGAAATTGGGTAGATTCGAGGGTCTTAGACTGTTACTGTTGCTTCTACTAGCTTGGCCATTTCGAGGGCTTTGTCGCGTGGGACTTCCATCTGGTGGATTTCCTTGGCGTGGAGCTGGACATGTCGGACGATCTCGTCGTCTGTCTGTGTTCGGACCATGAAGCCGCAGTCACAGTTTACTTGTTTCGCCATTTTTTCTTCCTCCGCAGATGCGCTTATGTTCCTAATAAGATACGGCGGTCTTCGAACACGGGTGGACTGCCGGTGCACTTATCAGTCCCCAAGCCACAAATTATTCACGATAGCTCCAAGCCGAGCATCGGCGTATGCATATCCTAAAGCGGACTGATCCGTTGACCCTACTCAGTGCAGTGGTCGCCCTATTCCTGATCGTCTCAAGCGATCCCTGGTGGAGTATCCGTGGAGCCAACAATGGCAACCTATTGACGGTGCAAGTCTCTCCCTTCTACTTCCACGCCAGTGCAACAGGACTCTCTACAACAGCTCCCTTCGTCGAGTTTCTGGGACCGTTTACTCGCATTCTATTGATCGTCGCGTTTGTCGCTCTTGGCATGTCCAGCCTAAGCCCCTCTTCTTGGTGGCGCGAGCTTGCAGTCTACTTCAGCCTCTCAGCTCTCATCGAACTCTACTTCAGCTTCCTCCTCATCTACCATGCCGCCGAGACCTCCCTGCTCGGCGTGTACGGGATAGTCCCATCCTACTCTGGCACCAGCCAGATTCCCGCGTTGGTAGTTGGTCTTGACCTGAAAACGTACACACAGCCCCTCGTGACCGCCAGTTTCACCCTTCCGTTCTACTTCGGCTTCGTAGGCTTGGGATTGGTTGGATTGAGCCTAGTTTTCGAAGGTCTCAGAGGAAGAAAAGGTCGGCTTGGTCAGAAAGGTGTGAGGGCCATATTCACACAAGACGACAGTAATGAATAGACGTCTGACTTACGAGAGTCATTAGCGAGAATTTCGGCGAGACCCCTACTTGTCTTTGTCCTTATTGACCTGGTCTCTCACTGACTTGAAAAAGTCTTGATTCTCTATCTGTCCCGCTTCTGACCTTACCGCTTCCAAGTCAATCTTGAGTCTAGCATGGGTTACTTTGCGCCTCTTCAGAGTGACGAGGATGGCCGCGAGCAGTCCTGCGATTAGAGCTACGAGGATGCCGAAATAGTAGAGTGGGAAGGAGGCACTTCCTCCTGGTGACGTTGTGTTGTTTTCGAGTGTGATTGCTCTCGTCGCGGAGCCATTATTGGAAGGAATTGAAGCGTCTGATGCCTTGACCACGAGAGACCAGAGTCCTCCGGGGTCTGTGGTTCGTGGCGTATAGGTTCCTATCCAAATCATGAGGCCGGTGTCAAACACCACTGGCACCGTATTATTGACGGTAGGGGTTCCGCTGAACAGAAGGTATACCACTACTGTCCCGGACTGGAAGGTTGTTCCATCCGGATATGTTATGGACGCGTTGAACTTGGCTTGCTGTCCAACAGCGAAGTTCGTGTTCGCGGTGACGGTGACAGTTAGAGTGGCGGGTGCTAGTTGTGGTGAATTTGTGATTGTATTGCTGGGACTTATGTTTCCGTAGGTGTCGCTGTATGCGTGGGGTCCCAGGATGGCTGTCCATGTCCCTGTCTGGTTGTCTGCCGTGGTCCTGTAATTTGCCCTGAACGTCTGTGAAGAATTGTCGTACGTCGCTGTCAGCGTGGAGTTGACCCGATCGGGTCTCTCTAGTGTGAGGAGAGCGACGCCTGTAGAGGCTATGGTTCCGTCCGGGTAG
>WNGD01005387.1_pt1 | contig 14036 bp, 11 predicted proteins | sample 5400671 | NCBI WGS metagenome assembly WNGD01 (sample SAMN13153369, study PRJNA577476) | soil metagenome | isolation source: 40 cm soil or saprolite under grassland replicate 2 | place: USA:California | collected 2016-06-15
TAGACTTCTTGAACAACCGGAAAATCGCGTTCAACGCAGACGCCGAGAACAGGAGGCGCTGGCCGAACACCGTGAAGTTCATCAGTGGTTAGTTTTGTGACGGGAAAACGCAGGTTCCCGTGAAAGAGATAAAACGAATCGTACAGCAGGTCACTGCCGCCTTTGATCGCCTTAACAAGCACCATGCTGGTGCCCGGTTGTTGCAAGGCGCCCAACTCTTCTGCGACGCGCTTCTCCCTTCGGCTTTCCCGCGAACCGAATTTCTGAAGTCCGCGCCATCATCGATCCAACCACTCCCGAATCGCCAACGCGCTGAGTAATCCGGCGCTCTAATCTTACTGCCGTGCGAGTCGGCGGAATAAAAACACACCCAGCACGATAAACAGAACATTGGGAAACCAGACAAGCAGCTCCGGATGCGCCTGCGGGTTTCCGCGCAATGTATCGCCAATAATCACGAAGAGAAAATAGCTGGTGGCAACAATCAAACCCATGGCGAAACCAATCGACGTCTCGCGCCGATGCGCCGTGACACCCAGCGGCACCCCGATGATTGCGAAGGCCACACACGCAAACGGGAATGAAAAGCGTTTGTTGATTTCTGTGCGGCTGGCGCTGCGTTCCCGCTGGTTCTCGCTCTTTAGTTGCTCGAGCAATTGCTCGATCGACAGTGCAGAACGGCTTGGCCGTTTTTTCTCTTTCTCGTAAAGCTCTTCGAGACTGATAGGCAATGTGCCCTCGACCATGTTAATTCCATCCCGAATCTTGCGCAGGTTGGACGGGTCCTTTTGATCGCGCTCCTGGTATCGCGCTTGATAGAGGTGCATAAGAATTTGCTTGTTCGCCAAATCGGCTTCGAGCATTCCCGTGCGCGCGTAAGTCACTTTTACCGGCAGCGAATTCTGATTCAGCTCGAACACAGTAATGTTCTCGAGCTTGTTGCCCTCTTTCTTGCCGACGTAAATCTTGCGCCCGGGAAATTGGTCGATCACCTGATCGCTTCCGAAAAGCGCCATCGGATTGCGCGTCGCCAGATCGAAAATCGTGCTGCGCAATTTCTCCTGCGCAGCCGGCGCGGCCTGCACGTTGAGCCAGAGACAGATCGCCGTGCAGATGACCGCGATCGCGCCCAGCGGAATGCAGATGCGCGTAATGCTGACGCCATTTGAGCGCAACGCGATCAGTTCGTTGTCCGCGGAGAGCCGTCCAAATACGAGCAGGATTGCCGTCAACAATCCCCAGGGAATGGTGAAAATCAGTGAGAATGGCAGCACATAGGCAATGAACGTGATCAGGTATTCCATCGGCACGTCGTGATTCACCAGCAGCGGCAGAAGTTTCCGGAAAATATTTCCGACAACGAGCACCAGGCTCAGCACCGCGATCGCAAACAAGACGTTGACCAGTAACTCGCGGCTAATAAATCGATCAAGCAGCTTCATTTCCCCTCGTGATGTTAGCACAAAAGTGCTGGAGACGCCGCGTTGCCCCTATCAAAATCTGGACAATTTGGTAACATCGACACACGATGAGCTTCGGTATGTACGATGTCGCGATCATCGGGGGAGGACCGGCCGGTAGCACTGCCGCGGCGCTGCTCGCGCGCGCCGGGCGGCGCGTGATCGTCTTCGAACGCGAAAAGTTTCCGCGTTTTCACATCGGCGAATCGCTGTTGCCCTTTAGCATGAAAGCGTTTTCCCGGCTGGGTCTGCACGAAAAATTCTTGCGCGCCGGGTTCATCAAAAAGTTCGGCGGCGAGATCGTCGGCGCATGCTCGGAAACTGGAACCAAGTTTTACTTCAAGGACGGCTATCGTTCGCAAACCGATCACGCGTATCAGGTCACGCGCGGCGATTTCGATAAGGTGCTACTGGATCATGCCGCCGAATGCGGCGCGGAAGTACAAGAACAGACTTCGGTTGATCGAGTCCAGTTTTCGAAGGACGACGTCGAGCTGACGGTTAAATGCAACGGTTCGTCTCGTTCAATTCGAGCGCGTTATCTAATCGACGCCAGCGGGCGCGCCTCGGTTCTGGGCAGACAATTCAAAATTAAGAAGACTTACAATCATCTTCAGAAGCTATCCATCTTCGCGCACTACGACGGTGTCTGGCGCGCGAACGGAATCGACGGCACGCTGACAGTTTTGCTCCGTGCCATTGATCGCTGGTTCTGGTTGATCCCGCTCAGCGCCGACCGCACCAGCGTTGGAGTGGTTCTCGACAGTGAAACTTTTCGCAAATCAAAGCTCAGCGCCGAAGATTTTCTCGAACAAGCGCTGGGCGAGCAGCCAATCATCGCCAAACGGATGACGAACGCGCGGCGAGTCTCGCAAGTTTACGTCGAAGCGGACTTCTCCTATCGGAGCGCAAGATTGCACGGTGACCGCTGGTTGCTTGCGGGCGATGCCGCCGGGTTCATCGATCCCATCTTTAGCAGCGGCGTCTTTCTCGCAGTGTTCAGCGGCGAACGATGCGCAGATGTTCTGAACGAAGTGCTTCAACGTCCGCGGAACATGAAACGATTGTTCGCCCGCTACGAGCGGTCGGTAAACCGCGCGATGGATGTTTATCTTCGTTTTGTGAACGCCTGGTACACGAAGGAATTCATCGAAGTCTTTTTGGCGCCGCGCAATGTGTTGGGGCTTGCGCCAGCCGTGAACGCAGTGCTTGGCGGAAATGTTGGTAACAGTTTTCCAATCCGCTGGCGGATGTGGGTCTTTTATTTTTTGGTTTGGCTGCAACGCCATCATCCGATTGCACCCCGCCTTACGCTCGTGCCGAAGAAAACGGAAGCGTCAGCCTCAGCTCAAACAGCTGGCGTCATGTCATGAGTCCAATTACGGCCCGCAGGGCCGTGGCTCTAGCGTTCCCGGCTATTGTTGCGATCACCTTCTTTTGCGTAACAAGTTGCGCAACTATTTCATTTCACGAATTTTCTCAGCCGACGGCTGATTGGGAGACCAAAGCCGGACAGCTCATGTATCAAAGCCCAGGGACAACGCTGATTGGCGAGGCGCTCGTTCGCTTTTCCACCACTGGCGACTTCCAATTGACCGTTTCGAAAGGACCAGCAATAACGCTGCTATCTCTGCGGCAGGATGCGGCTTTTGCAGAAGTGAAAGGAGCATTTGCTCATCAGGGTTGGTCTGGTCCTGTAGAGAAAGCGCCGCCACAGCTGCGCGGCTGGCTCGGATTGCGTGACCAATTTGTTCACGCGCCGAACCAGAAAACACTGCGCTACGTGAGCGGCAACGAGACATTCTTGTTCCGGTTTTGATTCTCGTTCTCCGCTGAGGATAGCGGACGCTATAGCATCGCTGGCTGCAGTGTGCGCTGTCTCCAGCGCATGTTTGACGAAAGGGCAAGATGCCCGCGTGCTGGGTCAGGCTGGAAGCCTGACTTCCGAAACCGGCTGCAACATTGGCATCTTCGTGCCGATTCGTGTTGAATGGTGGCTTGCTCATGCGGATCAGCGACTTCATCGCACGAACCATCACTCAGCGCGGCGCGCTGGTTTGGTTCGGCGTGGTGGTGCTCACCATCGCTTGCATCGCGATTCTCGTCACATCGTTGCGACTTGATTCCGAGGTGTTCAACGTTTTGCCTGGCAGGTTTTCTTCCGTGCAAGGCCTCAAAATCTACGATCGCGATTTTGAGCAAACGCGGGAGCTGACGTTCGCGCTTGTCTGCAACCCAAATGACGTCGAGAAACTGGAGGATTTCGCGCCGGTGTTTGCTGAGCGATTGCGGCAGCAACCCTGGTGCGCGCGCGTGCTCGCGGGCTCGCCCATGGCCACGCCCGAAGGCATTCGCGATCTCCAATCAATCGCGGTGCCGCTGCTTCTCAATCTTGAACCGCGGGTCTTCAACGAGACGATGTTGATTCTGCAACCAGAGAAAATTCGCGATCGTCTTCATCGCTTGCGCCAACAGATCGAGGCGGGCTCGCCGCGCCCGGAGTTCGAGCTCTCGTTCGATCCGCTCGGTCTGATTGGGCCGGCGCTAAAGCCTTTCGCGGAAAGCACGATCATTGAACAGGAACAGCCGCTCACATCGCCCGATCGCACCATGCGAATTTTTCTGGCGGTGACGAACCAAACATCTGTCAGCGCGTTTGAATGCCAGCGGTTGATGCGACGCGTGAACGAGTTTCGTGCGGCAGCAGGCGAAGGATGGGAAGGCGACCCGTTGCAAATTCTCATCACCGGGCGCCCGGCCTTTGTGTCGGAAATTTCATTGAGCATGCGTTATGATGTCGTGGCGACGTTGCTTGGCTCAGTCGCGTTGGTAGGCGCGATTTTCTTTGCAGGTTTTCGCCGATGGCTGCCGCTCGTGGGCACGGCCATTTGCCTTCTCCTCTCTTGTTTGATCGCGCTCACGCTTGGACAGCTCTTGTTCGGACGGCTCAGCATGGTCAGCGTCGGCTTCTGCGGCATTCTCGTCGGGCTCGGCGTTGATTTCGCCATTCTCATCATCGGGCGCTATCACCAGGCGCGCGCCGACGGAGAACCGCATCACCAAGCTATTGCCACCTCTGTGGCAAAACTTGGACGCGCTGTTTTCTTTGGCGCGCTCACGACCGCAGTTGGTTTTCTCGCGCTCGTGCTGAGTGGCGCCATGAGTTTTTCGCAGCTTGGGGTGCTCATTGCGATCGGCATCTTTGTCGCCGGCCTGTTTATGTGCTCGATCTTGTTTCTGTTTGTTCGCGAACGACAGGCGGCAGTTCGCCATGACTGGCTCTTGGAAATCGTGACAAAGTACGTGCGCTGGACTGTGCGCAAACCCGCGCCCATGCTGATTTTTTCCGGTGCGGTTTTGTTGGTATTGACTGCGATTGGGTTTTCGCCAATTCCCCCGCTCCGTTTTCAAGCCAGCACACGTTCATTGCAGCCAAAGAACATCCGCGCGAATCGCGCTCTTGAGGAAATCATGCACAAGATGCCCGTGCGTTGGGAACCGGTTCTGGCGATTGTTCGCGCGACGAATCAGCAGGAACTGCACGATCACTGGCAAAAAGTTTCCGCGCGCTGGCGGCAACTCGAGGGAGCCGGAAAAATCAAAGGTTTCTCCACGCCAGCAGCGCTTTGTATTTCACCAAATTGGATGCAGGCAAATCGACGGCACTTGAGCACGATTAATTTTCAATCAGCGCGCGAAACACTGGAGCAAACACTGGATGCCGAAGGATTCAGCCGCGATTCGTTCGCGCCAGCGTTCACGTTGCTTGACGATTTACAGCATCTTACCGATCCAAATGTGCCCCTGCCAGACTGGCGGACGCAATTGCCGGAATCATCGAGCTGGTGGTTTTTGGTGGACCGCTACTTCGGGCGGGACCCATTACTGACAACTGGATTTGTCACGACTAATCAGCCGGTCTCGACCCACGCGCAAAGCGAAGAGCTGGGACGCAATCTCCCGGTGGCTGGTGCCCCGATGATTATCTCAGGATGGAGCTATGCGCTCGCCGATCTCCAGCCATGGTCGCATCATCAACTTCTCATCATCAGCGCGCTGATGGCGATCTTCGACCTATCGTTGCTGGCCCTCTTGTACCGTGATCTTCGTTTGTGGCTGATCCAGGTCATCACACTCGCGTTCGGGATCGGAGCAATGATCGCTTCGATGAAACTGCTGCACGTTGATCTCAATCTGCTGAATGTGCTCTCGTTCCGTCTGGTGCTGGCGATCGGTGTGGACTATGGGATATACGTTGTGCTGGTCTGGCAAAAGACTCAGGAAATCGAGCATGATGTTGCTGGCGTGGTGAAGCCGGTCTTGCTCGCGGGATTGACCGCGGTAAGCGGTTTCGGTTCGCTCGCGCTTGCGCGAAACCCAGCGCTCACTGGTCTTGGCATCGCGTGCGCCATCGGCATTTTCTGGAGTCTGGTCGCAACAATTCTCTTCGCCCTACCAGCAATGGCGGCGGCTGAACCGAAAAGGTAACCAGGACGATCGTGTAGACCGCGCGCCTTGTCCGAGCACTTTCCGGCCCACGAAACGCCTGCTAAACTACTGAGAAAATGCGCACGCGGGGGTTGCTATGGTTAAACGCGGTTTTTCCCATCCTTCCCGTTGCGCTTCTGGCGAGCGCCACACTCGAGGGACGCGTGGAGCTCCCAAAATCGCATTCGGCGCCGGTGCAGGCGAAACGTTACCAGATCGTCACCAAAGGCGGCGTTCTTTCTACGCAGCCACCTCTGGCGGTGGTTTATCTCGATGGTGCTTTCCCCCAACTAGCTTCGCTGCCGATGAAACAAGTCGCGCAAAAGGATTTGACGTTCCTTCCATCGCTTCTCCCGGTGCGGGTCGGAACCAAGGTTGAATTCCCAAATCTTGATGACACTTACCACAACATTTTTTCCTACTCGCCTGCCAAACGTTTTGATCTTGGGCGTTATCGCCCGGATGAGCGACCGATCCCGACGCAAGTTTTCGATAAGCCGGGCCTGGTCATACTTCGGTGCGACATTCACGAACACATGCGCGGATTGATCCTGGTTTTGAATACTCCCCATTTTGTGATGACAGACACTGATGGACACTTTCGATTAGGTGGACTTCCCGCAGGTCGCTACACGCTCAAGGCGTGGATCGACAGCAGGACTACGCGAGAGAAGCCCGTGGAGTTGAAGAGCGGCGAAACGCTCCACGTTGATTTCCCATGAGTCCCGCGGAGCAACCGAGAGACAAAGGCGTAGCGAGGTTTCGCACTCGATTGTTTACCGCCATGATGGTCATCGTAGCGACGCTGACCGGTCTCGGTTTTTATCTGGCACAACGTAAGGTCACGGCCGACGCAGAACGAAACTTGCAGCAAACTTTTCAGGCCGAACTTTCTTCGCTTCACAAACTCGAGGAACTTCGCCACGCTGCGCTGGCGGATCGCTGCAACGCGCTTGCGGCCAAGTCGCGAATCCACGCGGCCATCGAGGACAACGCAATCGATTTATTGTATCCGAGCGCAAAGGATGAGTTGCGCGATTTAATGGAAGGCGAAGAACCGCCTCCGGAGCAAGCGGCGCAATCGCTTCACGCGAGATTTTATCGCTTCCTCGATAGTAAAGGCGCGGTCATCAAGCCGCTGAATCCTTACGATGTTGGAGAGCTGGACGCCAAAACGGAAGCGCAACTCGACTTGGGCAAATTGCCGGACACGCAGCAAATCGGTTACATGCAGGAAAATACCCAGGCTGTTGGTGGATCTATCGATGAAGTGATAGCCGTGCCGATCTTTTCTACCGACACCGGCGATGTGATTTCTGCGCTCGTGATCGGGTTCAAACCACTCGAGCTCGAAGATAAACACACGGGAATGAAGAGCGGCATCTGGGCGAATGGCCAGCTGTATCTGCCGACGCTTCCGAGATCCACCCCGGCGTCGCTGAATGACAAATTAGCAGGCGAGCTTGCCAATTCTGACCAAGGTGAAAACTACTTTCGCGTGGACGTTGGTGGTGCGCCACAGCTCTTGTTTTATAAGCGGCTCAACCCGGCTTCGCTCTTCCCGCCTGCTTACGAAATTTGCGTTTATCCACTTAGCTATTCGCTGGCACAGCTGCATCGCCTCCGCTGGCAAATTGGCGGGGCCGGCGCACTGCTTTTGTTAGGCGGTTTCGTCGCAAGCCATCTGGTCGCGCTCAGGCTTTCCGTGCCAGTGAAAAAGCTGGCGCTGGATTCGGAAGAGAATCGCGCACAACGAAAACGCGCCGAAGCCGCCCTCGCTTCGACTGCTGAGGAACTGGAAAGATCCACAAGGTATTCTGCCGACGCCTCCCACCAGTTGAAAAGCCCGGTCACTGTTCTTCGCGTCGGCCTTGAATCGTTGCTCGCGCGCGAAGGTTTTAAGCCTGGGATTTACGAGGAGTTGTCCGCACTGCTGCATCAAACGCATCGTTTGACCGGAGTAATCGACGATTTGCTTCTGTTGTCGCGCCTCGACGCTGGCCATCTTCAAATCGCATCGACGCCGGTAAACCTTAGCCAGTTCGTTAACGAGTGGCTGGACGATCTTGGCGCGCTTCCAGACTCGCCGGATGTAAAGATCGAGAAGGAATTTCCACACGGCCTGTTTGTGGCTGGCGAAAAACCGTACACGTCGCTTATTGTGCAAAATCTCCTGGAGAACGCGCGAAAGTACAATCGCCCTGGCGGACGGATCCGCGTCAGCGCGCATGGCAATGGCAGCGAGGTTATTCTGACCGTCGGGAACACGGGCCGCACGATTCCACCAGGCGAAAACATCTTCGAGCGCTTCCATCACAGCTCAACTCCTTTGGCCGTTTCCGGTCACGGGATCGGCTTGAATTTGGCGCGCGAATTGGCGCGGTTGCACGGTGGCGATTTGCGTCTGGTCCGATCCGAAAACGATTGGACTGAATTTGAAGTGCGCTTTTCCGCTGTGGACAGTGTTAATGGAGTTGCATGAAGTTGCACGCCTTCAGCCTGTGCGTTTTTGCCTGCACGGCGTGCGCCTTCGACGTTGATGATTTTCTCGACCAGCTCGATAGCACGCTCACACTTTCCGCATTTCACGATAATTTCCGCGCGCGCCTCAGCGGCACGCTCGATTTCGAAATCTATAACTTCGAACAACCCGCGCCCGGTCTCATCGACAGCAGCATCGACACGCTTTTCAATCCGCGTCTAACCCTCTTTCTCGACGCGCAAATCGGATCACAGATTTATTTCTTCGCGCAGTCGCGGCTGGATCGCGGTTTTGATCCGAGCAATCACGGCGCTCAGGTGCGGCTCGACGAATACGCCTTGCGCGTCACGCCGTGGGAGGATGGCCGCTTGACGGTGCAAATCGGCAAGTTCGCAACGGTCGTGGGCAATTGGGTCCCGCGGCATCTCTCCTGGGAGAATCCATTCATCAACGCGCCGCTAATTTATGAAAACGTCACGCCAATTCAGGACAAAGCTGCCCCGATTTCACCACTCTATTTCATCTACGCACCCTACTACTACGGAAAGTACGCGTTTAATCCGGTAATCTGGGGACCAAGTTACGCGAGTGGCATTTCTGTTTCCGGCCAACTGGGCAAATTTGATTACGCTATTGAAATGAAGAATGCGTCCCTCTCGTCGCGCCCCGAATCGTGGAACGTCACGGAAAATGGTTTCGAGAATCCGACTTTCAGTACGCGCGTCGGTTTCCGGCCCAACGAGGCATGGAACTTTGGGTTGTCAGCGAGCGAGGGCCCATATTTTCGGCGTGAAGCCGAACCCACGCTGCCGCCCGGACGCGACATCGACGATTATCGAGAATTTGTCCTCGGACAGGATGCCAGCTTCGCCTGGCGTCATCTGCAAGTTTGGGCGGAGTTCTATGAAGCGCGCTTTCAAGTGCCGCGAGTGGGAAACGCAGATACATTCGCTTATTATGTCGAAGCCAAATACAAATTTACCCCGCAACTATTCGGCGCGCTTCGGTGGAATCAACAACTCTTCGGCACGATCAGTGATGGCTACAGCCATAGCGTTCGCTGGAGTGAAGACCTCGGCAGGATCGACATCGCCGTCGCGTATCGCTTCACGCCACACGCGCAGTTAAAATTGCAGTATGATTATCAGCACGAAACGACCGGACCTGGCGATGATAACCATTTGCTGGCTGCACAGTTTACGGTCCGTTTCTGATCATCGAATCTATTTTTAAATCCATGCGCATTCTTCTTGTTGAAGATGACGTGCAGTTAGCCAGGCAAATTGCATCGGCACTCACCGAGGCAGGGCACGATCCGATTATCGTTCATGATGGCGAACGAGCTTTGGATAAAGCAAAGGAGACACCATTCGATTTAATCGTGCTGGATATCATCCTGCCTGGAATGGACGGGTTTGGCGTCCTGCGGTATTTGCGTTCCCAACATATGGCCAGCCGCGTGCTGATGCTCACAGCTCGAGGCGAAGTGAAAGACCGCGTAACTGGATTGCAACTTGGCGCCGACGATTATTTGCCCAAGCCATTTGCCATGCGGGAACTGGTGGCGCGCGTGCGCGCGCTCGGGCGGCGTTATCCAGAGGAACCGGTAATGTCCTTGCGCGCTGGCGATCTTACCCTCGATCTGGCAACTCACGGCGTCCACCGCGGCGCGCAACGCATCGAGCTTTCGCCACGGGAGCTCATGTTGCTAAAGGTGCTGATGCGGGAGCCTGGCCGTGTCTTCACGCGCACGGAGCTTTGCGAGCGTGTTTGGGAACACGCGCATGAGTACGACACCAAGCTGGTCGAAGTGTTCATTGGCCGGTTGCGAAAAAAGATTGGTGATCCCCCTCTGATTCACACCGTGCGGCACGTTGGCTATACAATTCACTGCTAGCAAATGAGGCTTCCAGCCTCGTATCAGTTTAGCGCCAATGGCGCGGTGTCATTGTTAAGCTCGCCGCGGCGAGAATTGATTACGCATTGAACAAGCGCTGAAGGCGCGCCTTAACAATGTCGATGGTCGTAATCAGGCGCAGCACCTTGCCGGACCAAGAAATTGACTCGCGCTTTCAGTGCTTGTCGTGATTTCTATTCCATCCTTGGGGCGTTGCCCCAGGCTACCACGAGACAGCGCCTTTAGCGCTAAACAAGTACCAGGCGTCCTGCTGTGGCAGCTTTCGGTGCGCAGGAAGCTGCAAAAGTAACAACGTTGTTACTTTTTCGATGCGCTGCCCAGCATCGATCGCTGCGATTGTTCCAGCAGAAAAAACAATCATCAAAACCTATGAAAACAACTTATGCTTACATAAAAATTGCTCTGCCGCTGTTGGCAGCAGCAATTCTGACGGCCACGTCTGGGCGCGCGGACACCTATTCGTGGACAAACTTCCAATCAGATATCCCCGGCGTTGCGCAACACGTCGATCCAAATCTTGTCAATCCATGGGGCATGTCGGTCTCGCCTTCTGGCACGATTTGGGTCAGTGACAATGGTACCGGTGTTTCCACCCTCTACCATCAGGATGGCACAGCGGTTGACCTGGTGGTGACGATTCCGACCTCCAAACAGAACAGAGGAACTGGGAATCCCACTGGACAAGTCTTCAACGGCACGGAGTTCTTCCAAGTGACAAAAAATGGAACCTCGGCGCCCGCTCGGTTCATTTTTGTCAGTGAAGACGGCTCCATTTCAGGTTGGAACCCCACCGTGGATCCGATGAACGCTATAATCGCTGTGGATAACGGAACAAACCACGGCGTTAACCGTGCCATTTACAAAGGCGCAACGCTCGGCGTCGCCAACGATCACAACTTCCTGTATGCGACAGATTTCCATACGGGCCACGTCCACACCTTCGATGAGAATTTTCATCAGGTTAATCCCGGCGGCTTCGTCGACCCCAACCTTCCGGCAGGTTATGGACCATTCGGCATCCGCAATTTCAATGGCGAAATTTTTGTGACCTATGCCAAGCAGGATCACGCAAGGGAAGACGACGTTGCCTGTCCCGGCTGTGGCTTCGTCAATGTGTTCGATACCAGTGGCAACTTCCTCCGGCGGCTGATCTCAAACGGAAATCTCAATGCCCCATGGGGACTTGCTCTCGTGGAAGGCAGCAACCTTTGGGTCGGCAATTTTGGTGACGGCTTGATTAATAATTATGATCCGGTGACGGGCAATTTCATCGAGACGCTCATGCGCGCCGATGGCACGCCGCTCCAATTTGACGGCCTGTGGGATCTTCTGCCGCTCACCGACGGAGTGTTTTTCACGGCTGGAATCGCCGACGAAGAACACGGTCTTTTTGGCATTATCACTGAGGACTAAAATTAGGGACGCGAATCTCAAGAGCGCACGCATCCTTGTCCGTCATCAAAGGTGTTGTCCCGGGCGAGGGCGTGCGCTTGCCCTCAGCGAACACAAATCTTCGCATGCTTTGAGAATTCGATCTGCCCACATACAATCACCGCATGCGCGCATTCGTATTCGCGGTGCTTACCTTTGTAGCGCTAACATGTACCGCGAAAACAGCTCCGCTTTCCGAGGCTGATCTGAAGAACCTTCTTGCGGGAATTCGGGCGAACCGGAGTACACAGGCCGATTTTCAGGAAGAAAGAATGATTCACCTGATGAAGAACCCGATCGTGAGTTCGGGGAGAATTTGGTTCCAGCCGCCGAACAAATTCCGGCGTGAAGTGAAGGGCAATTCGCCCAGCGTGACTGTGAGCGACGGTCGCCAGCTCTGGATTTATTACCCCAACTTCAAATCAGCCGAACGCTACCCACTGGGCAAAGGCTCGCCGCTCGATTCCACGGTCGCCGCCATTAATTCCGCATTAAATCTGGAGAACATCGAAAACAGTTTCCAAATCAATGCGACAAAGACCGACAAAGGATATGAGTTGGCGTTGCTACCGCGAACGGCTTCAATGAAGCGAGTGTTTCAAAAACTTGATCTGCATATCGACGACAACTTGCGTGTCGACACCGCCAGGCACAGAAGTCACCACGCCGCTCGGGCAGTGAAAGCAAGATTTGGTTACGGATGCAAAAGCCGCGCAGCCGACACGGCTGCCTCTACAGGGTTGGTCTGACTTGCAGTGGCAGGCGTGCCGCCTGCGAATTCCATCGACGGTATGGCAACACAAATCTATAACAGGCGTTCACCATGCTACGTGTTTGGTTCGCAGTCTTCGTTGCAATGTTCGACGCGATCCCAGGGTCGTTGTGCGCGGACCCTTCAGTGACATCGAATCACATCGTCTCGCACATTCCGCGTCAGCACGTTAAATCAAGCGCCATTGCGGCCGTTGGCTACAGCAAACGGCGGCACATTCTCGAAATCGAATTTGTGAATCGCGCCGTTTATCGTTATCTCGACGTGCCTCCGGCAGTACATCGCGATCTGATGTCGGCCGGGTCAAAAGCGCAATTCTACGACTTCAACATCAAGGGCCATTATCGATCCGTTCCGATTCGACCACCGCAAAAGCAACAAGTGCCCGCGAAATCACCCGCCTCCGCACAAGGCTACAGCGCGGCAGGTCACGAATAGACGCGAAAATTTTCCCTGTAAAAAAACGCTCGCAGTAATTCGCATCATTCGCCAGAAAGCTTTCTCGTTGGTGTTAATTCGTGGTTAAAAAGAATTGGCGTTTCAACTTCGGCGAAGTGAGGCACAGATTCCGCCTCACGCCAATGGAAAAACGAGTAGTCGTATTCGTTGTCGCTGCGTTCGTGCTCGGCCTAGTCACAAAATGTTACCGCGACGCTCATCCGTCTTCTTCTCTACTGCAGCCAAACAAGACACGAACTACATTTGCTTCGCCGGCTCCAGCTTCTACGCCAACTCGAAAACGAACGGGAAAGTCAACACGAACCGAGAAAGCGGGCCTATCAAATCCGATGTCGAAGCACGAGTAAAAGTAAGAGTAAGAAATCAGAAACCATGTCCACATATCGCGTTTGCGAAGGCCATCGCTCACGCAGATCATCTCGGTGTGACCGACCACGTTGATACTTTCACAAAGCAAATTTGTGAAGTTATCGTAGGCAAGACTCAGGCGGTAAAACTCGCGGTGGCCTGCCTGCTCGCGCGGGGCCATCTTTTAATTGAAGACATCCCGGGCGTGGGCAAGACAATGCTCTCCCAAGCGTTGGCGCGCTCCCTTGCCCTCGCATTTCAGCGCATTCAATTTACGAGCGATCTGTTGCCGGCCGACATTCTGGGGAATTCCATCTTCGACCGGAGCGAGCAACGTTTCGTGTTCCATCGCGGCCCGCTTTTTTCGCAGGTGGTACTGGTCGACGAGGTCAATCGGGCCACGGCCAAGACGCAAAGCGCGCTGCTTGAAGCCATGGAGGAACACCACATCTCCGTCGACGGGGTGACGTATGAGTTGCCGGAGCCATTCTTCGTGATCGCGACACAGAATCCGCAACAAGCGGTGGGCACGTTTCCGCTGCCGGAATCTCAACTGGATCGATTTCTGATGCGAATCGAGCTAGGCGTACCAGACCGGGCCAGCGAACGCGCTATGCTTCTGGGAATGGATCGTCACGAAATGCTGAAGGAATTGAAGCCAGTGATGAGCCCGCGAAC
>WNGD01007163.1_pt1 | contig 14033 bp, 12 predicted proteins | sample 5400671 | NCBI WGS metagenome assembly WNGD01 (sample SAMN13153369, study PRJNA577476) | soil metagenome | isolation source: 40 cm soil or saprolite under grassland replicate 2 | place: USA:California | collected 2016-06-15
CGCGAGGTCATCGCCAGGCTGCACTGAACTACCAGGCTGCACTGAACCACCAGGCGGCACGGGATTACCAGTTGGCCCACGAATTTCAGCTAGCCCACGAATTTCAGCTAGCACGGAGCCGGGCGCGAGCGGCCAGGGCGCGGCCCGGCGGCCGGGTAACCTACGCTGGTCAACCGTGCTGCTACTGGCCTTCGACACAGCGACGCCGGCGGTCACCGTCGCGCTGCATGACGGCGTGCGCCTGCTGGCCGAAGAGTCAGTGGTGGATGCCCGTCGGCATGGCGAGCTGCTGGCCGCCTCGATCCGCGACGTACTCGCCGCGGCCGGCGCCCGCGCGGCTGACCTCACCGGGATCGCGGTGGGGGTAGGACCGGGTCCGTACACCGGGCTGCGCGCGGGCCTGGTGACCGCACGGGTGCTCGGCAGCGCGCTCGGCATTCCCGTGCACGGCGCGTGCACGCTGGACGTTATCGCCCGCGCGGTGGCAAGCTGCGCGGCCGGCGGCGACTTCATCGTCGCGACCGACGCCCGCCGCAAGGAGATCTACTGGGCCCGCTACACGGCTACCGGGCAGCGAGTCAGCGGACCAGCGGTGAGCGCGCCGGGCGAGGCCGGGGTGAGCTGCCCGGTGGCCGGCGAGGGCGCCCTGCTCTATCCCGCGGAACTGGGTGCGCCGATCGAGCCGCGCTACCCTTCGGCGGCCGCGCTGGCCGGCCTGACGGCAGCACGAATCGCCGCGGGCGAGCCCATGCTCCCGGCTGAGCCGCTGTACCTGCGCAGGCCAGACGCGCGGGTCCCGGGCCCGCCGAAGCGGGTGACCCCATGATGACGGCGACGCTGCGCCCGATGACGACGGCCGACATGACCGCCGTGCTCAGGCTTGAGCGCGAGCTTTTCGGCGAGGAGGCCTGGTCCCGGGCAATGCTCGCGGGAGAGCTTGCCCGGCAGCCGAAGAGCCGTCACTACCTGGTGGCAGATGACGGCGGGACGGTAGCCGGCTACGGCGGCCTGCTCGCGGCCGGCACCCAGGGTGACGTGCTGACGCTCGCGGTTGCGGGCGACCGGTGGGGCCGCGGCACCGGGTCCGCCCTGCTCGAAGCGTTGCTTGCGGAGGCCGCGCGGCGCGGCTGCACCGAGGTCTTCCTTGAGGTGCGCACCGACAACGCCCGCGCCCAGCAGCTTTACCGGCGCTACGGGTTCACCCAGATCGGGCTCCGTCGCGGCTATTACCAGCCGTCTGGCACCGACGCCCTGGTGATGCGCAAGGATCTCGGCCACGACAGCGGGGACGTCCAGCCTGGCGACGGGGGCGTCCAGCCTGGCGACGGGGACGTCCGGCGAGGCAGCGGCGTTGCCCAGGACGTCCGGCCGGGCAGCCGGAGCGCCCGGCCCGGCAGCCGGAGTGCGCGGCCAGGCGGTAGGCATGCCAGGCCCCGGGGCAGTCGATGACCACGCCGCTGGTACTCGGCATCGAGACATCCTGCGACGAGACCGGCGCCGGGCTGGTCCGCGGCCATCAGCTGCTCGCCGACTCGGTGGCCTCAAGCGTCACGGAGCACGCCAGGTTCGGCGGCGTGGTGCCGGAGGTGGCGAGCCGGGCGCACCTGGAGGCAATGGTGCCCGCGGTGGACCGCGCGCTGGCCACGGCCGGCGTCCGGCTGGCCGACGTGGACGCGATCGCGGTGACCGCGGGCCCGGGACTGTCCGGCGCGCTGCTGGTGGGTGTCTGCGCGGCGAAGGCCTATGCCCTCGCGCTCGGCAAGCCCTTGTACGGCGTCAATCATCTGGCCGCGCATATCGCCGTGGACCAGCTGGAACACGGCCCGCTGCCGGCTCCGGTCATCGCCCTGCTTGTTTCCGGCGGGCACTCGTCGCTGCTGCTGGTGCCCGAGCTCGGCGCCACGGTGGTGCCGCTCGGGCAGACCATCGACGACGCGGCTGGTGAGGCATTCGACAAGGTCGCCCGGCTGCTCGGGCTGCCCTTTCCTGGCGGCCCGCCAATTGACGCGGCCGCGCGTAACGGCGATCCGGCGGCTGTGGCGTTCCCGCGGGGGAAATACCGGGACCAGACCTTTGACTTTTCCTTCTCCGGGCTGAAGACATCGGTGGCGCGCTGGGTCGAGGCCAGGCGACAGGCCGGACTTGCGGTCTCGGTGCCGGACGTCGCCGCTTCGTTCTCCGAAGCCGTCGCCGACGTGCTGACCCGCAAAGCGGTGGACGCCTGCCGGGCACACGGCGTCGGCCATCTGGTGATCGGCGGGGGGGTAGCCGCCAACTCCCGGCTGCGGTCGCTGGCCGAAGAACGCTGCGCCGCGGCCGGCATCGTGCTCCGGGTGCCGCGGCCAGGGCTGTGCACAGACAACGGCGCGATGGTGGCGGCGCTCGGCGCGGTGCTTGCCGCTCGCGGCGAGCCGCCGTCGCCGGTCGGCTTCGCCGCCGACTCCGCACTGCCGGTAACCACCATCACCGTCTAATTCCCCAGCCTCCCCGCCGCCCCGCCCGCCAAAGCCGGCGGCCCGCGAGCGCCCCGCCCCGCCTGCCCCGGCAAGGGCGCCAACGTGGTGAATCCCGCGACCGCGCACCTTCCATGGTGTGCAATCGCGCGATCCATCACCTTCTGGGGTGCATCCTGGGGCGCATCGCGAGGCGCGTTGCTGAGGTGAGCGTTGCTGAGGGTGAGTATGGGGGCTGGCGTTGCTAGACGTACTAGAGGGTCGGGCAGGGCTGGCGTTGCTAGATGAGGTGGAGGGCCGGGCAGGGCTGGCGTTGCTAGATGAGGTGGAGGGCCGGGCGAGGCTGGCGTTGCTAGATGAGGTGGAGGGTCGGCCAGGGCTTAGAGATCCGGACGGGCCCGACTGAGCTCAGCCGTGCACAGCGGCGAGCAGCTCCGCATAGGAGCGGACCAGTAGCGCCCGCTCCTCCCGGACCAGCGGGCTGACCGGATCACAGCCCTGGCCCACCCATTCGTCGGAGACGTCCATCGCGCGTGCGCGATGCAGGGCGGCTGCCCGCAGCTCGGCCTCCGGCCGCCCATAGACCTCGGCATACAGCCGGGACAGTGCGTTCACCAGCGGCGACACATCGCCGTCCAGCTCGCCGCGGGTGTGTGCACGGTGTACTCGCCACCATTCGACCTCCAGCCGGGCGGCACGGGCAGGGTTGGCGGGCTCGCCGTGCGCGAGACGCAGTAGGGCGTAGAAACGGCGCATGCAGCGCCGAGCGCCGTCGGGATCATTGTCTGCCGGAGCCCATAGCTGGTTGGCCCGCAGTACGAGCCAGGCCCCGTGCAGGGTCCGTGTCCAATTCATCCGGAACGCGGCCCGTACCACCCGGACGCTTAGCACCAGGAACTGTGGCCAGCGGCGCATGTAATACGCCATCCACAGGGCGCATTCCAGCCGCCCGACCAGAGCCGGGTCGAACGACCGCAGGGGGCTTGCCGCTGCGGTCGTCCGCCCCGCGGTGGCTCCTGCAGCGGCCCGCCCCGTCGTCCGCCGCCCGGCCGGGAGCCGCCCCGCCGTCCGCCGCCCGGCCGCGAGCCGCCCGGCCGCGAGCCGGCCGCGAGCCGCCCCGCCGTCCGCCGCCCGGCCGTCCGCCGCCCGGCCGCAAGCCGCCCGGCCGCAAGCCTGGCTGCCCTTGTCCGGGCCGTCGCCAGCCGGGCGGTCCGGCTTGCTGCTGCGGCGGGACCCCGGTCGTCGCCGAGCAGCACCCCGAAGCCGCGGGTCGCCAGCCGCAGCAGCACGGGACCCGGCCGCATCAGGTCGGCAACCCGCGCGGCGCTGAGTTCCTCAAGCTGCCCGAGCCTGGCGGCGTAGGCGATTTCTCCCTCGCGACGGCTGCGGCTCAGGGCGGCGGCGTTGGCCCACACCTTGGCACGTGACTCGCGCAGGAAGCGCCGGGTGGCCGCCCGGTTCAGCGGCTGCAGGACGGTGTCCTGCCACGACTGCTCACCGAGTTCCCGCAGCTCGTCGTCCTCCTTCCGGACCCGGGCGGACAGTACCTCGTCGATCTTGCGGTGATCGGCCTCCCTGCTGGCGAGCACCGCGGGGTCGCCGAACTCGTCATCGCTGATCACTGCCAGCAGGGCCTGCGGCAAGTCATAGTTGATATGCGCGTTCATCCCGAGCAGCACATGGCGCAGCGCGGGCAGGCTGCGGTCCCCGGCGGCCGCGGCGAACGCGACTGCCCACGGCCGCGATACCGGCTCGCCGCGCCTCGCGGCGTCGAGCGCGTCGAGGTAGAGCCTGGCGAAGGCGACGTCCCAGCACTCCACCCACTCGGCATCGAGGAATGCCCCGGCCCGCAGCGCGTCCGCGACAGCGCGGGTGGTCCGCAGATAGGTGGCATGGAACGCGGCCCTCGCATCGCTGTCGCGGCGCAGTTCATCAAGCTGGGCAGTCATCCGCGCTAGCACGGCGTCGATGCTCACCTGTACCCCCGTTAAATCCTGTATCTGCTGGCTCTTCCGGTGTTCCCGCGGCCTGGCTGGCCGGCACCTGCGCTGGCGGGCGCCCGACGGTTCGGCAAGCGTAATCCCGCGCGCTTCGCCGTGGCCGTTTGACGAGCGCGCGCGGCGGCGCTAATGTTCGGAACTGGCACTCGATAGGATAGAGTGCTAATGCGACGAGGCTGGTCTGGCACCCGCGACGGCAGGCCGCCATGGTCGCCTCTCTAGTAATTCTCAGCTAGCCCTTTTCGGAGGGGGAGGTCAGATCGTGCCGACCGCCACCAAGGTTGTTCTCAAGCCGCTCGAAGACCGGATCGTGGTCCGCCCGCTCGAAGCCGAGCAGACGACCGCGTCCGGCCTGGTCATTCCGGACACCGCCAAGGAGAAGCCCCAGGAGGGCGAAGTCATCTCGGTGGGTCCGGGCCGGTTCGACGATGCAGGCGCCAAGCGCGTCCCGATGGACGTGAAGGTCGGTGACGTCGTGCTGTACAGCAAGTACGGCGGCACCGAAGTCAAGTACAGCGGCGAGGAGTACCTCGTGCTCTCCGCCCGTGACGTGCTCGCCGTCATCGAGAAGTAGCGAGCAGATCATGCGGCGCGGGCTCGCCCGCGCCGGGCACGCGTGCGTGCTTGCCGCCCCGGATCGGCTCGCGGTCCCGCGGAGATACTCCGCTGGACGGCTGGCCTGTCCGGGGCGGTGGCATATGGACCCAAATCCATCCAAATACGTAGTCTGAGGTATTCATGGCCAAGAGCTTGGAGTTCGACGAGGATGCGCGCCGCGCGCTGGAGCGTGGCGTCAACCACCTTGCGGACGCTGTCAAGGTGACGCTGGGCCCCAAGGGCCGCAACGTGGTTATCGACAAGAAGTGGGGCGCGCCCACTATTACCAACGACGGCGTGACCGTCGCGCGCGAGATCGAGCTGGAGGACCCGAACGAAAACCTGGGCGCTCAGCTCGCCAAGGAGGTCGCCACCAAGACCAACGACGTTGCGGGTGACGGAACGACCACCGCGACGGTGCTGGCGCAGGCGATGGTCCGGGAGGGGCTGCGGTCGGTGACGGCCGGCGCCAACCCGATGGCGATGAAGCGGGGGATCGACGCCGCGGCTACCGCCGTGTCGGACAGCCTGCTCAAGGCCGCGCGTGACGTCGAGGAGCAGGACGAGATCGCGCATGTGGCGACCGTCTCCGCGCAGGACAGCCGGATCGGCGAGATCATCGCCGAGGCGTTCGCCAAGGTCGGCAAGGACGGCGTCATCACCGTCGAGGAATCGCCGACGATGGGGCTGGAGCTGGAGTTCACCGAGGGCCTGCAGTTTGACAAGGGCTACATCTCGGCTTACTTCATCACCGACCAGGAGCGGATGGAGGCAGTCCTCGAGGATGCGTACGTCCTGCTGCACGCCGGCAAGATCTCGGCGATGGCCGACTTCCTGCCGCTGCTGGAGCAGATCGCGCAGACCAAGAAGCCGCTGCTGGTGGTGGCCGAGGACGTCGACGGCGAGGCGCTGTCGACGCTGGTGGTGAACAAGATCCGCGGGCTGCTCCCGGTGGTCGCCGTGAAGGCGCCGGGATTCGGCGACCGCAGGAAGGCGATGCTCGCCGACATGGCGGTGCTGACCGGCGGCGAGGTAGTCAGCGAGGAGGTCGGCCTCAAGCTTGACCGCGTCGGCCTCGAGACCCTCGGCTCGGTCCGCCGGATCGTGGTGGACAAGGACACGACCACGCTCATCAACGGGGCCGGCGACCAGTCGGCGATCGACGACCGGATCCGGCAGATCCGCGCGGAGATCGACACGACCGACTCCGACTGGGACCGGGAGAAGCTGCAGGAGCGGCTGGCCAAGCTGTCCGGCGGCGTCTCCGTGCTGCGAGTCGGCGCGGCGACCGAGGTCGAGCTGAAGGAGAAGAAGCACCGGCTCGAGGACGCCATCTCGGCGACCCGCGCCGCCATCGAGGAGGGCATCATCCCCGGCGGCGGCAGCGAGCTCGTCCGGGTGGCCGGCACTCTCGGCGACCTGGGCAAGACCGGGGACGAGGCCATCGGCGTCCGGGTCGTGCGGCGGGCGCTGGCAGCGCCGTGCCGCTGGATCGCGGAGAACGCCGGCGCCGAGGGCGGCGTCGTGGTCGCCAAGGTTGCCGGGCTGCCCGCCGGGCATGGCTTCAACGCGGCCACCGGCGACTACGGCGACCTTGTCGCCGGGGGCGTGATCGACCCGGTCAAGGTCACCCGCTCGGCGGTGCTCAACGCCGCGTCCATCGCCGGCATGCTGCTGACCACCGAGGTCCTGGTGGCGGACAAGCCGGAGCAGGAGCCTGCCGCGGCCGGCGGCGGCCACGGGCATGGCCACGGGCACTAACCTGCGCTAGGGAAGCATCATCGCCGATGCCCCGCCGCCGCGCCCGCGGGCGCGGCGGCGGGGCATTTTCGCATGTCGGCGCCCGTGGTCGTCCCGAGTCCCGGCGCCCGTGGTCGTCCCGAGTCTCGCGACCCTCAGCGTCGTGACCAGCGCCGCGGGCTCGCCGGCTCCTGCCAGCTGCACCATGCGCCGCGCCGGTCACAGCAGCCCAAAGATCAAATTAGCGGTTAAGATCGGTCCGGCCATAGCCGGACAATTGTTAACCGCTATCGGCCAACCGCGCCGAGTGCCATATTCCAGCCGATCAGCATCCGCGATGGCACGTCATGGAATAACCCGGAAACTACGCGCTACTATTGAATACGCAGTGTAGTGACATGATTACGCATTGTTATTTTGGCTGGTCGGCATATCTTCGCGTCACATCAATGTGACCTTTCTGTTGCCACCGAGACGAGAGTCATGCCGTTTTAACTGGGCATCACTCTCTCGTGACGGAGGCATGCGCTATCAGGCCAGTGGCCCAGGGGGAACGTCTCGGATCGCAGCTAGACGGGGGTGACCGGGGCAGTCTGCGCGATCTGACCGCGCTCGCGGCTCGCGGCCAGCCAGCTGCGATCGAATCTCTGCTGCAACATATCCGGCCTATGGTGGTCCGGTACTGCCGGGCCCGCCTTGGCCGGATTGCCGGTCATTATCATGTGGCCGATGACGTCGCGCAAGAGGTCTGTATTGCGGTCCTTTCCGCGCTTCCTCGCTATCGGGATATGGGCCGGCCGTTCGCGTCATTCGTATTTGGCATCGCATCGCACAAAGTGGCCGATGCAGTGCGCAGTGCGGGCAGGCTGGCCATCCCGACCGAGGACCTTCCGGACGGGCCGGATGACCGGCCGGGTCCGGAGGAGACGGTAGTGGCCTACATCGAGGCCAAGCGCGCGATGGCACTGCTGACCAGGCTCCCCGTGCAGCAGCGTGAGCTGCTGGTGCTGCGGATCATCACCGGCCTGTCCGCGGAGGAGACCGGCCACGCGCTCGGGATGTCGGCTGGGGCCGTCCGGGTCGCGCAGCACCGGGCGCTTGCGCGGCTGCGGGCGATCGCCCGCGAGGAGTGGATCGCCTGATCCGGGCCGCGTTAGGAGGTGCCAGCGCGCGGACGCCAGCGTGCACGTGGGCCGGCCGCGTGCACGCCGGCCATGCGGGCGCCAGCGGCGGAAACCTCGGCCGCGTCAACGCCAGCGGCGGGAACGCCAGCGGCGCGTGAACGTTGGCCGCGCGAACGCGCCAGTAGCGTGCCGCTGTCAATAGGATGAAGCATGTCTCGCAGCCACCCCACGGAAAGTGACATGACAGCGGCCGCCAAGTTCGCCCCGCCGGCGCTGACCTTCGATGACGTGCTGCTGCTGCCCGCTCACTCGGCAATCCTGCCGAGCGAGGCCGACATCGCCGGCCGGCTGAGCCGCAATATCACCCTCAGGGTCCCGCTCGTCTCATCGGCGATGGATACCGTTACCGAGGCACGGATGGCGGTGGCCATGGCCCGCCAGGGCGGCGCGGGCGTGCTGCACCGCAACATGTCCATCGAGGACCAGGCACAGCAGGTCGACATGGTGAAGCGGTCCGAAGCCGGCATGATCACCAATCCGGTGACCTGCGGTCCGGACGCCACCGTGGCGGACGTCGAGCGGCTCTGCGCCCGGTACCGGATCTCGGGCGTGCCGGTGACCGCCGCCGACGGCGTGCTCCTGGGCATCGTCACTAACCGGGACGTCCGCTTCGAGACGGGCCGCGGGCGCCGGGTCACCGAGGTAATGACGCCGATGCCCCTGGTGACCGCGCCGGTCGGGGTCGGCCGGGACGAGGCGCTGCGGCTGCTCGACCGGAACAAGATCGAGAAGCTGCCGCTGATTGACGAGGCGGGCCGGCTGCGCGGGCTCATCACCGTCAAGGACTTCACGAAGAGCGAGAAATTCCCGAATGCCACCAAGGACACCGAGGGGCGCCTCGTCGTCGGCGCGGCGGTCGGCGTGGGCGAGGACGGCAAGCGCCGGGCGCAGGCGCTGGCCGACGTCGGAGCCGACTTCCTCGTGGTCGACACCGCGCACGGCCATGCCCAGGCCGTGCTTGACATGATCGCCCAGGTCAAGGCCAACGCATCGGTCGACGTGATCGGCGGGAACGTGGCCACCATGGCCGGCGCCCAGGCGCTGATCGACGCGGGCGCCGACGCGGTCAAGGTCGGCGTCGGCCCCGGCTCGATCTGCACCACCCGGGTGGTGGCCGGGGTCGGGGTGCCGCAGGTCACCGCGATCTACGAGGCGGCACAGGCGGCCAGGGCGGCGAACGTGCCCGTGATCGGTGACGGCGGCCTGCAGTACTCCGGCGACATCGCCAAGGCCATCGCGGCCGGCGCCGACACGGTGATGCTCGGCGGCCTGCTGGCCGGCTGCGAGGAGAGCCCCGGCGAGATGGTGTTCATCCAGGGCAAGCAATTCAAGCTCTACCGGGGGATGGGGTCGCTCGGCGCGCTGCGGAACGCGGAGCGCGGCGGTTCGTATTCCAAGGACCGCTACTTCCAGGACGACGTGCTGAGCGAGGACATGCTGGTGCCGCAGGGCGTCGAAGGCCAGGTGCCCTACCGTGGCCCGCTGTCCGCCGTGGCGGGCCAGCTGGTCGGCGGGCTGCGCGCCGCGATGGGCTATTGCGGCGCGCGCTCCATCGCCGAGCTGCAGGAAGCCAGATTCACCCAGATCACCGGGGCCGGCCTGGAAGAGAGCCATCCGCACGACGTCCAGATGATCGCCGAGGCACCGAACTACGGCGGACGGCGCACGTGACGCAGCTAGACATCGGCCGGGGCAAGAGCGGCCGCCGCGCCTATGCGCTGGACGAGATCGGCATCGTGCCATCGCGCCGGACCAGGGACCCGGAAGAGGTGTCGATCACCTGGCAGATCGACGCCTACCGGTTCGACCTGCCGCTAGTCGTCGCCCCGATGGACAGCGTCGTCTCGCCGCGCACCGCGGTGGAGATCGGCAGGCTCGGCGGCCTGGCCGTGCTCGACCTGGAGGGACTATGGACCCGGTACGACGATCCTGAGCCGCTGCTCGCCGAGGCGGCCGAGCTCGATGACAGGGCGGCGACCCGCAGGCTCCAGGAGATCTATGCCGAGCCGATCAAGGAAGAGCTGATCGGACGCAGGATCGAGGAGGTGCGCGCGGCCGGCGTCACGGCAGCCGCGCGGCTCTCCCCGCAGCGGACCGTGCGGTACTACAAGGCGGTCATCGATGCGGGCGCGGACATCTTCGTCATCCGCGGCACCACCGTGTCGGCCGAGCACGTGTCCGGCCAGTCCGAACCGCTGAATCTCAAGCAGTTTATTTACGAGCTCGACGTGCCGGTCATCGTCGGCGGCTGCGCGACCTACACGGCGGCGCTGCACCTGATGCGGACCGGCGCCGCCGGAGTGCTGACCGGCTTCGGCGGGGGCTCCGGGCATACCACGGCGGCGGTGCTCGGCGTCGCCGTGCCGATGGCCACCGCGGTCGCGGATGTCGCCGCCGCCCGGCGCGACTATCTCGACGAGTCCGGCGGCCGGTACGCGCACGTGATCGCGGACGGCGGCATGACCCGCAGCGGCGACATCGCCAAGGCGCTCGCCCTCGGCGCGGACGCGGTGATGGTCGGCTCGCCGTTCGCCCGCGCCGCGCAAGCCCCCGGCAACGGCTTCCACTGGGGCAGTGAGGCACATCATCCGGAGCTGCCGCGCGGCGCCCGGCTGGAGGTCGGCACGGTAGGCACCATCGAGCAGATCCTGCACGGGCCATCGACGGTCGCCGACGGCTCGATGAACCTGATGGGCGCGCTGCGGCGAACCATGGCGACATCCGGGTACTCCGACCTGAAGGAATTCCAGCGGGTCGAGGTCGTCGTAACGCCGAGCGAGCAGCGACGCTGACCTGGGCGAGGATGCCTGGACACGGTGGTATTGGCCGGGCAAGCCGGGGCACGGTGGTCTCGGCCGGGCAAGCCCGGGCACGGTGGTCTCGGCCGGAGCGGCCGGGCCACGGTGGTCACCGCAGGCCAGCCGGGGTGGCGCGCCGGGCGGCGGGCCGGCCACAGCCGGCGCTGGCCGGTGCCGGTAGCGTTCGGACTGTGATGGCCGGTGGCGGAACGACGGTCAGGCTGGGACCGGTGGAGCGGGCTGCGGCGCTCGCCAAACTCGCGGCGACCGAGCACGAGGTGCTGGTGGTCGGCGGCGGAATCGTCGGCGCGGGAGTCGCGCTGGACGCCGCTACCCGCGGCCTGTCGGCGGGCCTGGTCGAGGCGAGAGACTTCGGATCCGGGACATCGTCACGGTCCAGCAAGCTCATCCACGGTGGCCTCCGCTACCTTGAACAGCTCAACATCGGGCTGGTCAGGGAGGCCCTGGGGGAGCGGTCCCTGCTGCTGCAGCGGATCGCGCCGCACCTGGTCCGGCCGGTTTCCTTTCTCTTCCCCTTCACCCATCACGTCTGGGAGCGCGCCTATGTGGGAGCCGGCGTCACCGCCTACGATCTGCTCGGGTTCTCGCTCGGCCATACCAGGGGCCTGCCGGGGCACCGGCAGCTGACCCGGCGGGCCGCGCTGCAGCTGGCGCCCGCGCTCAGGCGATCGGCGCTGACCGGCGCGCTGGTGTACTGGGACGCCCAGGTCGACGATGCCCGCTACGTAATGACGCTGGTCCGTACCGCCGCCAGTTACGGCGCCCATGTCGCGTCCCGTACCCAGGTGACCGGATTCCTGCGGGAAGGCGAGCGGGTGACCGGCGTCCGCGCCATCGACCTGGAGTCGGGGACCACGCTGGAGATCCGGGCCCAGCAGGTGGTCAACGCGACCGGCGTGTGGACCGACGATATCCAGGCCATGGTCGGCGGGCGCGGCTCGATCAACGTGCGCGCGTCCAAGGGGATTCACCTGGTCGTGCCCAGGGACCGGATTCAGTCGGGTACCGGGATCATCTTGCGGACCGCGGTGAGCGTCCTCTTCGTCATCCCGTGGGGGCGGCACTGGATCATCGGCACCACCGACACCGACTGGTCGCTGGACAAGGCGCACCCGGCTGCCAGCCGGACCGACATCGACTATGTGCTCGACCAGGTCAACGGGATCCTCGCCGTCCCGCTGACCCGGGATGACGTCGAGGGCGTCTATGCCGGGCTGCGGCCGCTGCTGGCGGGTGAGTCCGAGTCCACCTCGAAGCTGTCGCGCGAGCACACGGTGGCCCATCCGGTGCCGGGCCTCGTGCTGATCGCGGGCGGCAAGTACACCACCTACCGGCTGATGGCGCGCGACGCGGTCGACGCGGTCGCGCACGGCCTGGACGGGCGGGTGGCGCCGTCCTGCACGGACGCGGTCCCGCTGGCAGGCGCGGACGGCTATGTCGCGCTGTGGAACGCGCGGTACACGCTGGCCCGGTCGTCCGGCCTGCACGTGGCGCGGATCGAGCACCTGCTGCACCGGTACGGGAGCCTGGTCGGGGAGATCATCGACCTGATCACGGCCGAGCCAAGCCTGGGCCGTCCGCTGGACGGCGCCGACGACTACCTGCGCGCCGAAGTCGTCTATGCCGCCTCGCACGAAGGCGCCCGCCATCTCGACGATGTGCTGGCCCGGCGCACGCACATCTCCATCGAGACCTGGGACCGCGGCGTGTCCGTGGCGCAGGAGGCCGCCGAGCTGATGGCCGGCCCGATGCGGTGGAAATCGCGGCAGGTGGCCAGGGAGGTCGAGCACTACCGCGCCAGGATCGCCGCGGAGCGGGCATCGCAGGACGCCGGCACCGACCAGGACGCGGACGCCATCAGCCTTGGCGCGCCGGACATCGTGCCGGTGATGGGCAACGGCGCGGTGAACGGCTGATCAGGCCGGCCCGGCCGCGGCCCGGAACTAGACTTCCGGCATGGCCCGACCACGCGTCTTCTCCGGCATCCAGCCCACAGCGGACTCCTTCCACCTCGGCAACTATCTGGGCGCGCTGCGCCAGTGGGTGGCCTTGCAGGACACCCACGACGCCGTGTACTGCGTGGTGGACATGCACGCGATCACCGTGCCGCAGGACCCGGCCCTGCTCAGGCGCCGGACCAGGACAGCGGCCGCGCAGCTGCTCGGTGCCGGGCTCGATCCCGAGCGGTGCATCGTGTTCGTGCAGAGCCAGGTGCCGGAGCACGCGGAGCTGGCCTGGGTGCTCGGCTGCATTACCGGGTTCGGCGAGGCCAGCAGGATGATCCAGTTCAAGGACAAGGCGGCGCGGGCGGGCGCGGACCAGGCCAGCGTGGGCCTGTTCACCTATCCGGTCCTGCAGGCGGCGGACATCCTGCTGTACGCGACCGACCAGGTACCGGTCGGCGAGGACCAGCGTCAGCACCTCGAGCTCACCAGGGACCTGGCCCAGCGCTTCAACCACCGGTTCGGCAGCACGTTCGTCGTGCCCGGGCCGTACATCCTCGCGGACGTCGCGAAGATCACGGACCTGGTCGAGCCGACGGCGAAGATGAGCAAGTCGTCGTCCTCGCCGCAGGGCATCGTGGACGTGCTCGACGAGCCGGCCGCGATCCGGCGGAAGATCTCCAGGGCGGTGACCGACGCCGACAACGAGATCCGCGTCGATGAGCAGGCCAAGCCGGGCGTGACCAACCTGCTGCGGATCTACTCGGCGTTTTCCGGGGAGAGCGTCTCCGGCCTGGCGGCCAGGTACGCGGGCACCGGGTACGGGGCCTTCAAGAAGGACCTGGCCGAAGTCGTCGTCGATGCGCTCGCGCCGGTCAGGGAGCGCACCGAGAAGATGCTCGCCGACGAGGCCGGGCTTGACCGGCTGCTCGCGGCCGGCGCGGGCAGGGCGCGCAGGATCGCCAGCCAGACCATGGCGGCCGTCCGGGACCGGGTCGGCTTCCTCGCGCCCGGCTAGTAGCCCGTCGCCAGCCGATCAGGCCGGCGGGGCGAACAGCTCGAGGGCGATGTTGTCGGGGTCGCGGAACGACAGACCAGAGCCGTAGCCCGCGTCGACGATCTCGCCGTGGGCCACGCCGAGCTCGTCGAGTCGGGCTGCCCACTCGACGAGCTCGGCCCGGCTCGCGCAGCCGAACGAGATGTGATCGAGCCCCGGCTTGCGTTCGTCGAAGGGCGCTCCGCTGGCCAGGTCGGGGAAGCCGTGCAGCCCGAGCAGCGTGTTCCCGAGCTGGTAGAC
>WNGD01004322.1_pt1 | contig 14030 bp, 15 predicted proteins | sample 5400671 | NCBI WGS metagenome assembly WNGD01 (sample SAMN13153369, study PRJNA577476) | soil metagenome | isolation source: 40 cm soil or saprolite under grassland replicate 2 | place: USA:California | collected 2016-06-15
ACCCCGACCACAACCTCCTCCTCGCTCGATCTGCACGATCGAGCGAGGCTCACGACCCACCCGGACAGCGCCTCCGGCGCCGCCAAGGGGGTCAGCTTTCAATCGGCGTCAGGGGGTCAGTATCGAACCGGCGCCGATAGGCGAGTCGGCCGGATCAGGTCTGTGCGCCGTCTCTTCCTCGTACGCGTGTCCTCCGGGAGCCTTGCGCGCCCTCGACTGGCTCGCGCCCAAGTGTCGGAGGCCAGGATCGAAGCTCGCAGACGAGGCCGCGGCGTCATGGCAAGACTCCGAAGCTCCGCGTCCTGCGCCGAACAGCAGCGGTAGTCGTCGCGCGCCGAGACCGCGTTGACCCGCTCGCCCGCGAGTACAGCCTCGCCGTGTGGACGCGACTTTGATCCGATACGCCGTGGAGGCGACGCTGTCCGGGCGCTCAGCCAAGATCGCCGCAGTGGCGCTCGCGATCGCGCTCCTGCTTCTCTTCTTGTTGGCGCTGCTGGGCGCCGCGAGCTTTATGCCGCGGCCGTTTGAGGCCGCAGCCGTCGTCATCGGCCTCTGCTCGGGCGCACTGACGGCGTTCGCAACCAGCGATCTGTTCATGGTTGCCTGCGCGGCCTGCTTGCCGACCTGCGCCTTCTTGACCCTGCAGACGATCAGGCAGACGCTCGATGCGGTCGCCGCCGCCCGTCGTGCGGCGCGTCCTCGACGCAGATCGCGGCCCGCCTCCACGATGTCAGCCGAAAACGATCACCTGCGACGGGCGACCTGAGCGCGCCGTCCGAGCAGCTGCCCAACCGCTTGCGCACGTACGCACCAGCGAGGATCCGCTGCCGCGACTGTGGCCAGGTCAGCAGCGACAGGCGCTGGGCACCACTCTGCCCCGCCTGCTACGAGGCGAGTCGCTACCAGCGGCGCCGCCTGCACACACGCCCACCCACGCTCGAGCGGTCACTCTGGACTGAGCCAGCGCGGCTCGCCGCGCGCTTCGACGAGGCGCTCGGGCCGCCACTGCCCTAGAGCGCCGAGAAAACGGCTGGTTGAGGCACGCGAGCAACATTCACTCGATCGAACAGCGGAAGGACAGCCCGGCGCAGGGCGGCCGACGCGACCTGTGGGGTGCGTAAACCCGGTTTCGCCCCCAACCGTCTCCGATGTCGTGTGGGTGCACAAAACTCGGTGCGCGCCCAAGAAATCGGCGGGTTGCAGGCAGGACGCTAATTTTGGCACCCCCACACCGGTAGCGCTCGCGCGTATCGGCGCAGATCCGGCTGACCGTCGACTTCGACACGACCGGCCCGTCGAACGCCTCCTACGCATGCGTGCGCGTCACGCCCTTGCCGACGATCTCGCTCGCGAACTCGAGCCGGAAGCGTTGCGCACGCGCGGCCGCTCCAGCTCCAGCGCGCCCGCGGTCGTAGCGCGCCCGCGTCATCCTCGCGAGGTCTTGTCCAAGACTCGTTGAGGAGGAGCACGGTGGTCGAGCACACGATGGACGTGTCGGGCTGGTTGCGCAAGCAGCTCGAGGCGGCGAGCCCGGATCTGTTGCGGGCGATGGTGAAGGAGTTCGCGGAGGCGTTGATGAGCGCGGACGCTGACGCTGTCTGCGGCGCCGGATATGGGGAGCGGTCGCCGGAGCGGGTCAACAGGCGCAACGGCTACCGGGAGCGCGACTGGGACATGCGCGTCGGTTCGATCGAGCTCGCGGTGCCGAAGCTGCGCGGGGGCAGCTACTTCCCGGACTGGCTGTTGCAGCCGCGCCGGCGGGCGGAGCAGGCGTTCGTGTCGGTGATCGCCGACGCCTACCTGGCCGGCGTCTCGACGCGGCGGGTGGAGAAGCTGGTGCAGCAGCTGGGCGTCGAGCGGCTGTCGAAGAGCCAGGTCTCGCGTTTGGCGAAGAGCCTGGACACGATCGTCGAGGACTTCCGCACCCGGCCGCTCGAGGGGGCGCCCTACGCGTACGTGACGCTGGACGCGCTGGTGGTCAAGTGCCGCGAGGGCGGCCGCACGGTCAACGTCTGCGTCGTGCACGCGGTCGGCGAAACCGCGACGGCTTCCGGGAGTCGCTCGGCCTCGACGTCGTCACCAGCGAGGACGGCGCCGCCCGGCTCGCCTTCATGCGTGGCCTGGTCGCGCGCGGCCTCGCCGGCGTCCGGCTGGTCAGCTCGGACGCGCATCCCGGCCTCGTCGACGCGATCGCCGCCACGCTGCCCGGCGCCTGCTGGCAGCGCTGCCGCACGCACTTCATGCGCAACCTCCTGACCCGGGTGCCCAAGAGCGCGCGGAGCTTCGTCGCGACGATCGTCCGGACGATCTTCGCGCAGCCCGACGCCGACACCGTGCACGCGCAGCACGCCCGCATCGTCGATCAGCTCCACGGTCGCTTCCCGGAGGCGGCGGCGCTGCTCGACGACGCCGGACCGGAGCTGCTCGCCTTCGCCGGCTTCCCGAAGGAGCACTGGCGGCAGTTGTGGAGCAACAACTCGCTCGAGCGGCTCAACAAGGAGATCCGCCGTCGCACCGACGTCGTCAGCATCTTCCCCGACCGGGCTGCGATCGTCCGCCTCGTCGGCGCCCTGCTCGCCGAGCAGCAGGACGAATGGGCCGCCGCTACATGAGCGTCGAATCGATCGCCAAGGCGCTTACCGACCCTGTCGACCAGCCCGAGGTGATCGCAATCACGGCTGCGCGTGACCGTCAGGCGAGGATGACGCACCCACCCTCGTACACCACCTTGACGGAGGTGACCGATTTTGGTCCTGGTAGGGCCTGGGCGGCGGGTAGCAGGGTGGCGGCGTCGGGGGGAAACGCCCGGTGTCGGAGCCCGGCGTCGAGTGTCCCGTTTGGGGGCGTGCGAGCGGTCCGGTCGGTAGCGGGAAGCGAATCCTGCTGCCCCGTTAGCTTTTCCCTGGGGTCAAGAAACTTGGTTCGGGCTGGCGGCTCAGGGTGGTGGTCGATCAGTTGCACTGACGCTGTGGGGCTGAGGATCGTGGGTGCCTCTCAAGGAGATCCGACGCGTCGTTTGCGTGGACGCGGTGCCGACCGGCGGTGGCTTTGACCTCGCGCCTGAGCACTGGCTGTGGGACGAGCGTGGGCCTACGCTTGGGGGTCGTCGCGAGCGTGTGATCGATGCGATCGCGGCAGGAGCGACGGTGCACGCGTCGCCGGGAGACCGCGCAGTCGCGGCGGCGCCGAGCGGCTCCGCACCGGCGGCGGGTGAGTAGCCAAGCGAGGCTCGGCACCATCGGCCGGGGAGCGCTTGTCGTCAGCTTCCAGCTGGCAGGCGTCTCGATCCTGGGTCGGCGCGCTCGGCTCGGCGGCGCCGCCGTCGAGGCCGTCCTCTCCCAGCGCAGAGCGCAGGCCGCTGCCGAGCAGGCTCGGCGCGTGGGCGCGCAGGAACGCAGACCAGGTCGGGCCGATCCGCCGCGGTGCCGGACCCAGGCCCGAGCTGCGCACCACGCTCGCGATCGTCGTCGCGGAGACGCTGATCCCAAGCTTCAGTAGTTCACCCTGGGATGCGCACGTAGCCGGACCTCGGGTTCTCCCGCGCGAGCCGCTTGATCAGGCAGCGCTCACGGCCGCAAGTGGGGGACGACCGGGCCTGCGACCGCGGCGTCGCCGACCTCCTCGTTGCAGCAGTGCCCGCTGCCAGCGGCGAAGCGTCCGCGGGCCGACCGCAAAGCAAGACCACCGCTCGGACGGCAGTCGGCGGCTTGGCACGGCGAGCACCGCTCGGACGGCGGTGGTGTCCTGGGGCCCCTTCCCTCTTCGTCTGAGGATCGCGAGCTGCTGGCGCACGACCAGGAGCTCGAGCTCCCGCTCACCGCCGCCGCCGGCGAGCAAGCGAACAAGCCCGCACAGGAGCCGGTACAGCAAACACATCAGCACGACGCACAGTCTGAACCGGCTCGGCCGCGATCACCAACACCGCCGGCCCGGCCCAATCGGATTTCTTTACCCACAGGACCTAGAAGACTGCCTGCACGGGCCAGTAGAGTGCGGCTGCGACGGCGGCGGCCATCGGGATGGTCAGCAGCCAGGCGATGACGATGTTTCCGGCGATGCCCCAGCGCACGGCGGAGAGGCGGCGTGTTGCGCCGGCTCCCATCACGGCGCCCGAGACGACGTGCGTGGTCGAGAGCGGGTAGCCCCACTTGGTGGCGAGGTAGATCGTGGCGCCGGCGGTCGCCTGGGCGGCGAAGCCGGCGGGCGGGTCGATCGCGTAGATGCGCTGGCCGAGCGTGCGGATGATCCGCCAGCCGCCGACGTAGGTGCCAAGGCCGATCGCGAGCCCGGCGGAGAGCTTGACCCAGGTGGGGATCGAGAGGTGGGTTGGGTTGCCGTGGCTGTGTAGTACGAGCGCGAGCGCGATCACGCCCATCGTTTTTTGCGCGTCGTTGGCGCCGTGGTTGAACGAGACCCAGGTCGAGGAGGCGATCTGGCCGAGCCGGAAGCCGCGGTTCGCCGGTCCGGGGTGCATGCGCGCGAAGAGCCAGAGGAGTAGGAGCAGGATGAGGAGGGCGGCCGTGCCGGCGATCACCGGCGCTACGAGCGCGGGAATCACAACCTTGTGTGCGATGCCGTGCCAGAGCACGCCCTTGGAGCCGGACTGGACGAGCGCGGCGCCGGCGAGCCCGCCGATCAGCGCGTGCGAGGAGCTTGACGGTAGGCCGAGCCACCAGGTGGTCAGGTTCCAGGCGGTCGCGCCGATCAGTGCGGCGAGCACGGTCTGTTGGGTTGCGAGGTGCGCGTCGATGATGCCCTTGGCGACCGTCTTGGCCACCGCGGTCGTCAGGAAGGCGCCGCCGAGGTTGGCGAGGGCGGCGATCGCGACCGCGGTGCGCGGTGTCAGTGCGCGCGAGCCGACCGCGGTCGCGATCGAGTTGGCGGTGTCGTGGAAACCGTTCGTGAAGTCGAAGCCGAGCGCGACGGCGACGACCACGACCAGCAGCACGGTGCTCATTTGTTCTTGACGAGGATCGCCTCGAGCACGTCGGCGGCGTTCTCGCAGGCGTCGATCGCCTCTTCGAGCCGCTCGTAGATCTCCTTCCAGCGGACCAGCGCGATCGGGTCGGACTCGCCTTTGAAGAGTTCGGCGACGGCGTCCCGCGCGAGGCGGTCGCCCTCGTCCTCGAGCCCGCGCAACTCGATCAGAGTGCGCTGCTCGACCTTGAAGCCCTCGAGTCTGCCGATCGCTTCGTCGAGCTTGTGTGCGGCACGCAGGATTACCTCGGCCTGTGCGATTCCGGGTTCGCGGACGCGCTGGACGCCGAAGCTCGCGATGTTGCCGGCGGCCTCGTCGACGTGATCGCAGATGTCGTCCAGCGCGCCGGCGAGCCGGTACATGTCGTCGCGGTCAAACGGCGTCACGAAGGTGCGGTTCAGATGATCGACGATCTCGTAGGTGAGCCTGTCGCCCTCGTGTTCGAGTTCCCTGATTCGGCGCACTTGCTCGTCGGCTCCCTGCGGGAACGCGCCGAGGAAGCCAACGAGTGCCTGGGCGATCTCGACCACGTTTGCGGACGCGCGGCTGTAGAGCTCGAAGAACTCCTTACGCTGAGGAAGCAGCGAAATCCGGGCCATGCAATCTCCCCTCCAGGTGTCGGACGGCAGCAATCGGCATTGGGGTGACGCGACAGGCGCTGACTGCCGCGTGGTTTCTAGCACGCTCGTCGGTCCGCAGTCCGTCGCACCGCACTGCGCAGGGGCGCGGAAATCCTGATTCGCGCCGATGCTGAACGGTCCGTACGATCCGCCGGTGCTGTTCTTCCTGATGCACATGGCGGTTCAGAGATTTTCTGAGGGAGTTTGGCGGCGGCGGGTCGGTTGGTGCGCTGCTGTCGACGGAGTTTCCGACTGTCGCACTAAGCGCGACCCCTAGCGTCAGATTCCGGCGCCGGATCGGGGTGAACACGATTGCTTCGATCGTCTCGCTCACAGTGAATGCAAGTACGCTGGCGACGGCGATCTTCTCGCGAGCCATCGCGTCGACCACTTCCCACAGCTCTGCCACATCAGGAATGACGAACCGTTGCCAAGCGTCCACACCCGACAAACCGAGAAGGGCTGCCGTGTCCTGTAGCGCAAAAACGTTGGAGTAGAACTCCCGAAGCGCGCCGCGGAGTTCACGCAGCTGCCGGGCATCAAGGCGATCGGTCAGTTCTTCAAGCGCGCCAGGAACGAACGCCTCGACCCAGCTTCGGCCGAAGAAGTCGAGAACGAGTCGCGGGAGCTCCTTCAGCTCTTCAGAAAGACGCGCGACGTCCCAAGAGAGAAAGCTCTTCCAGAGCGGACGAAGACGTTCGTTACCAGCCTCTACTGCCTCTGCCAGCTCCGTGCGCGACAAGTCCGCGCTCGTGCAGAGGACAAGTTCGGTCGCTTCGTCTCGCCAGGCACCTTCGAGGAAATCGGTAACCACATCGGCTATCCGCGTCGCCGTGAAGCTCTCGACCCGCCGGCACTGGTAGACCACGTAGACGCCGCCGGCCCGACGCGCGTAGATGTCGATTCCGTCCTGTGCCTGGCCCGGCACTCCATAGAGCTGCGCGTGCTCGACGCCACCGATTGCCCCCACAAGGCGTGAATACAACCGCTCAAATCCGGCCAGCTCAACTCTTGAAGGGGCAGGAGCGGCGCCTGCGTGCGGACAGGGGGATCGACCTCCGACTCAGGAGGCGAGTACAGTTAGCGAAGCCCTTCGTCCACGACGCTAGTTTCGCTCGGCGGCCGGCCGGCCGACGCGCTGACTTCCGCAATGATCCGATCCTGATCTAGCGCGTTCCGACTGATGGCGTTGGTGGCGCGGAGGTGCGCCCGCGCCACCAGGTGTTCTTCCCTAGGAGCCTCTTCACAAGTTGTCCCAGTGAAGTACACCCATAACCCGGTCAGACCCGACGACGAACGTCACGCGGCTGCCTCGTAACGGCCGCCTTCGCACCGTTCGTGCGACCTACTCCTCAAAGCGACCCGTGGCGTCACGATCGCGGTCATATCGTCTCGTGAGCGGAAACGGCGGCAACCAGGACTCGCGACGGACGGTCCAGAGTTCGTAGGTGGGCCTCAGTTGGTCAGAGGCATCCAGGGATCCTACGTTCACTTCGATTTCGTCTGCGCTGCGTGCGAAAACGGAGGAGCCGCAGCGGGGACAGAAAAACCGCCCGGCGTAGTCGCGTGTTTCGCCATCGATCGTCACCGCCTCCTGAGGGAACACCGCGGAAGCGTGAAAAAGGGCCCCATGATGCTTGCGGCAGTCGAGACAGTGACAAAGGCCGACCCGGTATGGGAGTCCCGACGCCACAATTCGGACGTTGCCGCACAGGCAACCGCCCGTGAATCGGTCCATGCTGCGTCTCCTCTAAATTCAAGCGGTCGGAACGTTTACAACGAACAACACTGTCATTGCAACTGCCCGCTGCGGGCGGGGACGCGTCGTTCTTTCGTAGCGGGCGATGGTGATCATCGCTTCCAGGCGAATAGCAGTCAACGGCACATGCTCTATGCCTGCTGACGCGCGCAGGGAGCTCGCGCCGCGGGGCTCGCTGCCGCCTTCGAACGTTGCGCGAATGTGTGCGTCCTATCCAGGGATCAGCAGACACGCCCGGCGGGATCATCGATCGAGAGGTCGAGGGACTCAGGCTCGCACGTTCGCTAGTCGTCAGCCCGCGATGGTGCCTCGACGGACACCGCATCCGCTGGCTCTGACGCGAAGATCCGGCCGATCCGTTCGGCAGCGGTTTTCTACGGCCGGTAGTGCCGGTAGCGCTCCATCGTACGGAGGTCGGCGTGCCCAAGCCACTCCTGCAGCTCGCGCTCGCTCGTCTCCGGCGAAGCGTTCGCGCTGAAGCAGCTTCGCGAGAATTGTCGCGACGGGCGGGGCGAGAGGAACCGAGCGCCGCTTGCCGCTCTTCGGGACGATGACGCCTTCGCGGATGTCGATCGAGCGAAGCACGCGAATCGTGTCTCCGGCGAAGTCGATGTCGCGCACGCGCAATCCGAGAAGCTCGCCGAGTCGCAGGCCACTGAACGCGGCGGTGATGAAGATCGCAGCATCTTGATCGTTTGCGAGGATGTCCCGGTCGCCGTGGATTTTCGGCGGCGGTCCCGGTGTGATGGTCAGACGGTGCGGATGATAGCGGCCTCCTTGGTCGGGGTGTGCGTCACGTCGGCGTGAGGTCGGCGGTTGTTGTCGCGTTCGATCGCGACGGCGAGGGTGGCGAGGTCGCGGTAGCCGATGATCTTCCGAAACTGTTTTTCGGCCTCGAGCATGCCGGCGGTGGTCGAGCGCAGCGCCATCTCGCCCGACGACCAGCGCTTCACGTTGCGCTGGGTGTGGCGGACGATCTCGATCATCGACTCGCACGGGTTGGTCGATTCGAGCGTGCGCTTGAGGTTGCCGGTGACGCCGAGCCGGGTGAGCGTGAGCGTCTCCTCCATCCCTTCACGCGGCGAGCTCGCCGCGCCGGGGTAGCTGCGGTCGAGCTCCGAGGCGAGCGCGCGCAGCTGCTCGAGCGCGCGAGTGGTCGTCGAGCGCCCACGCCCGCCGCAGCGGCCGCTTCACCGCAGGCCGCTCCCGCTCGGGTAGGTGGTCGCTCACGTTGCGCTCTTTGTGCCGCACACACCGTTGCACGGGGGCGTCGCCGAAGACGTTGCGGATCGCCTTCCTGAGCGCCTTGGCGCCGTCGATCACGAAGAGGATGCCTTGCTCGGGATCGAGGCCGCGCTCGACCAGATCCGAGAGCAGCGCCGTCGCGACGGCCGCGTTCTCGGTGGAGCCTTCCCAGAGCCCGAGCGGGATCTTGACGCCCTCGGTCGTGATCCCGAGCGCGACCACGTTGGTGCGTCCCTGCAGCTCGAGCCCGTCGATCATCATCACCGCCAGGCGGACGTCGTCGAGCCGACGGCTCATCAGCTCGCCAAGCGCTCCTCGCGTCCGCTCGACGAACGTGCGCGAGACCGACGAGCGCGACGTCGACCGCGCGGCCTGCTCGACCTCGGTGCCGATCGGCTCCTGGTCCGCCGGTAGCGCCGCGTCGACACGCCGGCAAGCATCCGCTCGAGCACCGCCGTGGTCAGCGGATCGCGGTCGGCGAAGTACTCGTACGTCTGCAACCGCACCTCCGCACTGCCGTCGGCGCTGCGCACACGCGGCCGCTCCACCTGGACACGCCGGCCACCGAGCGTCACCTCGCCCGACTCGTGCCCGTGCCGGACGGCGACGCGCTCCGAATCGTGCTTGCCCTTCACGCCGACGACGCCGACGACCTCCGCTTCCAGCAGCTCGGCGAGCACGCCCAGCCCGACGCCGACGCTCAACGCCAACAGCCCTTCCTTCGCTGAGCCGACCAACTGGCCGAGCGCCTCCTGCACGCGCGGTGGCAACGCCAGCTCGCCGGCCCGTTCGGCCGCGGCGACCTGCTCCCGCGATACGGTCTTCATGGCGGTTCCTCCTCCTGTCGATTGACGACTTCGCACTCGCCACGGTCGCGCGACGACCGGACAAGGCGGGAGGACCGCCACCTCAAGTTCTACGAAGTTCTACGAGCTACGGGACAACCTCTCGTTTGCCGCTGCGCGCGACAGCGCGTAGACATGCTCGGGCTCGTAGAACGGAAACTCGAGCGCGCTCGCTCGATAATCGAGCTTCCAGCGCGCGACATCGCGCGCCGGGTTCGCCGTGAGGCCGTACTCAGTCCGGCCTTCCTCGAAGATGCCGTGCAGGATCGCGATGACCTTTGCAGCGGTCCGGCGACTCATCGGCTTCTCGTCTTCGTCACGCGAAGTCGTCTCCAGCGGTCCGCATCCAGAAGGTTGCAGCCGTGAGTCCCAGTTTGTGTCCCAAATGAGGTCGATCCGACCTCATTCAAACCGGTCTACATACTCCTACTTTGGCTCAACGAAGCCAACTAAACTCAGGCTGCTCGATCAGTCGGGCGTTGCCATGCAGAAGGTCGTGGGTCCGAGTCCCATCATCCGCTTCGCGAAAACCCGTTCTCACGTGCGTGTTGCCGCGGCCGCCGTCGCGACGTCGCGCGGGTAGGTCCAGAGCGCCCTGAAGAGGAAGTACGCGCCGGCCGCGAGCGGGAGGAGCATCAGCGCGAACGTCCACTGGAGCCCCGAGCGGCCGCCGCCGAAGACGTAGTCGGAGATCGCGCCGAACAGGAGTGGCGCCAGCGCCTGCGCCGCCGTGCGCAGGAACGTGCGGACGCCCTCGGCGCGACCCCAGAGGAGCGGCGCCATGATGTCGAGCCTCGCCGCGTCGAGGGGTGGGTTCTGCGCCGAGACCGCCAGCGCCGCCAGGGTCAGATACACCACGGCCGTGAGCGCGCTGCGCGTGAAGATCGCCGGCGCGAACAGGATCACCGCCGCCGTCGCGGCGAGCGCGGCGACGAGGATCCGGCCGTTCAAGTATCCGCGGTGAAGGAGCAGGTCCCCGATCGCGCCGCCGGCGAGCACGCCCGCGACGGCGCCGCCGCCGACGACGAGGAGTAGGAGGCTGGCGAGTGCCTGGTCGATCCCGTACTGCTTCGTCGTGAACTCGATCCCGAACGTCTGGACGCCGGCGAGGAAGTAGTAGCCGCAGGCGCTCGCGGCGATCAGGACGACATTCGTCCGGATGCGCAGGATGTAGCGCGTCGCCGCGACGAGGCTCAGCCGGCGCGGGTCGCCGGTCAGCACGAGCTCGGGATCCGGCTCGAGGCCGCGCTCGCGCGCGAGCCGCTGCGCGTCCGTCTCGCGCGGCGGTCGCGCGTCGGCGGTGGCCGCGGCCGGAGCCGTCCGAGAGACGAGCGCGGCCGCGCCGCCGCGGACCGGCTCGGGCAGCCGGAACATCAGCCACGCGAGGACGAACGCCGGAATCGCGAGGATCACGAAGGCGGCGCGCCACGAGAGCGCGGCGATGTCGCCGGTGACTGCGAAGCCGACGCCCGCGCCGATCAGCTCGCCGCCGAGGATGTAGCCGTAGATTTGGCCGCGCTCGGCGGCGGGGAAATAGTCGCCGACAAGCGACGCGACCATCGGTCCGGCCGCGGCGGTGACGCCGCCGAGGAAGACTCGCGCCAACAGAAGCTCCCCGAACGAGCCCACGGTTGCGCTCCAGATCATCGCGCCGCCCCAGAGCACGATCGCGGCGCCGAGCGTCCACGTTCGCCGCACGCGGTCGGCGAGGACTCCGAATGGCAAGCTGGCGACCGCGGCCACCATCGAGGTGACCGACACGAGCAGCCCGATGTCGGTGTTGCTGATGTGGAGGCTCGACCGGAGGTGCGTCGCCGAAGCGCCCACGGTCGAAGCGTCGGCGCTCGAAAGCCCAAGAACCGCAGCGAGCGTGAGGACAACGCGCGTGCGTTCCGCCCCGCCGAGCGCATGCGTCAGCGCCCGCGCGCCCGCCCGCCCGATCGCGACCAGGACGGGGGCTGCAGAGGCCGCGGCGCTCCGCCCCGTCCGACCTTCCTCTTCGGTCATGTCAGCATCGTGGGCCTTCGCATCCTCCCGCGCCTGCCGTGCTTCGAGATCCAATTTGCCGCGGGCCGCCGTTTGACAAGTGCTCGTTAGGTGCGCGTCCAACACGCCGTCACGGCACAGGACGCGCATGTCCAACGGCTGAGGGAGCCCGACGCGCGGGTGTGATCAGGGCGTCGGAGTTGTCGGCGTCGAGACGGTGGGAACGGAGCCGGTCGTAGGCACCGTCGGCGTCGGCGCCGTGGACACCGGCAACGTCGGGGTCGTTACGGTCACCGTCGGCGTGGACACCGGGAGCGTCGGCGTGGTCACGGTCGCGGTCGGCAACGGCTGTGTGGGCGTCGTGAGCGTTGCACCGGGGGTCGTGACGGTCGCGACAGGCGTCGACACAGTCAAGGAGGGTGCATGCACCGCGGGCGGATTCGTCGCTCCGGGGTTCGACGGCGTTCCGGCGTTGTTTCGGGGACTCCTGTCCGAGCGACCGGGCTGCCCTGGTCCGCCAGGAGTCTGCGCGGGCACGGCGGGACCGGTGTCGCCGACGGGAGGTCGGTGCTGCTCGCTTCTGAACGGAGCGCCGCCGAGGTCGCGTTCGCGGTCGGCCGTCAACGCTGGACGGCCGCTGGTGATCGCGCTCAACTGTTTGAACGCTCCGACGAGGGTGCCCTTCTCGCTTGGCTGGATCGGCCGGTAGACGGCGCTCGGGAGCCAGGTGTACGCCGCGAACGCCGCGGCGGATGCGGCCACGACAACGAGCGCCGCGCGGGCCGCCGGGCGGTCGTCCGTCGTCTTCCACGCCCGCTCTGCGACCTTGCGACCCAGCTGAACGAGCGTCAGGAGCAGGCCCACCGGGACGAGCACGAGGACGGCGAGCTGGATGCATCCGACGACTGCGGAGAGCCGGCTTCCGGCATCGACCGCGTGCTCGATCTTCCGATACTCGAGCGTGCCGGAGTCCCACGACGTCGCCAGGATCCGCGGCACATTCATCACGGTGATCGCGAGCACGAACAAGAGCAGCGGCACGAGCGTGAGCACGTAGGCACTGACGGCTACGCGTACCCATCGCTTCAGCCCCGCGACGGTGGGCTCCGCTCGCCGCCAGGGCAGGAGGCTCTTGAGCGTGGGCCCGATCCGCTGAAACATGTCCGGAACACCGGCGAGGTCGCTGACGATGTAGTAGCCGTCGAGACGCACGACCGGCAGGAACTGATGCAGGATCTCGGCGTGCTGGATCGGGATGATCAGGAGTAGCGGCTCGAACCCCGTCGCGAAGTACGCGCCCGCGGTCAGCAGGATGAAGATCGCGTTGAAATAGACGCCGCCGAGGTCGGTGCGCAGCCGGCCGGCTTTGTTCAGCCGATACGCATCGGTGACGTCTGTGTAGAAGGCCGGCCAAACAAGGTAGAGGCCGACCCCCATCTTCCCGGGCCGGGCGCCGCCGTATCGGCACGCGGTCGCGTGCCCGCACTCGTGGAACGCGGCGGAGATGATCACGAGCCCCAGTGTGAGGAGGATGAACGCCGGCCTGTAAAGCGTGTCTCTCAGGCTTTGAGCGATTCCGTGGAAGCCGAAGAGCCAGACGTCGAGCGCGGCGAGCCCCCCGAGGACGCCGACCACCACCGGCGGCAGGAACAGCGGCCGGAAGGTCGTCGCGACGCTGTTGACGACGTGGTCGGGGACAACCCCGGCGCGGAACTTCAGCGCGAGGAGCGGATCGAGCTTGCTGAGCTCCCGTTGCGCGCCATCTTCGGTCGCAACGAGGCCGACCGGACGAAGCTTCTCGTCCACAATGTACTGCGCCAGCTCGCCGTCCAGCTCGCGCTGCGCGCGTTCCGTCGCGCGCTCGGCGATCTCGTCGTAGCTCGACTCGCCGTCGATCTCCTCCGCGACGATGTAGAAGAGCTTCCCGATCTGAACGATCTGGCCGTCTGAGCGACGGGCGATGTAGGGCGCTTCCTCGAAGCCCGAGCCCGTGAACTCGCCGATGAGCTCGACGCCCTCCGCAAGGCGGGGCGGAGCCGTGTCGGCTGCGCCTGGCTCAGGGGCCTGAGTGTCTGACGCCATCGCTTCCTAGGGAAGCCGGGGGGCCGGCGAACCGGCCCCCCGGCCGGACCCCTAGCCCAACTGCGTTTGCCGGATGGTGGAGTCCTGAGTTGCGTCCGCAGAGGCGACCGAATGGTCCGAGAGGACGTTCGCCGCAACGGCGGCGTTCACGGGCACGGCCACGTTCGCGTTGATCAGCGACATCGCCACACGCTCGGGCAACTCTTCGTTGGCGAGCTGATCCAGCTCTTCGCGCGTGACCTTCTGATACTTGGTCATCGCTCCTCCTTTCGCCTGGCTCGCGGTTTGGCAGGCCGAGAACCCGCGTCGAGATAGACCGCCCATATGCGGCAACGCAGAAGCGGCGTCAATGCGGACCCCAATCGATTGTCGACCTGCTAGTACACGCGTCCGGAAGTTCGGTCATGCCGCGAGCTTGAGGTCGGGCTGGTGGGACTCGATCCTGGCGAGGAGGCGGTCGAGGTCGCTGCGGGTGAAGGTCCACTGGAACGGCTTCGCGATCTGCCGGTAGTGCT
>WNGD01014413.1_pt1 | contig 14027 bp, 15 predicted proteins | sample 5400671 | NCBI WGS metagenome assembly WNGD01 (sample SAMN13153369, study PRJNA577476) | soil metagenome | isolation source: 40 cm soil or saprolite under grassland replicate 2 | place: USA:California | collected 2016-06-15
CGCCGGCGTGACCGGATTCGACCCACTCGATCTCAGCTCCACGCCGGCCGGGGCCCCGCTGGTCCCGCTGCTGCCGATCCGGATGCGCCGCACCGAGATCCTGACCGTGGTATACCGCACGGGGCGGGACGCCGCCGAAGCGCTCGTGCCCCGGCCGCTCCAGCTCGCGTCCGACCTGTGCGTGCTGCACGTGTACCACATGCACGATGCCGAGTGGTGCGGCAATTACTGCGAGTCGGCCTGGCAGCTGCCGGTGCTCCTGCCCGACGGCACCCCCGCGGTGTACTCCCCGTTCCTCGTGCTCGAATCGGATGGTGCGGTGGCCGCGGGCCGGGAGGCCTACGGCCAGCCGAAGAAGGCCGGGCAGGTCTGCCTCGAGGGCCGGGGAGACCTGCTGGTCGGCACCGTCGCGAGGAACGGCATCGATGTGGCGACGGCGACGATGTGCTGGAAGCAGAATGCCAGCAGCGGAAGCGAACTGGACCGGCTCGTGCCCGGGGCGGGACTGAACGTGAACCTGCGGATCCGCCAGGAAGAGGAGGGCGTCATCAGCCGGGAACTCGTCACCAGGCGCTTCACCGACGTCGTTGAGCATGAGGCTTGGACCGGGCCCGCCACCCTGGAGATGCGTCCCAACGCCCAGCTCCCCGCCCATCTGCTGGCCGTGCGCGAGGTGGTCCTCGGCCTCCACCGGACCATCGACCTCACGCTGTCGCCCGGCCGCATCGTCCACCGCTATCCCGGCGGTCCGGCATGACCCAGCCCCTGCCCGACCACAGCCTCGCCGACGCCGTCGCGGACCGGCTCCGGGCCGACATCCAGAGCGGGGTCTATGCCCCCGGCGACCGCCTCGTCGAGCGCCGCCTCGCGCACCTGCTCGGCGTCAGCCACATCCCGCTGCGCGAGGCGCTGGCCCGGCTGGAGGAGGAGGGCCTGGTGGCCCGCCCGCCCCGGCGCGGCGCGCGGGTGGCCAGCCTGTCGCCGCGGATGCTCGAAGAGGTGTCGAGCCTGCGGGTGGTGCTCGAGCAGTTCGCCCTGCGGCGGCTCCGGGGCCGGTTCACCCCCGCCGCCCGCGCCGAGCTCCAGGCGATCGTGGACGCGATGATCCGCGCCGCCGAGCAGCATGACCTGGCGCTGGTGCACGAGCTCGACCAGCAGTTCCACGAGTACCTCTGGCGGCTCACCGACCACGCGCTGCTGATGGAGGTGGCGGGGCAGCTCCGCAGCCGGGTGACCCACTTCTACCGCGCCGCGGTGGCCCCACTGGGGCCGGATGGCCTGCGCCGCCACGCGGAAACCCACCAGGAACTGCTCGATGTCATCGTGTCGGGTGACCTGCGGGCGGCCGAGGAGGCCATGGAGCAGCACATCCGCGCCGCCGCGCAGCGCATCGCGGACGCCCAGCTGACGCGGACGGAGGAGGCGTAGGCCATGGCCGCGCGGCCGACGGTGGCCATCACCGACTCCGACCTGGCCTCCACCGAGGACGAGCGCGTCCTGCGGGAGGCGGGCCTTACCGCCGTGCGCCTGCAGGCCAGCGGCGAGGACGGCCTCATCGCGGCGCTCTCGCGCCTTCCCGCCGACGCGCTCATCGTGCAGTGGGCCCCGGTCACCGCGGCGGTGCTCGACGCGGCTCCCGGGTGCCGGTTCATCAGCCGCCTGGGCATCGGGATCGACATGATCGACATCGCGGCGGCGACCCGGCGCGGGGTGGCGGTGGCCAACACCCCCGACTACTGCGTGGACGAGGTGGTCGCGCACACGCTGGCGATGGCGCTGTGGCTGGTCCGCGGCCTCGGGCGGTTCGACGCAGCGGTCCGGGACGGGGAGTGGGCGGCCGCCGCCGCCTACCCGGCCGCCGGCCGGCCCGCGGGCACGGTCATCGGCGTGGTCGGGCTCGGCCGCATCGGGGCGCAGGTCGCGGCCGGGGCGGCGGCGCTCGGCTTCGAGGTCCTCGGGCACGACCCGTACGCCGCCGCCGCGCCGGGCGGCGTCCGGCTCGCCTCGCTCGAGGACCTGCTCCGCCGCTCCCACCTGGTCACGCTGCATGCGCCGCTCACGCCGGAGACCCGGCACCTGATCCGGGACGACACGATCGGGCTGATGCGCCCCGGGGCGCTGCTCGTCAACACCTGCCGCGGCGGGCTGATCGATGAGGCCGCCGTGGCCGCCGCCCTGGGCGCGGGGCGGCTCGCCGGGGCCGCCATGGACGTGTTCGAGACCGAGCCGCTGCCGGCCGGCAGCCCGCTGCGGTCGCTCCCGAACGTGCTGCTGTCCCCGCACGCCGCCTGGTACTCAAAGGCCAGCCTCGCCGCGCTCCCGGTGCGGGCGGCCCAGCAGGTGGTGGACTTCCTGGCCGGCCAGCCCGTGCCGTCGATCGTCAACCCGGACTACCTGGGTCACGCGGCCCAGCGGGGATTAAAGGTCTGACCGCCCGGCGGCCTCGGCTGGCATGTTTTGCCTCACGATCCGACCGGCTACGCTCCTGGAACAGCCGTCGGGGTGGGAGACCAGTCGGCTCCCGGTCCCACGCGAATGCCTTTCAGTCCCCGGGCAGGGTTTCCAGGATGTACCAGTTCGCCGTCAGGCCCCCGTCCACCCGCAGGTCGATGCCGGTGATCGCCGAGGCCTGGTCGGAGGCGAGGAACAGGAACGCCTGCGCGACCTCATCGGTCCGGACCAGGCGCTTGATCGGCACCCGCGCGAACGACCCGTTGAGGTATTCCATGAGCTCCGGCCCCACCGCCTTCTCGGTCATGACGGTGTGCGTGAACCCGGGGCTGACGCAGTTGGACCGGATCCCGTGCGCGGCGAGCTCCAGCGCCATGGTCCGGCTCAGCCCGAGCAGGCCGGCCTTGGACGCGTTGTAGGCGGCGTAGGGGCCGTCGCCGCCGGAGGCGTCGATCGAGGCGGTGTGCAGGATGACGCCGCCGCCGGTCCTGGCCATTTCCCGGCCCACCGCCTGCGACATGAGGAAGACGCCGGTGAGGTTGGTGTCGATCACCGCCCGCCAGCGCGCGCGGTCGACCTCCAGGAACGGGGTGTCGTCGTCGATGCCGGCGTTGTTGACCAGGACGTCGATCCGGCCCCAGCGCCCGGCCGCGCGGGTGACCGTCTCCTCGACCTGCGCCTCGTCGGTGACGTCACAGGGCAGCAGCCACGCCCCGCCGCCATCGGCGGTGATCTGCGCGACAGTGTCCTCCAGGCCCGCGACCGTGCGGCCGAGCACCAGCACGTCCGCGCCCTCGGCCGCGAACGCCCGGGCGGTGGCCTGGCCGATGCCGCGGCCGCCGCCGGTGACGATGACGCCCCGGCCGGCGAAGCGCCCGTTCAATCCCCGGTGGCCTCAGCCACGGCGGGCTCATCCTCGATGAACCCGTGCGGCCGGGTGAGCCGGCCGGTGCGGCGGATGCCGAGCACCGTGAACACCACGGCGAGCAGCAGGGCGGCGACGCACGCGACCGTGATCGAGGTCTGGGTGACGAAGCTGGTCGGGTGCAGCACGAACGTCTGGAAGAAGTTCTTGTAGAAGATGTAGACGTTGATCGCGATGCCGAGGACCGGCAGCAGCAGGTTGGTCACCCAGTTGAAGTCGGCGCGGTGGTAGCGCAGGTGGTAGAAGATGTTCGCGACGCAGGTCAGCGTGTACGGGATCAGGATGAAGAAAACGTAGGCCACGCCGATCCAGCCGAACGCCAGCAGCGGGTTGTGCTCCTGGTAGAGGCTGATCAGGATCGGCAGCACCGCGCAGCAGATGAGCACGAGCAGCTGCGCGTTCCAGGGGGTCTTGTTCTTGTCGGTCCGCCCGAACACCTTGGGCGCGAGACCCTCCCGGCCCAGGGCGTAGAGCTGCCTGCTCGCCGCGATCGAGATCGCGCTGAACGCCGCGAACACGGCGGTGAAGCCGGTCAGCGGCACCAGCAGCTTGAGCCAGCTGACGTAGTGCCCCGCCAGCAGGTAGATCGGGGTGAACTCGCCGGAGGCGACGTACCCGGCCATGGTCTTGGCCGGGACCGCGTTGACGATGCCGAACGAGGTGAAGACCCAGTACAGGCCGGCCCCGATGGTCACGTAGATGGTCGCCCTCGGCACCAGCCGGCGCGGGGTCCGGGTCTCCTCCGCCATCGGCGCGACGATGTCGAAGGCCGCGATCGCCAGCACGGCGAACAGCAGCGCGTTCAGGAAGCCGGTCCAGCCGGCCGTCGCGGCGGTGGGGTTGAGCGGCTGGAAGGAGAGGTTCCCAGCGATCGCCTGCTTGATGATGATGTACAGGGCGAGCAGCGCCACGAAGCCGGCCTCGATCGCGATGAAGAGCCCGACCAGCTTGGTGGACACGCGGATGTCCTTCTTCGTCATGTACCCGACGATCAGGATCGGGATGAAGCCGGCCAGGGTCGCGCTCAGGTACCCGGCGTGGACGCCGAAGTAGTTCAGGAACGAGTTGAAGAACAGCCCGAACATGACAGGCTGCAGGATGCACCCGTCGATGTAGGCGATGACCAGGACCCAGCCGAGCCACACCCCGAGCGACGGCGTGGTCGCCTCCCACAGCCAGGTGAGGGTCGCGCCGGTCGACGGCCGCCTGCTGTTCATGATCGCGTAGCTGGCCGCCGTGGGCAGCATCGCCACCGTGACCGCGGCGAACGCCAGCGGGACGATCGGGCCGGTGATGCCCTCCATGATCCCGAAGTTGAAGTACGCGGTGAGCGCCAGGCCCATGTAGGCGATCCCCATGATCACCAGGCCCCAGAGCCCGAGCGCGTTCGTGTTCAGCCTCGACTCGCCTGGGGAAACCATGGCGGCGTGTTGTCCGTTTACCTGGGCCATCGCTTCCTCCCTGGTGGGCGCGCGGCAGCAGGGCGCTAGACCAAATCAAAACGCTATAGCATCTAGCGTGTCAAGAGATGCCGCAGGCCACAGATACATAACGGCTCACCGCGCCGGTGATGCCGTGTCCTCCTTGTAGATCCACCCCATGGCGCTCCAGCCGCCGTCCACGCACAGCGTGGTGCCGGTGACGAACGAGGAGTCCTCGTCGCAGGCGAGGAACAGCACCGCCCGCGCGATCTCGTCGGGCTCGGCGAACCGGTGCATCGGCGTGCGGGCCCGGTAGGCGGTGACGTCGATCACGCCGTCGTCGATCCCCTTCTGGACCAGCGCGGTCCGCGTCACCCCGGGCGCCACCGCGTTGACCCGGATGCCGCGGTCGCCCCACTCGATCGCGAGGACCTGGGTCATCGCCACCACGGCCGCCTTGGCGGCGCAGTAGGCGAGCCGCATGGGGAAGGCCTCCCATGCGTTCATCGAGCTGGTGTTGACGATCGTCCCATGACCCCGCTCCAGCATGTGCCGCCCCACGATCTGGGAGCAGAGGAACACGCCCGTCTGCATCACCCCGATCGAGGTGTCCCAGTCCTCATCCGAGAAGGTTTCCGACGGCCCGGCCAGGCCGATCCCCGCGTTGTTGCACAGCACATCCACCCGCCCGTGCGCATAGAGCACCGCGTTGATCGCGTTTTCCACCGATGCCCGGGAGCTGACGTCGCACTGGTAGGCGGTCGCGCCCAGCCGGCCGGCGGTCGTCTCCGCGGCGGCGCGGTCGAGATCCAGGATGGCGACGGTCGCACCCTCGGTGACGAACCGGGCGGCGATCGCCTCCCCGATGCCACGGGCGCCGCCGGTGATCACACATACGCGGTCGGCCAGCTTCATGATCTACCTCCCAGTCGCGGACGGCGCCCCCTGCCTGGCGCAGCGGCTGCGGCATCTGCTTGGAGCCGGCACCGCGCGAACATGAGGTGCGGTCCCGGACCGGAGGCAGGCACAGGAGCCCTGTTGTGTCGTGCGGCATATGCTATAGCGTTAGCGCCGCGAGCACGGGGCCCGAGCGCCGAGGAGGAAGCCGTGGGGCCTGACCGGCACCAGCACCCGGCACCACTGGTGAGCGAGCGGATCCGGATGGAGCCGCCCAAGTGCAGGCACGACCGGGTGACCGACTGGATGGACGCCAACGGCGTGGACGCCCTCGTGGCCGCCCGACCGGACCTGGTCACCTGGCTCGCCGGGTACTCCCGCTACTACGGCGGCCTGTCGGCCGTCGTGATCGGCCGGGATGGGGAGCGGGTCCTGGCCGTCGCCCGCGATGAGGTAACGGTCGCGGAGCAGCTGTCCGACGCCGACCGGGTCGTTGGATACGGGGAACGCGGCTTCGGCATCGAGCTCAACCCGGCGCCGCTGATGCTCGGCGCGGTAAGTGAGCTCGCCGCGGTCGCCTCGGCGCGGCGCATCGCCACGGCCGGCGAGCCGGCGGCGGACTTCACCCCGCCCGCCGGGGGAGATGCCGTCCCGGCGGACGCCGCGCTGCACCAGCTAACCCTGGTCAAGGACGCCGACGAGCTGGCCAGGATCCATCACGCGTACGAGCTGTGCTGGGTGGCGCAGGCCGCGGTCGCCGACGGTGCCGCCGCGGGCGCCACCGAGATCGAGATCATGACGGCCGCGCAGGGCGCGGCCCAGGTCGCCCACGGCACGCCGATCGAGTTCGCCGCCGACCTTCTCGCCGGGGCGAACACCGCGGAGGTCTGCGGCCCGATCGCCATCCCCGGGCGCACCCGGGCCGAATCCGGCCAGCCGGTGGTCGCCGACATCTGCATCGGCGCCGACGGCTACTGGGCCGATACCTGCCGCACCCACGTCAGCGGGACCAACGACGAGGTGGCCGACATCTACCAGCAGCTCGACCAGATCCTCGGGGCGGCCGCCGCCGAGCTCCGGTCCGGCGCCACCGGCGCGCAGGTGTTCGGCGGGATGCGGGACCAGATCCTGGCCTACCGTCCCGACGGGGAGTTCCCGCACCACGGCGGGCACGGGGTTGGGCTCAGCGTGTTCGACGACCCGCACGTGATCCCGACGGATCAGCAGGGGCTGGAAAGCTGGATGGTGCTCGCCCTGGAGCCGGGCGTCTACCTGCCGGGCCGGTTCGGCGTCCGGCGCTGGAACGTATAGGCATCCGCCCAGCGCGCCGCCATCCCGTGGGGCCACCGCGGAGTGCCAGGCCAGAAATCCCGGCGCCCGAACTCGCCCTTCGGCGTGTGAGAGGACGGCGGCGGTCAGCGCCTGAAGTCGTATTCGCCGGCCTTAATGGCTCGAACAAGAAATCTAAATTCCTCGGTGGTGTAGCGAAGGATCTGGCCGCCAGAGTCCCGCATCGCGATCATGCCGTTCAGCTGAGCGACTTCGACGCATTCCCCGGATTGACAGAAGCTAGCCTTGCGCCATGCAGTCGGCTCGGTCTGCGGGGCTCCGGTCGGAGACATATGACACTACTTTCTTTGAGGCCGCCGTTCAGATTTCTTGAAGCAGTCATGCAGGCAGCCACCACTCAGCAGGCTAGCTAATCTGAGCGGTAGCTGGCGATCACCATCGTGATGATGTCACGTGTTATATCAGGCTCGGCAGCCAGCTGGGCCAGAGTCCGGAATGTTGCGTTGTAGACCTCGACGTCGTGGGGTTCCTCGAGGTACAGGTCTCCGGTCAGGCCCTCGATGAAGACAACATCAGAGACGGTGGGCTGGCCGAACCTCAGGATGATGAATTTGTTGTTGCCCGAGGGCAGGGCACCGGCATCGTAGGGAATCACGCGGAGGGTGATGTGCGGCAGATCGGACAGCGCCAGCAGCCGTTCGAGCTGCCCTCGCATGATGGCCGGGCTGCCGACGACCCGGTGCAGCACTGATTCGTCCACCACCGCCTCGAAGCGGAGCGGATGTCCGGAGATGAGGCGCTGCTGCCTTGCGGTCCGTCCTTGCACGCGCTGCTCGACGACCTCGGGCACCCACTTTGGCACCGCGGCGCTCACCACCGCACGCGCGTAGTCGGGGGTCTGGAGCAGGCCCGGCACGTGGCCCAGGCCGTAGTCGCTGATCGAGGTCGCTTCCGCTTCCAGTCCTATGTATCTGGAGTACGGCACGCCCAGGGGCTGCCACCAGGCGCGCTGCTTGCCCTCGATGGCGAGTTCCATCAGGTGCTGCCGTTGCTCGTCGTCGACCTCATACAGGTCGCACAGGTCGCGGATGTCCCGCGCGCTGGCGCCGCGCTGGCCCGTCTCGAGGCGGCTCACCTTGGAGGGACTGATCATCAGCCGTTCGGCGACCTGTTCGGCTGTCCAGCCTTTCTGGATCCTGAGCCCCCTGAGCAGTGTGCCAAGCTCGCGGCGGCTGACTGTCGGGCTGCTGCCGGTAGTCGGCACTCCAGTCACGCCCCTTTCTATGGGCATCCAGCGCAACACCGGAGGCCAACCTGGCGGAAACTGCAGTCGGCAAGTTGAAATTGGTACTTGCCAATGGCGCGTGCCAAGGTGACTATTGAAGCAGACACAGGCAGCGTCCTCAATACCCGCTCATGCAGCGGTCGGCAGGTGGCGGCAACGCCACCGCATAAGTCGCCGCCAGGCCAGAGGCCTAGGCGGCGGAGAGGAGGCGGCCTATGGCCGATCGGCCAACGGCGAACTCGTAGCGAGCCGTCGAAGAACCCACAGCAGACGCCGTGCGACGGCGCGCGCAGGTCTTGCCCCAGCAGCGCCTGCGCAGGAGCCCGTCACACAAACAGCACGGCCGATGTTCGCAGCATCGACCGTGCCAGTCACACCGAAACCCGCCCCTAGCAAGGAGGGTCAGCGCTGAGGATCATGTTACCGGCCTGGTGACGGAATGCAACAGCCGCGGACCGGGTCCGGCGATCTTCCTCAGCCTGGTCCTCCTGGATGGCGACAGCCAATCAGGAGGAAAGATGTTCGCCGCCCATGCAACAACGGTCCAAGCCCTCGACCACGCCAGAGTAGCCCTCGCCCTCATCGCAGTGGGCATCGTGGTCTTCTGGCGCCTAGCGCTACGCCTGCTGCTCGCCGTCATCGTGCTGGCGGTCGGCGCAGGACTGGCCGTGGTAGCGCAGAACATGCATCACTAGTCCGTGAGAACCTGCCGGTCGGCGGTCCTATCCACCGGCCAGGACGGTCGGCCGGCAGCCAGGAGGGCTGAGGTGAGCGGTGCAGCTAACGCGGCGCAGGTGCAGGCGCAGCGCTGGAACGGTGAGGGCGCCGGTACTGGGTCGTCCACCGTGAGCGGCACCTGGCTGGTCACCGCCGGCCGCGCCTGACCTGATGGCGCGGACAGCAACCCGTGCTCGGCTGAGGTCTCGCGGCGGGCGGGAGGGACCGGCCGGTTGCGGTCCCTCCCCGTCGACGGATTTCACCAGTGATCTCAGTGGGAACTTCAAGTAAAGCCAGCTTCAAAGAAGGTCGTCGAACTCGCCCTTCTTTGCCCCATCTAGAAATGCGGTCCATTCGTCGTGGGTATAAGAGAGAAACGGGCCATCGACGAGCCGCGAATTCCCGACGACAATCATGCCATCCTGTGATTTAACCTGCACACAGTTCGTTCCCCCACTCATCGTCGCCGTACGCCAGGAATCCTGCCCCGAGGTAGAAGTTGCCAACCGTTACACCTCCTTTCTGAGACAAATGGGGAAGGCGGGCCATCCTGCCTTCACGCTTCGAATTCCCCCCCAACCCTTTCAATCAGCGCAATGGAGTTTTCCGGGTCAAGTGCGCCAGCACGCAAGTACATGAGGGCCTCTCTATACCTGTCGACATCGGATCCGCGCTCGAGATACAGGCTCCCGGCCATGTTCTCCATCGAGACAACGGGAGGCTGGGCAGACTCGAACTCCAGGAGGGTAAATGTATTATTAAGGCCGGGATGCGCCCCGAGGCTGAACGGGACCACCTGAAGCGTCATGTTGGGAATGGCGGCGAGCTCAACCATCGCCTTGAGCTGATCACGCATAACCTGATTGCTGCCCACGCGGCGCCGGATCGCTGATTCGTCGACAAGGGACCAGAAATGCGGCGGTGATTCCCTGGTGATTATTTCCTGCCTCGTGAGCCTGGCTGCTACACGCTCGTCCATGACGCCGTCGGCGATCCGCGGCAGGATTCCCCTGATGACTGCCCGGGCGTACTCCCTCGTCTGGAACATCCATGGAATCACGCAGGACTCGTAGGAGCTGATCTGTGCGGCCTCGATCTCCAGCCCGATCATCGGATCGATAGCGATATCTCCGTACCTGTTCCACCACCCCTCCTGCTTCGCCTCCCGGGCCAGGGTCATCAACCGGTCTCGGAGCGCGTCATCGACGCCGTAAATCCGGCAAAGATCACGGACGTCACGCAGGCTGGCCGGGCGCACCCCCGTCTCGATGCGGCTGATCTTCGGCGGCGAGCAGAGCAGCTCCCGTGCGATGTCGTCAACCGTGCGGCCCGATCGCTTGCGCAGGTCGCGAAGCTGGCTGGCCAGCTCCCGGCGGCGGAGAGTTGGACTTCGGTCAGCGACCACGTGCACGCACCGGCTTACCTCACTGCGAACGATGCAACTACGGATCGTCCGGACAGGCCGGGGGAGAGCCGCCCTGGCGTACCGTACCTCTGGTAAGTGCCAAGTGTACTTGACCAGGAGATAACGGGGAGAGACTGGCAGCCCGGAACCCGGAAGTCAAGCATCGTGGCCCAAGCGTTATGGGCCCACGGCAACCCCCAAGGGACAGGAGTCCCGCCGGCGTGACGCGGGGCTCGTCTGGGGATGCCCCAGCCTCCTGTTGAGACGGGGTAGCGCAAGATCCACAAGCCCAGCCCTGTCGTACAGGCATACCTCGGTCTCCTGGGAAATCGCCTGCTGAACGTCCAGCCATTCCGAGCCGGGACTGCCCAGGGCAGTGATAACAACGACGGCAGGAGCGCCTTCGCCGACAGATATGACGTGGAGTCGGTAGCCACCGACATCAACAAGACGCCCCGGAGGCCGGATCGTGGGTGGAGCGATTCCCCGCCGGGACGGCGCACTGCGGTGGCGATGGCCGCGGAACTCCATGCGCTTCTGCACGGCGTCGGCACTATGCCACCGTATGTGCTGGTTGGGCATTCCATGGGCGGTCTGGTGGCTCGTGTCTTTATCCAGCTGTACCGGGAAGAGGTTGCTGGTCTCGCCCTGATCGACTCAAGCCACCCCGGCCAGAAGAGCAGGCTGCCGAAACTGGAGATGCGGAACTACCGCGGAGGCAAGCTGCTGGAAGCCGCGCTCGCCTGGACACGCCCGCTCGGGCTGCGGCGCCTGGCCCGCGATCTCGGCCTCCGCGAGTCGGCCTCTGTCGGCTGGTCACGGCACCGTCGTGCCGGCTATGGCGAACTTCTCGCGTTCGATGCGATTTGCCGCGACGTGGCCGGGGGTTTTGGGGACCTGCGGCTGGCGGTAGTCACCTCCAGCGAGCTGGACCCGAACCAGCCGACTGGCAGCCGTGCCCAGCGTGACCGCAGCCTGTTCTACCCGCCATGGGCGGCCCTGCAGGACGAACTGGCGACGCTGTCAACGAACAGCACGCCCGCCCAACGGCGCGGTAGACCGGCGCATCCTCCGGGCCAGCTGGCCGCGTGCGCCACTGGCGCGCAGCACACTGACTTCATCGAGTCCCGCCTGGAGGCCTGGAACAACCTGAAGACGGACGCCGCGGCCAGCCGCCCCGGCGCGCCATCGCCGGGATCGGCTGGCGGCTCAGGTTGATGCCCGGTACCGGCCCGCGCCGCGTGGCTCCGGTGCCGTCGGCGGCTGGCGGCTGGCCCACGCGAGCCACCGACGGGCGGTCGGCAGGTCCAGCAGGAGCGCGAGCCCGCAGACCGTTCCGATAGCGACGGCGGCGCCGGCCACGGTGTCGGTGAAGTAGTGCCAGTGCAGGCCGATGACGGCGATGGCAACGACAACCCCGAGCGCGCACGCCGCCACCGGGATCAGCCCGCGCAGCGCCGCTGCCTTCGCCGGCTGCGGCGGGACGAGAAGCAGCACCGTGACCGTCGCGGCAAGCGTGAAGACGGCTGTGGTGTGCCCGCTCGGGTAGACGACGTTGCCCAGATAGGTGCGGTGCACCAGGGGCTTGAGCAGGGCTTCGTCCAGCCCGGCGGCGACGGGGACGGCCGCCGCGGCGAGCACGGCGCCGTTAAGCCGGCCGGTGAGCAGGCAGGCGGCAACGACGGCCGCGCACAGCACGCCCGCCGGGATCAGCGAGCCCGGGGCGGCAAGCCACAGCAGCAGGCCACGATGGCCGCCCAGCCAGGCGATGACCTGCGAGTCGACTGCGTGATCGATCCCGTCCGCCCTGGCCTGGTGCGCGAACAGCACGCCGAGCACGGCGACGAGGACCGCGCAGCAGGCCAGCAGCGCGCCGGCCCAGGGGCGGGCGCTGGCGGCCAGCAGGAGCCGCCCGGACCGTAGATGTATGCCGTTCACGCTCCTCCGGGGCTATTGCTCCCGGTCGCGGCGAAGCTGTTCCATGACCTCGTCCGGGCTCTCCATGGTGACCCGGATCATCGCCCGCACCATGTCCGCGAGGGCGACGCGCGGCACGTCGAGCTCGACCGCGGCCGAGTGCGCCCACCGGGTGAGCTGCCGGTGAAGCTCGGGACTCAGGTCGAGCGTGACCCTCACCGGCTTGGAGCGGACCGCGGTCTGGCCGGCCGGCCGGGCGTCGGGTTCGGTGCGCCTGGCCGCGGCGGCGGCCATCTGCGCCTTGCGCCTCTCCAGCTCTGTGGTCATGACGGCACCTTCCCGAGAGGGACGCATCGCTCGATGAGGTCGTGGGCCACGCCGCGCCATACGTCGCGGCCTGTCTCGGGAACCGGCATGCCGAAGCTCTGGGCGTAAACCTCTAGCCTCGGCACCGCCGTCCGCAGCACGTCATAGCCTAGGCCCTCCAGTGCCTCTCGCGCGTTCGCCGTCGAGTGCGCGCGGGCGATACACCGGTTCAGCAGAACGGCCGCCCGGGCGGGCCGGTCACGGACCGCCTCGACCTCGCCGATCTCGTCCCGGACCGGCGTGGTGCGGTTGATCTCGATGGGGCTGGGGGCGCACGGGATCAGGATCTCGTCCACGTAGCGCATCGCCGAGCGGGCGATACTGGCGTGGTCCTCCAGCTGGGGAGCGTCGATGATCACCACGTCGTCGGCGTAGGCGATCTCGGGCACGCGCTGGTGCAGGCCGCGAGAGGGCAGGGCCACGATCCGGAACGGGAACGCGGTCCTGGGCGGCAGCCTCGGGTCCATGGCGGCGAGGTCGGACCACTCCAGGGCGCTGCCTGACGGGTCCGCGTCGACGAGGAGCACACGCTTGCCGGCCTGGGCGAAGATGTGTGCCAGCCAGACCGCTGACGTGGTCTTGCCCGTGCCCGGCTTGAGGTTGAGCAGGGCGACGCTGAGTGCCGTCATCAACGCAGTATTGCAGTACTTACGGCATTACGGAAGCCCGTCCCGACGATACTGGCGGGCGGCGCGGGCGAACTGAATCCCCCAGCATCGCACCTGCGCTGCCCACAGGTGCGGCCGGCCCCCGGGCGGCTCAGGCCCCAGACCGCTCGCCGGTCAGCGGACGTGACTGTCCACAGGGAGCACAGATCCTACCGCGCAGTCCCGTGGGCCCCGGGCCAGTTACCCACAGGCTGTGGATCGGCCGAAGGTCAGGGTGACCTGCCCGGCGTGGAAGGCATCCATTTCCGGACCAACTTCGTTTGCGGCCTTTATGCCGTTGAATGCGGCGGGCAGCACTGACCGCCCGCAAGGCGGTCAGCAGCGACCCGCTGGCCCACGCGACCGCGCACTCTTTCCTGGCCCTCGGCGCCTGAATTGTCCGAAGAGAGTAAGCCTGTTTACACATTACGGCAGTCCTCCCACGGGTCACAGCAGGAGTTCCTCGGCGCGCCGCACCTCCCGGACGGAGATAGCGGCCTCCTCCCGGCCGAGCGGATCGGCACCGTCCAGCGACCCGAAGGACAGCCCGGTCAGGTCCTCGATCTGCCGCACCCGGATCTGATAGGTGAGGTACGCGCCATAGGAGAATGCCTCCGGCGCAATCTCCAGTCCCTTGATCAGCTGCTCCTGGCTGAGCAGGTAAGCAGTGGCCGACAGCTCGCCGACCTGTTTCACCATGGCAACC
>WNGD01002717.1_pt1 | contig 14026 bp, 17 predicted proteins | sample 5400671 | NCBI WGS metagenome assembly WNGD01 (sample SAMN13153369, study PRJNA577476) | soil metagenome | isolation source: 40 cm soil or saprolite under grassland replicate 2 | place: USA:California | collected 2016-06-15
GTCGGCTTCGGAGGGCGGGAGCTTGCTGAGGTTAGTGCGTCATTCCCGCCGCGAGTTCCGGCGCGCCCACCCGGATCAGACCGACCGCGCCTTTGGCGGCGTCAGCGAAGGCGTGCGTTACGAACGCGTATACGCCCTCGCCGCTCGCGTCCTTGTCGAACACGGTCTCGAACACCGCCCCGCCACCCGCCGGGACCCCCCAGGTTTGCACGCTCGAGAGTGCGTGGGCCGGGTTGCCGTCCGGGTACACCTTGTTGAACACGGTGCCCACGATATGGAAGTCGCTCGCGAAGGTCGGCCCCGCGCTCACCACGAACAGCCGAACCCGGTCGCCGATGTCGACCTGTAGCGGATGCTCCTGGTACTGGAATGCCCGCCCGTTGAACGCGACATAGCTCGCTTCGCGCTCGAGCGCCTGCTTCCAATCGGCCTGGCCAGGCAGCGCGCTGTCGCCGCCCTGCGCGTAGAACTCGCTCTGCACGATAACGAATTCCTTGTCAACCTTGCCCGGCCACCCGCCCTTTGGGTCCACGATGATCGGGAGATACATCCCCTGCATCAGGTGCAGCAGCACGGGCGGCGTGCCACAGTGCACAAGGTAGGCGCCGGGATCGCGCGCAGTGAACTCGAACGAGAGCGAGTCCTTGGGCAGGATCGTCCGAAACGCTCTGTTCATCGGGATCCGGGCGGCGTGGAAGTCGATCGAGTGCGGCATCGAGGCCTCGTTGACGAGGCGAATCCGCACCAAGTCGCCCTCGCGCACGACGGGGCCGGGAACGGTCCCGCCGAACGTCCAGCTCTTGTACGTCACGCCCTTCGCGATCTCGACCGTCGCGTCGCGGATCGGGATGCGGAACTCCTTCACGGGCGCCATCGAGGCAGGGCTGAGGCGAGCGTCGTAGACCGGTTGCGTCGCGCGCGGCGTCGACCCGAAGTCCGTCACCTCGACCGGCGGTGGCCCCGAAAAACCCGCGACCGCGAGCGACGCCAAGGCGACGCCGACCGCGCTGCCAATGAGAATCTTGCCGTTCATCGATCCGCTCCGTTGTTCAGGTCGTGGGCGACCGGTTACGGAGCAAGTATGGCAAGGCCTTCGTGAACAAGACCGTGAGAACACATGAGGGGCTCTTCACACGTGTGGTCGCCAACCGGAAGCATCAGGGGAGCTTGCACTTGCAGAACTGGGGCGGGAGGACTCGAACCTCCAACTTCCCGGTTAACAGCCGGGCGGTCTGCCAGTTGACCTACACCCCAATGTGCCCCACCACCACCCCGCACAGCGTGAACTGCCGACAGAGAAACAGACGCACAGACGCACAGCGGTGAACAGAGTGACAGAGAGCAGGAAAACGTGCGCCCCCGGGACCACTCGGTGCCGGGGGCGCGCGCTCACCGTCACTGCACGCTACGCCGCCCGGGCCCCCGGATTCAGGGGATTCGCGTTACGGTTGCCATTTGCGCCCAGACCGGCGAACGTCTGCATAGGGCCTACACACTACTACGACCTCCTCCCCCGAGCAAGGGGCGAACGCCCACGCGCATGACCCCCGACAGCGCCGCCGCCACCCCCGCCGACCCGCCCGACACCGTTCCGTTCACGTGAGCGATTTCACGAGCCTCTCGCGGCGCGATTGGTTGACGCTCGCCGACCGGTTCTACGACCGGCTCGATCGTTCCCTCGCCGGCCTGACGCCCGATGAATGGCAGCGCCCGACGGCGTACCTCGGCTGGAGCGCGCGCGACGTCCTGGCCCATATGACGAGCGCCATGCCGGTCAACTTTCGCGAGGTCCTCGGCCGCGCGCTCGGGGGGAATCCGGGTGCTCCGCGGGAATTCGACACTTTCTCCCGCAACGCGCGGGAGGTGGAGCGCCGCCGCACGGTACCGGTCGCGAGTCTCATGCGAGAGTTCCGCACCGAGCTGGACGCAATCCTCCGGACATATCGCGAGCTGAGCGACTCCGACTGGGACCGACCGGCGTGGTTCTTCGTCGGACGGGTCCGCGTGCGCACGCTGTTCCTGGCGCAATTCGCGGACAACGTGTTTCACGAGCGTGACCTGCTGATCGCAAACCGCAGGTGGCCTGGCTTTGACCCGGCGTACACCGCCCCACTCGTCGACTGGTTTCTGCGCGAGTTACGACCGGCGACGTTTCGCCCGGAGCGAGCCGTGGGGCTGCGGGCCGCCATGCGCTACCGGTTGCACGGCCCGACGGGCGGGGACTGGACGTTAACCGTGGCCGACGGCGCCTGCCGCGTGGAGCGCGGCGCGGCGCGGCGGGTGGACGTGACGCTCGTCGCCGATGCCGAGGCGCTCGTCGCCGCCGCCCAGGCGCGCGCCGCTCCATGGATCGGTCGCCTGGCGCGAACCGTCGACTGGATCCGCGGACGGGCGCGCGCGGAGGACACCGTCGCGGCCATTACGGGAGGCGCGAGCGTCGCCTGGGCCATGGCCCGACGCCGCATCCGCGTTGGCGGCGACCGGACTTTGGCGGCGCGGTTGAATCGCGCGTTCTGGCACTTCTGGCAGCGCACGGCCATGACTGCCGCGAATATCGCGAAGGGTTAGCGCCCACGCACATGACGCCCGCCGTCACGCCCGCCGTCCCAGCCGACCTGCCCGCCATCCTCGAGCTGCTCGCCGCGAGCAAGCTGCCGCGCGCCGGCATCGAAGCGCACGTCGCCACCACGCTCGTGGCGCGCGACGACACGCGCGTCGTGGGCAGCGTGGCGCTCGAGCTGTACGGCAGTGCCGCCCTGCTCCGCTCCGTCGCCGTGGCGACACCGCTCCGCGGACGGGGCCTCGGGGCGACCCTCACCCTCGCAGCCCTCGACCTCGCCCGCCGCCACCGGGTGCGAACCGTGTACCTCCTCACGGAGACCGCAGGGCAGTTCTTCCCGAAATTCGGATTCAGGGCGATCGCGCGCACAGAGGTGGAATCCGCGGTGCTGAGCTCGACCGAGTTCACCACGGCCTGTCCCAAGAGTGCGCTCGTGATGCGCGCGACGCTACCGGAATGAACGTCCCGACGCGGCGCATCGCGTGCCTGCTAACGGTCTGCGCGCTGGCCGGTCCTCGCTTCGGCTCGGGTCAGCAATCCCAGCCTTGGCGGATCGCGGGTGGCTGGATCGCCGTGGGTCCGAACGCACCGTTCCGCACGCGCTTGGGCACGAGACACCATGACGTCTACATGCTGGGCTTCCGCGCGGAACGCGCGCTGATGCGGCGCGGCGCGATGGAGCTCCACCACACCGTGGACGTCCTTCCCCTCGCTGCCAGTACCGTTACCCCCATCCGGTACGACGAGGGCCCGTGTGCCGGCCCCACTCCGCAGAACACCGCGCAGACCGGCTGTAGTCGGTGGGTCCCGCACTGGGGGACGATCTACGGATTCGGCCTCGTTCCGGCCGGGCTCGAGGCTCGCTACACCGCGCACCGGGCTCTTCAGATCGTTGCGGGGGCAACGCTCGGCGCAGCGTATTTCACCCGGCCGATGCCCGACCCGAGGGCCGCCCGGCTGAATTTCAGCGTCGCCGCCGATTTCGGCATCCGTGCGGCACCGGGGGGCGTTCACGCCATCGACCTGCGCTATCGGTTTCAGCACATTTCGAACGGGGGTACCGCGTTCAATCCTGGGATGAACGCGCACATGCTGCGGATCGGTGTGGGCGTGTGGTGAAGAGAGAGCTAGTATTTCATCCCGCTCTTCGCGGCAAACTCCCGCAGCGCCGCTTCCTGCTCGGGCGTGAGCCTCTCCGGAATCTGGACGTGGACCTCGACGTACTGATCGCCTCGCCGGCCGTTCCGCTCGATCCCTTGCCCGGGGATTCGGAACTTCTGGCCGTGGTGCGTGCCGGGCGGCACCTTGAGCACCACGCGCTTCCCGTCGAGCGTGCGCACCTTGATCTTCGAGCCGAGTAGGGCCTGCGCCAGATTGATCGGGACCACGCCGATCACGTCGAGTCCTTCGCGCCGGAAGAAGCGGTCGGGCTCGACCTGAATCGCCACCACGATGTCGCCCTTGCCCTTCGCACCCTGCCCCTTGAGGCGGAGCCGCGTGCCGTCTTCGGTCCCGGCGGGAATCGTGATCGTAAGGTGCTTCTCCTGACGGACCTCGCCGGACCCCTGGCAGGTGGGGCAGCGCTGGGACGGTACTTTGCCGCGTCCGCGACACACGGGGCACGGCCGCTGCACGGCAAAGCCCCCCTGGCCGAACGAGATGGTCCCGCGCCCCCGGCATTCCGGGCAGGTCGAGAACGTCGCCCCTGGCGCGCCGCCCGACCCACCGCACGTCGGGCAGACTTCGGGTAGCGTGAGGGTGACGGGGATCTTGCCGCCCAGCGCCGCGACCCGGAACGGGATCGAGATCGCCGTCTCGATCTCGTCCTCGTCCTCGAGCCGGGTGCCCGTGCCGCGTCGTCCAAAGATCGACGAGAACAGGTCTCCCAGCCCGCCGAACGAGCCAAGATCGGAGAGATCGAAGTCGACATCCGAGCCCGGCGCAGAACCTCCGCCCCCGCCCCCGCCCCCAAAGCCGCCCCGACCGGCGCCCGCGAAGGCTCCGTAACGCCGCAGCTGGTCGTACTTCTTCCGCTTCTCCGGGTCGCTCAGCACGTCGTGCGCCTCGTTGATCTCCTTGAAGCGCTCGGCGGCCTGCGGGTTGGTGGGGTTACGATCGGGGTGGTACTGCTTTGCGAGGCGACGAAACGCTTTCTTGATCTCGTCGGTGGTCGCCGTCTCGGACACGCCGAGGATCTGGTAATAGTCTCGCTGTGAGGCCATCTACTTCCCGTCCCCGCTCCCCCGTTCGTCCCCCTGCCATTGCAATACGATCACGCGCGCCGGCCGGATGAGCGCGTCGCCCATCCGATACCCGGGCTGCAGCACCGCCCCCACCGTGTGATCCTTCGCGGGATGGTCGGCCGGTCCCGTCGTGACCGCCTCGTGCACGTGGGGATCGAACGGGACCCCCACCTGATCGACCCGCGTGACGCCCGCCGCCTCGAGCGCCTTCCACATCTTTCGCTCCACCATGTCCACACCGTCGTGTATCGTCTTGGCGTCGGTCTGTGCCGGATCAACGTGCGCGAAGCGCGCCAGATCGTCGAGCGCATCCACCAGGCGTTGTACCAGATCGGCCTGCGCCCGCTGCCACAGCTCCGTCCGCTCCTTGACGGACCGTTTCTTGAAATTGTCGTACTCAGCGGCGAGCCGAAGATACCGGTCCTTCGCCTCCGCCAGCTCGCCCTCGAGACGGACGACGGCCTCGTCCGACGGCTCGATCAACGCCCCGGATTCCGAGCCGGCCGGCTCCTCGGGTGGCTGCGGTGGCTCTGGTTTGTCGTTCATGGTCTTGCGCTTCATAAGCAATCGGCATGCCGCCCGAAGTGCGCCGTTTTGGCTGGCCCGAGGTCGTGCCCGAGTCCGGAAGCTGCGATCAGGCAAGAACATAGCCGCGAGGCTCGGTCCTGTCGAGCGAGCGGCTGCGGCCGTTACAACTGGCCGGCGAGGAATCCCAGGACGTCGCCGAACGCGGTGTCGCGCTGCGGGTCGTGCAACACCTCGTGATACATCTCGGGATACCAACGAACCAGGACGGCGCCCCGCAGGCTGTCGGCGAAGGCGCGCGCCAGGTGCGCATCCACCACGCGGTCCTCACCCGCGAGCAGGAACAGGAGCGGCGTTTCGATGCGGTGGCCGTCCGCCGGCACGGCGCGCTGCGCCCATTGGATCTCGCGCCACGCGCCGGGCGTCATCACCCGGTGCACGGCCGGATCGGCCGCGTACGCCTCGTTCACCGCCGGGTCGCGACTCAGCGTGTCGGCATCGAGGTGCACGGGGACCGGCAGCGTGGGCCAGAGATCGGCGAACACCCGGCCGACCAGGACCTTCCAGGTGGGCGGTCGGAACGCCAGCCCGAGCCACGGCGAGACGACCACGCCGCCTGCGATGGGGTCGCTCGGCTGCGTCTCCAGGTAACGCAGGGCCACGAGCCCGCCGAACGACGTACCGAGCAGCAGCTGGGGGCGGTCGGTCCGCAGGCGCACGACGCGGCGGAACGCCTGCAGGTCGCCCAAGAGCTGACTGAAGCGCGACAGATGGCCGCGGCGGCCCGCCGAGCGGCCGTGACCGCGCAGGTCGAGCAGATAACTGGAATAGCCCGCCGCGCATAAGCGCTCTCCGACGTCGCGCCACCGGCCCGCGTGATCGGCCCAGCCGTGCAGCGCGAGCACCGCGGCGCGCGGCGCGGCGGCCTCATACATGTCGTAGGCCAGGAGGGTGCCGTCGGGGGCGGTGAGCGTGGGCATCTAGGGCTCCGCGAGCAGTCGGCGCAGCAGGTCCAGGCCCGCCTGCACGGCGCGGCGGCGGACGTCGTCGCGGTCGCCCGGAAGCACGCGGGTGAGAGCGCGCGTGTTCGTGTGCACCCGCGCCGCGAGCCACACCGTGCCCACCGGCTTCTCGGGCGTGCCACCTCCGGGCCCTGCGATCCCGGTCACCGCGATGCTGCAGTCGGCCGAGAACAGGCGCTGCGCACCCTCGGCCATCGCCCGCACGGTTTCTTCGGAGACGGCGCCGTACGCCTCGAGGGTCTCGAGCGGCACCTTCAGCGCCGCGGTCTTGATCACGTCGGCGTAGGCCACCACGCCGCCGATGAACGTATCCGACGCGCCGGGAATGTGGGTGATCCGCTCGCCGAGCATCCCGCCGGTGCACGACTCGGCCACGCCCAATCGGTGACGCCCCTTGCGCAACGCGTCGAGCAGCACGGCGGCGAGATCGGCATCGTCTTCTCCGTAGGCGTGCTCCCCGATCGCGGCCGTGAGACGCTCCACGACGGCCGCGAGTCGCGTTGCCGCGTCCTTGGGCTCGAGCCCCCATGCGGTGACCCGCAGGTCGACGCCTTGGACCGAAGGCAGGTAGGCGAGCGTGAGGGGCGCGATGTCGGGCTCGATCGGCCCGACCCGTTCCGCCAGGGCCGACTCCGAGACACCCGTCGTGCGCACCGTGCGAGACAGCACGACCCGGCGGGCGCCGCCCTGCCGCGCGACGATCCGCGGCAGCACCTCCTCGACCAGCAGCCCGCGCATCTCGCGCGGCACCCCGGGGAGGAGCACCACGACCCGGCCGCGTGCGTCCTCCACCCATAGCCCGGGTGCCGTGCCGCGGGGGTTCGGCAGAGTTGTGGCGCCTTCGGGTATCTCCGCCTGTGTCCGATTGATGGCGGGCATCGGCCGCCCCATGCGCTGGAACCGCGCCGCGATGCTGGCGAGCAGGCCTTCGTCGAGCACGAGTCGTTTGCCGAGCAACTCCGCGACGACGGTCTTCGTCATGTCGTCCCGGGTGGGCCCCAGGCCCCCGGTCGTAATCACGAACCCCGTGCGGTCCAGGGCTTCGGCGACGCCGGCGCGGATCGCCTCGGGCCGGTCGGCGACGGTGGTGCGGCGCGTGATCTCCGCGCCCGCCGCGGCGAGCGCCCGGCCCAGGTCGGCAGCGTTCGTATCCACGGTGTAGCCGAGCAACAGCTCGGTGCCGATGGTGAGGACTTCGAGCTTCACCCGCCCCTGAACAGCGCGCGGTAGCGGTACAGGTACACGACCAGCGAGTAAACCGTGAGGAGAATGGCGCCCGCGAGAGTCACGGCAACCACCGCGCCGTGGAACTGATCCCAGAAATTCCGAAACCAGCCGGCCCACGGATGGGTGGCGAGCGCGTCCTTCCAGGCAAACCAGAACAGCGTCGCGCCGATGAACATGTTCTGCACGACCGCTTTGAGCTTCCCGGCTCCCATCGCGGGGATGACGACGCCCCGCCGCTTCGCGAAGAAGCGGAACGCGGTGATGAGGAGCTCGCGCCCCACCAGCAGCAAGGCCACCCACACAGGGAAGCTGCCCCACCACGGGATCCGGTAGTCGACGAGAATCGTGGGGTGCCGCGTGAGCCAGAAGATCGGGATGAGCGTGGCGAACAGGAGCAGCTTGTCGGCGATCGGGTCGAGCAGCTGCCCGAGCTCGCTCACCTGATTGCGCCGCCGCGCCAGGTAGCCATCCACGACGTCCGAGGCGCTGGCCGCGATGAAGATCAGGAACGCAATGACCTTGGGCCAGTATCCCTGAATGAAGGGGAGCAGGGCGAGGACCGGCGTGAGGCAGATGCGTGCCAGTGTGAGGATATTGGGGAGGGTCCAGCGCATGAGACCGCGCCCCTAGCTCAGCGTCTTCAAGACCAGCTTGCTCACCGTCTTCAGGGTGTCGAACACGCCGTCGCCGCGGACCGCCACGGCCTCGACGTACGGCGCGCGGCCGACCCACTGGTTGTCGATCTTCTCGACCAGGTGCTCGCCCGCGTGCGTCGGATCGGGCGTGACCTTTTGGTGCGCGCCGTCTTCGACGGGCCACCCCGGGTTCAAGGAGGCCTGGAGATCGCGGATCGGCGCGGCATTCGGCAGGTCGCGCTTGTTGTACTGGATGATGAACGGAATCCTGGTGAGGTCGTAGCCGTACTCCGACATGTTGTCGTACAGGTTCTGCATCGACTCGACGTTCGCCTCCATCCGCTCGATCTGGCTGTCGGCCACGAACACGATCCCGTCCACACCCTTCAGAATGAGCTTGCGACTCGCGTTGTAATACACCTGACCCGGCACCGTGTAGAGATGGAACCGGGTCTTGAAGCCGCGGATGGTGCCGAGGTCCACCGGCAGGAAGTCGAAGAACAGCGTGCGCTCGGTCTCGGTGGCAAGCGAGATCATCTTACCGCGCGTGTTGGGCGACACCTTACCGTAAATGTGCTCGAGATTGCTGGTCTTGCCGCCCAGGCCCGGGCCGTAGTACACGAGCTTGCAGTTGATCTCGCGGGACGCGTAGTTGATCATCGACATGGGACGCGCGTCCTCTTACCCGAAGAGTTTGTCAATTTCGTCTTCCGCCCCCTCGAGCAGGCCCTTTTCCGGCGTCGCCGGGCCCGCACCCACACGATTGAACATCTCCTCGAAGACCTTGTTCAGCTTCTCCACCGCGCCTTTCCCCTTGAGCTTCACGAGACCCAAGGTGGTGCGTTGGTCGAACAGCACGACGAGGATCACGCGCTTGGCCACGTCGGCGAGGAACATCGACTCCTTCTCGCCCTGGTGCACCAGGGAGGCGAACTCGTGCTCGCCGATCATTTTGGCAAGCTGGTCGTTGGCGCTGAAGTCGGCGGCGGTGAGGGAGGCGAAGGCGGTGGCGTCGAACTGCGGTGTGTCGCCGACGGTCGCGACCAGCTGCCCGGTACGGTCCACGAGCAGCGCGCAGCGGGCGTTCGAATCCCGAAGGAACGCCTGCAAGTGCTGCTGGATCTGCTTGAAGTCGTTCTCGGAGAACGACCAGCTCGCCGCACCCGCCATTACGTCCCCTCGGGTCTGTCGGACTCGGCCATGTCCCGCCGGGCCAAGAGCGCCTGCGCGATGGTCACGCCGTCCGCGTACTCGAGATCCCCGCCCACGGGGATCCCCCGCGCGATGCGGGTCACCCGGACACCCGTCGGCTTGAGCAGCTGCTGCAGAAAGGTCGCCGTGACCTCGCCCTCCATCGACGGGTTCGTAGCGATGATCACTTCCCGCAACCCCGCTCCTCCCCCATTCGCCACCCGCTCCATCAAGCGGTCGAGGTGCAGGGCCTCGGGACCCACGCCCTCGAGCGGCGAGAGCCGTCCGCCCAGCACGTGGTAGTGGCCCCGGAACCGCCCGGCGCGCTCAATGGCCGTCACGTCCGAGGCTTCCTCCACCACGCAGAGCAGACTCGCGTCGCGCCGCGGGTCCCGGCAGATCGCGCACGGGTCCTCATCGGTAAGCGTGCCGCACTCGCCGCAGGCCGTTACCCGCGCGCGGACGGTGCGGATCGCATCCGCCAGGCGCGTGGCGGTCTCCGCCGGCTGCTTCAACAGATAAAACGTGAGCCGCTGCGCCGTCTTCCGTCCGATCCCGGGGAGCTTCGCCAGCTCCGTCACGAGATCTTCGATAGCCGACACGGCGGATTATAGCGGCAGCTGAAACGGGAACGGCATGCCTGAGGCGAGCTTCTTCACCTCCGCCTGGTACAGCTCGGCGGCCCGCTGCTGCGCCTGCGACACCGCGGCGAGCACGAGATCCTCGAGCATTTCCACGTCCCCCTGGGCGATCGCCTGGGGGTCGATCTTGATGGCGCGGATCTGGCCCCGCCCGTCGGCCGTGGCGGCCACGATCCCGCCACCCGCCGTACAGGTCACCGTCTGCTGGGCCAGCTGAGACTGGATCTCCGACAACCGGAACTGCATCTGCTGCCCCAACTGGAGCAGGTTGGATAAATCCGCCATACGTCGAAAGTTACCCCTCGCCGAAACAGGTGGCAAGCTATTCCAACAACTCCAAATCTAACGCGTCTACCGCGGCGTTGAGGCTGGCATCCTGCGCCCGCAGCGTCTTGAGCCGCTCAGCCCGCGCTCCTTCCTCGGTCAGCCGGCCGGGTCTCGGGGTGGACCGCTCGCCGCTCCCCGCTCCCTGGAGGTTGATGCGGACGGGCTCGGTGAGGTACCGCCCCACCAGTCGCCCCAGCGCGTCCCGCTGCCGCTCGAGCCCTTCCGCATGCACCGGATTCGTGTCGAGCAGCCGAATCGCGACCGTTCCGGCGTCCACACCCACGACTTCGGTGACCTGCAGCAGTGCGCCGAGCATCGGGCTCTTCGCTCGGGCGTCCTCGACGACCCGAGGCCAGAGGGCGCGGAGGCGGTCGAGCGTGAGAGGACCTTTCTCGGGCGCGTCGGGATGCGGGATGCGAGATGCGGGAGGCGTGGCTGGGGCACCAGAGGTAGCGTCGCGCAGTACGGGCGGCGTGGCGGGGCCGCTTCCCGCATCCCGCATCCCGCTTCCCGTTTCCCGTTTCCCGAGCGCCTCAATCACCGCCTGCAACTCGACGGTCCGAGCCATCATCGCCCACCGCAACAGCAGCAGCTCGACGACCAGGCGCGCGTTGCCGCTGGACCGGAGCTGGGGCTCGAGCTCGGTGAGCACGGAGAGCAATCGCACGACGTCGGGAGCAGGGAGCAAGGAGCGGTATTTTTCCATGAGCGCCTGCATCACCTCGGTGAGACCTTCGGGCTCGCCCCCCAAGCCAGCCAGCAGCACCGCGCGCAGCGTCTCCCCTGCCCCGGTCACGAACTCCCCGAGATCGGCGCCCGCGTCCACCAGCCGCTCCACGAGCGGAAACACCGCCTTCGGGTCGCGCTCGGACACCAGTCGCAGCAGCTCGCCGTAGACGTCGTCCGAGATCAACCCGAGCACCTCGCGCACGCGCGCGGCCGTGACGGGCCCCTCGCCGAACGATACGACCTGGTCGAGAATCGAGAGCCCGTCGCGCATCCCACCATCTGCGCTCTTGGCGATCAGGTGCAGCGCCTCGTCGTCCGCGGCGAGCCCCTCGGCGGTAACCACCTGCCGCAGGCGATCGGCGATCGCGCGGGGACCGATCCGCCGGAAATCGAAACGCTGCAGACGCGAGAGGATCGGTGCCGCACTCTGCGCGATCTTCTGCGGCTCGGTCGTGGCGAACACGAACACGACGCGCGGCGGCGGCTCCTCGAGGATCTTGAGGAGCGCATTCCACGCTTCGCGCGTCAGCATGTGAGCCTCGTCCACGATGTAGACCTTGTGGCGGCCTTCCGCAGAGGCGGCGTACATCGCGCGCTCACGCAGGTCGCGCGCGTCGTCCACGCCCCGGTTCGAGGCGGCATCGAGCTCGACGACGTCGAGGTTCGCGGCACCGGTCCAGACGCGGCGGCAGGAATCACACTCGCCGCAGGGCTCCCCCGCCGGCTCGCCTGCCGCACCACGCCGCTCGCAGTTCAGCGCCATCGCAAGGATACGGGCCGCGGTGGTCTTGCCCACCCCGCGGGGACCCGCGAACAGATACCCGTGAGCCACCCGGCCCCCCGCCACGGCGCCACGCAGCGCGGCGGCGACGTGCTCCTGCACGAGGAGGTCGGAAAAACGCTTGGGACGGTATTTGCGGGCGAGAGCGATCATCGGAAGAAACCTACTTCAAATGTCGAATGTAGAATGTCCAATATCCAATTTCGAGATTCTACCTCACTCCGAAATTCTACATTCGACATTGGACATTCGACATTCATATTTGTAGTGGAATGCCCCAGGCACCCCGCAGCGACGGCCGACATCGCTTAGCGCTGCTCCCTGCGAGGGCCTGACGCGGTTCACGAGCGGACGACCTGCGGACCTGGGGCACCAAAAGCTAGCATGACCGCGCCCTGTTCTCTACGGGCAGTGCGCCACCCCGAGCACGGGGCGCTTCGCCACGGTGACGCTCAGGTCCCGGCGCTGCCCCGATGCGACGATCACGAGACTCGTCGAGCCCTCGTGGCGGGGCTCGACCCGCACCCAGCTGCCCGAGGTGTCGGCGCCCACGAACGCGATGTGCAGCACACCGCGATCCCCAGGCGCGGCCTGGAGACCCGTGACCGGCGCGGCGTTGGCGAACCCATCCCGCGCCGTAACCCGCAGCACCACCGCGCCGCGCCAAGCGAATGCGACCCGGGTCCCTATCCCCTCGTCCCCGCAACGCACCGTGAGCTGCACCGCAGGTCCAGGCTCGGCGTACAACGTGGCCTGCCGCTCGACTGCGCCGACGGTCGCGCTCACCTGTACGGGGCCGACCTTCGGCCCGAGCGTCAGATCCACCTCCACGTGACCGTTGGTATCGGTCATGAGTCGTGTCGCCGTGAGCTGTCCGTTCGTCACTTCCAGGCGTACCGGCTGCCCCGGGACGGCAGCGCCGACCGTGTCGCGCACCTCGAACAGCAGTGGATGCGTCGGGCGCGCGCCGACGGCGGCGTGTTGGCCCATGCCGAGCACGAAGCCGGTGCGCACGCCCGAGATCGGCGCCCGTGGGACGGGAGGAGCCGCCGGCGTGGCAACGATCGTCGGCGTCGGGGCGGGCGTGGTGGTCGAAACGTGCGGGGGCGTCGGCCGCACGGGCGTCGGCGCCCGGCGCGGGGCCGCACCGCGGCGGACGCACGCGTCGATCTCCCGTAGCACCGCCGGACCAGCGCCCAGGGCATCGAAGTCGGCGCGGTCCCGCGCGCTCGGGGTGAAGCTCAGGCAGTTGCGGCGGATCAGGGCAGCCAGCTCGTCTGCGGTCAAGGTGACGCTCGAGAGCAGACGGACGAGGTCGGTCTTGCGCAGGTGCTCGCCGCCCTGTAGCACGACGAGCAGCACCAGCAGGCGCGCTATGGTCGCGGGCATCCCGACTGCTCGAACCGGCGCTCCACGGAGTCCACGCCGGCGTAGAGCGTCTGGTCGCGGGCCGCGTGGGCGGCATCGAGTACGCCCGCATTGCGCCGCGCGCTGTTGTACACGAGCCAACGGCTCTCCACCGCCGTCAGGCCGCGCGCTAGCCCGACGCACGGCACCTGGCCCCGGGCGAACTGGGCAGCCCGCTCGCCGAAGCTTCGCACGACCTGAGTAAGCGAGTCGCCGGCCACGTCGAGGCGCGCGCGCGGCGCCGGCTGCGCCGGGACGGCTGGCGACGGGGCGGGACGCGTCGGCGCGCCGGCCGTCGCGGGCTGCGTGGCCGGGCGAGTCGGAGGCTGGGCGTGAGGCGCACGCCGCAGCTTTGTCTTGAGCGCGGATACTTTCGCACTGATCGTGGACGTGATCCCTGACCACTTGCTGGTGATCGTGGACCACGAGGGGATTGGCAGCTCCGGCTGGAACCACCAGTAGGCCCCAGCGCCGCCGGCGGCGATCAGCACGACGAACAGTGTCACCCACAGGCCTCTCCAACCCTTCCGCCGGCGGCGGGCGCGCGGGACGGACGGTGCCGGCTCCTCAAGCGCCTCCGACTCCTCAGCTTGCTCCCGCTCCTCGAACTCGTCAGGCCATGTGGGTGCCTCCGCGCCCCCCTCTTCCGTGGCGAGCGCCTCGACGGGGTCCGGTTCGGGGTCGAGCGCGGGCTCTGGCTCCGGCCGGAGGGCCGGACGCGGCGGAGGCGTGTGTCGC
>WNGD01005525.1_pt1 | contig 14026 bp, 9 predicted proteins | sample 5400671 | NCBI WGS metagenome assembly WNGD01 (sample SAMN13153369, study PRJNA577476) | soil metagenome | isolation source: 40 cm soil or saprolite under grassland replicate 2 | place: USA:California | collected 2016-06-15
GAGTAGATCCTGAAGCCTGACGTGACATCGCTGGACTGCAGGTCGAACGCGTTTCTCAAGACCCAGTTTGTCGTCGCGCTGACCGTCCTCTTGAACCATGGAAGCTCCTTGACAAGACCGCGGCTCTTCGACCTGCACCCGACCACCACGTCGGCCTCCTTCGACGCCTCCAGCAGTCGGATAATCTCTTCCGGGTCATGATTCAAGTCAGAGTCTATCGTCAACACATAATTGGATTCTGGATCAACGAGTCCTAGTCCCCTCTTCATCGCCTTCCCCAGTCCAAGCCTCTTCTCGTTGTAGTCGATCTTGATTCTCTGGTCCGTGTTGGAGAGATTCTTTACCTTCTCCAGGGTCCTGTCCGTCCCTTCGACGACAAAGATGACCTCATAATCCAGAGGAAGCGCTCGCAGCGATTTCAGGAGCCTCTCAGAGAACTCGTCGATGACCTCCTCCTCATTGTACAGCATGACCACCGCGCTGAGCTTCATGAGGACCGACACTCTTCCGTGGTGCGAGAGAAGGTAATGTTAGTTATGATTGGCATAGACAGAACGGGATTCGGCCGGCATTTGGCATCTATGCTCTCGCCCAGCCCTTTCCGATATGCTGTCGATCATGGCTCGCGACGAGTGCAGAGACCCTGCATATCTGATGGCCGAGTATAGGATATATCTCGGAACCTGCCGTCATTCTGACGGGACAGCCCTTCAGATCGATCGGGTTTCTGACCCAATTGGTTTCGTTGCTAGCGCTGTGTTTGGTCTCTACGATCTCGTTGCAACCCACAGTGTTTGTTCCACAAAGGTTCGAATAGACTTTAGCGGCTGCTAAGCCTCCTTGTCGCCATGAATCTGTCCATGCCTCTCGCTAGATCCAGATTTTAGCATCTGAAACCATTGCTGTTTCGAGATCCTCGGGAAAAAGTTCTCAACCACATATAGATAGTGACGAGCAAACCTGGAGAATCCCCAACTCAACGCCCGTCTTGCTGAAATGTAGACAGACAGCCTACTGTCGAAAAATGTCTTGTGATGACTCGCCAGATACCGCCCCATTAATCCGTCCGCATTCACGTCATTTGCTCTGAAGCCCCCGGAATGCTCGAACGTTTCTCTGCGGACGACGAGGAAATTGGTGCTTGAAGAGAAAGCTTTGAGAGGGTAAGGGAGTCTTGAGAAGAGCAAACGGAGAATGTTATACAAACCGTAGGTGAACCATAAAGTCGGCCCGCCGTCATAGGGAATATCTGGACCCGTGAGAGCAACAAGACCTGAATCGGTTTGAAACTGATGCAAGACGGATTTCAGGGCAGTTCGGGGGAAGATGACATCGGCACAGGTGAACACTAGAATCGACGCCTTAGATTGTGCGGCCGCATAGTTTCTTGCCTCGAACTCCTTCGCGCCTTCCAAGACGAATACTCTTGCACCGAAGGATCTTGCGATCTTTGCCGTCGCATCTTGGCTTCCACCATCAGCGATTATGATCTCGAAGTTATCTATCAATTGAGAATGAAGTGAATTGAGCAGTCGACCAATGTGTGCCCCCTCGTTGAGAGTTGGGATGATTATGCTGAATTCGAGATTTCTGTCTGATGCGAATGAAGGTCTTGCAAATGTTTGCATGGGGCTAGCTCGTACGTTGGCCAATAAAACCAATAGAGTAGATCTTCTTCCTGAACACAACAAGTGGAGCGAGTGATAAGATCGAAACCAGAGGCAAGAAAAACCCGTATAGGACATCATTGTAAGCTATGTCCAGGCTCACGACGGATTTTCCGTGAAGTGGCACATAGACCAGCCCTGGACCAGCCAGAAAATATGCTATCGATGACATCCTACCGACCTGGTCTCTTCCCGAGATGTCCCAGTGCTTCGTGTAGGTTTCTTTCCAGATGAGACCGTGAAAGCCTTCAGGTACAGCCTGAACACTCAAGGTCTGATTTGTAGTCCATTCATGCTTGACCAAGGTCCAACCTGGCTCTGGAAAGGTAGTGAGTGTTGAGGGTTCACTTGGAGCTATTCCGACAGACAAAACCCTCGTGAATGTGCCATTGGCTTGGGTGGTGAATGACTGCAGAGGTACGATCCTATCGGACGATTCGCCTGGTGATGCCGAGTAGGTTCCCTCCAAACTGCCTAATTCATTTGATAGTAATATGCCAGCTCCCTGTGGTTTTTCCAAGAAACCGGCAGCCGAGAGTGGGACAGCTCCAAGGAACCGATGGTCTGTGTAGCCTGGCTCTGTGATGGAAACGGCAGAAAATTGCACCGTCGCATTCGAGTGGCCGGGAGGGATCGTGATGGACAGCGTGAATCCCGTGGCGGTTGCAAATTTCGAATCCGGGAAGTTCCATTTAGCGAAGTTGCTGAAGGGATATTGCAGGCTGGTCCACTGGTTTGGGCCGACGTTGGAATCATGGGAAACGTAATTTCCAGTGAAGTTGCTCGATGTGAATACTAATCCAATAGTCGATTGTACGCTAGTCCTTACCTCCAGACGAGACTCAAGTTGGTCCCACAATACTGCTGGATTGGCCAAACCAATGCCTATGTCGAACTGGGAGGTCATGCTTGGATCGGGTATGTTAATTGTGATTGTCAGATTGTTCTGGTCGGGTTGCAAGATGCCTTGCGCATTTTCACTGAAAGTCGAATTCCATTCTTGAGGGCTAATCGCGACTGTTTGAGCCGGGAAAGAGGAGACTGCCATGAGGTTCTGCGTTTGACGTGAGATGGCGGGCAAGATGGCGTCAATCAGACCCTTCGCTCCCACGGTCCCTTGAAGTTGCAAGTCTGAAAGGAGGCCATTTGGAAGCACGAAAACTTTGGTTCCCTGTGCTTGGAAAGAAGACAGTCTGGCGCTCACTGCCGAGTAGGAGTATTGGTCAGTAATCACACCATTCAAGTCTTGAACGTTGATGTTATCGAGCGATGTTAAGTAGATGGGAACCACGTATCTCGAATCTAGTCCTAGATAGCTTAGAAGAGCTAGAATGTCATTGTATTCAACCTTCGAGTCTGACTGTCGAGAGTAGAAACCGATAACCGATGCGTTGGTGGCTACTAAAGTCGGGCTAGCCTTGATGGGCTGCACAAAGACGAGAGTGCCATATTGAGTTACGGCTGTCTTTGTTGAGAATAGTGCTTGTCGTGCCGAGAAATTTCCTGCTGTATTTTGGACTGGGTAGAAACCAGGCTCCAACACGAGGGCCCCAACTCCGTACCAGTCCAGCCAGAACATCGTTGACGCAAAGTTCTGAGGACCTCCGACCAGTCCTGTGACGTTGATGGTAGGCTGATCTTCAAGGTACACGCTGTTCAGTGTTGCGAGGTCGTCCTTGTAGAATACGTCGGTATCATACCAACTCCTGTAAAAAGGATCCAAATCCAGTCCCAGAACGCGTCCTCCTGTCTGGTACGAGTCCGAGTAGTAATATGGGAACATGCGCGTCAATGTCCTTCCTTGGAGTGACACTCTGTAGGCAGGGAGAGGGGCGAGACTTCCACTCAAAGTCTGGTCGAGCGTATTGTTCAATGGATTACGGTCGGGGATGGACCAGAGAGAGATTGTCCCGAAGGCGTTCACTGCCACGAGAATGATAAGAAGGACCTCGCGGTATCGCCTGAACGTTCGTCCGGGCAAGGGTCTGAGCCTGAAGAACAGACAGGCGACTACCGCAGGCAGGAGGAAAGTAAGAATGTTTAACGAGTCGTAGGTTGCCCACACCCTTGGGATATAAGACCAGATAGGAGTGATAGCTCCCATTATAAGAAAATAGACGCTGACTGCGTTCAATGAGAATAGTATGGCCAAGTACTCAGGTTTGAGAGGCGAGGCGGAGGATTTCCTCCGAAGGAAGACACTGACTGCACTTAGAACCGGCCCAGCCCAAAATAGTTGGGACGCGAGGTTCACAATCGATTCGGACGGTGGGGAGCCAACGCCCAAGATATGAGCAACAAGGGGCACCCAGAACCAAGAGGTCAGAGCGAAAACGGGGAGTAGAACTACCGCAAGTCTGAAAACGCCCAGTCTTATGTTCTTCAAACCTGCCGATAGGATCAAGAATAGCATTGCGATCGCAACCGGCACAGCTGCTATGTAGACATCACCTAGAAGCGTCAAGACCCAGACCGCCAGTAGAAGCCAGTAGATGGCGCGAGTAGGTCTGCCTTCATTTTGTAGTTGTGCATATCGGAATGTCAGCGCAAGCGCAGTGAAGACGAATGGAAGGGTGAACACTCGACTGTACGCGCCTCCCGCAATATAGCCCCAACACCCGACGCTAGACCATACGGGAACTGAAACCGCTAGAGAAACAATCCTGTGCGCACCAACGCAACGAGCGAAGTAGTAGGCGCTGGGTCCGATAGATAGGAAGTAGACAAGAAAGGTCGCGTGGAAAACTGCAATAGGATCTAGGCCGAGAAATACAAAGATGGCAGGCGGGCCGTACGACGCCCAAGCGTATCCCGTTGACGGCATGTAGCCATCGAAGGATCTCGGGTCCCATTGAAACTGGAAGAAGTTTCTCGAAAGATCGATTATCTTCTGAATGTGGACAAGTACGTCGTCTCCCAAAGGGGTCGGGTTGGTCAGCATTCCCAGCACCTGCAGGACCAACACCTGTAGGGCTAACAGGAGAAAACAATCAAGAATCCAGCTGCCTTTTCTTGAAGAAATCCAGTTGGAGAATTTCGCCATAATGGTCTTAACCCTCCAAAGCACAACAGCCTTGAGGGCCAAATTGCTGGCAGACTCGTCGTGAAGTCGCTTCAACGAAGCAGCCGAAGCATTGTCCCCAATAATAATCTCATGAAGATTTCTGAAACAGAGGTACTCTCCAACTTCTTGGCTTTGTAGTCACCAGTCTGGACGTGGAATTCGATGAAGACCCTACATTCGTCTCACAAGGGACCCGCTGGAATCCAGAGTGTTCTGGTGTCACGGTCCTAGAGACACATTAGAGCTCGAGGGTTCGGATATGGTGTCGAGGGGATCAATGTCCGTTTGGAATCGTAGATACGATCTTTGAACAGCGGCTGTTCAGATTGATGTAACTTTCCTCGAGCATATTGAGGGAGAAAGGAGTTATACACGGAATAGGTCGCGAGCCGTAAGATTCCATATATGATGCATCTCACGTTGCTAACAGTGATCATATCATGAGTCGGATACTTGTAGCTGGGGGCGGTGGGTTCATCGGATCTCACCTGGCAAACCAGCTTCGCAGGCGGGGGAACCTTGTCAGGGTAGCAGATCTAGCGTTCAACGGACACGGACTGGGACGATACTGCGACGAGGAGCTTCTCTTGGATCTAAGAGACCCCGGAAACTGCCTCAGAGCCACTGAAGGTATGGACATGGTGTACGATCTTGCTGCCAACATGGGAGGCATCGGGTTCATCACAGCGGTAGGTGCAGAAGTAATGCGAGATAACATTTTGATTAACGCGAACATGTTGGAGGCTGCGCGGCTGAGTAAAGTCAAGAGATTCCTGTTTAGTAGCTCAGCCTGCGTCTATCCAGATTTTCGTCAGATGAGCCCGAATGTCTCGGGTCTCAGAGAGGAAGACGCGTTCCCAGCTTCACCAGACACTTTCTACGGATGGGAGAAGCTGGCAACCGAGAAGATGTGCGAAGCTTACAAAAGAGATCATGACCTGGATGTGCGAATAGTCCGTTATCACAACATTTACGGGCCCAACTGCACCTACAAGGGAGGGAGAGAGAAGTCACCCGCTGCACTCTGCAGAAAGGTCTGTGAAGCTGCAGACCCCGGAATGATTACAATCTGGGGAGATGGTGAGCAAACTCGATCTTACTGTTACATTGACGATGCCGTAGCAGGCACGATAATGCTGATGGAGTCAGCATTCTCCGAGCCGATTAACATCGGTTCGGATCGTCTGGTGTCAATTAACGATATGGCAGATCTGATAATTGACAGTTCTGGGAAGAAAATTGCGAAACGATACGACCCAACGGGACCACAAGGGGTACGTGGCAGAAATGCGGACATCAGTCTCGCAAAGCGAGTGTTAGGATGGGTGCCCAAGGTCAGTCTTGAGGAAGGTCTATTGCGTACCTACGATTGGATAGCGGAAGAGATCGCTGAAGATCGGCAGGAGATCGTGGTTGTACCTAATACCGCGAGAGGAACAAGCCAAGCAGGCGCTTAAACCCAGTTTCAGCCAAACACTTGGATAGGCGAATATCCCACAGCAAATAGATCGCTCTAATAAATGCGATAAGTGCCACATGGATCGACACCACACCTCGTACGATCCGGCAACTGTTTCACCGGAAAATAGCCCGCGCTTTTTGATTTGCTTAGGCTGATTCTAAGATGGTACGGGGGTTTGACCGGGAAAAGATTATGTCAAGACTTCCGATGAGCTTGAGATTCTGCCTATTATCCTATTCCTGCCCGAGAAAGGGTACCGTTGTTCGGCAGTTATTTGGACTACAGTTGGATCAATATGTCAGAAATTCAATTGTCAGTTTACAATCGTCTATACAATATTCTTCAGGTTCTTGGACAGATTCATCGACTTGAGGGTCAGCGTGCCAAATCCGGCGAGGGTTAGAGCGAGGGCCCAGACTCCATCTAGGAGCACAAAGATACTCATTGCCAGGGCAACCGCGGCAAAGGCCCCCTCGGCGATTGCAATCCTGTCGAGACGAATATCGCGATGATGTTGCATGTTCCTATGTGTCATGAGCCCGTGTTTTGGGGTTCTGAAGAAGAAGCCTGTCTTGCCTCGGATCCCGTTCAAGAATCCGATCATGATTGCAGTGGTCATGCAGGAGCTCGTGTAAGAGAGCAAGGGAAGGAGGGCAAGATTGTGTGGGCTCATTATTTTTTGGATATAAAGAGCATAGACGCCTGAAGCGAAAAAGGACAGCACGGGCAGGGTTACGATAATAATGTAGGTCGGGCTGGAGAATATCGAGTCAGAAGGGGCGCTCAGCCCTAATATTAGCCCGAGAGCCGACACGAACGTGACAACTACCCAGCTCAGCCCCTGGAAGGGGCCAACTAAGGACGAAAAAAGGACAATTCTTCTCCAGATAGAGAGGTTCTTGCACTTCAGTATCTTTGGTCCGTTGGCAATAGCGCATTTCGCCCATCCCTGGGCGACTCGGGCCGCCTGTTTCTTCCAAACCTCCAGGCTAGATGGATCCTCGCTGAATATTCGGACATTGCTCAGGTATACTCCTCTGTATCCCGCACAGTAGATCTTGCAAGACAGATCGGCATCCTCGACGATTGAGTCGTTCGACCAGAAACCGACCTGTTTCAGCACGGCCATTGAGATTAGGACGAAACCGCCTTGGAAGGAGTATGGAGCGTCAATTGAATAAGCCCCCATCTTTGAAACTGTATCTCCTTGGTCAAGCTGGAGCGCAAATAGTCGGGTCGTTAGGTTCTGTTCTCGGTTGTAGTGGCCGACTCGGAATGAGACGAAGCCAATTTTAAGATCATGACTCGTTGCGCTTAGCCCTCTCTTCAAAACGTTGGCTGAGACCGTCGAGTCGGCGTCCAACAGCAAGACATAATCGCCCTTCAGAAGCGGGACAGCATGGTTCAGCGCACCACTCTTGAAACCCGCTCGGCCCTTCCTCCTCGACACCACGCTCTGTATGCCTCGGCTGCTGAGTTCCATGAGTTTCTTGTCGATCACCTCAACCGTCTCATCGGAAGAGTCGTCTGCTATTACAACTAGAAGCTTGTCTCGGGGGTAGTCGAGGGTCTTGATGGCCTCGAGCGTGTTGGCTATGACGAATTTCTCGTTGAATGTCGCTATCAGAATTGAGACGAAGGGGGGATCTCCAGGGAGAGGGCCTTCCGGGAGAGATCTTGGATAGCGGAATGTGCTCAGAAAGAGAATCACGCTGTAGTAGGAAAACAATAGGCCTGGTATGCTGAAGGCGAGCGAAATCGCTGAGATGTATATCCATGACTCCATCTTGAGCAGTTCACGTATTTGTTATGGGCGACTGAAGCTTCATACCGGCTGACAGCCTATTGCTTGTTGTCAAGACTTCCGGATCTGTTCGACTCTTAACCTATCCTCATCTTCTTCGCTGATAATGGCTCTGGAAAATACTATTAATTCAGATATCGAAGAGCGGGACGGTGGCCGGACAGTTGAGTCTCAAGGCGGTCTTCTTAGATCGGGACGGTGTGCTGACACGAGAGAGAACAGACTACGTTAAGACACCGGAAGAGCTCGAGATTCTGCCTGGTATCGGACCGCCCCTCCGTACTCTTCGAGATCGGGGATTCCGACTGATTATTGTGACTAACCAGTCTGTAGTCGGAAGAAGACTGACTACTCACGACGAAGTGGGCAGGATTCATGAGAAGTTAAAGTCCGAGCTCAAACGAATGGGTTGTTTCGTGGATGGCATCTACTACTGTCCGCACCTGCCCGGAGAGGGATGCAGCTGTCGAAAGCCCGAGCCTGGCCTCATTCTAAGGGCCGCGGAGGACCTGGGGATCAATATCGCAGCTTCTTGGATGATTGGTGACAAGGAGATTGATCTCGAAGCGGCGAAGAGGACTGGGTGCCGTGGTATTCGTGTCCAGACGAACCTAGGAGACTTGCAGAACGCGGTTTCTAGCATCATCAAAGCCGGAGAGAAAGGTTGGGAATGCTGAGATGATATGGTGAAGATTCGGGCCAGGGCACCTCTCAGAGTCAGCTACGCAGGAGGGGGAACAGATGTCCCTCCTTATCCCGGATTGAAGGGCGGGGTGGTTCTCTCTTCTACAATTCAGAATTATGCTTACTGTTCTATTGCACCTCGAACTGATGGGATGGTTACTGTATTCAGGGAAGATCAAGATGTCTCCACTGGACCTCAGAGACTTGGTCAACTGGAGACTAGCGGAGAGGTGGAGTTTGTCCGAGCGGTCGCCAAGCGATTTCAGGTGGACGAAGGATTTGATGCAAATCTCAGATACGACGCGGTCCCCGGCACAGGGCTAGGATCGTCCTCGGCACTGTGCGTCGCTCTTATTGGCGCCTTCCGCGAATGGAAGGGCGCTTCGATGACAGACTATGACATAGCAAATCTTGCCTATGATGTCGAAAGAAAGGATGTCGGAATTCCAGGAGGTCTGCAGGATCAATACGCGTCGACCTTTGGGGGCTTCAACCTGATCGAGTTCAAGAAGGGTGCAAACATCGTCAATCCTCTTCGAATAAAGCGAGAGACCTTGAACGAGCTAGAGTATAACAGCCTCCTCTGCTTCACCGGGACTACGCGACGTTCGGGGGGTATTCTTCAGAGACAGATAGAGTCGTATGAAAATAGGGAGTTGAACGTCATGGACGCGCTTGAGCGTATGAAGGAATTGACGCTCGAGATGAAGGACTCACTCCTAACCGGCAATCTCACAGAGTTCGCTAGACTGCTGAACTCTGAATGGGAGACGAAGAAGGCACTCGACTCTGCAATCTCCAATGATGAGATCGACAAGCTGCTCCAAACGGCCCGACAGAGCGGGGCCATAGGCGGCAAGCTTCTAGGAGCCGGAGGCGGAGGATTCCTCTTCCTATACTGTGAGCCTGGCAAACGGGTCCATGTCGAAAAGGAGGTCGAGCGTCTCGGAGGGAAGGCCTTCCCTGTCAGATTCGATCTCGAAGGTTTGCAAACCTGGCGAAGCCCAGAGTAGGACTATGAAAACTATGCAAGATAGCCGACTAGCTCACAAACGATCAGAAGAAGAAGGCCGATCCGCCGCGGCACTGGCAGCCATTCGAAACAGCATCGAAACGAAAGAAAAAGTTGCCGAGGAGTGTCTCGATGACATCGTCGAAATGGCCAACGTAATGGCCTTAGCCCTGCAAAAGGGCCGAAAAGTTGTCTTCTTCGGGAACGGTGGAAGTGCCGCCGACGCGCAGCACATGTCGGCGGAGCTTGTTGGAAAGTTCAAGAGAGTCCGTCCGGCCCTCCGGGCGTCTGCCCTAACGACCAACACTTCAGTTCTGACCGCCATAGGCAACGACATCGGTTTCGATGAAATCTTTTCGCGTCAGGTCCAGGCGACATTGGAGCCCGGCGATGTCGCCGTCTGCATCAGTACGACAGGCCACTCAAAGAACGTTATCAGAGGCGTTCAGGAAGCGAGAAAGATCGGGGCAAAAACAATCGCCCTGACAGGCTCTGGGGGCGGTCAGCTCGCCTCGTTGTGCGATCACGAAGTGGTTGTCCCCTCGGATGATGCACAGAGGATACAGGAGTGTCATATCATGATAGGACACATCGTCTGCGAATTGATCGAGGAAATTCTCAGCGAGACTAGTTCCTGGAAAGAGAGTCTCGACTGAAGATTCAACGTTGCGGCGATTCTTCCTTTCATAACGAGGTTGTTCCAAAGCCGTAGAACTACTTTCCGCGTAATCCTTAAGTGTGAAAATTCCAGCACCACAATCATTTCAGACGATGGGCGGCAAGGAGAGTGAGAGGACGTTTGTTCTTGACGAGATTACTCGGTGCGCCGCACTGGGCCATTGACAAGCTTTACAATTATCTTGGACTACGCGAAGGCCTCTCCACCGCTGCAAGGTGGACTCGTGTCGGTCTGGGAGCTTCAGCAGGATTCCTGATTCTCGCAGGCGTGCTGCTACTAGCAGTCGAACCATGGGTAGTCGAAGTTTTGGGCCTATCCGCAGGGTTGATCGGGTTTGGCCTCTTCAATCTGATCTCAGCGCATGGAAAGAAGCTCACCATGCTTCGCGCGAATCAGCTCTCTTTGCTTGGTCACCTTACCGCGATGATTGCTCTATATGTTATCGTCTCAAGAGTTCTCATCGTCAGCTACACGACGGACACGGTTGTTGGAACCTATATGGGAGTGTTGAAGGTTCTCGAGCTGCAGAGTCCATACGGCGTTTCGATCAAGCCTTTGCTCGACGCGTTTGGCTTTTCACCCTCATTCTACACGCCCGGCGTTGACGGCTCCTTCGACTTCCACCTAGCCTATCCCTCGCTAAGCTTCCTGTCGGTCCTCCCATTCTATGTCCTGGGCATCCGAGATCTGCGGGATACCATCTTCATCTTCTTCCTTCTCTCAATCATGATTGTCTTCGGATTGGCCCCGGCCAAATTCAAGAGCATGAGTCTCGCCCCCTTTGGACTGTTCCCAGTCGTAATCGCCGGTGGCTGGACCGATAGTGTTTGGGCCTTCTTCCTCGTCCTTACAGCATTTCTCTGGTACCGTCACCCGAAGGCCAGCTGGGCCACTCTAGGTTTGGCGATCGCAACGAAGCAGATTGCCATCGTCGTCGCTCCTTTCCTGCTTATTCGACTCTGGCACGAAACCCCCCAGTCAAGAACGCGTAATCTTCTCACAAATTTTGCCCTCATGACCGCCGCATTCTTCCTGCCCAATCTTCCCTTCATGATCGCCTCTCCAAATGCTTGGTGGAACGCGGTCGTGGTTCCATTCCTGCCGAGTTCTCCCTCTCAGGTTCCGGGCGGCGTAGGTCTCTCGGACATACTTCTAGACCTTGGTGTTGCCCTGCCTTCCTCCTTCTATCTAATCTTGGTACTCGGCGCCTCCAGCTTCCTCCTCTACAGCTACGCTCGACACTACCGGGGCTTGAACAGCATGGTCTTCGCCTTCCCGATATTCATTTTCTTCCTCTACTACAGATCGTTTCCCAACTACATGGCCTACTGGGGATTCCCTCTTGTCATCGAACTAACGCGCCTCGGAGGTCCGAATCTGCGAGCCCTATTCTCGATGAGGCTACCGAACATCGCCTGGCGGCCGCCAACCGAAACACTTCTAAGAATCACCAGGAGGAGACTAACTCCTTCACTGGTGGTGCTGGTGGCTCTCACTTTCGCTTTTGTCGGCGCGTCCGGTGCCTACATATCTCAAGCCGCGACGCAGCAGGCATCGATCCAGATCAACGGCGTGATGGACCCGGACAATATCGGGGCCGCGACCATGATCAACGTTACTCTGGCGAATCTATTCTCCACACCGGTGTCCCCCACCTTCTTCGTGAAATGGTGGAACCCGCTGACATACTTCTGGACCACCAATTCGACCACACTCCTAGAATCGGGAGCGCAGAACTCGTACATCATAACTGCTCCCGACGCCTTGAGCGCCGTCCCAAGAGGAGCTCAGTTCCACGTAATGATCTATGACAAGCTGACCAACCAGCTATTGGGCGAATCCTCGTCCTACAAGGCAAGCATTCCAGCCCCTCCAGTTGCCTGGACGCGAGCGTCGGGAAAAAAGTGCCCTTCGGCTGGAAACTTTCCCCTATCAACACTGACCTTACTACATCCCGAATCTCTCCCTTGGGCGTGAACGGGACTGGCGGATTACAGATGATTTTGAATTATACGAATACCGGTATCGGAATTGAACAATTGGCACTCTCGCAGAGGGTCCTTTTCAACGCCACCAGCATGAACATCAACTTCGAGCCTCAGGGCACGAAGAGCGTCGCGGCGAATGTCATGTTCGCCGCCAGCGTGACGGACGGAACTCACATCCTGTATTTCGTTTTCTCGAACCGGACGAACCGGGAGAGCATAACCACATACTCATCCAACACTACCGTCGTCGTTCCTACCAAGGCATCTACCTGGAACACGGTAAGGATGGACCCTGTATCGATCTGGCAAAGCCAAGGATGGAACACGCCTCAGCGAGTCACGCTAGCTATTTTCCTCAAATCAGACGCCCCTGGAGTCTACTCCGCTAGTGTTCTCAGCGTCGACCCTGCTTAGTCTGAGTCTCGACACAACTCCCGGGCTTGTAGCCTCCGGACGACCAGTAGCCATTACTCTCAGAGATGGTCCAGGCTCTCGACTCGAACCGTGAGTGTTCCATGGAACATTGGCAAGCCATACGTGAACATGAACTCATTTATTGATGCGATAAACCCGCACAACATTGGAGGCATGGCTACCTGACGAATCTAAAGGGACTACTGCTCGCCGGGGGGCATGGTACCCGACTGCGCCCCCTGACCTATACGGGAAACAAGCACATGCTTCCCATCGCCAACAAGCCGATGCTAATGTACGGCTTCGACCAGATCAGAGCCGCAGGGATCAAAGAGATCGGAGTCATACTCGGACCCCTACAAGAAGGCATAGTGGACGCTCTCGGAGACGGCTCAAAATATAACGTCAAGATCACCTACATCGACCAGCCTGATCCGAAAGGCATAGCCCATGCAGTCCTGATCTCACGCGGCTTTCTGGGAGACTCTCCCTTCGTGGTGCACCTTGGCGATAACTTGTTGAAGGACAGTGTTCCTGAACTAGGGCAGGAATTTCTCAAGTCGGACTCTGACGCGACTGTTGTATTAACCAAGGTGAAGGATCCGAGCAGGTTCGGCGTCGTCCAGATACAGAACGGAAGAATCGTTAAGCTAGTGGAGAAGCCGAAGCAATACATTAGCGACCTTGCTTTGGCGGGAGTCTATTTCTTCCGACCTAGCATATTCGCGGCCATTGAGAAGCTGAAGCCGAGTTGGAGGAATGAGTTGGAGATCACAGATGCGATACAAAAGCTGCTGGAAATGGGAGGGAAGATTCGTTATCACGAGGTATCTGGCTGGTGGAAGGATACAGGAAGACCTGAAGATATTCTGGAGGCCAACCAGCTTGTGTTGAGAGATTTGAAACTACTCGTCGAGGGCAAGATAGAGAAGGGCGTTTCGGTGTCGGGAAATGTGGAAGTTGGCGAAGGATCTATTGTACACACTGACACAGCATTGCGCGGGCCCGTTATCGTAGGCGAGAATTCTGAGATTGGAGACGGGGCACGCGTGGGACCCTACACCTCCATTGGGAGCAGAGTAAAGATTCTTGGAGCTGAGATTGAGAACAGCATAGTTCTCGACGGAACCGTAGTGAATTGTAGGGAAAGGATTACGGATAGCATAATCGGGAAGAATTCGCGGATTGTTTCAGATCCCACTCACCAGTCCGCAGGAAGAAAGTTCGTGGTGGGCGAAAGCACTTTCGTGAG
>WNGD01004324.1_pt1 | contig 14025 bp, 14 predicted proteins | sample 5400671 | NCBI WGS metagenome assembly WNGD01 (sample SAMN13153369, study PRJNA577476) | soil metagenome | isolation source: 40 cm soil or saprolite under grassland replicate 2 | place: USA:California | collected 2016-06-15
GCTTCTGGGGGCGCCGCGCCGCCCTCACCGTCGTCAATACCGCCCTCGCCTTCCCCACCGTCGTCGTCGGCCTGCTGCTCTACGGCCTGCTGTCGCGGCGCGGGCCGCTGGGCGGCCTCGGCTGGCTGTACACCTGGCAGGCGATCGTCATCGGCGACGTGATCCTCGCCTTCCCGATCGCCGCGGCGCTCTCGGCCGCCGCCGTGCAGGGCGTGGACCCGCGCATCCGCCGCACCGCGGAGACGCTCGGGGCCGGCGCGTGGCGCACCGCCTGGACGGTGGCGCGCGAGGCGCGGTTCGCGCTCGCCGCCGTCATCACCGCCGCGTTCGGCCAGGTGGTCGCCGAAGTCGGCGCCGCCATGATCGTCGGCGGCAACATCCGCGGCGCGACCCGCACCCTCACGACGGCCGTCGCCCTCTCCACCGCGCAGGGGGATTTCGGCCTCGCCCTCGCCCTCGGCATCGTCCTCGTGGTGATGGCGCTGGTCGTGAACGTGGCGCTGCAGCTCCTCCAGGGCCGCGGCCATGCTTGAGCTCGCCGGCGTGCGCCACGCCTACGAGGGCCGGGTCGTGCTGGACCTGGAGCGTTTCGCGGTGCAGCCGGGGGCGCTGATCGCCATCGTCGGCCACAACGGCTCCGGGAAAAGCACGCTGCTGCGTCTGCTGGCGCTCGTCGAGCGACCCGCGGCGGGGGAGGTGCGCTGGGACGGCGCCGTGGTCTCGAGCCCGCGCATGCGCCCCCGGGCCGCCGCGCGCCGCCGCATTACCCTGGTCGAGCAGCGGCCGGTGCTGTTCCGAGGAACGGTGCGGGCGAACATCGGATTTGGGCTCAAAGTCAGGGGGCATAGAGGCGTAGAGGCACAGAAAGCGGTCGCGGTCGTGGCCGAGCGGCTCGGCATCACCGGGCTGCTCGAGCGCCGCCGTCACGAGCTGTCCGACGGCGAAGTGCAGCGCGTCGCCGTGGCCCGTGCGCTCGCCGTCGCGCCGGACGTGCTGCTCCTCGACGAGCCCGTCAGCTCGGCGGACCGCGCGGCGGCGCAGGCCCTGTACGGCGCGCTCGCCGAGGAGCGCCGCGCCCGCGGCCTGGCGATCTGCCTCGCCTCGCACCAGCTCGAGGACGCCTACCGCTGGGCCGACGACATCCGCGCCCTCGCCGAGGGGCGGCTCTCCCCCGTCACCCCGGAGAACCTGTTCCGCGTGGAGCTGCCGGCGGGAGGGGGAGATGAAACCAAGCACGTGCGCGTCGGGCCGATCGCCATCGCGGTGACCACCGCCCGCGAGGGCCCGGCGATCCTCGCCGTTCCTCCGACGGACATCTTCGTGAGCACGCAGCCCCTGGTCTCGTCGGCCCGCAACGTCTTCACCGGGCAGGTGACGCGCCTGGTGCGGCCGCGGCCGGGGGTGGTTCACGTGGCCGCCGACGTCGGGGTCGAGCTGATCGCCGTGATCACGGAGGAGGCCACGCGGGACTTGAAGCTCGCTCCGGGCAGCCCGGTGACGTTTGCCTTCAAGGCCAGCGCGGTGCGAGTGTTCTGACATGGCGCGCGTGCAGCTGACGCGGGTGGTGGAGTTCGAGGCGGCGCATCGCATCCGCCGGCCGGACAAGTCGGAGGCCGAGAACCAGGCGGCGTTCGGGAAGGCCGCGACCGACCACGCGCACCGTTATCAGGTGCGGGTGACGGTGCGGGGACCGCTCGTGGCGGAGGCCGGCGGCGTGGTGAATCTCGCCGCGCTCGACCGGGTACTGAAGGAAGAGATCACCGACCGGCTGAGCGGCGGCCACATCAACGACGCCATCCCCGAGTTCGCCGACGGCCACCGCCTCGCGACCGGCGAAGCCCTGGCGGTGTATTTCTGGGAGCGGATCGCCCCGCGGCTGCCTCCCGGCGTGACCCTGCGGGCGGTGCGGGTACAGGAGAGTCCCCATCTCTACTCGGAATACTTCGGTGAAGACTGAGGGGGCTTCCTCGGTCGACAAAGCCCCAGGCTCCCGCCGCGGGCGGATGCAGGCCGACTCGGCCATGGTCGAGGAGGTGCCCGTCTGGCTCGAGGTGAACGGCGAGCCGATGGTCACGTGGATGTGCACCCCGGATCTCCTCGAGGAGCTGGCGGTGGGGTGGCTGCACGGCGAGGGCTTCATCGAGACACGCGACGACCTGGTGAAGCTGCGTCCCTGCGCCCCCGACCTGGGCTTCTGGGCCGAGGTGGCGCCGGCGCGGCTGGCGCGGGTCAAGGGCGAGAACCGCAAACGCGTGCTCGCGTCGGGGTGCGGGGCCGTCTCCACGTTCCTCGCCGATCCGCACGCGGTGGCGCGCGCGCGCGCGCGCGGCGAGCCGCCGGCGGCCGATCGGCTGCGCGCCCTCTTCAAGGACCTGTTCGCGCGCGGCGAGCGCTACAACGAGACCGGCGGCATCCACGCGGCCGCGCTCGCCGACGGCGAGCAGCTGCGTTTCCATGCCGAGGACATCGGACGGCACAACGCCGTGGACAAGGTGATCGGCGCGGCGGTGCTGGCGCGGGAGCCCGTCGCGGGCCGCGGGCTGCTCGTCACGGGTCGCATCTCGGCGGAGCTGGCGTACAAGGGCGCGCGCGCCGGGCTGGCGTGGATCGCGACGCCGAGCGTGCCGTCCACGCTGGCGCTCACCATCGCGCGGCGGGCGGGGATGATCGTCGTGGGGCGCGCGGTGAGCGGCACGCCGCATCTGCACCGCCCGGAGGCGTGACCAGCGACGCGCTGCGCGCCCTGTTGCGCGAGGCGCGCACCGTGGCGGTCGTGGGGCTGTCGGCCAAGCCGGAGCGGCCCAGCCACGACGTCGCGCGTTACCTGCAGCGGGTCGGCTACCGCATCGTGCCGGTGAACCCCGGTCACGACGAGATTCTCGGCGAGCGCAGTTACCGGACGCTGGCGGACGCGGCGCGGGACCACGCGATCGACATTGTGGACGTGTTCCGGCGCAGCGAGCTCGCGGGGGCGGTGGTGGACGAGGCGATCGCGATTCACCCGAAGCTCGTCTGGCTGCAGCTCGGCGTCGTGGACGAAGCGGCGCGCACGCGGGCCGAGAACGCCGGCATTCCCATCGTGATGGACCGTTGTCTCGCGATCGACCACCACCAACTGCTGGGGGATTGATGCGCCGACTCCTGTTCGCCTGTTGTGCCGTCTGGCTCGCCCCTCCGTCCGTCGCCCCGGCCCAGACCGGCCCCGAGCCCACGCTGATCCTGACGCTGTTCGGCGGGGCGACGACTGGGCACACGCTCTGGCACACCCCCAGCCAACCACTCTGCGTATTCGCCGCGAACCTGCAATGCTCATCGCAATACGACACACTCGAGCTCACCCGCGACATCAACCCCAGTATCGTCTTCGGCGCTTCGGGGGTTTACTTCCGATCGCCGCACGTCGGCATCGAGGCCGAGATCCTCTTTCTGGGACTTCCCTTCGACGACACATGCCGCGTGGTCTACGACAACCCCGATCCCAACCAGACCAACGAGGACGTCTGCCTGAATGTGAGCGCGGCGAGTCTGTCGACGAGCGCAATCTCGTTCTACGGCGGGGTGGTGTTCCGCGCATCACCGCGGCACGCCATCAGCCCGTACCTCAGAGCCGGGTTCGGGATCGTCACGCACTCCGGCGGGACGATCGAAATGTCCGGGGCGTTCCAAGACTCCTCCCAGAACGTATTCTCCCGCTCGATTATCGAGGACCCCAACCCTAAATCGACCTCGCTGAGTTTCAAGGTGGGGACGGGGTTCACCGTGCGACTCAGTCCCGGCTACCAGTTTCGCCTCGAGGTGAGCGACGCGATCATTCCCTTGGAGCGCGTCGTCGGTCCTGCCAACGACCGCGCCATCGCCCCGACGGCGACCCACACCTACCACCACCTCGTGCTAACCATGGGACTGGACGTGGTGCTGGAGAAGAAGCGGGGCCGGCGCTACTAACACCGCCGGACGGTCGGACTGTTATGCGAATTCTCAGTGCCTCGCTGCTGATCGCGTTGGTGCCACAGGGCGTGGCCCTCGGGCAGCGCGGCTCCGAGCCGACGCTCGTCTTGAGACTCTCGGCCGGCATGCTCGTCACGAGCCCCACGCTCTGGTCCGACCCGCGGCAGCCCGTGATCGTCCCCGGCACGGAGCGATCGGCCACCCCGCTCTTCGACACGCTGAGCTTGGCGCGGGACTTCACGACGGGCCTCGCGTTCGGGCTGCACGCCGTGTATTTCCCCAAGCCGTGGGCCGGCGTGAGCGCCGCCGTCCAGTACCTCGGGCTCACGCTGCACGATGCCTGTGGCGGCGTGTATTTCGATCCCACGCTGGGCACCCCGAACCGTGAGATGTGCTCCGCCATCCAGGGAGCGCAACGCTCGCTTGGCGCGGTACAGCTCGAGGCCGGGGGCGTGTTGCGTCCGTTGCCCCGCGCCGCCGTGAGCCCGTACCTGCGGGCGGCGGTTGGCCTCGTCGCCTACAGCGCGAGCACGGTCTACCTCGAGGGCCCCCGTGCCACCGGCATCCAGGTGATCATCGACGATCCGCAACCTCGCCACGCCTCGCCCACCTTGACGTGGGGGATGGGCATCACCTCCGCCCTCTCCCCCGGCTATGGGATGCATCTCGAAGTGCGCGAGGTGACGGCGGCGTTCGACCACGTGACGGGCCCGGCGGACCGGCTCGCCCGGGCACCCGCCAGTTCGCGGTACACCACGCATATCGTCTTCTCGCTAGGACTCGACATCGTGCTCGACGCCAAGCGGGGGCGCCGCTACTGACGACGCGCGCCGCCATCCTCGCCGGCGGCGGCGCCACGCGCTACGGCGGCCGCCCCAAGGGCCTACTCGAAGTCGGCGGCCGCCGCATCCTCGACCGCATCATCGACGTCGTCACGGCCGTCGTCGGTGCGGCGCCGCTGCTCGTCGCCAACGCGCCGGACGCCGCCGCCTGGCGGTCCGACCTGCGCACCATCCCCGACGCGCGCCCCGGGCTGGGGAGCGTCGGCGGCATCTATACCGCGGTGGCCGCGGGCGCCGATCCCGTGTTGTGTGTCGCCTGGGACATGCCGTTCCTCAGCATCGACCTGCTGCGCGCCCTCGTGGACGGCGCCGCAGGATGGGACGCCTTTCTCCCCGAAAGTGACAGCCGCCGCGGGTTGGAGCCGTTGTGCGCGGTGTATGGCCCTGCGTGCCGGGCGGCCATCGAGCGCCAGCTCGAGCGCGACGACCGGCGGGCGATCGGCTTCCACCCCGAGGTGAACGTCGGTACACTATCGCTCGAGCGGGTGCGGGCCTTCGGCGACCCCGCCGAGCTGTTCCTCAACGTGAACGAGCCCGAAGATCTGCAGCGGGCGGAGGCGGTGTGGCGGCGACGCGGATGATCTCGATCGTCGGGAAGAAGGACGCGGGGAAGACGACGCTGGTCGTCGCTCTCGCAGCGGAGCTGGTGCGGCGCAAGTTCCGGGTGATGACGATCAAACACGGCACCCACGCCGCGGACTGGGACCAGCGCGGCAAGGACACCTGGCGCCACCGCCACGAGGGCAAGGCCGAGCGCGTGGTGCTCGAGGCACCGGGGGAGCGGGTGGTGTGGGAGCGGCGCGAGCTGGAGAGCGACCCGATCAGCCTCGCGCGCCGCTACCTCGACGGTGCGGAGATGGTGCTGGTCGAGGGCTTCACCGACCACGCCCTGCCGAAGATCGAGACGTACCGGCAGGCGTGCGGCCCGGACCCGATGTGGAGCGCCGAGCGCCCCGACGCCGAGCAGTGGGTGGCGATGGTGACGGACAACGCCAAGTTCCGGGCGCCGTTTCCGGTGTTCCGCTTCAGCGACACCGCGTGGCTCGTGACTCTGGCGAACATCGCCTGGGATCGGGCCCTGATCCTGCCTCCATGAACCTCGCCCTCTGGCCCCCTCGTTCCCCCTCTCCACGAAGTGGAGAGGGGGCCAGGGGGAGAGGTCCCTCTCCACTTCGTGGAGAGGGGGCCAGGGGGTGAGGACATGCTTTCCCCTGCAGAGGCGGCCCGCCTCATCCTCGAGCACCTGCGGCCGTTGCCGACCGAGCGCCGCCCCCTGCGCGAGGCACTCGACCTGGTCCTCGCCGAGGATGTCGCGAGCCCCATGGACCTGCCGCCGTGGGACAACTCCGCGATGGACGGCTACGCCGTGCGCGGGGCGGACGTCGCGGGCCGATCGCGCGTCGAGCTGCGCGTCGTCGAGACGGTGCCGGCGGGCCGCTTTCCCACCAAACCGGTAGGCCCCGGCGAAGCGACGCGTATCTTCACCGGCGCTCCGCTCCCCGCGGGCGCCGACACCGTCGTCCGCCAGGAGGACACCGAGGCAAACGGAAGTCGAGTGGCAATTCTCACCCCGCCACAGGCGGGGCGCAACGTGCGCCACCAGGGCGAGGACATCCGCCGCGGCGACACGGTGCTCCCCGCCGGCACCGCCCTGGGGCCCGCGCAGCTCGGCGTGCTCGCCTCGATCGCGCACGGCGAGCCGCTGGTGTACCGGCCGCCCCAGGTCGCGTTCCTCGCCTCGGGCGACGAGATCGCCGACCTCGACCATCGCGAAGAGATCCTCGCGGGGCGCAAGGTCGCCACCTCGAACTCCTACACGCTGCTCGCGAACATTCGCCGCACCGGGGCGGTCCCCGTGGAGCTGGGCATCGCCGCCGACAGCGCCGAGAGCCTGCGCGAGCATCTGACGCGCGCGGCGGCCGCCGATCTCCTCCTCACCACCGCGGGCGTGAGCGTCGGCGAGCACGACCTGGTCCGCGACGTACTCAAGGCGCTGGGCTGCGACATCAAGCTGTGGCGCATCCGCATGCGCCCCGGCGCGCCGCTCGGCTTCGGACTGTTCAAAGACGGCCGGCCGTGGATCGGGCTGCCCGGCAACCCGGTGAGCACCATGGTCACCTTCGAGCTGTTCGTGCGGCCGGCGCTGCGGCGGCTGCTCGGCCACCCGCTGCCGTTCCGCCGCACGGTGCCCGTCGTAGTGGAGGAGCCGATCACCCTCGGCCCCAAGCTCCGTCACTTCTTGCGGGCCGTGGTGGCCCCGCGCGGGGATGGCGCCCTCGGCGCCCGGTTGACAGGGCCGCAGGGGTCTGGCATCCTCACGTCCATGGCGCGCGCCAACGCCCTGCTCATCGTCCCCGAGGACCGGCCGGCGGTGGCTGCCGGCGAACCGTTGCACGCGATCCTCCTAGACGATCCCCACCACGTCGCGGAGCCCCCGTTCTGACCCCCGCGATCAAGCGACGCTTGGTCGCCGGCGCGCTGTTCGCGGCGCTCACCGGCGCCATCTACGCGGTCAACCTGCTGACCCCGTCGACGGTGCGGCTCGGGATCCTCTATCTCGTCCCGATCCTCCTCGCGACGTGGTACCAGGGCGTCTGGTGGGGGATCGCCTTCCTGGCCGCTTCGATGCTGCTGCGCATTCCCGTGGAGCTGGGCCAGCAGCCCGACGCCACGGTGCTCTCCTCGCTCGTGAACCAGGGCTCGTTCGCCGCGGTCGCCGGCATCGCGATGGCGGCGTTCCGCAGCATCCGCCGCACGCAGACCCAGCTCGAAGATCTGGTGATCCACGACCCCCTGACGCGCGTGCTCAACGCGCGGGCGTTCTCGGATCGTCTCGGCCAGGAGCTGCGGCGCAACCGGCGCTACGGCCGGCCGCTGAGCCTGTTGTACCTGGACCTCGACGATTTCAAGATCGTCAACGACTCCCACGGGCATCAGACGGGCGACGCGGTGCTGCGGCTCGTCGCGGAGGCGATCCGCGGCGCCGTGCGGCAGGCGGACATCGTGGGCCGTATGGGCGGCGACGAGTTCGCCGTGCTGATGCCCGAGACCGCCTCCGACGTCGCCGAAGCCGCGACGGAGCGCCTCGCCAAGAGTCTGCGGGCGGCGTTCCAGGGGAATCCGTCGGTGACCGCCAGTATCGGCATCGTGTCGTGCACGGACTCCGCGGTGACGCCGGACGACGTGCTGCACAAGGCCGACCGCGCGATGTATGAAGCCAAGACCAAGGGAAAGGACCAGGCGGTGAAGGTGGCGATGTGAGGTACCAGGAGCTGCTGCTCGTCTTCACCTCCGTCCTCTTCATCGTCGATCCCTTCGCCGTCATCCCCAGCTTCCTCGCCATGACGGAGCGGGACAGTCCCGCGATGCGGCGCGTGCTGGCGCGCCGCGGCGCGTGGACGTGCGCGATCACCCTCACGCTGTTCGCCCTCGGCGGCAGCCTCATCTTCAAGCTCTTCGGCATCACCATCGGCGCCTTCAAGATCGCGGGCGGCGTGCTCATCGGCCTGAACGCCCTCGACATGGTCCAGGCGCGGCGCAGCAGCCAGCGCGAGACGCCCGCGGAAAAAGCCGAGGGCACGGCCAAGGAGGACATCGGCATCCTGCCGCTCGGCGTGCCGATGCTCGCCGGACCGGGCGCCATCTCCACTGTGATGGTGCTCGCCCTAGGCTCGAAGAGTTGGATCACGACGACGGCCCTGTACGTCTCCATCGCCCTCACCGCGCTGATCTCGTTCCTCACGCTCTCGGCCGCGTCGCTGATCGAGCGCCGGCTGGGGCAGACGGGGATGCGCATCCTCACGCGGCTCATGGGCCTCGTGCTGTGCGCGATCGCCGTCCAATTCATCATCGACGGTTTGAAGATGTCGGGGGTAGTCGCGCACGGAACCTGACGCGCCAGGGCGGGTCTCAGGGAGCCACATGCGTCGCCGCCTCGCCGTTCTATGCCTCTCAGCCACTATGCCTCTAGGCCTCTCCGCCCAAAGTCCCTCGCTGCGCTTCTCCGGCCAAGCGATTCCCCTCGTCACCGCCACGAACGCCGTTCCCGGCGGCGCGTCCCGCAGCGAAGCGCGACTGGTGCAGCCGGTCCTGATGATCGAAGCCGCCGCGCTTGGGCGTCACCTGCAGCTGCATGCCATGGGCGACTTCGAGGGGTGGACCATCCGCCACGGCGAGCTCGCCACCGGTGCCTACGGCGAGGGCTACTATGACCGCCGCCACCCGCACACCTACGTCCACGAGCTGATGCTCACGGGCGCGGATGTGCTGGGGCGCGTGGACGGCACGGTCGTGGTGTCCCTCAGCGCAGGCAAAGGCTTTGCGCCGTTCGGCACCGACGACCCGATGAGCCGCCCCCCCATGCTCTATCCCGCGAACCATCACCTGGCGCAGATCCTCGAGCGCGCCGTGGCGGTCGCCGCCGTGACCGCCGGCCCGGTCACCGTCGAAGGCGGGACATTCGACGGCGACGAGCCCGAGTATCCCAGCCAATGGCCCAACTGGACCCGGTTCGGCGACTCCTGGGCGCTGCGCGTATCCGGGCGGCCGGTGACCGGGCTCGAGGCGCAGCTCTCCCGCGCCCACGTCCACTCCCCGGAGCACCGCCAGGGCGCGGGCACGGACCAGGAGAAGTGGAGCGCGTCGGCGCGGTGGGAGCGCGCCGTCGCCGGCCGGCCGGCGTACGCGCTCGCCGAGTGGGCCAGGACTGATGAAGCGGGCGGGGCGTACGTGCTGCACTCGGGGTTGGTCGAAGGTGTGTACGAGTTGGGGCGCTATCGTCCCTACTTCCGTCTGGAGCGCACCGATCGTACCGAAGATCAGCGCGTGTTCGGCGACCCGTTCCGGTCGGTGCGGCCGCACCTGGACTCCAGCATCCTGGGGATTACGCGCTGGACGATCTCCACGCTGGGGGCGCAGGTGCGCACCTGGACTCGAGCCCGCGTCACCGTCTCCCCCACGGCCGAGGTGGCGTTCGCCACGGTCGCGAAGTTGGGCGGCGGCGTGTTCGACCCGGCGGTCTTCTATGGACGCACCTCGTTCACGGCGCTCACCGTGGGGATCCGCGTGGACTGGGGAATGGTCGGGCACCGTATGGGGTATTACCGGGGAGAGCACGCGCCCACGACCGGGATGATGCACATGCCGATGTGATTCCGTGCCCTGAAGGGCCGGCTCGGCTCCAAATAACGCGTCCTTACAGGACGCCGCGCTGGCGCCGAGCCGGCGCTTCAGCGCACGGGACAAACGCCGGACAGACGCACCGTGACCTCAACCACAATGACCCTAGTCCGCACGACGTTCGCCGCCTTGTTCGCAGGCCTTCTCCTCGCCTGCGAAGCCACCAAGCCGCTCGTGCCGTACACGGTGACCGTCGTGAGCGGCGACGCGCAGACCGACACCGTCGCCCGCGTGCTCCCAGCGCCCCTCGTCGTGACGGTGCTGGGCGAGGGCGGCAACCCGGCCGGCGGCGTGGCGGTGATGTGGGTCGTGCAGGGCGGCGGCGGCAGTGTCGCCGCGACGACCGTCACGGACGCGGCCGGCCAGGCGAGCGTCACGTGGACGCTGGGCCCGATCGCGGGGGCCCAGACAGTGCGCGCCAGCGCCGGCGGCGGCACTACCACGTTCACCGCGACCGCGCTCCCGGACACCCCCACGCAGGCCTCCAAGAACGCCGGCGACCAGCAGAACGGGGCGCCGTCCACTCCCCTCCCAGTGCCGTACATCGTGCTCGTCCGGGACCAATTCGGGAACCCCGTGCCGGGCGTCACGGTGAATTGGGCCGCGGCCTCAGGCGAGGGATCCGTCTCGGCCTCCTCAAACCTGACGAGCGCGGCCGGCGTCGCCACCACCGTACACACCTTGGGCCCGGACTTCGGGGTCGACTCCGTGACGGCCAGCGTGCCGGTCCTTGGCGCGACGCTCACGTTCACCTCCACGGCGCTGCGGGAGGCGGTCCTGGTCGCGACGGTGTCGATCCCCCCCAATTACGGCATCCACGACACGTTCGTGCGCGACGGCATCGCGTTCGTGTGCGCATGGAACACGGGTGTGATGATCTTCGACGTCGGGAACGGGGTGAACGGCGGTAGCCCGTCGAACCCAAAGCTCATCAGCACGATCGCCACTGCCGGCGGGGAAGCGCACAACGCCTGGTGGTTCTGGAACGGCAGCGAGAAGAAGTATCTGTTCGTGGGTCAGGAAGGACCAGGGTCGATCGGCTCCAGCTCGATCGGCGACATTCACGTGGTGGACGTTACGAGCCTGGCGAGCCCGACGGAGGTTGCCACGTTTCACCTTCCCGGCGCTGGCACCCACAACTTCTGGATGGACGAGAACGCGAAGATCCTGTACGCGGCCTACTACAACCAGGGCGTAGTGGCACTGGATGTCTCAGGCACGCTATCGGGCGACCTCGCCGCACGGCTCATCGACACCCTTCGCGTCGGCGGTCCCGGCAATACCTACACTTGGGGGGTGCAGCTCTACAACGGCTCCCTGTACGCGGTGGACATGCTGTCCGGCCTGTGGCAGTTGAATACCGTGAGCGGCGACCTGAGCTTCGCGGCGGGCGGCAACAACGTCCCGGAGCGCTTCGGCTCCGACCTCTGGGTGGCGAACGGTTACGCCTACACCGGCACATGGGGAGGCTTCTTCCGCACTAGCAACGTGCCCGGGAACGCCGTCAAGATCTGGCAGCTCGGCGCCAGCGGCGCGCCCACGCTCGTGGACTCGATCATCACCACCGGTATCGCGACCGTCAGCGATGTCGAAGTGAGCAGCAACGGGAAGCTACTCATGTTCAGCGCGGAGAACGGTCCCAACGCGGGCGTCCACTTCTACAGCCTCGCCGACCCCGCGTACCCCACGTTCCTCTACAAGTACCTGGTGGCGGCCGGCGTGCACACCGCCTCGCTCGCCTACATCGGCGGTCGCGTGTATGCCTTCGGGGCCAAGGACCCGGAACGGGCCCCCGCTAGCCCTGACCCTCGGCTGATGATCTGGGATGTGACGAGTCTGACCCAGTAGCTAGGCGACCAGACTCCGCAACTTCAAGAACGCATCCTTCGAGCTCTTCTTCGCCCGCCGTAGCTGGCGGCGCGCGTTGGTGGTGTCGCCGATGCCCACCCGCCACCGCCCCTCCGCGATCTCCACCTGCTCCCGCGTCATCAGCTGCTCGAGCGCCACCATGCGCACGCACACGATGAAGTGCTCGACCCGGTGAAACCCCAGCTCGGCGAGCTGCCGCTTCAGGGACCCAAGCCGGATCCCCGTGTGCTGCGCCAGGTCGCGCGGGCGGCGGATGCGCCAGGGATGCTGGCAGACCAGCTCCACCAGCGGCGCCACGGGCTGGAACACCGGCTCCTGTTCGAGGACGAGGCGCGCCAGCTGGCGCCCCGACTGGCGGCCCAGCGCGTCCTGCAGGGCATCGACGAGCTGCGGCACGCCCTGCGCCCGGGCCTCGGCGTCGCATGGCACCACCCGCGCCCCCGCCCGCGATGCCAGCTCCAGCCAGAACGGGTGCACCGCCTCGCCCCCAGGCACGAGCCACAGCGGCCCATGCTCCAGCACCGGCGCCACGTCGTCCGGCGTCAGGTGCGGCGGCAGCTCCGCCAGATCCACGAGGAAGATATCCCCGGCCCCGAGGCGATCGACCGCCGGCACGCGCTCCGACCAGCGCACTTTGACGAAGCCGCGCAGCGCCAGCGACAGCTGCGCGATGAGAGGGCTGCCTTTGCGGGCGAGCAGGTGAACGGCCGGGCCGTGGTCCATACTGTTGGTAGAGTATGAAGTGTGGCCCGCAGGTTCGGAAGACGGGCCAATCAGCCGGGTGTGACGCGATCTCCGCCGGCGAGCTTCGCCGCGTACAGCGCCCGATCGGCGGCCTCGACCAGGGCCTCGACCGTCGTGCCCTGCTCCCCGTACGTGGCCAGCCCGGCGCTCACCGTCAGGCCGAGCGTCGCCCCGGTGATTTTCTGCTCCATGAAGTGACACCCGACATCGACCCGGATCCGCTCGGCGGCGAGCCAGGCGTTGCCCCGGTCCGCGTCGGGCAGCACCACGGCGAATTCATCTCCGCCATACCGGCAGGGGATATCGATCGCCCGGAGGTGGCGCCCGATGAGCTCGCCCAGGGTCTTGAGGGCGAGGTCACCGGCCAGGTGCCCGTACCGGTCGTTCGCCTCCTTGAAGCGATCGAGATCGAACATCAGCAACGAGGTCTTCGCTCCGTAGCGCCGGCAGCGCTCCAACTCGCGGCGCAGGCCGGTTTCCAGATAGCGGCGGTTGAACAACCCCGTGAGGGCGTCGGTCATCGCGTCGCGCTCGAAGGCGACGAGCGTCGAAGACTCGATCAGCGCCGGCCGCGTCATGCGCGGGTTGATGTTCAGGAAATAGTCGAGGGCGGCGACCTCCTCGCCCACGTCCCGGCCCAGCCGTTCGACGAGGATCTTGCGGTTGCGAGCGATGGCTTTCCAATGCCGCTCCGCCTCGGCCTCGGGCAGGTCGAGCCGCGTCAATTGCCGTAGCCGGGCGGCGAATGCCGTCTCGTCGTCGGGCCGGGCGTCCGGCGGCCAGGCGTCGGCGGGCAGGCTCAGACCCAGCTGCGCGCCATCCGACGTCCTGGCGCCCGAACGCCGGTCGCGCAGCGCACGCCGGTCGAACCCGATGCGCCGCTCGACGGAGACGTGCGCGTTCTCCCGTCGCCGGCTCTTCCCCTTGCGACGCTCTCCGTGCCCGCGCCGCTCTTCCGCCAAACCCCCGAGGTCGATCGCCGGGTACTCCCCGGCCTTGCGGTCCCCGATCACCGTGTCACCCGAGCTAGAGAGACTAGGGCGCTGCCGGCGTGTCCTGGGGGCATAAAGCGCACCGCGTCGCGGTGCGGCATCACCGGGGCTAGGCTCTTGATGAACAACGGGTTGTCGTGTGACCTAAAGCGATGGTCGGATGGCAGCGCCCCGTTCCGAGGCGGCACATCCACGGGTAGCGCTCAAAAATGGTGCGCTAGTGCTACACCTCACATTCTTTTGTACTTGGGACCGCTTCCTCCCTCTCGCGGGGTCCAGCGGGGACCCACGACGTCCGTTGCCTTGCAGTCCACGCAATTCGGGGCGTTGACCCGGAGTGTGCCCTCCACGACCTCGTACACACCGGCCGGACACACGTGGGAGTAGAACGCGGCGACGTCCGCCGGCACGTCCCGGCCGATGACGAGGTGGGTGGGAATCGTGTCCCGCGT
>WNGD01004325.1_pt1 | contig 14023 bp, 10 predicted proteins | sample 5400671 | NCBI WGS metagenome assembly WNGD01 (sample SAMN13153369, study PRJNA577476) | soil metagenome | isolation source: 40 cm soil or saprolite under grassland replicate 2 | place: USA:California | collected 2016-06-15
GACGCCGTCTCCGGCCGTAGCTCCTTGCGGAGGTAGCGCAGGGCCAGGTCGGCGAGGTCGTAGGTCCGCTGCGCCGGCAGGGCAAGGTAGGCGGCCAGGGCAGTGTCGAGCGCCAGACCCTCAAGCTTCCAGCTGCGGGCCCAGGCGGCCAGGTACAGGTACTTGGCGTCATGTGCCAGCTTCGGCCGGCCTGGGTCGGCCAGCAGGGCGCGCAGCGCCTCCACGTCAGTCGGGTCGGGCGCCACGCCCGCTGCTCCCTCGCCCCGATCCCGCAGGTCGACCCAGGCGGCGCCGTGGCCCTCCGCCCCCAGGGCGGTGCCGAGCAGCTCGGCGCTGCCCGGGCTGGTCTCCAGGAGCGGGGCGAGCGCGATCTGGGTGCCGGCGGGGATGTCGTCCAGCCAGCCGGCCAGCGTGCCGGGGGCGAGCGCGCAGGCGTCCATGGTGAAACCGACGTCGGAGGGGACCGGCTGGGCGACGGCGGCGAAGAGGCGCTCCCGCAGCGGGTGGAACTCCAGCGTGTCGAACAGCCGGTGGATCTCGGAGCGGTCCCAGGGGCCGAGGCGCAGCTCGTCGACGGTGACCGGCAGCGGCACGTCGCGCCGCAGGATGGCGAGCTGCTTGTTGCGCAGCACGTCGGCGGCGTGGGCGCGGAGGTTGTCGCGCAGCTTGCCCTTCTGCTCCTCGACGTGGGCGACGACCTCCTCGGCGCTGCCGTAGGCGACCACCAGCTTGGTGGCGGTCTTGTCCCCCACCCCGGGGACGCCAGGAAGGTTGTCGGAGGGGTCGCCACGCAGCGCGGCGAGGTCGACGTACTTGGACGGCGGCACGCCGTAGCGGTCCTGCACGGCGGCCTCGTCGTAGACCCGGGTGTCGGTGATGCCGCGGGCGGTCATCATCACCTGGATGTGGCGCCGGTCGTCGACCAGCTGGAGCATGTCCCGGTCGCCGGTGACGACCATCACCCGCAGGCCCTCGGCGGCGGCCTGCTCGACCAGCGTGGCGATCACGTCGTCGGCCTCGTAGCCGTCCACCTCGACGATGGGAATGCGGAGCACCTCGAGCACGTCGCGGATCAGCGGCATCTGCGAGCGGAAGTCGTCGGGGGTCTCCTGGCGGTTGGCCTTGTAGTCCTGGTAGACGTCGGTGCGGTAGGTGGGGCGGCCGAGGTCGAAGCAGACCGCGATACGGTCGCTGGGCACGTCGTCGAACAGCTTCACCAGCATGAGGGTGAAGCCGTAGACCGCGTTGGTCAGCTGGCCGGTGGTGGTCTGCAGGTCGCTCGGCAGGGCGAAGAACGCCCGGAAGGCGATGCTGTGCCCGTCAAGCAGGACAAGCTGGGCGGGTTCATTGCTGGTCGTGGCGCTCACTCGGCGAGTCTATCGGGTCCCCCTGACCGCCGGGGCCGCTGGTTCGCTGGCCTAAGCTTCCCGAGCTGCCCGAGATGGATCACGAACCGGGACAGAAGATAAATGGCAGCATTTCCATCATCGCAGGTGACACCTGCGCAGATCGTTCAATCCCTTGTGGCGCAACGGCTCCAGCGAGTTGACCCTGCCGACGCCTGCTTGCTACCGTGCGGCTCTACGGGACCCCAAGGGGAACCGCAGGGGAACCCGGGATGTCCGTCCGGGGTGGGGGTGTCGAAGGACCGAGTAGAGAACGAGCGCACTCGGGGAAGGTGCGAACGGAGCCAAAGGCCCAGCGGTCCCCCACCCGGACAGACCCGGGGCCACCCAGTCAGCGGTCCCCGCTCACAGGATCTTCGACAGGAAGCTCCTGGTCCGCTCGTGGCGCGGGTTGGCGAACACCTCCGCCGGGCGCCCCTCCTCCACGATCACACCCTGGTCCATGAACACCAGGCTGTCGCCGACCTCGCGGGCGAAGCCCATCTCGTGGGTGACCACGATCATGGTCATGCCGATGGCGGCGAGCTTCTTCATCGCCTCCAGGACCTCGCCGACCAACTCCGGGTCCAGCGCGCTGGTCGGCTCGTCGAACAGCATCAGCTTGGGGTCCATCGCCAGCGCCCGGGCGATCGCGACCCGCTGCTGCTGCCCGCCGGACAGCTGCGCCGGGTAGGCGTCGGCCTTCTCCGCGAGCCCCACCTGGACGAGCAGGTCGCGCCCGCGCTCCAGCGCCTGCTGCTTGGGCACGTCCTTGACGCGGATCGGCGCCTCCACGACATTGCCGAGCGCGGTCATGTGCGGGAACAGGTTGAACCGCTGGAACACCATGCCGATCTGGGACCGTTTTTGGGCGACCTCCCGCTCCTTCAACTCGTAGAGCTTGTCGCCGTTCTGCCGATAGCCGACCAGCTCCCCGTCCACCCACAGCCGCCCGGCGTTGATCTGCTCCAGGTGGTTGATGCAGCGCAGAAAGGTCGACTTGCCCGACCCCGACGGGCCCACCACCACCGCCACCTCGCCGGGCACCACCTCGAAGTCGATCCCCCGCAGCACCTCCAGCCGCCCGAAGCGCTTGTGGACGCCCTCGGCCTTGACCATCGGGGCCGTCGTTGCGGCCGTCACGCCCATTCCCGCCTCCCGGGCAGCAGGTTGCGGCGGATGCGCTGCAGCGGGGTCAGGGCCGTGGCCCTGGAGGTCCCGCGGGCGTAGCGCCGCTCGATGTAGAACTGGCCGACGCTGGCCACCGTGGTGAGCAGCAGATACCAGATGCTCACCACGATCAGCAGCTCGAAGACCTCGAGGTTGCGGGAGATGATGTCCTCAGCGTTGCGCAGCATCTCCGGGAACAGGATCACCGACGCCAGCGAGGAGGTCTTCAGCATAGAGATGAACTCGTTGCCGGTCGGCGGGATGATCACCCGCATTGCCTGCGGCAGCACAATCCGCCGCATGGTCAGCGCCCCGGTCATCCCGAGCGCGTGGGCGGCCTCGACCTGGCCCTCGTCGACCGACAGGATGCCAGCCCGGACGATCTCGGCCATGTAGGCACCCTCGTTCAACCCCAGGCCGAGGAAGGCGGCCATGAACGGCGTCATGAAGTCCACCATCCGCGTGGAGTAGAGGGTAATCCCCGTGAAGGGCACCGCGATCGTGAGAGTCCGGAAGACCGCTGGGACCGCGTTGAACCAGAACAGCAGCTGAACCAGCACCGGCGTGCCGCGGAAGAACCAGATGTAGAGGCTGGAGATCGTGCTCAGCACCGGGTTCTTGGCCAGCCGCCCGACCGCGAAGCCGACCCCGAGCACAATGCCGATGGCCTGGGCCGCCACCGAGATGACCAGGGTATTTTTCAGGCCGGTGAGGATCAGGCGGTTGAACTGGTAGCGTTGCACCTCCTTGAAGTCGACCACGTTGGACTTCAAGGCGGACTGGATCAACCAGGCGACGAGCAGGAGCACGGCGGCGGCGGCGACCCAGCGTCCCCAGTGCCGCACGGGGATCGCGCGGATCTGCTCGGCGCTGGTCCTCGCCGGCTCCTGCTCGACGGTCGCCATCGGCGTCTAGGTCCCGGTGTTGATGTCGGCGTTCTTGTAGGCACCGCCGGACAGCTTCCACTTCGCAAGGATCTGGTTATAGGTGCCGTCGGCGATGACCGCCTTGAGCGCGGCCTGCAGCGCGTCGCGGAGCTGGGAGGAATCCTTCGGCACCGCGATCCCGTACTTGCCCGCGCCGACGTCGGTACTGCCGGCGACCTCGAAGTCGTTGCCGCCGCCAGAGGTTGAGGCGTTGTAGGCCGACACCGGCAGGTCCTCAAGCACCGCGGCGGCGCGGCCGATCTTGACCTGCTGGACGGCGTCCACGTCCTTCTCCGGCGCTAGGACGCTGATCCTTGGCTTGCCGGCGCTGCTGCAGGAGCTCTGGGCAGCCGGGATGATCGCGGTTTCCTGGGTGGTGCCCTTCTGCACCGCCGCCGTCTTGCCGCAGAGGTCGGTGAGGGTCTTGATGCCGTCCGGGTTGCCCTTCTTCACCATGATCCCGGTGGTCGCCTTGAAGTAGTCGATGAAGTCGACCTTCTTGGAGCGCCGGTCAGGAGTGTCGTTCATCGCCGACATGACGACGTCAAACCGCCTGGAGATCAACGCGCTGAGGATGGCGTCGAAGTTGGTGTCGTTGACGAACGTCACCTTCACGCCGAGCTTTTGCCCCATCGCCTGCGCGAGATCCCAGTCGAGCCCTTGGACGTCCTGGGTGCCTTCCTTGAACGACTCGATCGGCGGGTATTCGATGTCGGAGCCGACCTTGATCTCACCCGCCTGCTGGATGTCGCTGGGGAGCTGGCTGTGCAGACCGCCGGCGGTCGTCGCGCTCGCTCCGCCACTACTCGAACTCTTCGTCGACTTGCCGCCGCATGCGGCGAGCAGCAGTGCCAGCGCCGCCACTGCGCTGACCAGTGCCAACCGGCGACCGCGCCGAGTTCCCACCATACTCACGCCTCCTTCTGAAGCGTTCGTGCCACAAAAGAGCAACTGATGTTTATTTCGCCCTCTTTCGCGGACTCCGGATGCAGTGCGGCACTCTACCGTAGGTCGAATTAGGTGGCCATAGGCAGCACGAACGCTGGGGGGATTTCTGCAGGTTCAGGTCAGCTCGCCGAGGTACGCCTCTCGCATCAAGGGGTTTTCCAGCAATGCCGCAGCGGTGTCGGAAAGCACGATCTGGCCGGTTTGCAACACATAGGCACGGTCCGCAATGGACAACGCCATATTGGCGTTCTGCTCGACCACGAACACGGTGGTGCCGAGCTGGTTGATGTCCTGGATGATCTTGAAGACCTGGTCCACCAGCACCGGCGCGAGCCCCATCGACGGCTCGTCCATCAGGATGACCTTGGGATGGGCCATCAGCGCCCTGCCCATCGCCACCATCTGCTGCTCGCCGCCGGACAGCGTGCCGGCCTTCTGGGTCAGCCGCTCCCGCAGGCGCGGAAACAGCTCCAGCACCCGCTCCAGGTCCTCCCGGATCTGCTCCTTGTCGGTCCGCAGGTAGTGGCCCAGCTCCAGGTTCTCCCGCACCGTCATGCGGGTGAACAGCCGGCGGTTCTCCGGGACCATGGTGATGCCCCGGCCGACGATCTGCGTGGTCGACAGCCCGCCGATCGGGTCGCCGTCGAACAGGACCTCGCCCTCACTTGGCGCGACCATCCCGAGGATGGTCTTCAGGGTGGTCGACTTGCCGCTGGCGTTGCCGCCGAGCAGGGAGACGATCTCGCCGGGGAAGATCTCCACGTTCACGTTGCGGAGCACCGAGATCAGCCCGTAGTGCGTGCTGACATCGCGCAGCTCCAGCACCGGTGTGCCGTCACGGCTGGGCCGGGCAGCTGGTGCCGGTTCGGACACTGGATCCTGGCTGCCGTCGCTGCTCACGTCCGCGTCGCGGGTCATCCCGCCGCCTCCGTCGCGCGCTTGCCGAGGTAGGCCTCGATGACCCGCTCGTCGCTGGCGACCTCGTCGTAGGTGCCGTCGGCGATCCTGCGGCCGTAGTCGAGCGCCACCACCCGGTCTGAGACGCCCTTGACCAGGCGCATGTCGTGCTCGATCACCACGATCGTGAAACTCCGCTCGTCGCGGAGCTTGCCGATGAGGCTGGTCATCTCCTGGGTCTCCCTGGGGTTCATCCCAGCGGTCGGCTCGTCCAGCAGGATCAGCTTGGGGTTGGTCGCCATCGCCCGGGCGATCTCCAGCCGTCGCCGGTTGGCGTACGAGAGCGCGAACGCCGGCTGCTCCTCCCGGTAGCCCGCCAGGCGGCTGCCAAAGAACCCGAGGGCCGAACGGGCCTGCTCCCGCGCCCTCCGCTCCTCGGCGCGGGTGCCCGGCAGGCGCAGGACCGCGCCGACGATCCCGGAGCGGGTGCGGGCGTGCTGGCCGACCATGGCGTTCTCCAGCACGGTCATGTTGGCGAACAGCCGCACGGTCTGGAACGTCCGCGCGATCCCAAGCCCGCAGATCTGGCTCGGCTTGAGGCCCACCAGGTCGTGGCCGTCGAACCGGATCGACCCACCGTCCAGGCCGTACAACCCGGTGACCACGTTGAACAGGGTCGTCTTGCCGGCGCCGTTGGGGCCGATCACGCTCAGGATCTCACCTTGCTCGACGTCCAGGTCGACCCCGTCGACCGCGTTGAGGCCGCCGAAGCGCTTGACCAGCCCGCGGATCCGCAGCAACGCGGTCATGCAGCCCCTCCTCCGGCGCCGCCGCCGACCGTGACCGCGGGTGCGGCCTCCTCCTTGATCCACTGGTCCTGGGCGGCCTCCTCCTCGTGCAGCTCGCGGCTGCGGCGCACGTTGGGGATCAGCCCCTGGGGTCGGAGCACCATGATGGCGATCAGTGCCGCCCCGTAGACCAGCAGGCGGTACTCCTCGAACTCGTCGAGCAGCCCCGGCAGGCCGATCAGCAGCATGGTGCCGACCACCACCCCCGGGATGCTGCCCATCCCGCCGAGCACCACCACCGCCAGCGCCGTGATCGAGACGAGGATGGTGAAGCTGTCCGGGGTCAGCGAGCCGAGCTGCACCGCGAACAGGGTCCCCGACAGGCAGCCCACCGCCGCGCCCATCGCGAATGCCAGCAGCTTGTACTTGATGGTGGAGATACCCATCGCCTCGGCGGCCAGTTCGTCCTCACGCATCGCGCTCCACGCCCGCCCGACCCGCGAGTCAGCCAGGCGCATCGACACGAAGATCGCCAGGGCGCAGAACGCCAGCACCAGGTAGTAGAACGGCTGCGGATCTCGGAAGCCGATCCCGGCGATGTGCGCGTCGGTGACGTCTCGCAGCCCCTGCGGCCCGCCGGTGTACTTCTGCAGCCAGCTCGACTGCACCAGCACCCGGGCGATCTCGCCGAACCCGAGCGTCACGATCGCCAGGTAGTCGCCGCGGAGCCGCAGCACCGGCGCGCCAATCAGCAGCCCGATGAACGCGGCGAACAGGATCACCAGCGGGACCGCCACATAGAAGTTGAAGTGCAGGATGAAAGCGGGGTTGGCAACGGCACCAAGGGAGGTCACCAGGTGCGAGCCGGTGAACAGCGCGGTCAGGTAGGCGCCGGAGGCGAAGAAGGCGACGTAGCCGAGGTCCAGCAGGCCCGCGTAGCCGACCACGATGTTCAGCCCCAGCCCCATCAGCAGGAAGACGCCGACCGAACCGAGGACCTGCGACAGGGTCGAGCCGATCAGCCGGGGTAGCACGGCCAGCACCACCGCGAGCAGGACCAGGCGGCTCACGTTGAGGGCGCGGCGGCGTCCCGGGGGAAGCTGCGCGACCCGCATCCTGACCGCCTGCCCCTTGGCCGCCCACAGCGCGGGGATCCCGGTGGCGACCACCAGCAGCACCACCGCCCCCACAACCGTGAGGCCGCCGAAGACCGTGCTGTACAGCCAGGTCGAGTCGAGGTTCAGGTAGTACAGCAGCGGCGGGATGATCCGCTGCAGCAAGGCGAACAGGAAGGTGACGGCGAACCCGATCGAGAGCGGCCGGCTGACCCGTTCCGGAAGCACCCGATAGGCGGCGCCGAGGCCGCCGAGCACCGTCCCCATCACCAGCAGCAGCACCATCCCGACCCCAAGGCTCTGCCCGAAGGACATGAGCGACAGCAGTGCCGGCGAGACCGAGACGAAGATGTTCCGCACCGCGCCATTGGGGAACAGGTGGACGAACCCCACCCCGAGCGCGACCAGCCCGCCCGCGACGCCACCGCTGACCGCCCCGGTGAGCAGGGCCGGTCCGGCCGCCGGCCGGACGATCCGGCCGGCGGCCAGGCGTGGCCGAGTCGCGAAGTAGCCGGCCAGCAGCGGCGGCAGCACGATCAGCAGCTTCCCCAGGTTGAGCCAGTCGCCGACCAGGTGGCGCACCTCGAACTTCTCCACCATCCCGACCAGCGCCAGGTAGATCGCGACCACACCGCCGATCAGCCCCACCCGGACCGCCAGGGGGAGCCACTGGGATCGATTCACGGCAGCACTCACGCCAGCGCCTTCCTATGCCTTGTCCAGGTCGCCGGCGCCGAGGATACCGCCGGGCCGGAAGACCAGCACGATGACGAGGATCGAGAACGCGACCACGTCCCTGAGCTGGTTGGTGCCGGGGACGTGGATCCCGAGGAGGAGCAGCTGCGGCCCGACCGACTCGGCCACGCCGAGGATCAGACCGCCGATGGCCGCGCCGGTGACACTACCGATGCCGCCGAGCACCGCCGCGGTGAATGCCTTGATCCCGGGGACGAAGCCCATGAACGAGTCGACCTCGGCGAACACCAGCGCGTACAGCACGCCCGCGATGCCCGCCAGCATCCCGCCGATGGCGAAGGTCGTCACGATCACACGGTCGATGTTGATCCCCATCAGGCTGGCGATCTCCTTGTCCTCCGCAACCGCCCGCATCGCCTTGCCCGTCTTGGTCTTGGCGATGAACAGCGTGAGGCCGACCATCATGACGAGCGCCACCACGATCGCCAGCGCCTGGGTCTTGGCCATCGGGAAGCCGGCGACGTTCAAGGTGCCAGTCAGCGCCTTGACGTCCGGGTAGCCTTTGGCGTCCGAGCCGAAGAAACCCGCGAAGGTGTACTGGAGGAACAGCGACGCGCCGATCGCGGTGATCAGCGGCACCAGCCGTGGGGCGTTGCGCAGCGGACGGTAGGCGATCCGCTCCAGCAGCACCGCCACCCCCATCGACACCAGGATCGCCGTCACCATCAGCAGCGCGATGCTCGGGATCGGGTCGCGCTCCAGCAGGCCTTTGCTGTCGAGCGACGAGGCCACGAAGAACGAGGCGAACGCACCCGCCATGAACACCTCGCCGTGGGCGAAGTTGATCATCAGCAAGATCCCGTAGACCAGGCTGTAGCCGAGGGCGATCAGCGCGTAGATGCTGCCCTGGGCGACCCCGTTCGCCACCAGCGTGCGCCAGCCGGCCCCGGTGATACCGCCCTGCGCGGGCGACAGGTGCAGCGTCCGCCACGATCCGCTGAGCACCCCGAAGACAATCAGGATCGCGAGCACCACCAGGATGACCCGGCGGATCGGGAACCGCTCGCCGAGCATCGCCGTCCATGGCCGCGCCGGCTGCGTCTCCGGCGGCTGCGCCGTCGCTACTCCACCCTCATCACGCTGATCTGCCATCCGCTCCCCAGTCTCAGTCGCCGCCGAACATCGTGTAGGCGCCAATCGTCAGGCTGGTCGTCCAATGCGCCTGCTCCAGGTCGTCGCGGGTGAACCGCACGGCACCGCGCTTGCCCACCTCGATCTTGTACTTGTCACGGTCCGGCACGGTGAGCGAGAACTGGAACCGGCAGTCGTCGTCCGGGCCCTTCAGCGGCTGCTGGTGCAGGATCCCGCCCGCGAGCGCCGCCGTCCCGAGCACCGCGCCGGTCGTGCCATCCAGCACCTGCACCGGCGTGCCGGCGTGGATGTCGGCGTAGCCGGCCTCCGCCGGCTTGCACGGCTTGCCGTAGTCGCGGTGCTTGTAGATGCCGTGGACGGTGTAGTTCCCCGCGAGCTGATGGCTCGCGGGGACCGCTGGCTTGGGCGCTGGCTTCGGCGCCGCCTTGCTGCCGCAGCCAGCCAGCAGCGCCAGCACGACCAGCAGCGGCAGCGCCGGGACGCTCGCCATGACCGACCGCCGTCTCATTCCCCCCTCCACCTCCAGGACTGGTGGACCGGGCGCGTCGTGGCCGCCGAACCGGTGCCCGGCGGCCACGACGCCTGCTACTCCAGGCAAGTCACTGCCTGCGACCAGAACCCCGCGCCTATCCGGAGGCCTCGGCCAGCGTCTTGGTCTCGGTGAACACCGGCTTGGCGTTCGGGGTGCCACCCTGGACCGGGATGTCTGGAACCTTGTAGACCGCGATCGACACGGCGGTGGCGCAGTCCCCCAGCGGGGTGCAGGTGAGCGTCCCGCTCAGGCCCTTGTAGTCGCTGGTCTTGTAGAGCGCGTCCTTCAGCGCCGTCCGCGGGATCGTCAGGGTGCCGTTGTTGTTGGTGGCGGCCGCCTTGATCGCGGTGAAGATGATCTGTGCGGCGTCGTAGGCGTGGGCGTTGAAGACCGACAGCGGGCGGGTGCCGAACTGCTGCTGGTAGGCCGGCAGGAACTGCTGGCCGTAGAAGGCGTTGGTTGACTCCTGCGCGGTCACGTCCGGCGCTGACATCCAGGTCCCGAAGACGTCGTGCCCACCGACCTTGAGGTACTGCGGGTCCTCACAGCCGTCGGAGCTCATGATCTTGGTGCTGTCGAGCGCCGGGATCGCCCGCGCCTGCTTGGCCATGATCGCGCAGGCCGGAACGAAGTCCGGGGTGTAGAGGAAGTCTGGCTTGCCCTGCGCGATGGTGTTCAGGACTGGCTTGAAATCCTTGTCGCTCGACTGGATCGCCTGGTTGCCGGTGGCGATGACCTTGCCGCCCCGCTTCTGGAACACGTCGCGGAACACCGCCGCGAGGCCGTCGGCGTAGGGGCTCTCGTCATGGATGGTCGCCGCGGTCTTGGCGCCCAGCTTGTTGAAGGCGAAGTCGGCGACCACCGCACCCTGGATCCGGTCGTTGTGCGCGGTGCGCAGGTAGAACGGCTGGTGCGTGCCCTGCGCCGTCAGGTTCGGGTTGGTGTTGGACGGCGAGACGATGCTGATCCCCTTCTTGGAGAAGATCGTGTCCGCGACCCCGAGCGCCGCGCTCGAACAGCTCGTCCCGATCACCGCCACGATCGTCGGGTCGGCGGCGAGCTTGGTGGCCCCTGCCTGGCCCCCGGTCTTGGAACAGCCCTCGTCCTCGTTGTCCAGGACGACGTCGTGCCCGAGAAGCTGGCCCGCCTTGCCGTCGAACTTGCCGTCCAGCCAGTCGACCGCCAGCTGGACGCCATGCTGGCTGTCCAGGCCGAGGTTCTTGTTGTCACCGGTGATCGCCAGCAGGGTGGCGAGCTTGATCGGCTGACCGGACGTATAGGTGACGCAGCCGAACTGGTCGGTACAGGCCGCGGCCCCTCCCGACTTGTTTTTCTTGGCACAACCAGCAGCCAGCAGCACCACGATGCCCAGCACTGCCGCGAAGACCACCCACCTTGGTCTACTCATGGCTACAACTCCTTATGTACCGCCGCCCCCCTTGACGCAGAGGGGCACCCTAGGGGCGTAGATAACCACAAACTGAACGCCCCGACTAGCAGTGGAAATCACGCTCATCGCCGCAGACAGCAAACCAGGCAAGCATCTGCCAACAACTCCGCAACAATCGGGCAACCGCTGCGAGTCCTCGCTTCGCGGACGATTGAGATGCTCCCCTTGGCGAGCTGGTTCACTTGGACAACTTCTGCATCCGATCGCCCTTTCGGTAACCTCCCTTGTGATGCTAAGTTGGTTGAGAAAAATCAGACAAAGAGCCCGAGTGGCGTAATCGGTAGGCGCGATGCCCTCAAAAGGCATTGTCCGAAAGGACGTGTGGGTTCGAGTCCCACCTCGGGCACTTCATTGCTGAACCGAATTGCTGAACCGACCGGAGCCTGGCAGGAGTCTCGAACACGCGTTCGAGGCGCTTCTGGCCTGTGGATAACCTCTGCGGAAGCTGTCGCTGCATGGCAGAGTGAGGTTCCGGCCCGCACCCCCAAGAGGAAGGCGCTCTGCCATGCACTACCCGCCCGCACGTCGGCTTGCGCTGTTCGACGTTCTCCATGGGGTCGAGGTGGCCGACCCGTACCGGTGGCTGGAGGAGCCGGGGTCAGAGGAGACAAAGGCGTGGAGCGCGGCGCAGGACGAGTTGTTCAGCGGCTGGTTGGCGGGCGGCGGCCGGGACGGGCAGGCTCCACGCCAGAGCCGAGAGGTGCTGCGGGAGCGGCTGGACGGGTTCATGGCCGCCGGGATGGTGACGGTGCCGTGGATCCGGGGGGAGCGGGCGTTCTTCCTGCGGCGGCGGGGGGATCAGCAGCATCCGGTGCTGCTGGTGCGGGAACCGGACGGGGCCGAGCGGGTGCTGATGGACCCGAGTGCGCTGTCGGATGACGACACGGTGACGCTGGATGGGTGGTACCCGTCAATGGAAGGGACGCGGCTGGCGTACCTGCTGTCGCAGGGCGGCGACGAGGAGGCCTCCCTGTGGGTGCTCGACGTGGACAGCGGGGAAATCGTGGAGGGGCCGCTTGACCGGACCCGCTACTGCCCACTGGCATGGCTGCCCGGCGGGGAGGAGTACATCTACGGCCGCCGGCTGGCGCCGGAAGCGGTGCCCGAGGGGGATGCGGCCTTCCACCGGCGGGTGTGGCGCCACCAGGTCGGGGCGGACCCGGCGGGCGACACCATGGTGTTCGGGGAGGGCCGCGACAAGACCGAATACCACGCCGTCGACGTGAGCGACGACGGCCGCTGGCTGGTGGTCGCCGCGGCGGCGGGGACCGCGCCACGCAACGACCTCTACATCGCCGACCTGCACGGCGACGGGATGCTGCGCCCGGTGCAGGAAGGCGTCGACGCCGAGACCTATGGCCGGGTCGAGCGGGACGGGCGGCTGTGGCTGCGGACCAACCTCGGCGCGCCGCGCTTCCGGGTGGTGACCGCCGACCCGGCGGACCCCGCGCCGGAGCGCTGGCGGGACGTGATCCCGGAGTCAGGCCCGGACGACGGCAGGGTGCTGGACGGGTTTGTGCTGACCGGCGACGCGGTCGTGGCGGTGGGACCGCGGCACGCGGTCGCGCAGGTCACGGTGCATGACCGCGACGGCACCCCGAGGACGGCGGTGGCGCTCCCCGGGCTCGGCTCGGTGGCGGGGCTCTCGGCCCGGCCGGAGGGCGGCGACGAGGTGTGGATCGGCTACACCGACTTCACCACCCCGCAGCGGACCTACCGCTACCAGGTGTCGACCGGCTCGCTGGAGCTGTGGATGGAGGCCCACCCATCGGCGGGCCCCGCGTCTACCAGCGGGCCCGGCCTTGCCGGGGCCAGCGGAGTCGTGGCGGCGCAGCGGAGCTACCGTTCCAAGGACGGCACCGAGGTGCGGATGTTCGTGTTGCATCGGGAGGGGGTGGCGCTGGACGGCGACCGGCCCACGGTCCTGTACGGGTACGGGGGGTTCAACGCGGCGCTGACCCCGGCTTACAGCGCGTTCGCGCAGGCCTGGGTGGAGCAGGGCGGCGTCTACGCGATCGCCAACCTCCGCGGCGGCAGCGAGGAGGGCGAGGCCTGGCACCGCGCCGGCATGCGGGCGCACAAGCAGACTGTGTTCGACGACTTCATCGCCGCCGCCGAGCATCTGGTCGCATGGGGCTACACGTGTCCGGCTCGGCTGGCGGTCTACGGCGGCTCCAACGGCGGCCTGCTGGTCGGGGCGGCGCTGACCCAGCGGCCGGAGCTGTTCCGGGCGGTGGTGTGCAGCGCGCCCCTGCTGGACATGGTCCGCTACGAGCGGTTCGGGCTGGGCGAGACCTGGAACGACGAGTATGGCCGGGCTGACGACCCGACCGAGTTCGGCTGGCTCTACGGCTACTCCCCCTACCACCACGTGGGAGCGCAGACAGCGTACCCGGCGGTGCTGTTCACGGTGTTCGACTGCGACACCCGGGTCGATCCGCTCCACGCCCGCAAGCTCTGCGCGGCGCTGCAGTGGGCGACCAGCGCCAGCCCGGACGACCGCCCGGTGCTGCTGCGCCGCGAGCGCGACGCCGGCCACGGTGCCCGCTCGGTGCGGCGAACCGTGGAGCTGAACGCCGACATGCTGGCGTTCCTCGCCGGCCAGCTCGGCCTTCCGGTGTCTCGCGCGTCCGTGCCCGAACCGGCGGCCGCCGCACCAGCACCAACGGCAGCGGCAGCTGAGCTGAGCTGAGCCGCGGCGTTGCGCCGCGCTGCCGTCAGCCGGTGCCGGCGGGCTGCCGGGCGCCGTGGACGGCGGCGGCCAGCCGGGCGGTGAGGCCGCGGACGCCCTCGACACCACCGTCGCCGAGGCGGCGGACCAGGGCGGTGCCGACGATGACGCCATCGGCGAAGCGGGCGACGGCGGCGGCCTGCTCGGCGTTGGAGACGCCGATGCCGGCGCAGACAGGCCGGTCGGTGTGGGCGCGGACGCGGGCGACCAGGTCGTCGATGCCGGCGGCCAGG
>WNGD01004581.1_pt1 | contig 14020 bp, 13 predicted proteins | sample 5400671 | NCBI WGS metagenome assembly WNGD01 (sample SAMN13153369, study PRJNA577476) | soil metagenome | isolation source: 40 cm soil or saprolite under grassland replicate 2 | place: USA:California | collected 2016-06-15
ATCGGCGTCGAGCTGTCCGAGGAGATGCAGCTGCATCCCGAGCAGTCCACCGACGCGATCGTCGTCCACCACCCCGAGGCGAAGTACTTCAGTGTCTGATGACTGAACGGGACAACGCCAGAACAGCGGTGCTGTTCGACATGGACGGGCTGCTGGTCGACTCCGAGCCGCTGTGGCTCGAGGCGGAGACGGCCGTGATGGCCAGGCTCGGCGCGGACTGGACCCCCGCCGACCAGGTTCAGCTGCTCGGCGGCAGCCTGGACCGCACGGTGCGCTACCTGCTGGGCAAGGCGAGCCGGCCCGCCTCGCCCGGGCAGGTCGCCGAGTGGCTCATGTCCGGCATCGTCGAACTGGCCCGCGACCGCGGCGTACCAGTACGGCCGGGTGCCCGCGAGCTGCTGGCCGAGGTCGAGGCGGCCGGGCTGCCGCACGCGCTGGTGACCGGGTCCGAACGCCGGTTCATGGACGTGGTGCTGGCCTGCACCGGGCTGCGCTTCGACGCGCTGGTGTGCGCGGACGACGTCAGCGTGACCAAGCCCGACCCGGAGCCCTACCTGCTCGCGGCCAAGCTGCTCGGCGCCGACCCGGCCAGCTGTTACGCCCTGGAGGACTCGCCGAACGGCGTGGCCTCCGCCGAGGCCGCCGGATACCGGGTCATCGCGGTGCCCTCGCTGGTCCCGATCGAGCCCGCGCCGGGCCGGACCGTGGTCGGCTCGCTGCTCGACCTGCGGGCCGACGCCTCCGGCATCTCTGCCGGATCATGACGGCCCGTTCGGATGCGCGGCGAACGTCGCGCGGGCCGCGGCCGTGGCGACGCGGAGCGCGACCTTGGCGGGCGCGGCGCGTCCCTTCACGGCCACCGTGACGTAGGCGCCGCCGGTGGTCGGCGTCGCGTTGGTGGCGACGAGCAGCATCTGGGCGGGGATCCAGACCGCCACGACCGAGCCCGGGACGGTAATCGCCGTCGGGAACTGGCCCGGATCGTGAACCCCCCCGTTTCCGTACACCTGCTCCTGGTGGGCGGTCTCGGTGTCGAACTCGGCGTAGGCGCGCGGCCCGGCCTGTGAGCCGACGCTCACCTGCACCTGGCTGCCGGTGAGCGCGCACTGCAGGCTGGCGGCCGCCGGGCTGACGATACGCGCCGTCAGGGGCGAACCGAGCGCCTTGGCCGCGGCCTGGCGGGCGCTGCCGCAGACCCTGGCGGCCAGGGCCTCGCCCGATGCGCGGGCGCTGGGGCTGGGGGATGGGTGGGCGGGCGGGGCGCTCGGCCCTCCGCAGCCGGCGAGCAGCGCGCACCCCGCCAGGACGGCGAGGCCGCCAGCGACCTCGCTGCTGCCTCGCACTCCCCTCGAAACCATGAGCACCACATCACATCATCCGGGCCGGCCCCCACTGTCCCACTCCATGGTGTAGCACATCAGTCCCACCGCCCACCCCCCGGACCCCTTGGGGGGTTAGCCCCAGCGCCCGCCGCGCCGGATACGACCTAGACTCGGACAAGAGCCACGGGGAGGTGCGCGTGTCCACCTACGACAAGATCGCCTGGCTGCCGCTGTGCGGCGGACTGACAGGGCTCGGCCTGGTGCTGAGCTATCTCGCGATGCGGCGGCGCGGTATCGGTTCCGGCCTGCGCGGAGCCGCCTGGTCGCTGCTGCCGATCGCCGCCTACCTGACCGGCTCGATCGAGATGTTCTGGAAGATGGGCGTCGCGATCGGGGACTTCGCCAAGGGCTTCGCGTTCTCGCCGCGGGTGTGGTCGGGGATCGCGCTGGCCGGCCTGGCCGTGGTGCTGTTCGTGGTGTCCGGCCCGCTGCGCAGGCGCGGGGTCGACCGGGGCCAGGACAGGCAGGCCGCCGAGTCCGGGCGCTCCGGGGCCGGCCGGGCGCTGAGCCAGGATCCGGCGGGCCGCGGGCAGCTGGCGACCCGCCCGGTTGCCAGCCGCCAGGCCGATACCGTTCCGGCCGCGAACCCGGCCAAGCCGCCGGCCAAGGGCCGCAAGACCCGGAACGCCGACGACGATGATGACGATCTCGGAGACGTCGCGGATATCTTGCGTCGCCATGGCATCACCTGAGCCAAAGTTTTTCCTGTCCCGGCTGTCGGCGAGATGATTTGGTGTACGATGGCGCGGAAAGCCGACAAAGAGGCATTCCAGTAACACCGGCAACATCAGACACTGACGTAACCTGATCATCAGAGGACCCGAGCGTAACACCCTATGACAAAACGGCGCGACTTTAGTCACGATCAAGCTACGAGTGCGGCGCGGGTCTGGTACCTGCGCGGGAAATAGCGCAACCTCACTACTACATACACCGGCTGAGGCGTCCACGTGGTTTATCCGAGCGCTCGGGGATCAGTCGTGCCCGGACGCCTGTGCCCGATTCACAGATTGGTTTGACGATGGCTGTCCCGATTGACGTCGCGACCGGCCCCGGGAGTCCGGAGCCGGAGCCCGCGCCGGCCATGCCGGGCAGAGCCATCGAGGGGCATTCCCTCGGGCAGGCGGCGGGACAAAGGCTGGGGCTAATGTGGGTGGGTAGGCCTGGCCGCAGTACGCAGCTCCAGCAGGCACCCGCAGCCGACTGGGCGAGGTCCGTATCGCGATACGATCTCGTGTCACGATGCTCATCCGTTGAAGCCAATCATGGCGATGGAGGAGGCTCATGAAGAGACACGTCAAGCCGCTGGCGGGAACCCTGCTGACCGGCGCGGTCGTGGTGGTGCTTGGCGCCTGCAGCAGCTCGAGTTCGTCATCGGGCACCAGCCCGGCGGCGACCTCGAGCGGTAAGAGCGGGGGCACGATCACGATCGCCTCGGGAACCCCGCCGCTGTCCGCCGACCAGGGACTGGATTTCACCACCCAGGGTAACGAGCTCTACTCGGTCGTGAACACTCCGCTGCTGACGTTCAAGCGCGGCGTGCAGGGGGTCGGCGGATCGCAGATCGTGCCGGGGCTGGCGCAGAGCCTGCCCACGGTGTCCAACGGCGGCAAGACCTACACCTTCCAGCTGCGCCCCGGCCTGCACTACTCCAACGGGCAGGCGATCAAGGCCAGCGACGTCACCTACGCGCTGGAGCGGGACATCAAGATCCCGTGGCAGGCCGCCTCGTTCGTGAGCGCCTACATCCAGGGCGGGACGGAGTACGCCGACGGCAAGGCGAAGACGATCTCGGGGATGGTCACCGACGACGCCACCGGCAAGATAACCGTGAACCTGGTGGCCCCGTTCGCCCCGATCGTTGACATCTTCGCGCTGTCGGGCACCGCGCCGGTGCCGCAGAGCACGCCGATGAAGAACCTGGCCGGCACGGGCACCATCGGCGACGGCCAGTACAAGTGGGGCGCGATCACCGCTGGCCAGACCTACACCCTGGTCAAGAACACGAAGTTCGACGTCCCCGGCCTGCCGCGCGGGCACGCCGACACGATCGTCTACAAGGTCAACTCCAACGTGCTGGCGAACGCCGAGCAGGTACTCAACAACCAGGCCGACGTATTCGACCCCGGCGACACCCTGCCGGCCTCCATCCTGCAGCAGGTCAAGTCGCAGGCGGACAGGTACCAGCCGATCCCGACCAACTCGACCTACTACTTCTGGTTCGGGCTCACGCAGAAGCCGTTCAACAACATCTTCGCCCGTCAGGCGGTGCTGGCGGCGCTCGACGACCGCGCGCTGTCCCGGCTGGCCAGCGGCTTCCTGACCGAGGACTGCCACCTGATCCCGCCCGGCATCGACGGCAACTCCAGCCCGTCGACCTGCCCCTACCACAGCCCGACCGGGCCGCCGAATATGACGAAGGCTAAGCAGCTGATGCAGCAGTCGGGCATGATCGGCCAGCCGGTGACGGTGTACGGCGAACAGCGGTCCCCGCGCAGGCAGTGGCTGGACTACTTCACGGGCGTGCTGAACTCGCTCGGGTTCAAGGCGACCGAGAAGGTCGTCAACTCCGGCGTGTACTTCACCACCATCGGGGCCCCGACGCTGAAGCCGCAGGTCGGCTGGGGCGACTGGGTGCAGGACTTCCCCCACCCGTGGGACTTCATGCAGCTGTTCGCCGGCAACGCGGGTTCATCGCTGAACTACGGGTACGTAAAGGACGCGCACTACGATTCGACTCTCAACACGCTGTACCAGTCCAACCCCAAGACCGTCGCCAGCCAGTGGTCCGCGCTTGACAACTACGCAGTCGGCAAGGCGTACTACGCGGCATTCGGCCACTTTGAGTTCCCGAAGTTCTACTCCAACCGGCTGAACTTCAGCGCCGGCGTGATGTCGGTTGAGTACCAGACCGACATGACGAGCCTGCAGCTCAAGTAGCGGCGCCGGGGCCGGGAGGGCACCCCCTCCCGGCCTCGGTCCCGGCTGAACGGAGGAGCGATGATTCCAGAGCCCGATAGCAGCCGCGGGCAGGCCGGGGCCGAGGTCATGACCGGAACGTCACCGGGCGGCACCTCGGGCATCTTGATCACGCCAGGAGAGCGCGTCGCGGACCCGTGGGCCGAGGGCCATCACCCTCCGGCCATCGGGCCCTGGAAGCTGGCCGTGCGCCGGCTGCGGCGCAATTACGTGGCGCAGGGCTTTCTCGTCTTGTTCCTGGTGCTTGTGGTGTTGTGCCTGCTGGCGCCGCTCTACGCGTCTGACATCGCCCACATCGGCCCCAACACCAACAACATCACCGGCACGATCAACATCGGCGGCAAGACCACGGACGTGGTGTCCCCGGACGGGGTGCCGATCGGTCCCACGTTCAGCAGCCGTTACTTCTTCGGCGCGGACTCCAACGGCCGGGACCTGGCCGTGCGCCTGCTCTACGGCGGGCGCACCTCGCTGCTGATCGGCGGCATCGCGACCGTGATCATCATCGTCTTCGGTACCCTGGTCGGCCTGCTGACCGGCTACTTCCGCGGCGTCGCGGACATGCTCCTGCGGCCGCTGATGGAGCTGATCTGGTCCTTCCCCGTGGTGATCCTCGGCGTGGCGCTCGGCACCGCCCTGGCGCTGGGCGGTATCGGCCCGGTCAAGGGCAATTCGCTCTACATCCCGGCGTTCATCATCGGCGTGGTGTTCATCCCCTACCTGGGCAAGCCGATCCGCGGCGAGGTGCTGCGGCTACGCGAGCAGGACTTCGTCCAGGCGGCCCGGGTGCAGGGAATGGGCTCCTGGAAGATTATGACCTCCGAGATCCTGCCCAACCTTGCCTCGATGATCACCGTGTTCGTGCCGATGATGCTGGCGTACGCGATCCTGCTGGAGGCTTACTTGTCGTTCCTGGGAGCGGGGGTGCAGGCGCCGAACGCGTCGTGGGGGACGCTGATCTCCGACGGGCTCGCCTATATCCAGACCACTCCGACATTCTGCCTGGTCCCAGGGGCCATGCTGGTGCTGACCGTGCTCAGCATCAACGTCGTCGGCGACGGCATCCGGGACGCGCTCGACCCCCGCGCCCAGGTAAGGGTGCGGACCTGATGGCCAGGTTCGTGGTCCGGCGCATGGCGTCGGCGATCTTGCTGCTGTTCGCCGTGTCGATCGTGGTGTTCGGAATCTTCGAGGTCATCCCCAGCTACAATCCGGCCCGGGCGATCGCCGGCCGCAACGCCACGGCCACCACGGTGGCCGAGGTCAGCCACAAGTTCGGCTTCGACAAGCCCGTCTACGTCCAGTACGCCAAAACGATGGAACTGATCTTCACCGGGCAGGTCATCGACTACAACGACAACCTCAACGTGGACAGTCAGTTCGCGCAGCGGTTCCCGGTGACGGTCTCGCTGGTGGTCCCGGCGGCGCTGCTATGGCTGGTGGCCTCGATCGTGCTGGGCTCGATAAGCGCGGTGCGCGTCGGCGGGTTCGCGGACCGCGGCATAATGGTGGCGGCGATCCTGGGCGTGTCGATCCCGGTGTTCCTGCTCGCCGCGGTCCTGCTGTACTTGTTCGCGTTCAAGCTGCCCTGGTTCCCCAATACCGGCTACGTTCCGTTGCCGGACAATCCCGCACAGTGGGCCTATCACCTGTTCCTGCCCTGGATCTCGATCGCGATCCTGTCGATCGGCTTCTACTCCCGCGTGCTGCGCTCCAACCTGCTCGACATGGTCAACGAGGACTTCGTGCGCACGGCCCGGGCCAAGGGGCTGACGCAGCGGCAGGTGTTCCGCCGCCACGTGCTGCGCAACTCGATGATGCCGATCGTCACGATGTTCGGGCTGGACTTCGCCGTGCTGCTGGGCGGCGCCGCGCTGGTCACCGAGACCGTGTTCAACCTCCCCGGGATAGGGCAGTACGAGGCCCAGGCGATCGGGAACCTCGACGTGCCGCCGATCCTGGTGGGCGCGATGTTCACCGCCTTTTTCGTGGTGCTGTTCAGCGCGCTCAACGACATCGTGTACGCGCTGCTCGACCCCCGGGTAAGGCTCACGGGCTAGTGGCCCGGGACGTGTGGAGATGACTGCTGATGACTGAGCCGCTGCTGGACGTGCAGGACCTGCAGGTCTCGTTCGCGACCGAAGACGGCCTCGTGCGCGCCGTGGACGGGGTCTCGTTCACCCTCGAACGCGGCGAGGTGGTGGCGATCGTGGGTGAGTCCGGCTCCGGGAAATCGGTGACCGTGATGACCCTGATGGGGCTGACCCGCTCGCCCAACGCCCGGTTCGCGGGCTCCGCGCGGATGAGCGGCGGCGACCTGATCACCGCGTCCGAACAGGAGCTGGAGCGCGTCCGCGGCCGGGAGATCGCGATGATCTTCCAGGACCCGATCTCGTCACTCAACCCGGTGCAGCGGATAGGAAACCAGATCGCCGAGCAGATCCTGGCGCACGAGAAGGTCTCCAAGGCCGAGGCGCTGGACCGGGCGGCCGACCTGATGGGACGGGTCGGGATCCCCCGCGCGCAGGACCGGCTGCGCGCCTACCCGCACGAGTTCTCCGGCGGGATGCGGCAGCGGGTGATGATCGCGATGGCGCTGTCGCTGTCGCCGGGCGTGCTGATCGCCGACGAGCCCACCACCGCGCTCGACGTCACCATCCAGGCGCAGATCCTGAAGGAGATCAGGCAGCTGAGCCTCGAGAGCAACAGCGGCGTGATCTTCGTCACGCACGATCTCGGCGTGGTGGCCGACATCGCCGACCGGGTGCTCGTCATGTACGCCGGACAGCTGGTCGAGCAGGGCACCCTGGACGAGATCTTCTACGACCCGCAGCACCCCTACACCTGGGGACTCATGGGGTCGGTCACGCGGGTGGACCGCGACCCCCCGAAGCGGCTCCCCGCCATCCCCGGCCAGCCTCCGTCGCTGCTCAGGGTGCCGGCGGGCTGCCACTTCGGGCCCCGCTGCCCGCACGCGTTCGATCGCTGCCACGAGGTGCCACCGCTGGAGCCACGCGTGCCCGGGTCCCCTGACCATTTGGACCGGTGCTGGCTCGACCTGGCGGACAAGCGCACCAGGCGGGAGGTCGGCGGGCGCATCGGCCTTGCCCAAGGGGACGTGATCAAGTGACTGAGGATAGTCCGGTCCAAGGGGACCAGGCCGGCCCCGAGGCCAACGGGAAGACGCCGCTGCTGCAGGCCGAGCACGTGCAGCTCTACTACCCCATCAAGTACGGCGTCCTCATCGACCGCACGGTAGGTGTCGTGCACGCCGTGGACGACGTCTCGATCAGCCTGCCGGAGGGGCAGACGCTGGGCATCGTCGGGGAGTCGGGCTGCGGCAAGAGCACGCTGGCCCGGTGCATGGTGCGCCTGCTCGAGCCCACCGGCGGCACGCTGCGGTTCCGCGGCCGCGACATCACGCACCTGAACCGCGGGCCGCTGCAGCCATTCCGCCGCGAGGTCCAGCTCGTCTTCCAGGACCCGAGCTCGTCGCTGAACCCGCGCAAGCGCGTGGGCCAGATCGTGGCCAGCCCGATGCGCCTGCAGGGAATGGCGCGCGACGCCGCCCGGGCCCGGGTGCGCGACCTGCTCGACCGGGTGGGGCTCAACCCGGAGCACGTCAACCGCTTCCCGCACGAGTTCTCCGGTGGTCAGCGGCAGCGGATCGGGGTGGCGCGGGCGCTGGCTGTCAACCCGAAGCTGATCGTGCTCGACGAGCCGGTCTCGGCGCTCGACGTATCGGTCCAGGCACAGGTCATCAACCTGCTGGACGACCTGCAGGACGACCTCGGCCTGTCCTACGTGTTCATCGCCCACGACCTGTCGGTGGTCCGGCACGTCTCGGACCAGATCGCGGTCATGTACCTCGGCAAGCTGATGGAGGTGTCCCCCGCCGCGGAGCTGTACAGCAAGCCCATACACCCGTACACCCAGGCCCTGCTGGCGGCGATACCGATTCCGGACCCGCAGGAGAACCGGGCGCGTGAGCGGCAGGTAATCGCCGGGGAGCCGCCCAACCCCATCAACCCGCCGTCCGGCTGCCGCTTTCACACCCGCTGTGCGTGGGCGACCAAGGTCTGCGCGGAGGTGGAACCGCCGCTGGCGGAGTATCCGGGCGGACACCTGGCCGCGTGCCACCATCCTCGCAACGTCAGCCCGGTGGAGATCTCCGCCGCCGCACGCTCGCCGCTCAGCCCGCTCAGCGCCGGTCAGCTGATGCCCGGCGAGGAGGCGCCGGCGTCAGGCCCGGAAGAATCCCAGGTGGCGGCGCGGACGGGCGGCACAGACGATCCGTCAGACCAAGAGCCGTGAGAGCGCCGGCCGACGATTCGCTCGCGGTCCTGCTGCTGCCGGGCCGGCTCGAAGGCCTCGCGCTGGAAGCGCACGCGCGTGATCTGCTGTCGATTCCGCGGGTCGTCGCGCTGGAACCTTCGCGGATGCGCCCGTCCCGTTCCCTGCGCGACGCGGTCAGCGTCCGTCAGGCCCGCCGTCTGCGGTTCCCGGGGCGGCCGCGGTTGCTGATCCTCTATCACCCGGCGCAGTACCCGCTCGCCCGGGCTCTGTGTGCCTGTCACGAGGACCTGGAGGTGTGGTACATCCCGCCCGGCCGCGGAGCCCTGGAAGCCGCGGATCAAGCTCATGCACGCGAGCTGCTGGTTCTCGATGAGCTGGCTCGGGAGCGCGCCGAGCAGGTGCTCACGGCCACCGAAGGCGGCGTAGAGGACGCGCCGTTGCGCGCGCGCCTGCGCGAGCTGGATGTGATCAACCCCTACGCCTTCATTCCCGGAGCCAGGCCCCGACCGCGGTAGTGGCGGACGGTACCGCCGTAGGTCAGGCGTTCTCCTGCACGAACACCCGGGAGCCCAGCCAGAGGAAGATTGCCGCCATGCCGACCGCGACGACGATCCCCTCGACCATGAGCGTGTTGAAGTAGTGGCCGAGGTAGGCCTCGCGCATGGCGTCGATGATGTAGCGGAACGGGCTGATCCTGGCGATGCCCTGCAGCCAGCCGGGACCCAGCGTCAGCGGCAGGAAGATCCCGGACAGCAGCAGGAGCGGCACCACGATCGTGTTGATCAGCGGCGCGAACGCGTCCTCGCTCTTGACCAGCAGGCCGGTGGCGTACGACACCGACGCCAGCCCGATGGCGACCAGCACGATGAACCCGAACCCGATGAACACCGCCGCCACCGGCGCCCGCAGCCCGAACGCCACCCCGACCAGCACCAGCACCGCCGCCTGCACGACCAGCGTGACCACGTCCCGCAGCACCCGGCCGGCCATGATGGCGAGCCTGCTCACCGGGGTGACGCGGAACCGCTCGATCACGCCGGCCCGCCAGTCCGAGATGATGGCGAAGCCCACGAACGTGGACCCGAACAACCCGAGCTGGATCAGCAGCCCGGGCACGAAGAACCGGTAGGCGTTGCCGCTCGCGCCCAGCGAGGCGCCGGGCAGCCCCTTCAGCAGCGGGCCGAACAGGGCCAGGTACAGGATCGGCTGGGTCAGGCCGATGATGACCCAGGCCGGCTGGCGCAGCGCCAGCCGCTCCTGGCGGCGGAAGACCAGCAGCGTGTCGCGGATGAAGGACATGTCGGCTACTCCTTGGCCGTCGCGTCGGCCGGGCCGGCCGCGTGGTTCACCGGGGAGTCGTCGCGCAGCGAGCGCCCGGTCAGGGTGAGGAACACGTCGTCCAGGGTGGGCCGGGACAAGTTGATCGACTCCAGCGTGACCTCGGCCGCGTCGAGCACCCGGAGCAGCGCGGGTAGCGCCTGCTCGCCGTGCTCCACGGTCAGCTTGACCGAGCCGTCGGCCGCGCTGACCTCGCGGACCACGGCCTGGTCGGCGAGCAGCTTGCGGGCGGCGTCGGTTCCGTGATCCCCGCCGGCCACCCGCAACATCACCACGTCGCCGGAGATGCGCCGCTTGAGCTCGTCGGGCGTGCCCTCGGCCGCGATCACCCCGTGGTCGATGATGAACACCCGGTCGCACAGGACGTCGGCTTCCTCCAGGTAGTGCGTGGTGAGGAAGACCGTGGTGCCCAGGTCGGACCGCAGGCTGGCGATGTGCTCCCACAGGTTGCTCCGGCTCTGCGGGTCCAGGCCGGTGGTCGGCTCGTCCAGGAAGACCAGCGGCGGCTGGTGCACCAGCCCGAGCGCGATCTCCAGGCGCCGCCGCTGCCCGCCGGACAGCGTCTTGACCAGCCGGTCCTCGAGCCCGGTCAGCTCGAGCTGCCGGGCCAGCAGCCCGGCGCGCTGCCGCGCCTGCGCCGCACCGATGCGGTACAGCGCGGCCTGGTCCAGCAGCTCCTCGATGACCAGGCAGGACGGGTCCGTTCCGCCCATCGTCTCGCCGATGGCCTGCGGCACGTAGCCGATCTTCTTGCGCACCTCGAGCGGGTTCGCGAGCAGGTCGGCGCCTGCCACCGTGGCCGTCCCCGCGGTCGGCCTGAGCAGCGTGGTCAGCATGCGCAAGGTGGTGGTCTTGCCCGCACCGTTCGGCCCGAGGAAGCCGACGATTTCCCCCTCGCCGACGGTCAGGTCCACGCCCCGGACCGCCTCGACCGTGCGCTTCCGGCTCTTGAAGGTTCGCGCGAGCCCCCGTGCCTCGATGATCGCCATGCTTGTCAGCCCTCCGTCCAGGACCAGTGTCGCGACCGCACCCCGCCAATGTCAAGTAATATCTCGTCTTTGGCCCGCTACGGCTCGGGCAGCGAGGGCTCGGGGATGGCCTCCTGATGGGAGGGCAGCACCTCCGAAACTGGCGCCGACTCGGGCAGTGGCGGCGGGGTGCCGCCGAACTCCGGGCATAGCGCCTTGTGGTTGCACCAGTCGCAGAGCCTGCTCGGCCGCGGCCGCCAGTCGCCGGCGTCCCTGGCCCGCTCGATGGCCTTCCACAGCGCCGCGACCTTGCGCTCGGTGGCGAGCAGGTCGGACTCGTCGGGGGAGTAGCGCAGCACCTCGCCCTCGGCCAGGTACATGAGCTGGAGCAGCCGCGGTACCTGGCCGCGCAGCCGCCAGATCACCAGTGCGTAGAACTTCATCTGGAACAGCGCGCTGGCCTCGTAGGCCTCCCGTGGCGCGCGGCCGGTCTTGTAGTCCACGATCCTGATCTCGCCGCCCGGCGCCACGTCCAGCCGGTCGATGTAGCCGCGCAGCCGCAGCCCCGACTCCAGCGTGGTCTCCACGTAGGCCTCGCGCTCGGCGGGCTCGAGCCTGCGCGGGTCCTCCAGCGTGAAGTACGCGTCCACGATCGCCGTCGCCGAGGCGAGCCACTCGGCCCGTTCGGCCTCGTTCTCGAACAGCGCGACCAGATCCGGCTCCTCGGCGGCCAGCCGGTCCCATTCGGCGGCCAGCAGGCTCCTGGCCGCTTCCGGGACCCGGTCGGCGGCCGGCAGGTCGAACAGCCGCTCCAGCGCGGCGTGCACCAGCGTGCCGCGCGCGGTCGCGGTGGTAGGCGGCTCGGGCAGCCGGTCGATCACCCGGAACCGGTACAGGAGCGGGCACGTCATGAAGTCGGCCGCCCGGGACGGCGACAAAGCCCTGGGGGGTTCGGGGGGACTGGTCCCCCCGAGCGGGGGGTCACCGGGGGGCTGGCCCCCGGGGGCCAGCGCTGCCGCTGCTGTTTCCTTCACAGCGCCACCGTAGGGCACGGCACCGACATTCGGGGGAACCTCGCATCGACCCGGATGGCCTGTACGCCACGTAGCATCGGTACTGTGGCAAGCACGACGCCGGAGAAGCCGCCCGAGACGGCGGACAAGCCACCCCATCGCCGCGAAAGCGGCCCTGGGATCATTATCGCGCGGCCGTTCGGCATCCCGGTGTTCATCTCGCCGTACTGGTTCGTGATCGCCGGCGTCTTCATCATCATCTACGCCAACGACCTGGCCGCGACCCTGCACGGCTCCACCAGGTTCATCGTGGCCGCGGCCTTCGTCGTGCTGCTCTACGTGTCGGTCCTCATCCACGAGCTGAGCCATTCCCTGGTCGCCCGCTCCTACGGGCTGCCGGTGCGCCGGATCCTGCTCTACCCGCTCGGCGGGTTCTCCGAGATCGAGCGCGAGCCGCCCACGCCGGGCCGGGAGTTCCTGGTGTCCGCGGCGGGCCCGGCGCTGTCGCTGGCCCTGGCCGCCGCCGGGTACGGCCTGATGCACGTGGTCGCGCCGGACACCATCACGGGGAACCTTGTCCACCAGCTCATGTGGGCCAACCTGGTGGTCGGGATCTTCAACCTGCTGCCCGGCCTGCCGCTGGACGGCGGCCGGATGCTGCGCGCGGTGATCTGGAAGCTGACCGGACGCCAGTCGACCGCCACCATCGCGGCCGCCTGGGCCGGCCGGGTGCTGGCCGTCAGCCTGTTCGTGCTGCCGTTTGTGTTCGGTGCGGTGAACGGGACCGGCGGGGACATGGTCACGGTGCTGTGGCTGGCGGTGATCGCGGTCTTCATGTGGACCGGTGCCGGTCAGGCGATCAAGGCGACCAGGTTCCGCGAGCGGCTGCCCGCGCTGCAGGCCAGGCGGCTGGCCCGTAAGGCGGTCTCGGTGGCGGCGGACACCCCGGTGGCCGAGGCGATCAGGCGTGCCGAGGAGAACCAGGCCCGCGCGGTGGTGATCGTGGATCACGAAGACAAGCCGATCGCGATCCTCAACGAGACCGCGGTGATGGCCACCCCGGAGCAGCGCCGCCCGTGGCTGGAGGCGGGCGCGCTGGCCCGCACGCTCGAGCCGAGCATGGTGCTGTCCGCCGACCTGTCCGGCCTGGCGCTGCTCGACGCGATCCGCCGCGCTCCCGCCACCGAGTACCTCCTGGTCGAGCCCTCCGGTCAGGTGTACGGCGTGCTGGCCGCCCGTGACGTCGACCACGCGTTCGCTGGGGTATAACCAAGCATGACCAAACCGCGGCAGGGGCCGCTCATGCCGGGCGAGCCGGTCCAGCTCACCGACCCGAAGGGGCGCAGCCACCTGATCACCCTGCGGGCGGGCGCGTCCTTCCACACCCACCGGGGCACGCTGAACCACGACGACATCATCGGTGGCCCGGACGGGAACGTGGTCAGGTCGCAGGGCGGCACCCCCTACGTCGTGTTCCGCCCGCTGCTGGCCGACTTCACGCTCGCGATGAAGCGCGGCGCGGCGGTGGTCTACCCCAAGGACGCGGCGCAGATCGTGGCGTTCGCCGACGTGTTCCCCGGCGCGCGCGTGCTCGAGGCCGGGGCCTGCTGGCTGCTGCGCGCGGTGGGGGAGCAGGGGACGGTGGTCTCGTTCGAGCGCAGGCCGGACTTCGCCGAGATCGCCCGGCGCAACGTCGAGCAGTTCTTCGGCGGTGCGCCGCCGACCTGGCAGCTGGTCAACGGCGAGTTCAGCCCCGAAGGGCTGGCCGACTTCGACCGGATCATCCTGGACATGCTCGCCCCCTGGGACTGCGTGGACGCGGTCGCCTCGGTCCTCGCGCCCGGCGGCCTGGCCTGCTGTTACGTCGCCACCACGACCCAGCTCTCGCGCACCGTGGAGACCCTGCGCGGGCACGGCGGCTTCGACGAGCCGGCCGCCTGGGAGAGCCTGGTCCGCGGCTGGCACGTGGAGGGCCTGGCGGTCCGGCCACAGCACCGCATGGTGGGCCACACCGGGTTCCTGGTGACCGCGCGGCGGCTCGCTG
>WNGD01004331.1_pt1 | contig 14012 bp, 14 predicted proteins | sample 5400671 | NCBI WGS metagenome assembly WNGD01 (sample SAMN13153369, study PRJNA577476) | soil metagenome | isolation source: 40 cm soil or saprolite under grassland replicate 2 | place: USA:California | collected 2016-06-15
ACGACGCGAAGGGCTTTGGCTTTATCGCGCAGGAGTCGGGTCCCGATGTGTTCGTCCACTTCACGGCGATCCAGGCTGAGGGCTTCCGCAGTCTCGCCGAGGGCGATACGGTCGAATTCGAAGTCGCCCAGGGTCCGAAGGGCTTGCAGGCGCAAAACGTCCGCAAGGTCTGAGCAGCACCGATGGGAAGCGAAGCGGGCCCGGGTATGCTCCGGGCCCGTTCTCGTTTCCGGCCAGTATATTGGGTGATGCGTTCGATCCGCACGGCGCTCGTTCTCTTCGCGATCTCCCCGGCCAGCGGGGTGACCCAGACGCCACCCGGCCCGGCCGGGCACGCGCTGGCGACGCCGGCGTACCGCGGCTTCACTCCGGGCATCAGCTACCGGGCGTTCGTGGAGCGTGCGCGGACGCTCGCGGACTCTGACGTGGTGCGCTGCCAGACCTCCCCGCGCACGGCTCAGGTCATGGAGTGCGGCGTGGTGATCCGCGGTCCGAACGATGCCTCCCGATTCTATCTCAGCGCGCATTTCATCGAAGGGAACGCCGACGTGGTCGCGTTCTACGACTCGGCGGGTTTCGGCGACAAGCGTGGGGTTCCGCTGGTCGATCGCACCAAGAAGGAGCTGGCCCGCCTGTTCGGCCGGCCGCGCCCGATCGGGAAGAGCGGCTGGGAGTGGCGCTACGGCCGGCGGGCGGTGCGGCTCAACTGGCGAGGGCGGGGGACCGCACGCTGGGTGTCCATCACGCTCATGGATAAGGACGTGATGGACCGGATCAGCCGGTACGCGAAGGCAGCCGCCGGACGCAAGTCGTAAGCCTTACGGCTTAGGGCCTAAGATTTGCCGCTGTAATGAGTCGCTCCGCCAGGGTCGCAACCCCCCGCGCCGTCCCGAGCTGCTCGAGCCAACGCGGCGGGATGGCCGCTTCGCCGTCCCGCGCGCCGAGCAGTGCACCCGCGACCGCAGCGTTGGTGTCGGTGTCGCCACCCGCCTCGGCGAGAAAGATCAACGCTTCCTCCAGGGACGGGCGGTGCATCGTGCACCAAAAGGCGATTTCCACGCAGTGGACCACGTAGCCCGCTTCCCCGCCCGCACTGATCGGGAGGTCGGTCTCCTGCTCCCACGGCACGCGCCGGATGGCCTCGACCAGCGTGCGCGGGGCGCCCTGGAGGCGGTGCAGCACTTCCTCGACGAAGTGTTGATTCCCGTGTAACAGCTCGCGCGCGGCGAGATTCACCGCTGCGGCGGCCCAGGTGCAGCGCTCGTCGGCGTGGGTGATCGCCGCCTGCTGGGTCGAGACGCGGACCATCCTGTCCACGTTGTCGTGGTAGCGGAGCGCGACCGGGATGCAGCGCATCACCGCGCCGTTGGACGCAGCCCGGGCGTTGTGGGCAAGCCGGCCGGCTTCGAACGGCTCGGTACCAGCCTCGATGAGCCGCAGGGCACGCTGGGTCGTGAGACCGATGCCGCGCCCGTCCCGCTGCATCCACTTCACCCAGCGCTCCGCCACATCGCTCGCGTCGAAATCGCCCTTCTCCGCCAAGGACTCCGCCAGCAGCACCGTCATCGCCGCGTCGTCATCCAATGGAGACCCTTCGGGCGGCGGCGCGAGATCGCGCACGCCCTCGGGGAACGCCGCGCGGATGGCCTTGGCCGTACCGAGCCGCTCGGTGGGCACGCCGAGCTGGTTCCCGACCGCAAGCCCGAGCAGGGCCCCGCGAGCCCGCATCAACAAGCGGGGATCGAGGGCGTCGTCCGGGACGTGTGCCGTCAAAAGGTCAGCACCACCGCCCCGCTCTGCGGGGCGACCCGACCCGCGAAGCCGTGCCGGTCGGCGTGGGGTCCGATATAGGGATGGGCGCTGTTGTAGGCGGCCACGCTGGAATTCTGGTACAAGCGATAGTACCCGATATGGGTGCGGACCGCACCCTTCGATACGAGGCAGTTGCACCGCACCGCCGCGGCGCTGCCGGGGTTGACCTCGAGGGTGATATCCGACGCGCTCGCGTTCGTGATCAGGGGCGCGAAATAGCGCTGGCCTCCCACTTCGGCACTGACGTCGGCGAGCAACCGACCCCCGGCGCGCGGGAACGCCGGGAGCGGCCCTTCCAGCGGCTCACCAATCGGCGGGTTGCCGGGGCGAACGAGGCGCCACCGTAGGCCCGTGCGTTGACCGCGCGGAAGACTGAGACGCTCGGTGGCTTCCGGCGCGACGGTATCGACCGGGACGCCGTTGCTCAGTATCTCGATCGGCTCGACGAGGGCGTTGTGGAGCGATGCGACGCCGGACCCGAGATAGCCCGCACGCCGCGCCAGCCACCCTGCCACGAGCACGACGCCCAGCACACCGGCCACCCACCAGCCACGCCTCCCCGAGCGGCGCACCTGGCCGGAGCGCCGGACCTGACGCTCGAGGGTCTGGGCGCCGACCAACCGCTCCGAGCCGGACGTGCGACCGGCCTCGAGCGCCGCCAGCACCTCGTCGGCGTCCTGAAAGCGGTCCTCCGGCTTCTTCGCGAGGCACTTCACGATCACGGTGGAGAGCCAACGCGGGATCCGGGCGTTGACGTCGCTCGCCTCCGGGACGGGATCGCCCAAGTGCTTGCCGACGATCTCGGCGCTCGAGTTGCCGTCGTAGGGAGGTGTCCCCGTCACCATCTGGTAGAGCATGGCGCCGAACGCGTACAGGTCGCTCCGGCCGTCGAGGTTCGGCTGGCCGAGGGCCTGCTCGGGGCTCATGTACTGCACGGTGCCGACCGTGAATCCGGTAGCGGTTTTGGCGCCGCCCGCGTCGCCGCCGCCGGGGTCCAGCAGCTTGGCGATCCCGAAGTCCAGGAGCAGGACGCGACCACTCTTCGCTTCGACCATCACGTTGTCGGGCTTGATGTCGCGGTGTACGAGCCCCTGCGTGTGGGCGTGGGACAGCGCCTGGAGAATCGGCTCGGCGATCTTCAAGGCCTCGTCCGCCGTGTACGGGCCGCGGCGGCGCAAGCGTTCCGCGAGCGATTCGCCCTCTACGAACGGCATCACGTAATACACCAGGCCCTCACCGTCGCCCGTGAAGTGGATGGCGAGGATGGCCGGGTCCTGCAGGCGGGCCAACGCCTTCGCCTCCTGTCGGAAGCGCGCCAGCATGCCCGGAGTCCAGGCGATCTCCGGATGGAGCACCTTGCATGCGAGCCGACGGTCGAGATCCTTGTCCCACAGCTCATACACCTCGGCGAAGCCCCCCCGGCCGATGAGGCGCTTCACATCGTATTTCGGGCCCAGCGCCCGGGCGAGACGCTCGAGCGTGGTCCTCACCCCCTGTTCTCTCCCTTCGGGAGAGGGGGGATTCACAACAGCGCGCTCGTTCGTGATCACAGTGGGGGAAGCCGAGCCGCACGCCGGGCAGAAGGCCGCGCCTCGCGGGATCTCGGCGCGGCACGAGGGGCAGGTGGACTGGGTCGTCACGGCCCGAAAGATTCGTGCTCAGCGCGCCAGGTGCAATGGCGGCGCAGTGTAGGGGCGCAGCATGCTGCGCCCCTACATTATGTTGACCGATGCTCGTGCTCCGCATCCTGATTGGCCTCGGGCTCGCGTACCTGGTGTTGCTGTTGCTCGCCTGGCGGTTCCAGGATCGGCTCGCCTTTCCGGCGCCGCGCGCGAGCCTGCCCGACCCCAAGCGAGTGGGCGTCGAGAACGGGGAGAAGGTCGAGCTGGTCTCGGGCGATGGGACGAAGCTGGTCGGGTGGTTCTTGAAACCAGAGGTTGGGGAGGTTAGGGGAGGTTTGAGGAGGACGGGGGAGGTTGATGGGGCGCGGAGCAACCTCCCCCAACCTCCTCCACCCTTCCCAACCTCCCCGACCTCCCCCGGCCTTCTCTGGTTCTACGGCAACGGTGAGACCGTCGCGGCAATCTGGCCGATCGTACGAGAGTTCCAGCCGCCGGGCACCGCGCTACTGGTCGTCGACTATCCGGGCTACGGGGGAAGCGGAGGGCGGGCAACGGAGCCGGCCCTGTACGCCGCCGCCGAGGCCGGGTACACGATGCTCGCAACGCGCCCGGGCGTCGACCCGCACCGCATTTTCGTCTACGGCCGCTCGCTCGGCAGCGCGGTGGCGATCTACACAGCCGCACATCGGCCCGTGGCTGGACTGATCCTGGAATCTCCCTTTACCAGTGCCGCGGCGATGGCGAAACACCATTACCGGCTGGTCCCGCGCTTCCTCCTCCACCTGTCGCTCGACAACCTCACCACGGTCAAGCTGGTCCACTGTCCGATCCTGCTGTTTCACGGCGACGCCGATCGGCTCGTGCCGGGGGCGATGGGCATGGCCGTGGCGGCTGCCGCGCCCGGACCGGTCGAGGTAGTCCTGCTTCACGGATCGGGCCACAATGACACGTACGAGATCGGCGGGCGAGCCTACCGCGACAAGATGTGGGCCTTTATCACCGGACTCTAGATCACCACCACGGGCACGATCCGGTCCCGCGTAGTCTCGAAGCGGCGCTCGGCGTCGTCCAGGGCGCGCAACACCGCTGCTTCGTCGTCGTCCGCAAACTTGGAGCTCGGGGCCACGCGCCCGGTCACCCGGCGCACTGCGACGAGCGCCCGGGTCACCTCGCAGCGATCCACGTCCGGATCGGTGTGACCGGTCACGAGCAGCTCCTCGAACAACGGGACGCTCGATTCCTCGCCCAGCACGTAGAGGGACTCGAGGATCTTCGGCCCGAGGAACCGGCGCAGCAGCTGATCGCCGCGGATGCGCTCGAACAGGCGCACGAGGACGTCGGCATGCCCGGGGTAGTAGCGCGCGGCTTCCACGGCGGCGGCAACGAATGCGTGGTGCGCGCCCGGCGTCACGAGATACCGCTCGAACAGCGGCCACGCCCCCTCGGGGTGCCGTTCGGCCAGTGCGAGGAAGGCGAAGTAGCGGCGCCCGAGCGGCGCTCCCGTGTCGGCGATCACGGTGCGCAGGCCCGCCACGCCCCAGCGCGCACCGACGAGGGCGGCCGCCGCCGCATGCTGCCACCGCTCGACTTCGGGGATACGGAAGGTGCTCACGTGCGGATCGGGGAACGCGCGGCAGCGCTCCAGCATCGCGAGGAGGCGGCGGTCCACTTGGTCGAGCGCGGGCTCGAGGGCCTCGCTGTCCGCCCGTCGCGCGCTTCCCAGCGCTTCCCATGCGAGCCGGTCGACGTGCGCCGTCTCCCACGCCCGCTCGAAGGCCTCGGCATCGGGAGCGGCGAGCAGTCCCTCGAGAGCGCCCGCAAATCGGTACAGTCGTCCTGACGTTTCCACTCGCACCAAACTACTCCGGACTGGCCCGCCGGCAATCCGGATTTGTCCACATCGGTCTGGAAAACCACGTGGAAATCCTGTGGGGTGGTGTGGAGGAATGTTGCGCTTCCCCACGGGCGAGCTTAACCTTGCCCCGCATCTACCTCACCCCCTAGCCCCCTCTCCACAACGTGGAGAGGGCGAACGGATGACCGTCCCCCCCGCCGTTCCCCCTCTCCCCAGCGCGGAGAGCGGGCCAGGGGGTGAGGCCACGTGGAGGGCCTTCTGCGAGCTCCAGCTCTCGTCGTTGCTGTCCTGCTGGCGGCGTGCTCCCGCCCCACGGGGCCGATCGCCATCGGTCTCGCGGGCCCTTTTTCCCAACCGCGCGGTGCCTCCATGCTCCGGGCCGCCCAGCTGGCGGTGAACCAGATCAATGCCAAACGAGGGATTCGAGGCCGCAAGCTGGAGCTGCGGATCGTCGATGATTCGGGGAACGAGGACACCGCCGTGCGGGCGGCAGAGCAACTGTACGCCGACCCCGCGGTCGTGGCGGTCGTGGGACACTTGAGCTCGGGCGCCTCTCTAGCGGCGGCGCGCGTGTACGGCGGCGGAGCGACGCCGACGGCAATGATTTCGCCGTCCGCCTCCAGCCCCGACCTGGCGGGGATCAGTCCCTACGTGTTCCGGGTGTGCCCGAGCGATCTACAACACGGGCCACAGCTGGCGCGCTTCGCCTGGCAAACGCTCGGCGCGAGACGGGCCGGCGTCATCTACCTCAACAACGACTACGGCCGCGGGGTCCGCCGGACGTTCGTGGCCGAGTTTACGCGCCTGGGCGGGACCGTGCTCGAAGCCGATCCCTACATCCCGGCCACCTCCTCGCTCGAGCCGTACCTCTCCCGCATGCGGCGCGGGGGGGCGGAGGTACTGCTGCTCGCCGCCGAGCGACCGGGAGCCGAGCTCGCACTGCGGGAGATGCGCACGCTCGGGCTCCGCTGGCCCGTGCTCGGCGGCGACGCCCTCACGGGAATCGAAGCCGACGGCGCGCTCGCGGAAGGACTCCGGCTCTCATCCACGTATCTCCCCGACCGGGGCAACGAGCGGAACGTCGCGTTCGTGGCGGACTACGCACGCGCGTTCGCGGGGCAGCGGCCGGACCATCGCGGAGCGGGCGCGTACGACATCGTGCTGCTGCTGGCGCGCGCGATCGACCGGGCGGGCGCCGACCGGCGAGCCATTCGGGACTACCTCGCGCGCGTGGGTCGCGGCCAGCCGCCGTACGAGGGAGTGACCGGCACGATCGCATTCGACGGCAACGGGGACGCGGCTGGCAAGACCGTGGTCATCGGCGTCGTGCGAGGCGGCCGGCTGGTAACGGAGGAGGCGCGGTGATAGGGGGGCGGTTCGACACGATCCGCGTGCGCATCCTGATCGGGTTGGCCCTGCTCTTGGCCGGTCTGATCGCCACGGCGATCGCGGGCGCCGCCACATTGCGCCAGATGCGCTACGCGATCGAGCAGGAGCTCGGCGCTTTGCGGACGTCGACCGAGGTGGGGAGCGGCCTCGTCACCAGCGTGCTGGAAGAGATCCGGGCTGCGGAGCAGTATCTCGCCGCGCCCGGAGACAGTCCGCGCAAGGAGTTTCAGGCCGCCGCCGAAGAGGCGTTCCAGCACCAACAGCAGCTGGACGCGGTTGGCGGGCTCACCGTCGAGGATCGTCTCACGGTGAACCGGGTGAAACAGCTGCACGCGGCGATCCAGACCGAGTATTCCATCGCGCATGCGCTCCGGGATCTCGGGCGAGACCAGGAGGCCGCGGCACGGGCGGCGGCGGTGCGACTCCAGGCCACGGATCTGACGCGTCTGGTGCGCGATCTCTCGCGCCGCCAGGCCCAAAAGGCGGTAAAAGCCGCGGAGCGCCTGACGGCGGATGCCGCCGATCGGGAGCGGAAACTGTGGGTCTTCGTGGTCGCCCTCGTCCTCCTCGGTTTCTTCCTGTCGCGCTACACGGTCCAATCGGTAGACGGACCGCTGGGCCGACTCGTCACGGCCGCCGAGCGGTTCGGCGCCGGCGATCTGCGACCGGTCACCACGGGGGAGATGCCCCGCGAATTCCGCGTGCTGGCGGACGCTATCCAGCAGATGGGCGACCGGCTCCGCCGGATCGTGGGCGAGGTCATCGGTGAGTCGGACCGGATCGCCGGGGCGGCGGGAGACCTGTCGGCGGTGAGCGAGCAGCTGGCCGCGTCGTCGAACGAGGTGTCGACGGCCATGGTGGAGATTGCGGGGGGAGCGGACCTGCAACGCGCCGCCCTCACCTCCATGGGCACCGGTCTCGACACCCTGCGCACCGCGACCGGCGAGATGGCGGACGCAGCGGAGCGGGCGGCGAAGCTCGGAGAAGAGATCCGCACGGTAGCCGACCGGCACCGGGGCGACGTAGCCGCTGCGGGCAGCGTGCTGCTCAACGTGCGGGAGGTGGTGCAGACCACGTCCAAGCAGATCAGCCAGCTCGGCGAGCTGAGCACGTCGATCGACGACTTCGTTGAGCTCATCAAGCGCATCTCGTCGCAGACCAACCTGCTGGCGTTGAACGCGGCGATCGAAGCCGCCCGGGCGGGCGAGCATGGTCGCGGCTTCGCGGTGGTGGCCGAGGAGGTGCGGCAACTCGCCGACGAGTCCGCCAGGGCGGCGGAGGCGGTGACCCGCACCACGGGCTCGATCCGCGAGCAGATGGAGGACGTCACGGCCACCATGGCCGCCGGCCAAGCGAAGGTCCGCGGCATCGAGTCCGTCGCGGAGGGCGCGGCGCACGGCCTCGGCGAGATCGCCACGGCGGTCGAGCTGGTCGAGCAGGCCGCCGCGCGGGTGCGAGTCTCGGCCCAGGCGAACCGCGAAACTACAGCGCTGCTGCAGGGGCAGGCGGAGCAGGTGGCGACACGCGCTACGGCGCACGCGGCGGGCGCAGAGCAGGTGACAGCCGCCACCGAGCAGCAGGGCGCGTCCACGCAACAGATGGCGGCCGCCGCCAGCAGCTTGTTGGAGGCGGCCGAGAAGCTGCGGGGGCTGGTGCGGGGATTTCGCGTTTAGCCGGACCGGCCCGACTACGGTCCGATTGTGACTCCGCCCGGTGCCACGAGCAATCCCGGCGTCAGATCGAGGCTCGTCAGCGCCGCCGACAGCACGGGCAGCGACAACACGTGACTGGACGGTCCGGGGCCCGTCGCGGTGAACCAGACGTGGGCCAGAGTGAGAAACCCGGTCGCCCCGACCAGGTTGCTCGCGCTGAAGCGCAGGATGCCACCCGCCGCAGTGTCCGGGATGACCGCCAGAGCCGCGAACGTGCCGGCTTGCGTACTGTCGAACCGCAGCACGCCGGCATTCCAGGTGAGCCGCGCGTCGTAGCTCCCCAGGAGTTCGATCGGCACCGCCTTGAGGTCGACCACGACGTCGATCGCGACGGGCTGTCCGATCTTCGCGACGCCGAAGCTGCGGCCACCCGTGAGCGGGAGCGCCAGCGGATTGCCGGGGAGAATGGTCGCGTCGCCGACCAGCACGACCAGTGAGTCCGCAACGCCGAGGGCTGCCGTTGCGACCATGACCGCACTGCCGGATACGACGCCCGTGACGAGCCCGGTGCTCGAAACCGTTGCCACACCCGGCGCCCGGCTCGTCCAGGTCGCGAGTGAGGGCGACAGCTGCTTCCCAGCGATATCGGTGACGACGGCGCTGAGCTGCGCCGTGTTCCCCGGACTCAAGGTCGTGAGCGTCAGGTACCCGGGGTTGACGAGGACCGCGGCCGGGGCGGTGAGCGGCGCGACGGTGAGCCGCAGCGTGTCGGCCGCGCCACGAATGCTCGCCTCGACGCGCCCCGAGCCGCCGGTCGGGCTGAGGAGGGCCGTGACCGTGCGATCCGGCGCCACGATGATGAGCCCTGGAGTCAGGTTGGTCAACGCTACCGGCACGCCCGGCACCGGGACCAGCGCCGAATCCACGACGATGCGCATTACCAACGAGCCGCCGGGAGCGAGCGTCGTGTCCTGCGGGGCCACAGTCACCGCGCAGCCCGAGCCGATCCGGCACGGCCCGACGTAGCTCACCGGCACCGCCACGGGCGGCGCGACGCCCGCGCCGCTCACGACAACCGTGTCGATCCCTGCGTACAGCAGGGCGCCATCGCTCGAGCGGATGCCCTGGAGCGACACCTCGAAGGGCTGCGCTTTCCCGATGACGACGACCGGCACGGTGAGCGTCGCGTTGCCTGCGGCATCGACCGGAACAGTCGTATCCACGACCGCGCCGGGAAGTGAGATCACGCCGCCGGCGCTCGAGATCGGCACGACGACCACGTGCAGCTGGTCGAGATCGTCGAGCAGGACCGTGCCGGGGCCGATGCCGATCAGCGGCACGATGGACAATCTCGGGCCCCCGAGCTCCGACCCCGCCCACTCCGCGCACGCGACCATGCCGCCCGTGACCGCGAGCGTGAGCCAGATGAGCACGCGCCGGATCATTGCGCCCACTCGAGCAGCACGACCGCCCGCGGCCCGACGAGCGACACGGAGCCGCCGCCGCTCGCCAGCCGACCGAACGCCGCTTGACCCTGGACCAGAACCGTCAGCGTGCCGCTCGCGCGGTAGCGCACATCGACGCCGGGCCGCACCAGCCAGCCGAGCAACGCGAGGCGGCCGGTCGCGGGCCCGGCGAGCTCATGACGGAACTCGACGTTCGGAGCGAGGCTCAGCGCCGGGGACAACGGCCGATCGAGCCGTGCACCCAGCGCGAGCACGTTGCCGCGCGGCACCTGGACGACCGTGGAGTCGTAGCCGTGGGGTTGGAGGCGATAGCGGTCGTACGCGTACAGGGACAGACTGCTCCGGCCCGCCGGGAGGCTCAACCCTGAATACACCAGGAAGCGCGGGCCGCTGGCGCTGCGCGCGCCCGCGCCCAGCGTATCCGCGCCGCTCGTCGCGTACACCGCGGCGCCGCGGAAATACCCCCGGCCGCCCACCGGTCCCTCCGCGCCGAGCCGCACGCGGCCCTCGCCGCCCGGCGCGAGATCGCCGCTCCCCGCCACGGGGGTATATCTCGCGCGCCAGCGGTAGCTCCCGCCCACACCGCCCGCCCAGCGCTCGCCCAGTTTGACCGCGGTCGCGAAGCCACCCGTCACCCCGCCCCCCGTCCCGAAGCTGGGCGTCGTGAAATTCAGCAGCTCGGTCGCGAGGGCGCTGAGCAGCGGCACGGCCGCGCTGTCCACGGCTTTCTTCCCGGTCGGCAGCGTGCCCGCCACCGAGACGATCACATGGCCCGACGCGCCGGCCCAGCTCATGCGAACATCGGTGTCGGTCGCGCCCGAGACCTCGAGCGTGCCGCTGGTGGTGGCGGCGGCGGCATGCGCGTACCCACTCGACAGATCCACCGTGATGTGCGACCCGAGCCGATGCGACAGGCCGACCGGAAGGGTCCACTCGACGACGTGATCGAACGCGTAGCTCGCCCCGAAGTAGTAGCCGTCGAACACGAACCCAGTACGCGCTGCGGTGCCGACCCCGTCTGTTGGCCCCTGCGCGGCGAGCGGCACCGCCGCGCACAACCACACCAGGGCCCACTTCACGGCGGCCGTTTGAAGATGATGACGATCCCGTTCGCGACGGAGACGATGGACGGCAGGCCGAGCGATTCGGGAGTAAGCTGGCGGTCGATGGTCGAGCTGCCGGTCGGCAGTCTCACATCGCCGATCGCGTCGCCGGGGACGGGTACGACGTCGCGTGCTCCCGCAGAGAGCAGCCCGGTCGCAGCGCCGAGGCTCGTCGGCTCCGCGGTGCCGGCCCCCCGCTCGACGGCGTCCACCACGGTCACGATCCCCTCACCCGTGGCCCGCTCGGCAGCCGGAGCCGCCGTCGCGGTCTGCTGCCCGTCGCGGGCGGCCTGGAAGCTTGGGTCGGCTTGCGCCGCACTGCGGAAGTGGCGCGCCGCCGCGCCGTAGTCCCCGCGATCCATCGCCTCGAGGCCACGGCTGTAGGCGAGGAACGCGGCGAGGCTCTTCGGCCCCTGATGGAGAATCCGCTCGCGCTCCGCTTGCGTGAGCTCGAGCCCGAGCTGTGCTGCGAGGTGGAACACGACCTGCTTCTCGAGGTCGAGCAGCTTCGCAAACGGCCCGCTCACCTGACCCACCGGCCGTACGACGCCGGCACCCGTGACCACCGTGGCCGAGAGCTGCACCGGCCCTCGGGCGGGAATCGTCGCTGTCCCCTGCACCAGGCGCTCCGCCCGCAACAACCGCCCCACACGCGCCGCGGTCGCCGGATCCACCCGCTCGCTCTGGCCGAGCTTGAGCTCGTCCAGCAGCATGCCGATCTGGAGACGTTCGAGCAGCCGTAGCGTCCGGATGTAGGCCAGGTCGGTGGTGATGAGCTCGGCGAGCCCGCGCGACAGCGGCTGCACGGTCGAGTCTCCGGCGATCACCAGCGGCAGCACCGCCACCGTGGCGGGTTGGGGAGGCTGGTTTGCGAGCTCTGCCTCGCGCGCCAGCGCTTGTCGGGCCGTTCGCTCCGCCGCGGCACGGAGCGCGAGCTGCGCCTTGGCGCGCAGCGCGGCCACGCCTCGGGCCCTCGGGTGTCGGGCCGCAAAGTCGGTGTAAGTGGCGACCGCCTCGTCGTAGCGTCCCGCCCGCTCCTGGCAGGCGCCGATCACGAGTGGTCCGAGCGCGTTGTCGGGCTCGCGCTCGAGCGCCGCGCGAGCCACAACGGCGGCGGTGTCGCACCGCCCGGCGGCGGCGAGCGCCGCGCCGCGCCGAAACGGCGTCAGTCGACCGGGCTCTGGAGCGCGAGCGCACGCGACGGCCACGCCCAGCAAAAGAAGCGGGAGCCGCGGCTTCACCGCCGCGACTTCTTCTTCCCGGTCTTCTTTTTGACCAGCGCCTTAGGCCGCGCGGGGCGGACCGGCTTGGCCTTGGACTTGAGGACCTCGACGTCCGCGAGTACGCGATCGCCCTCCTCGGGGCCGATCAGGCCGCGGCGCACCGCGTAGCGCACCAGCTCCTCGGCATCGTCGAAGGTGAACTCGCCCACTCCCGCGGCGGCGCGGATCGCCTTGACCAAGGCGTCGGCCACGGGGCTGCGGAGCACACTCGCGATTCCGGGGAGGGCTTCGAGCAGCGAAGAGATCTGCGACCCGCCGAGCTCGGCTGACATCGAAAACGCTGCTCCGGCGCTAAAGGTCGCGCCAAGCTACATCGGCCCTACCGGACCGTCAAGGATTTTCGCCGGATTTCTTGCGGAACTATCGCTGTGGAGCGCGGTTACGACGCTGGCGCAGGGCCTGGACGAGCGCGCCTGGCGCGCGCCGCGAGATGGTGAGGTCGGAATGGGACAGCAGCTCGCCCAGCACGGTGCGGGTCCTCGAGTCGAGCGGCATCTCGAAGCGCAGGTCGAGCTGGTACTCAGCGTGATCGGGACCCTGGCCGGTGAGCGTGAAGCCCTGGGGCTCCGGCTTGGCGGCGTCGACCTCGATCTGCGCGAGCGGCTCGTATTGGGGGTGGTCCATGGTCACCTCCGCAGGCAACCTCCGGGCTCCGTGAGAGATACGCCTCCTCGGAGAGGTGTCAAGCCGGCCCATCTTCCAGGGGTGGCTACATTTCACTATTGGAGGTGCAACCAGCCGTGGGACGACGCGGAATCAAGGAATACCGGGCGCCCGAGGCGCTGGCGCTGATTGCGGCGGACCGCGAGCACGTGCCGCTGGTCTGTCCGTCTTGCAGCACGCGGTCGATCGTGCGCGCGCCCCGGCGCCGGGGCAGCCGCGCCGCGCCGCTCGCGCCGGAGCGCGTGACGCTGACGTGCCAGAGCTGCGGCCGTCACGCGTCCTACATCGAGCGCGGTCCCACCGCGCCGCGCGACGAGACCATGGATCCGCATATCGTCCGACTGTGAGATCCCCCGTTCCACCGCGGGAGAAGGAGTGCGACACCGAGCGTGGCTGGCGACGCGATACAAATGATGGGTACGATCAGCGAAGTGCTCCCCAACACGACCTTCCGCGTGAAGCTCGAGAACGGGCACGAGGTGCTGGCGTACGTCAGCGGCAAGATGCGCAAGAATTACATTCGGATTCTGCAGGGGGATAGAGTCGCGGTGGACCTTTCGCCGTACGACCTCACGAGAGGGCGGATTACCTACCGATACAAGTGAGACAGAACTGAACAAGTGAGACAGAACTGAAGAGGCCGGGATCGCTCCCGGCCTCTTGACGTCTCTAGCTACAGCCTTGTGTCGTTTAGAAGAACAGCATGAACCCGCCGGAGATGTCGATCTGCTTGGTCCCGGGCGCGAGACCGCCGATGACGCCGGTGGTCCCCTCCTGCGTCCCCTCGAACACGAGCTTCAGGGACTTGGTCCACTGGTGGTAAATGCCCGCAGTGTAGGAGTACACGTTGGAGCGCACGGCGCTGTTGCCGTCGCCGGTGGGCGCAGCCGTATTGTTATTCTTCAAGCGGCTGAAGCCCCAGCTCAAGCCGACGCTCGTCTTGGGTTGGAGCCTGTACATGATCTGGGCGTACCCACCGTCAGAAGACCGCGTCTCGGTTGAAATGGCAGCGGTCCCTGCTTTCTCGCCACCCGAGAAGAGCAGGCCTGTGCCGAGCCCCTTGCCAATGTAGCCGCTGACCACGATGGACAGGTCGGACATGCTCGCCTTGATACCGGCAGTACCGCCGATCGAACTGATCGACTGGCCGCCCGACGCGGAGTCGGA
>WNGD01004333.1_pt1 | contig 14011 bp, 9 predicted proteins | sample 5400671 | NCBI WGS metagenome assembly WNGD01 (sample SAMN13153369, study PRJNA577476) | soil metagenome | isolation source: 40 cm soil or saprolite under grassland replicate 2 | place: USA:California | collected 2016-06-15
GCGACAGCTTTTTTCATCACACGCGCGCTCTTCACTACTTGTGGCAGAAACATTTTGCCCGAGCCAAACAGGTCCCCCACCACACTCATCCCGGCCATGAGCGGACCCTCGATCACTTCGAGTGGTCGCTTGCATTTTTGCCGCGCCTCTTCCGTATCGATATCGATGTGATCGGTGATGCCTTTCACCAGCGCGTGTTTCAGGCGTTCCTCGACAGGTTCCCCCCGCCACGCTTCGTCTTTGATCGGCGCCTTGCCTTTCGCTCTTACTCTTTCCGCGAAATCGACCAGCCGTTCGGTCGCGTCGTCGCGCCGGTTCAATAACACATCTTCTACGCGTTCCTTTAGCTCCGGCTCGATCTCTTCGTAAACCGCCAATTGTCCGGCGTTGACGATTCCCATGTCGAGACCGGCACGTATCGCGTGAAAAAGAAACGCGGCGTGCATCGCTTCGCGCACGGTGTTGTTACCGCGAAACGAAAACGAGATGTTGCTCACCCCGCCGCTCACGCGCGTGCCGGGAAGATTCTTTTTAATCCAGCGCGTTGTTTCGATGAAATCGACCGCGTAATTGCGGTGTTCTTCAAGACCAGTCGCGACGGTCAGAATGTTTGGATCGAAAATGATGTCGCTGGCGGGAAAGCCGGCTTGCTCGGTCAATAATTTGTAAGCGTGCGAGCAGATCTCGATCTTGCGGTCGAACGAGTCGGCCTGGCCGCGTTCGTCGAAGGCCATCACAATGACGGCGGCGCCATATCGCCGGATCAATCGCGCTTGCCGGAGAAATTCCTCCTCCCCGTTTTTCAAGCTGATGGAATTGACGACCGCTTTGCCTTGCACGCATTTCAGTCCTGCTTCGATCACGCTCCATTTTGAGCTGTCAATTACGATCGGAATGCGCGCGATCTCCGGTTCGCTGCCGATCAGGTTCAGAAGGCGCGTCATGGCCGCTTCGGAATCGATCATTCCTTCGTCCATGTTGACGTCGAGAAGGTTCGCGCCGCCGGCAACCTGGTGCCGCGCCACGCTCAGCGCTCCTTCGAAATCGTCCGCCAGAATCAATTTCGAAAACTTAGGCGAGCCCGTGATGTTGGTGCGCTCGCCAATCACCGCGAATCCGAACTCCGGCGTGATGTTGAGCGGCTCAAGGCCCGAGAGTCGGAGAACTGCGGATTGCGGAGCTCGCGTGTCTTCTCTGGCGAGCGCACGATCGTGCGATGCCACGCGTCGCGGTGGGAAGTCCCGTACCGCCGCTGCGAGCGCGCGGATGTGTTCAGGCGTCGTGCCGCAACAGCCGCCGATCAGATTCAGCCAGCCGTTCTCCACCCACTTGGCAACTTTCGGCGTAAATGTTTTCGGCGTTTCCGGAAAACCGGTCTCGGATAACGGATCGGGCAGACCCGCGTTCGGATGCGCGCTCATAGAGTACGGCGAAATGCGTGCGAGCTCTTCGACATACGGTTCCATCTCATCCGGGCCTAACGCGCAATTCAGCCCCACAATCAGCGGCTGCGCGTGTGCGATCGAAATGAGAAACGCTTCCACGGTTTGACCGCTCAGCATTCGCCCCGATCGGTCCGTCACTGTTCCGGAAATCATCAGCGGAACTTTCTTTCCGGTTTGTTCAAAGACCTCCGCAATGGCAAAGAGCGCGGCTTTGGCGTTGAGCGTGTCGAAGATGGTTTCGACCAGCAAAAGATCGACATCTCCTTCGAGCAAGGCCTTTGCCTGATCGAAATAAGTCTGTTTGAGTTGATCGAACGTGACGGCGCGGAAAGCCGGATCGTTTACATCTGGCGACATCGACGCCGTCACGGGAAGGGGTCCCATCGATCCAGCAACAAACCGGCGAGTTCCTGTTTGACTCGCAACGCGCTCCGCAGCGCCGCGGGCAATTTTAGCGGCCGCCAGATTCATCTCGCGCACGAGGGCGCGAAGATCGGGATCGTCCACGACGCGCTGGAAAAATTTCTGATTCTTGCGACCACTTTGCGGTTCGCCGGCAAAAAGGAAATCGTGCAGCCCGACGGTGGTCGCACTGAACGTGTTGGTCTCGATGATGTCGGCGCCAGCTTCGAGGTATTGCGCGTGGATTTCCTCGACGACTTCCGGCTTCGTCAGAAGAAGAAGCTCGAGGCTGCCCTTGAGATCTTTACCTTTCCAATCGCGAAACCGTTTTCCGCGATAATCGGCCTCAGAAAGTTTGTAACGCTGGATCATCGTGCCCATGGCGCCGTCGAGCACGACGATGCGTTCGCGCAAAAGCGATTCCAGCGGATGCAAATAGGAGGACGACATGATTGTCCGGGAACTAAACGACGTTCCCCCTCGTAATCAAGAAACAAATTGACGCATCATGATGCGTAGATGTGTTGTAGGCCAACCTCGTGCTCGTGCTCGCAATGAAACAACACCCGACCAATGACGAAGCCCGAATGACGAATGACGAATTGCGTCTGATAGCGCAACGGGAGCCGAAGTTGTAGAGGGGATCTAGAAATGGCTTTTCGCTGACCGCAACGTGTTGAGAAATGACGTGCCTTGAGTTTGCAGTTTTTCCTCCAGTTTTTTAGTACAATCACAGTCGCAACAGGCCCATGGCTCCGTTCCGTTTTCGTGCCGGCAATTGCGGCGCGAATGCGCGTCCTTAACACTAAGTAGCTCGAAATACTCTTCCCAATACGGTCGCTCTTCGGCGAGCGGCGGATCGCAGAAGCAAGTTTCAACCCAGCTTGCAATTCCGGAATTATTCACCCGCGCCCCGCGCATGTTGTCCAGATATTCATCGCCGGCAATGGAACCATGACCCAATGTGCCCTGGTCAACTGCGCGAACGAGAGCGCAGTCTTTGCCGGATTTCACGCGGGCTTTGAGGAGATAACGCATGAACGCAATATAACACGAGTAGCGCAGCCGTCTCATCGGTGGATCGCGCGTTCCATCGCGCGATGGTAAGTCTACTCGGCTTTGCCGACATTATTGGCATCGAGCGCGCCGCCTTCGCTAAGCTACGGCGCGCCAGGGGAGCGCTCGATCCACCGCGGCGCGCTCCCCAGACGGGACAACCGCAAACGTTGCAGAAAAGTCACATTTTTTTCTTTACAATTAATCTGCGACTGGCGAAAAAACTGGCGCGGGATCGAACCATAGATTCGTGAACTGCACAACCAATTCACACACGCATACTGCTTGCGTCGCAGTCCTTTCCTAATGGAGATCCCGAAAGCACACGCAACAGACAGCATCGCTCCGCCAGGAGAACACGTCGCAAAAACCCGAATCCTCGTCGTGGACGAGCATCCGCTGCTTCGCCACGGAATTGTTACTTATCTCAATGCCCAGCCGGACATGATTGTCTGCGGCGAAGCCGACTGCATCCCGGGTGCGCGGAGCAAGATCGCAGAAGGCGAGCCTCAGCTGCTGGTGACCGCGCTGCGACTGGGTACCGGCGACAGCTTGGAATTTATCAAGGCACTCAAGACGGAGTACCCCAGCCTTCTGATCCTGATGTATTCCGCGTTTGAGGAAGCCATTTTTGCCGAGCGAGCGCTGCGCGCGGGCGCGAATGGATACGCGATGAAAAAAGCTCCCAAAGAAGAGCTGTTGATCGCCATCGGCGAAATTGTGCGCGGCCAGATTTATGTCAGCCGGGATTTGGCCGTGCGCGCGTTCCAAAAATCGCTCGAAATCCCGCGGCAAAACCGCGGTTCCGGAGACCTGCCTACCATCGACAATCTGTCTGACCGCGAGATGCATGTTTTTCAGTTGATCGGTTCGGGGCTTGGCACAAAAAAGATTGCGCACGCGTTAAATCTGAGCGTGAAAACGATCGAGACCCACCGCGAAAACATCAAACGCAAACTTGGCCTGAATTCCGGCGCGCAGTTGGTTGAACGCGCCGTGAAATATGTGGAGGAACACTTTCTGCCGCCGCAAAAGAGCGCGCTCTCAGTCGTGAAGAAAAAGAAAGTCGTCCCGTTCCGGGCCGCCTAGTTGTAGAGGCGTTTGTGTCAAACGCCTGGCCGCAGATCCGGCGCTTGATACAAACGCCGCTACACCAGTTTCGATGCTGGGCACAAGCACCGCTTCAACCACTCGCAGGCCTCGCGCGCTCCCCGGAAACATCGAACACCGGACATCCAACACCCAACATACAAAGATCGATTAGTGTTTATTCCTGTGCATTCGTGGTTAATCCTCTAGGGAACGGGATGCGCTCCCTTAGGGGATTCCCTCCCGAAAAATCAGGGATTCTCCCCGATGGCAATAGGCAGCGACTGGGATAGACTGCGCGCTCTTTGAAAGCGCAAGTGCTCGAACTGCACCACCAATCCACTCGAGTTTCGGTAGGAACCGACTCTTTTTCGAGAACTTCGTCCCGCCGATTTCGTAATAGTAGGTGAGAATGTTCTCCCAGAGCAATCAACGCGCAGGTCGCGCGAAAGCGCGACCTGCGACGAAGAAGCGGAGCCGCAGTCGCGGGCTGCTCGGATAATCAACCCTGATCAACCCCTAACAAATCGGAAGTAAAAAATGCAAACATCATTCAAAACAATAACGAATATTCCAAGGTGGCGACTCGCGGCGATTACGATCGGCAGCGCTTTCGCCATGAGCCTCGCGACCACCGCGCTCGCGGCTCCGCCGAACATTAATAGCGGCGGCGCAAATGGAACTGTGGGAGTCGCCTTTTCGTATCAGATGACAGCGAACCAATCCATACCGAATGGCAATTGGGGCGCAACCGGCCTGCCCCCCGGCCTAACTGGTCCTTCGGCAACAGGCGTGATCTCTGGCACGCCGACTACTGCTGGCTCATACAGCGTTCATCTCAGTGCAACCAATGCCAGTAACCAAACTGGAACGAAAGATGTGACGTTCACGATCAGTAACCCTCCAGCGCCGAGCCTTAATGGCAATAACAACCAAACCGGGACCGTGGGAGTCCCGTTCTCCTACCAGATTGCAGCAACCAATAACCCCACCAGTTACAATACAAGTCCAAACCCCCCGGCCCCGGGCTTAACTGTTAATACGACAACAGGGGCAATCTCTGGCACACCTACTACCGTTGGTAACTACAGCGTCACCCTTAGCGCAACCAATGCCGGTGGCACTGGAACCAAAGGGGTGACATTCGTAATCAATAGCGGCCCCACGGCGATAGCGACCATCTCGCCCGCGGCTGTTTACACGGGTGACATTGTTACGTTGGACGCTAGCGCAAGTTACACAAACCCTCCAGGAGGGACGTTGATCTACACCTGGCAACAGATCGCTCCGAGCACTCCGAACATCTCCCTTTCACCAGATAATAAGGCTGTAATCGCAACGTTCGCTGCTCCGGCCCCTCCCGCGGGAGCAAATAGCCAGGCGGTCACTTTTCAAGTTAAAGTTACGGATAACTCGGTGTCGGGTGGCGCCAAGAATTCACAAAGTCCCGACGTCACTACCACGGTCTACGCGTTGCCGACGGCCAATGCTGGCCTGGACCGGGCCGTCGATCAAGGCACTCCGGTTATGCTCAACGGAAGCGGAACGGGAGCACCTCCCTTGACCTATACCTGGACGGCGCCTGCCGGAATCGCACTATCGAATATCCATGACCCGAACCCGACGTTTATGGCGCCGCCGTTTACGCCGCCTAACGGAACGTCATACACGTTTACGCTTGTCGTTACAGAGCAACGCCCCGGTTTCCCGCCGAAAGATAGTGCGCCGGACCAAGTAGTGATCATGGTCAAACAGCCGCCCGTAGCGTACGCGAGTTTTGTGAATGACATCAACCACATTACTTCCCAGGGAACTGTTAGCGAATCTAGTTGCACAACATTTACTAATGTCACGCTCTATGGTTTCGGAGTGGATCCCGATAATGATCTTCTAAGCTTCAACTGGATGCAGGTGCACGATACCGGCGGCACGCCATTTCAGACAGGGGTAGATACAATGGCTACGTTGGACGACAACACGTCCGCGACTCCGAGCTTCACCGCACCCGATCTCCCCAATGGAACACAGCAGATCGACTTGGTGTACCAGCTGACCGTCAATGACGGAACTATAAACAGCGCTCCCTCCTACGTGACAATCCATGTCCTTAACACGAATGACCCGCCTGTAGCGGTAGCAACGGCGAGTCCAGCCCCCGCACCCGAGGGTACACCCGTAACGCTGGACGGGAGCGGCAGCTCTGATCCGAACCAAATCCAAGGCGATACTCTGACCTACACGTGGACCCAGGTGGGTGGCCCGGGAGTTACACTTTCGGACGTCCATGCGGTGATGCCCACCTTTACCGCACCGTCAGTGGAAACAACTCTGAGCTTTGTGCTTACCGTCACCGATCATTACGGCTGCTCGAACCAGCAAGGCGTTGATGTTACTGTGATCCAAAATAATCACCCGCCACTAGCCCAGGCAGGTTCAGATCAAACGGTGGCGGAAGACAAAACCGCCTGTCTGGATGGCTCGACCAGTTATGATAAGGATGTTGGCGATACTCTAACATTTCACTGGGACCAGATAGACGGGCCTACTGTCGTCCTGGATAATCCTGACAGCAGCCAGCCGTGTTTTGCTACGCCAAATGTTGGCCCAGCGGGAGCCACGATCCACTTCCACTTGACTGTGACGGACAACCATGGCGCTTCGAGCACGGACGTCAGTCCTCCGAACTATCCCACCGTCGCGGTAAACGTTACCTATGTAAACCAGCCGCCGACGGCGGACGCCGGTCAAGATCAACACGTGGACGAGGGCGCCACCGTTCATCTGGACGGGTCAGCCAGCAGTGATCTCGACGAAGGCAACACATTAAGCTACTCCTGGGAGCAGGTTGGCGAGCCTACCGTTGTTAATCTAACTGGAGCGGACACGGCTACGCCGACATTCACGGCGCCGCGGGTGACGTGCGCTGGTGATGTAGTTCTGATGAGACTGACGGTTGACGACGGCTATGGCGGCATTACCACCGACGATGTGAACATCAACGTTACGAACACCAATCTGCCTACGGCGGACGCCGGAGTGAACCAGCAAGCTCATGAGGCTGATGCAGTCGCGCTCCACGGTACCGGCGGCGACGCCGATCCTGAAGAGGTGGGTTTGCTCACTTTCCAATGGAACCAAACGAGTGGACCTGATCTCGGCCTGCTGGGTAGCGGCAAAGACGTGAACTTTACCGCGCCAACTATCCCCGGAGGCGATCCCAATGCTTCCCTTGACCTTGGCTTTAGCCTCACCGTTACGGATAGCTGCGGTGGGTCAACAACAACGGACCCCATAACAGTACACGTCGCAAACAGTCCGCACGCGCCGGTTGCCCTTGCAACAGGACCTGCGAATGCGAACGAAGGTGGGGACAGCGTCCAGCTGGACGGCAGCACGAGCTACGATCCGGATGCTGACCCGATCACCTATGCTTGGACGCAATGCGGTGGGCCGGCGGTAACGCTTGACGACCCTGCTTCTGCAAAGCCGTCGTTCATCACACCGTGGGTATCGGCGAATACACTGTTGAAGTTCAAGCTAACGGTTACCGACCGATATGGTTTAACTAACAGTGCCTACGTGACGGTTACGATCAACAACTGGCATACGCCGCCCGACGCAAGTCATGCAAGTGCCGATGTGTCTGTGCTCTGGCCACCCGACCATAAGATGGCTCAGGTGAAGATCATCGGTGTGACTAAGCCAAGCGACGACAAGATCGCGATTTCTACGGTTACTCAGGACGAACCGACGAACGGACTCGGCGACGGCGACACAGCGATCGATGCGGTCAAGCAAGTCAACGCCAGTGGCGACGATAGCGTGCTCCTCCGTGCCGAACGCTCGGGCAATCGTGATGGCCGCGTATATCGCGTCTGCTTCCACATTGAAGATCCGGAGCAGGACGCCGATGGCTGCGTCAACGTCATGGTGCCGAAGAGCAAAAAGACCGACGTCGCGATAGACAGCGGCCAAAACTACAACTCCACCCAGTAGAGAAAAGAGAGAGAAGTTAGAAAACAGCGCCGAGAGGTGAAAATCCTCTCGGCGCTTTCCCTTTTCTGGGGAAGGTGGATCGTGCGTTCCACCGCGCGATGTCGAATTTACTCGGCTTCGCCGACATTATTTAGCATCGAGCAAGCCGCCTTCGCCATCCTCCTTCGCAAGGGTGATAATATACTTGACACACCTATTCATGTCGCTAAATTGGCGGCATGAAAGCAAAGAAAACCGCCGAGTTTCCTCAGACATTGCACGAAGCAATCCGCTATTTTGCGGACGAAGATCGTGCGCTGGAATTTGTGAAGATGATTCGCTGGTCGGATGGTGTTGTGAAATGCCCTAGCTGCGGTTCGACCGACGTTTCGTTTTTGTCCACGCGCCGGATTTGGAAATGCAAAGAGGCGCACGAGAAGCAGCAATTTTCGGTAAAGGTCGGAACCGTGATGGAAGATTCGCCTATCAGTTTGGACAAGTGGCTTTGTGCCTTCTGGCTCATTGCCAACGTAAAGAACGGCATTAGTTCCTACGAGCTTCATCGCAGCCTTGGTGTTACGCAAAAGACCGCTTGGTTTCTGCTTCACCGTATCCGTTTGGCGATGCAGGAAGGCGGTTTTGATAAGTTTTCTGGCAAAGTTGAAGCAGATGAAACTTACATCGGCGCAAAAGCTCGTTTCATGCATAAGAGCAAGCGAACGGGCAAGACTGGCATGGTTGGCAAAACTGCCGTGCTCGGATTGTTGGAGCGGGGCACTGAGGGCGCGTCGCGCGTACGTTGCAAGGTCGTGAAGCGCACGCGTGTTTCCGATCTTGACCCTACGATTCGTGCAAACGTAGAAAAAGGTTCGGAAGTTATCACCGACAGCCTTGGTTCTTATTACAAACTGGCGGATGAATACGTGCATCAGGTGATTGACCACGCGGTTTCGTATGCCGAAGGACACGTTCACACTAACGGCTTGGAAAACTTCTGGAGCTTGCTCAAGCGCGGGATTCGCGGGACTTACGTAAACGTCGAACCCTTTCATCTGTTCCGATATTTGGACGAACAGGCGTTCCGATTTAACGAGCGCAAAGACAATGATGCTGGCCGATTCATTAAGGCCGTGGCCGGATACATCGGGAAAGGCTTGCGGTATTCCAAGCTCATTGGTCAAGAGGATGGTAGTTTACTTCCAGCGTAAAAGGCAACGCCGAGGCAAAAGAAAATGAATGAAGGACAATATTGGTTAATCACTTTAAAGGCTGAGGACTGTTTTAGTTCACAGGCATGGGACGGAAAGCCAATCGCCCAACTAATCGCTCTTACCCCAACGCGCGACGAACCCGACTTCTCTACCTTAATGAACGCCATTGTCGATGATCTTGGAATCGGTAATCGGGCTTCGTTCCAAGGCGGTTGCGCCTTGTCCTACAGCATCGGGTATCTCACAGACCCCGGACGGGATAAGCTTCCCGAGCCGCAATGGGACAGCGAAAACTTGAAACTTTGGGTCTTGAGGCGTGCCGAAAACGCGTAGCTGAATACCAGCCCGCGGAGACCGAAAGACAATCTTGTTCCCCTCTGCAGTGATGTTAGCCTCTAGGCCAGAACATTTGCACGCTTGCTGCGCCGCATGCGCCAAAGCTTTTACCCACGGTATTTCCTCAGATTGCACTTGCTCCCGCTTTCGTTAAAGTTGCGCTGTGCCAGAATCCAATCCTCCTAAAAACGAAACGCCATTCGAGCGATTCAAACGGCTGACAAAACGCGTCGTTTCTGTCCCGCACGCGGAGATTCAAAAGCGGGAAACGGAATGGAAGAACGGACGCAAGCAGCACAAGAGTCATCACAGGCATCGCTAGGAAATCGCTTCGTTTAGGGTTTTCAAAAATACGTGAGTGTCAGCGAAATAATTTGGATACCCGCGTTTCAGTTCTGACAAAGAGCCGACCGATACGAGCACGGCATCTTGCTCTGGCCTATTTACAGCCTGTCTTTCTGCGGTAACATAATCACTTTCGGCCTGTGTAAGTTGGCCGCCTCGGTAGCCAGTGATGTTGATGGTCCATGCTTTAGTATCCAGTCGCAGGAGATAATACCGGGCACCCTCAATGTCTTGTTCAAAGCTTTGCATTGTGGCGCGATATGCCTGTAGGTGGCCATCTACCTCGAGTTTCTGTGCGTAACGCGCGATCTCCTTTTTTAGTACTTGCTCATCGTCTGGCGTATTGGGAACTGAGGCTGTTTTTTCTTGAATAGCAATGTACGTTCCCATTAAGGCAAAAAAACACTTCCAGTCCTGTTCGCCGCCGCCGCCCTTTAAGGCTTGACCTGTAAAGGCATCTACCGTCTCGACAGCGGTTGCCCATGCGTGCTGCTGGCGTGAACGAAGCTGAATTTCGATTTTTAACCCGTTGTACTCGGGCTTCTTCTCTGACTGATAACTGTATATCAGATGAATGCCGCGATAGCCTGAATCACGAGGAGTCGCGATATAATCATCTATGCGTAGAAGTTTGTTCTTGGTTCTGCTTTTTTTGTAAGACCTGGCTAATCGACGCACAGCGGGAACGGCAGAGACAACAGCACGGCAACCACCAATATCTTGCATATGTGAAAGGCGCATTTTAGGGAAGCGCCGCATCTTTAGCTCAATAGACCAGAGACGCTTCGTACGCTGCGCAATGAGAGCATTTGAATCAATCTTTCTCGCGCGGCCTGTAAGATCAATCCTAAGGATGAGAAGAGGATACGCGTTCGAGGCACGGTGATTTTCAATGATTGTTAGAGCGTTTTCTACATCGGTTGCTTGAGTCCAGAATTTCGGCTTGGTGAAAAGCGTGCCCGCTTTATCAACCTGATTATTAGAGTACTGAGGAACAATCCACTCCATACCCCAAGACCATACCCCCCGCCGCTGCGGTGAGTCAAGTATATTGTTACCCTTGCAAGGCTACGGCGCGCCGAGGGGACTGCTCGATCCACCCGTGTGCGTTAGGAGAAAGAATGTCTAGGCGATAGCGCCGGAATCAGGTCGCCGCGTCGTGCGCTCCCCGGAACGCAATCCGGACTTCTCAATCGTAAGATCAGGAATTAAATCAAGGCGTGGAAGCGGTCCGGCTCTTTAAATCGCTTAATCACGATCAACGCAACACGTTCGTGGCGTGCTTTCTCGGGTGGTCGCTGGACGCGTTCGATTTTTTCCTGCTCACTTTCGTGATTACGGCGATGGCGCGCGATTTCGGCACCAGCATCGCCAAGCTCAGTTACGCGATCACACTCACACTGGCGATGCGCCCCGTGGGGGCGTTCATCTTTGGTTTGCTGGGCGACCGGTTCGGGCGGCGGATTCCGCTCATGATCGACATTGTTTTTTATTCGGTCATGGAACTGCTCACGGCTTTTTCTCCGAGCTACACCTGGTTGTTGATTTTTCGCGCGCTTTACGGAATCGGCATGGGCGGAGAATGGGGACTGGGCGCATCCCTAGCGATGGAAACTTTGCCGACCGCCGCGCGCGGGTTGTTCTCGGGAATTCTGCAACAGGGTTATGCATTTGGTTATCTGCTGGCAGCGCTCGTCTATTGGGCGGTGTTTCCATTCTTCGGCTGGCGCGGTTTGTTCGTGGCGGGAGTGCTGCCGGCGTTCCTTGTCATTTTCATCCGCGCGCGCGTTCCGGAATCGCCAGCATGGTTGCGTCGGCGCACTGCGCCGACTGATTTTTGGAAAAACGTGCTGACCGTCGTGAGGCGGCACTGGGCTCTTTTTCTTTACGTGATCCTGTTGATGACGGCATTCAACGCCATGTCGCACGGGACGCAGGACATGTATCAAACTTTTCTCGACGAACAACGGCACTACGGGGTGACACAAAAGGCGGCGACCGGGATCATTTACGCCTTTGGCGCCATTTGTGGCGGAACGGTCGTCGGCCATCTCTCGCAAAAATTGGGCCGGCGTCGCGCGATCATTTTTGCAGCGGTGTTCGGGATCCTTCTGATTCCCGTATGGGTTTTTTCGCCGAGTTTTTCCCTCCTGGTGATCGGCGGATTCGCCATGCAATTCATGGTGCAAGGGGCCTGGGGGATTGTGCCAGTGCATTTAAATGAGCTTTCACCGGGCGAGCTGCGCGGAACTTTCCCGGGGTTTGCCTATCAGCTCGGGAACCTGCTCGCCGCGAATACGGCCGTCGTGGAGGCACGGCTGGCCGACCATTTTCGCGACGCAAGCGGGCATCCGGATTACGCGAAGGCGCTCGCGCTTTTTGCGCTCATAATTTTTGTGGCGCTGATCGTGTTGGCCGCGATTGGGCGCGAGGAGCGCGGCAAAGAATTCTAATGATGGACCGCGGGTGGCGTCGGCTCCGACCCGGGGCTCGCCGGTTGCGGCTGCGCGGCGGCCACTTGGGGAGACGCGTGATATACACCGGGCCCGTAGCGTTGTTCGACAATTGCTTCCGCGATTCTCTCCGACAGCAGTTCACGATATTCGGCATCGCGCGCCTGGTTGCCTTCGGACCGATTGCTCAAGAATCCGCACTCCACCAGAACCGCCGGATAGTACGCGAGGCGCAGGACCCTGAAATTCGCTGTGTGCACGCCCCGATTCATCGAGTGCGGGATCGTCATCAGCTTGGATTGGATCCGATTCGCCAGTTCAGCTGAAGTGCCTGAGTGATAATAGGTCTCGAAGCCGTGAATGCCGCGTCGGCGTGAATCGTTGAAATGAATACTGACGAAGATGGCCTTTTTCTGCGAATTCTCGATGGCGACGCGGTCATTCAATGGGATAAACACATCCGAAGATCGCGTCATTACTGTTTTTAATTGCGATTCGCGCAAATTCCGCTCGAGACGCTGGGCAACGTCGAGAGCAACGATCTTCTCCGGCGGCCCGTAGCGGCGATACGCGCCATTATCTTTCCCGCCGTGCCCCGCGTCCACCACCACGGTCGTAAAAGTCCTGCTCGTGTCTTTGATCGCGGTTCTTGGCACTGTCGTGCAAGCACCCAATGAAGCGACGAAAGCAATGGCAAGAGCGCGGCTGATCAGGCGCGGCATTCTAGTTAATAGCAAGAAATATCTTTTCCGCCAAAAATTTTTTCGAAAGCAAGCTCCAAGGGGGCGTCTTGATTTCGCCTGCCAACGAGTTATTTCCCGGCGATCGCATACAAAAAGCACTTGTTTTTTGTGCTGCTGCACTTAAAGGCCTCTACCACTTTTATGACGATCCGATTAGCGATTCTGCCTTTGTTCCTGGCGTTGAATTTTTCAATGTGCAAGAGAAATCCAAGTCCGGCCACGAGTTCCGAACCGGTGACTTCATCTCCGACATCGGCTGAGACGACTGCTGGCGGCAGTCCGGGCCCGGGTGTTGCGGCTGCAGCGCCGTCGCCGAAAAAAATTACCAAACCCGTTGTCGATCAAACGGCGCAGACAATCATCTTTTGTTATCATCGTTTGGTCGACAAGATTCGCTATCCAGGCACCGAGATCACACCGGCCGCATTTGAAGCGGAGATGAAACAACTCAAGGATGCCGGGATCACCGTAATCACCATGCAAGATTTGCTCGCCTGGAAGCGTGGCGAAAAAAATATACCGCCGCGATGCGCGGTCATCAGCTTCGATGATGGATGGAAATCTCAGTACGAGGTCGGGTGGCCGATCATGAAAAAATTTGGATACCCATTCACGATGTTCATTTATACCGAAGGCGTACGCGGAGGTAGCTTGGGCGGCGGGGAGGCGATCACGTGGGAACAACTCGCCGACATGCGTGACAACGGAGTCGATATCCAGGCGCACACCGCAACGCATCAAGACTTGCGCGAAGGGCATAACATCATGCTGGCTGCCCCCGGCGGGAAGAGGACGAGAACGAAATTGACCGGGCCCCAATACGAGGAATGGCTCCAAAAGGAAGTCGTCGGCTGCAAGCAACTGCTCGAGCAGCGGCTTGGGATCAAAGTGAATTGTTTCGCCGTGCCCTTCGGCAGTTATAACGAGCACGTCAAAGAAGTTGCGCGAAATGCCGG
>WNGD01004335.1_pt1 | contig 14008 bp, 12 predicted proteins | sample 5400671 | NCBI WGS metagenome assembly WNGD01 (sample SAMN13153369, study PRJNA577476) | soil metagenome | isolation source: 40 cm soil or saprolite under grassland replicate 2 | place: USA:California | collected 2016-06-15
CGCCCGCCCAGCGTAGGTAGGCTGGACGGCCATGCGGCTCGTCCTCACGATCAACGGCGCGACCCAAGAGGTGGACCCATCCCCGAACGCGTCGCTCCTCAGCGTCCTGCGCGACGATCTCGGCCTGACCGGGACGCGTTTCGGCTGCGGCAGCGGCCAATGCGGCGCGTGTTACGTCATCGTCGACGGCAGGGCCGTCGCCTCCTGCCTCATGCCCGCCCGCCAGGCCGCCGACCGCGACATCACCACGATCGAGGGCCTGGCGAAAGGCGAGACGCTGCATCCGGTGCAGCAGGCGTTCATCGCGGAGGATGCGATGCAGTGCGGCTACTGCACGAGCGGAATGGTCATCTCGGCCGCGGCGCTCCTGGCGCACGACACGGCACCGGACGAGGCCGCCGTCCGCGACGCGCTTGCCGGCAACCTCTGCCGCTGTGGCGTGTATGGCCGCGCGATCCGTGCGGTGCGACGCGCCGCCGATCCCGAGGGTGGAAGGGGCGGAGCCCCTGCGATGAACAGATGAATCTCGAAGAGCGCATCCGGATCGAGCCCGACGGGTCGGTGACCGCGTTCTCCGGGAAGATCGAGTTCGGCCAGGGCATCCGCACCGCCTTCGCGCAGCTCGTCGCGAACGAGCTCGACCTCCCGGTGGAGCGCGTGCGCGTCGTCCTCGGCGACACCGCGCAGGTGCCGTTCGACTTCGGGACCTTCGGAAGCAACTCGGTCGCGCAGGAGGCGCCCGCGCTCCGCCTCGCCGCGGCGTTCGCGCGGCGCAGTCTGATCGGACGGGCGGCCGAGCGCCTCGGGATCCCTGCCACGCGCCTTGACACGCGCAACGGCACGATCGGCGATGGGGATGGCAAACGGGTCGGCTACGCCGAGCTCGTGCGCGAAGCGCCGCTCGCCGGCGCGGTCCCCGACGACGAGCCGCTCCTGCCGCCGGAGCGCTGGCGGCACATCGGCGAGCCGCTCTCGCGGGTGGAGGCGCGAGACATCGTCACCGGACGCGCCCGCTACACGGCCGATGTCCGACTCGAAGGCTTGGCGCGCGGCGCCATCGCCCGTCCACCGGCTCGCGGCGCTCGCGTGACACGCGTCGACGACCGGGCCGCGCGCGCCATGCCCGGCGTGATCGCGGTCGTGCACGACGGCGACGTCGTCGGCGTCGTCGCGGAGCGCGAGGAGCAGGCGCGCGCCGCCGCGGACGCTCTCGACATCGATTGGGAGACGCCGAAACGCGAACCGTCGGAGACGCAGGTCGTGCCGATGCGCACGGACGGCGGCACCGATGCCGCACTCGCGTCGGCCACGCTCACGCGCTCCGCGACGTACACGCTGCCGTCGATCGCGAGCGCCTCGATCGGCCCGAGCGCCGCGGTGGCGGATGTGCGCAGCGATGGCGCGACGATCTACGCCGGCACGCATCGTCCGTTCGGGCTGCGCGACGCGGTCGCCGGTCGGGTCGGTCTTCCGCAGGACCGCGTGCGCGTCATGCCGCAGATGTCGAGCGGCACGTACGGTCGCAGCAGCGCGCCCGACGTGTCGGTCGAGGCGGCCGTGCTCTCGAAGCACGCGCGCCGACCGGTGCTCGTGCAGTGGTCGCGGGCCGAGGAGTTCGCGTACTCCCCCAGCCGGCCCGAGGCGGTCCTCGAGGTCACGGCCGGACTCGACGCCGGCGGCCGTATCGTCGCCTGGCGGTACGACGAGCACACCAACGTGCATACTGCCGCGGGTCCGGATCCACGCGTCGCGGCGATGACGTCCGGCCGGAACGCCGTCCCGCCGTACGCGATCCCCAGCGCGCACGTCGTCCTGCACGTCGAGCCCACGCCGCTGCGGACCGCGAACTTCCGCTCGCTTGCGGCGGCGGAGAACGTCTTCGCGATCGAGTCGTTCGTCGACGAGCTCGCTCACGCGTCGGGGCAGGACCCGCTCGCGTTCCGCCTGCGTCACGTCGAGGACGCGCGCCTTCGCCGCGTGATGGAGCGGGCCGCCGACGTCAGCGGGTATGGGCAGAAGGCCGCGCCGCGCCGCGGGCGCGGCTTCGCGTGCACGCTGTACCACGGCACGTACGTCGCGCAGGTCGCCGAGGTCGAGGTCGCGGCGTCCGGCGCCGTGCGCCTGTTGCGGGTCTGGTGCGTCGTCGATCCGGGTCTGGTGATCAATCCCGACGGAGTGCGCAATCAGGTGGAGGGCGGCATCCAGCAGTCGGCGTCGTGGACCTTGCTCGAGGAGCTCCGACACAAGGACGGTCGCGTCGCGACGACGTCGTGGGATACCTACCCCATTGCGACCTTCCGCGACGCGCCCGAGTCGATCCAGGTCCTGGTCGAAGGCGACAGGGGCGCGCCGTCGACCGGCGTTGGCGAGCCGGGCGCGGTGCCGACCTCGGCCGCGATCGCGAACGCGGTGTTCGCCGCATGCGGCGCGCGCGTGCGCGACGTTCCGCTCACGCCCGAGCGCGTGCGGAAGGCGGTTCAGCCGGTCCCGTAGATCACGCGCCCGCCGAGGATCGTCCGGTCCACCCTGGTCGTGCGGATCTCCGCCGGTGACGCGCGAAGGATGTCCCGCGACAGCACGACGAGATCCGCGAGCTTGCCGACGGTGATGCTCCCCTTGCGCTGCTCCTCGTGCGAGGCATACGCCGGCGTGATGGTGTACGCGGCGATCGCCTCCTCGACGGTGAGCCGCTGCTCCGGATGCCAGCCGCCGGACGGCACGCCGTCGGTGGATTGCCGCGTGATCGCGAGTGCGATGTTCTCGAGCGGGGCGAGCGGCGTCGCCTTCTGCTCGTTGTAGCTGCCGGGCCAATCGGAGACGATGTCCAGCCGTGCACCGGCGTCGAGGAACGAGCGCCAGGCGTGCGCGGTCTTCGCGCGATCCGCGCCAAGCTTGCGTTCGACCGAAGAGATGTCGTTCACGAGCTGCTGCGGCGTGATGTCAACACAGAGACCGAGCTTTCCGATCCGCTCGATCTCGCGTGCGCTCGGGTACCAGGCGTGGATCACGCGGAGGCGCCGATCGCGTGGACCGTTCCGGCGGATGGCCGCTTCGTACCAGTCGAGGAGCAGGCGGTGCGCCCTGTCGCCGACGGTGTGCACGACCGGATCGAACCCGGCCGCGTCGGCGCCGGCAATGTCGGCGGCCATCGTCGCTTCGTCGACGAAGCGGAACGTGAAGCTGCCACCAAAGCGGGGTGTGTTCAGATACGGCGCATCCATGAGGAATCCGTCGATGAACGCCTTCATCGCACCGAAGCGGATGAGCCCATCGTCGCTCCGCGGGCGGATGCCGGCTTCGACGGCGTCGCGCCAGGTGGGCAGCGATAGGAAGGCGTAGACGCGCACGGTGAGCTCGCCGCGACGCTGGAGCTCGCGGAAGAGCTCCAGGTCCGTCCCGCTTCGTTCGACGTTGGTGTGGAAGATCTGGCGCTGCGTGGCCGCGTCGAGACGCGCGACGTCATGGACCGACGTGATGCCGACGCGCCGAAGCTCATCGAGCGCGGCCCGCGCTCCGACGAGCTTCAGCTCGAGGGTGTCCGGCGGCACGAGCTCGACCATCCGCTCCCCGGCGCGACCGTGCATGACGCCGTTCAGCTCGCCCGCCGCGTCGCGCTCGTTCCGACCGCCGCGTGGATCAGGCGTCTCCCGTGTCAGGCGCGCGCGCGCCAACGCGAGCGAGTTGGCGACGTACGCGCCGTCGACGCGCCGCAGAAGGACCGGATGCCGTGGCGCGGCGGCGTCGAGCGCGCCCCGATCGATCGCCATCGGCGCAGGCCGCGCGCGCCCCAGCGCATCGGCCTCCCACGCCGCGGCGGCGCCGATGTCACCGCCGCCGATCCAGAGGCCCTCGGGCACGCGCCCGGCGACCGCGGCGACGGCGGCGGTGACCTCGTTCGGGTCGCGCAGCTCGTACAGCGCGGCGCGGAAGGCCCACGCCGCGGCGTTGCCAAAGTGCGTGTGCGCATCGATGAAACCGGGTAGCACGAAGCGGCCGGCGAGATCGATGACCTCGGTGCGCGCACCGCGGAGCGCGAGCGCGTCCGCCGTCGATCCGACGTGGACGATGCGGTCGCCGCGGATGGCGACGGCCTGCGCCTCGGGCAGCGCCGGATCCACGGTCCACACCCGTCCGCCGTGGATGACGAGGTCGGCTGCTTCGGCCGTGGAGCTAGCTGACGCGGCGCCGCGCGTTGCGGCCGGCGCGATAGAGATTCGCGACGACGAGAACGACGACGAGCACGAGGAGCAGCCAGCCCGCGTTATCGCGAAGCGCGTCCGTCCCCGACGCGGCGACGAGCCACGTGATCGCGAGCGCGAGGATCGCGCCGACCGCGAGCTGCCCGTCGTCGACCAGGAGGCCGTAGGTGTTGTCCCAGATCCCGCGGAGCGCGCTAGACATTGCGCGCCTCCACCCGCGCACCCTCGGGGAGGAGCCCGCGCAGCATGCGAACGGCGAACCAGCTCGCCGCGAGGAATACGCCGAGGATCACCGGGATCGACGCTGCATCGCCAGGCCATTCGGTTCCGATGCCCTCACCGAACCAGAACACGCCGAACGACGAGAGCATCGCGCCCACGCCGAACTTCATCCAGTTTTCCGGGACGGCGGTGAGCGGGTGCCGGAGCGCGGCGGCGACCGCGGTCACGATGACGCCGGCGGCGATCGCGCCGACGATCGCGGCGTTCATCGCCGCGATCCCCTTCGCACCGAACGCGATCACGATGAACGCGACCTCCGTGCCCTCGAGCAAGACGGCCTTGTACGCGACGATGGTGCCGACCCAGTCCCACTGCGTCCGCTTCAGGCCCTGCGCGCGCAGGTCCGCCACTTCCCTCCGGTAGATCTCCTCCTCGTCGTGCAGGGCGACGATGCCGGCGAAGCGGAGCACCGCTTTGCGCAGCCAGCGGAGACCGAAGAGGAGAAGCAGTGTTCCGACGAGACCGAGCAGAAACTTCTCCGGTACGACGGTGACGAGGGCCACGCCAAGGGTTGCGACGATGATCGCGAGCGTGAGCGCGGCGAGCGCGGTACCGACCAGCGGCGCGCGCCAGCCGCGCGTGATGCCGACCGCGAGCACGATCGTGGTCGCCTCGACGAACTCGACGGCGCTCGCGATGAACGCCGGGGTTGCCGCGATCGCGAGCGTGAGGGGATCCATTATTTGTCCACCCATACATCATTGAGCGGAGCGCCGGTGAGACCGTCCGGTCCGGGCTTGAAGCCGTGGACCTTCGTGGACATCGCCTCGACGCGGACCTGGCTCATGACGCCGACGTACGGAAGGATCTCCATGACCCTCCGCTGCGCGTCCTCATAGGTCTTCTTCCGGTCAGCGGTCCCGAGCTCCTGGCCCTGACCCTTCACGAGCAGAGCGTCGAGCGCCGGATCATTCACGTTCGCGAAGTTGCTCCCGGATCCGCGGCCCGACGAGTGGTAAACGATGCGGAGGACGCCGTCGGGATCGACGCTCGTCGACGCCGTCGCGGCCATGTTGTGCTTGTACGCGCGGACGTAGTCGAGGTACGGACCGCGCTCCATCTTCTGGACTTTCAGGTCGATGCCGACATCGCGCAGCTGCGACTGCATCGCTTCCGCGATCTCGCTCCAGGGGCTGCGGAACGTCGCGAGCAGGATCTCGAGCTTCTGCCCGCCCTTTTCGCGGATCGGCGCCGACGCGCCGACCTTCCAACCGGCGTTCTCGAGGAGCGTCCTCGCCTTCGCCGGATCGAAGCCCAGGCTCGTCTCGATCTCCTGCAGCCGCGCCCACACGCCCTCGGAGAGCGGGCCTACCGACACCTTGTGCACGCCGAAGAACAGCTTCTCCACGATCGACTTGCGGTCGATCGCCCAGTTCACGGCCTCGCGCACGGGCTTCTCGTCCGTCGGCGCGCGGGTGACGTTCATGAAGAAGCCGAGGGTGTGGCTCGCGCGCGGCGAATTCACGAAGGTGAAGCGGTTGTCCGCCTTCAGGCGCGCGTAGTCGGCCTCCGTGACCTCGTCGATGAGCAGGTTCTCGCCTGACTCGAGCGTCGCGACGCGTGTCGACGCGTCGGTGATAGCGCGGAACTTCACGGTCTGCAGGTACGGCACCGCCTTGTTGGTCACCAGGTCGTTGCCCCAGCTGTAATCGGCGAACTGCTCGAGCGTGACGACCCCGTCGGCGGACCGGTTCGCGAACTTGAACGGCCCCGAGCCGACCGGCGCGACCGCGGAGTCACCCGGCTTGAGCGTGTCGAGATATTTCGGCGACAGGATGCCGAAGAAGTATCGCCAGATCTGCAGCATGAACGCGTAATAGGACTGCTTGAAGGTGAAGACCACGGTCTTCGTATCCGGCGCCGTGATCGTGTCGATCGGGCCGATGAGCGAGACGACCGCGCCAGCTTTCAGCTTGGGGTCGAGGATCCGCTCGAACGATCGCTTCACCGCGTCCGCGGTGATGGTGCCACCGTCGTGTGTCTTCACGCCGTCGCGGAGGGTGAAGGTGAACTTCTTGCCGCTGTCCTCGATCGTCCACTTGGTCGCGAGCGCCGGATAGAACTTCTGGTCGGCGTCCATCGTGACGAGCGTGTCGAGGATGTTCTGCGCGACCTCACCCGCGGCCGCGCCGGTCGTGAGCGCGGGGTCGATCGAGTCGATCTTGTCCCACTGTCCGAACGTGAGAGTGCCGCCGCGCACCGGCGAGGCGGATGGCTTCACAGTCGGCGACGCCGTCGTCACACCCTGCGGCGCACAGGCGACGACGGCGACGCTGGCCGCCGCCAGGGCCGAACGGCGCAGGAACTCGCGTCGGTAGAGCAACGTGCGATCAGCCATCGAGCGATCCCTCCAAGATGTCCAGCCCTTCCGCGAGCTGTGCGTCGGTGATCGTGAGAGGCACGAGCGTGCGGATGACGTTGCTGTGGAGGCCCGCGCGCAGGAGCAGGAGGCCGCGCTCGCAGGCGCGCTTGATCGCCGCCTCGACCAGCTCGGGCGCCGGCTTCTTCGTGCCGCGGTCGCGCACGAGCTCGATCGCCTGCATCGCGCCGACGCCGCGAACGTCGCCGATCGTCGCGTTCCGTGCCGCGATGGCGTCGAAGCGGCGGCGGAGCGTCGCGCCGATCGCGGTCGCGCGCTCCGCGAGTCGGTCGCGTTCGATGATCTCGATCGTCTTGAGCGCGGCCGCGCATGCCACCGGATGGCCGCCGAAGGTGCTCCCGAGCGTGCCTGGTCCGAGCCCGTCGAACAGCTCTGCCCGGCCGGTGACGGCACCGATCGGGAAGCCCGCGCCAAGCGACTTCGACGTGACGAGCAGATCGGGTGTCACACCGGCGTGCTCGAGCGCGAACATCCGGCCGGTGCGCGCCATCCCCGTCTGGATCTCGTCGGCGATGAAGAGGATGTCGTGGCGCCGGCAGATCGCGGCGATGCGCTTCAGAAAGCGCGCGGGAGGCACGACGAACCCGCCCTCGCCCTGGACCGGCTCGATGATCACGGCGGCGACGTGCTCCGGTGCGAGATTCGTCTCGAGCGCCTGCTCGAAGAGCCGCACGTGCAGCTCGGCGAGCTCGTCTTCGCTCACGTCCGCGATCGGCCGGTACGGATACGGGTACGGGAGATGGGCGATGTTCGGCGTCGTCGAGCGCATGAAGGCCATGCGCGAGTTCTTCGTCTTGCCGGTCGCGGTCATCGCGGTGTACGTGCGGCCGTGGAACGAGTTCTGGAAGGCGATGATCCACTCGCGCCCGGTCGCCACGCGCGCGATCTTGATCGCGTTCTCGACGGCCTCGGCGCCGCTGTTCGCGAACACGCTCTTCGTCGTGACGGTCGAACCCTCCGCGCGCGGATAGATGCGGTCGAGCTCCTGCGCGAGGCGGACATACGGCTCGTACGTCACGACCTGGGCCGAGACGTGCGCGTACTTCTCGAGCTGCTCACGTACCGCCGCGACGATCTCGGGATGCTGATGGCCGAGGTTCAGCGCGCCGATCCCGGCGACGAAGTCGAGGTAGCGCTTGCCCTCGGGGTCGAACACCTCAGCGCCGGACGCGCTCGCGACCACGACCGGCGTGCCGACGTGAAGACCTTTCGGAACGTACTGCTCTCGTAGTCGGCGGACCTCCGAACTCGAGAGACCCGTTCGTGTTTCCGTGATCGTGCTCATTCCACTCCCCCTAGCGCGCGCTTGTCGATTCGCGTGCGCAGTTCTTGTAGCTCCTCGGCGGCCGCAAGAGCCGCCGCGCGATCCTGACCCGCGAGACCGAACAGCAAAGCATCCAGAACGACGATGGTCATCGCCGACAGGTGGAACATACCTCCACCCGCGCGGCGCGCCGAAAGGGCGACCGTGAACTGACCCGCGAGTGCGAGGCCGAGCGTGTCGGTGATGAGGACGGACGGCAGCTTGAGCTCGCGCGCTCGCTCGAGCGTCAGCTCCGCCTCCGGACTCGACCGATCGTAGGCGAGGACGATGACGACGTCGCCGCGACGCATGTCGATGAGCGCGTCGGCGAGAGCCTGGCCGCGCGCGCCGACGGCCACGGCGGGCCGCCGCATCCGACGCAAGCGTGCGGCGAAGTACTCGCCGAGCGGGGCGTTCGGCCCGAGGCCCTGGATGACGACGCGCTGCGCGCCGGCAAGGAGACCGAGCGCCCGCGCGAAGTCGGCGCCACGCAGCGTCTCGCGAGCGTCCTGCAGCAGCTGCATCTCGGTCGCGAGAACGTGCTCGAGGACGACCGACGGATCGTCGCCGAGGTCTTCGATGCTGCGGCCCAGCCGCAGGGTCGGCGTCGCCCGCGAGCGAAGCGATTCCTGAAGCTCGGCTTTCAGCGCCGGAAGGCCGCTGTATCCCAGCGACTGGACCGCGCGTATGACCGTGGCGTCGCTCGTGTCGAGCTGGCGTGCGATGTCCGCGGCGGAGAGGAACACCGCTTCCTCGCGGTGCTGCGCGAAGAACGACGCGACACGCTCCTCTCCCGGGCTGAGGGTCGGCCGCTGCGCGGCGACCCGCTCGTCCAGAGAAGGCTTTGTACCGCTGCGCGGCTCCTCGCGCCTTCGGCTGCTCGTAGTAGCATTTGCTGCTGTGGCCACGGGCGGACTGTAGTGTATGCTGCGGGCACATTTCAAGGGGGTCGTGCGATGGAATTGCCGGTCATCGAGGTCAGCGGCGATCGTCGAGAGGTGGGCCGCCAGCACGGTGAGGCCGCTCGGAGCCAGATCCGCAGCTCCATCGCCTTCTACCAGCAGAGCTTCAAGCGCGCCACGGGTCTGACCTGGGACGAGATCCTCCAGCAGGCGCCGCGGTGGACCCCGATCGTCGAAGAATTCCTGCCCGGCATCAGCGACGAGCTTCGTGGCATCGCCGAGGGTGCGGGCATCCGATTCGAGGAAGTTCTGGCGCTCAACGCGCGCGGCGAGCTGTCGCACGGCAATCCTTTCGCGGAGGCGGAGGAGGAGCCGGAGGGATGTTCCTCGTACGCGATCCTTCCTGAGGCGTCGGGTGACCACCACGTGTATGCCGGACAGAACTGGGACTGGCTCGCGCAGACCGGCGAGACCATCGTCCTTTTGAAGATCACGCAGCCGGGGAAGCCGACCGTGTTCATGCAGACCGAGGCCGGTCAGATCGGACGCCATGGCGCGAACTCCGCCGGCATCGCTCTGAACGCGAACGGCCTGGGATCGCGCTTCGGCAAGGGCGTGGCCATCCCGCAGCCGTTCATCCGCCGCAGGATCCTCGAGTCGGCTGACATGCAGAGTGCGCTGAAGGCCGTCTTCGACTCGACGCAGTCTGTGTGTACGAATCTCGTCATCACGCACAAGGACGGGTTCACGATCGATCTCGAGACGACGCCAGGACGTCACGGCTGGATGTACGCGACGGACGGGATCCTCGTGCACACCAACCACTTCATCTCGTTCGTGCCGGAGCAGATCGCCGCGACGTACCGGCCGTTCTCGGTGAATTCGCTGTGGCGGCTCGATCGCCTGAAGCGCGGCCTCGAGGCCGTGCGCACCGCGAAGAACTCCGGCGAGGTGTACGCAGCGATCGTGCGCGCGCTGCAGGACCACTTCGGCTATCCGAACTCGCTGTGCAAGCACGACGACGCACGCCTCGGGACCGGCGATCGTTATCACACGATCGCGTCGAGCATCGTCGACCTCACGAACGGCGACTACTGGCTCTCGGCTGGACCGCCATGCCAGGGCCCCTACAACCGCATCTGGAATATCTACGAGGAGACGACGGCGCGCGCGCCTGACCTCGCCGCCACCGCCAGCCGCTCCTAGTGAGCGCGACCCTACGCGTGTATTCGGGGCGCAACCGCCCTGACCTCACGCCGATCTATCGACTCTTCGAGGGTCTCACCGATACCACGGTCGAGGTCGAGATGGTCTACCACCTCGACGTCGAGCGCCGCCTGATCGAGGAACGTGACGATCCACGCGCCGACGTCCTCGTGACCAACAGCCAGGTGGCGGTCGAAGCCGTTCGCGCCACCGGCATCTTCGAGCCATACCCGGCCGAGGTCGCGCGTTCGTACGACGCGTGGTTGCATGCGCCGGACTATGCGTGGCTGTCGTTCGCCGCGTGGCCACGCACCGCGATGATCAACCGCCGTGTCCTTCCCGACCCGGCCGCGTGGCCGCGCGGCCTCGAGGACTTCGCGACCGAACGATTCCGCGGCAAGATCTCGGTCGCGACGACCAATGAGGAGACGACCGTCTCCCAGATCAGCTCGATCCGCGCGGCGAAGGGCGACCTCTACGCCTGGGGTCTGATCGACCGGCTCCTCGCGAACGGCCTGCGCACGTACGAGTCGAACAAGGCAACGCGCGAGGCGCTCATCAGAGATCGCAATGCGGTCGCGCTCGTCAACTCGTCGAATTACCACGTGTTCCTCATGGAAGGGAATCCCGTGGGCGAAGTGTGGCTCGACCAGGAAGACGGCGGCCTCGGCACCCACGTCGAGGCGCACGTCGTCGCGCTCGTGAAGGACGCGAGGAACCGCGAAGCCGGTGAGGCGTTCGTCGACTTCCTTCTCTCCGCCGACACGCAAACTTTGCTGGCGCGGATGTTCGGTGAGACGCCCGTGAACCCTGACGCTGTGACCGGGCCGGTGCGGCCCCTCGCGCAGATCCGGCGCACACCGGTGTCGCTCGCGAAGATCACCGAGCTGCGCGACAGCACCCGCGCGTATCTCGCGAATAAGGGCTTTGCGCCGCCCGCGCCCGACTAGGAGGCAGCGTGCTCGACTGGCTCAGCCCTGACGGCAAGAAGCTCCTCGTCACGCGGATCCTCCGCACGTTCGCGTACGGCTACCTCGCGGTCATGCTCGGCCTGTACCTCGATCGCCTCGGCATGGATCCGACGCAGATCGGCGTCGTGCTGACCGCCGCGATCGCCGGCTCCGCGGTCATGACCGTGTTCTGGTCGCTCGTCGCCGACCGCGTCGGACGTCGCCGCACCGTGGCGATCATGGCCGCGCTGATGGCGCTCGGCGGGATCGTCTTCGCACTTACGGACAGCTTCTGGCTGCTCCTCCTCGGCGCTTTCACCGGGACGATCAGCGCCACGAGCTCCGAGGTCGGCGTCTTCCAGACGGTGGAGCAGGCGGTCCTTCCCCAAACGGCTCCGAATGAGAAGCGCACCTGGCTTTTCTCGATCTACAACACCGCCGCCTACTTCGCGGGCGCGATCGGCTCGCTGGCGGCAGCGAGCGTGTCGCTCTTCACGTCGCTCGGGCTCCAGGGCGCCGACGCGTATCGGCCGCTGTTCGTCCTCTATGCCTTGATCGGCCTGGCGAACCTGGCGATCTTCCTGACCCTCAGCCCCAAAGTGGAGCTCGCGCACGTCGATGGCGAGCGTCGATTCCTCGGCATCCATCGCAGCCGGGGCACCGTCGCACGGCTGTCGGGGCTGTTCGCGATCGACGCGTTCGCCGGTGGACTGGTTGTGCAGTCGGTGGTGTCGTACTGGTTCTACCTACGCTGGGGGCTCTCGATCAGCGAGCTCGCGGTGGTGTTCTTCTGGGTCGGGATCATCTCCGGCCTGTCGCTTCTCGCCGCGGGGTGGCTCGCGCAGCGGATCGGTCTGTTGAACACGATGGTCTTCACACACCTACCGTCCAACGTGCTGCTCGTACTTGTGCCGCTCGCGCCGACGGCGTGGCTTGCCGTCGCACTGTTCCTCCTCCGCCAGACCGTTTCGCAGATGGATGTGCCGACGCGGCAGTCGTACACGATGGCCGTCGTGGACCCCGACGAGCGGACGGCGACGGCCGGCATAACGAATGTCGCGCGCACCACCGCGAGCGCGATCTCGCCGACGTTCGCGGGTATGGCGCTGTCGGCGGCGGCGTTCGGTGTGCCTTTCTTCGTCGCCGGCGGCCTCAAGATCCTGTACGACGGACTCGTGTACCTGACCTTCCGCAACGTGCATCCGCCCGAGGAGATCGAGCGCAGGAAGCGCAGCCGCGACGCGGCCTAGGAGAAGACGTGGCGAAGTTCGTCATAACTCGGCTGGTCGAGACGATCCCGGTCCTCCTGCTGTCCTCGCTGCTCGTCTTCGCGATCCTCCACCTGATCCCAGGCGATCCCATCGACGCCATGCTCGGTGCGGCGGCGTTCGGCGTGGGCGACCCCGTCGAGCACCAGAAGCTCGTCGTGCAGATCCGCACGCAGCTCGGTCTCGACGATCCGCTCTGGCAGCAGTACGCGCGCTGGCTGTTCGGCGCCGTGCGTCTCGATCTCGGGGAGTCGTACATCCGGCATGCGCCGGTGGCGCAGCTCATCGCCGCGCGGCTCCCGAGCACGATCGAGCTCGCGCTCGCCTCCCTCCTCATCAGCGTCGTGATCGGTGTGAGCTCAGGGATCATCGCCGCGCTCCGCCGGAACACGCCGGTCGATAGCGCCGTCATGCTCGTCTCGCTCGCCGGAGTGTCGATGCCGAGCTTCTGGTCCGCGATGATCCTCATCCTTGTCTTCTCGGTCTCACTCAACCTCGTGCCGGCGACAGGCTCGGGTGGATTCGAGAGGCTCATCCTTCCCGCGGTCGTCCTCGGATACGAGGGCGCCGCGCTCATCGCGCGGCTCACGCGCGCGTCGCTGCTCGAGGTGCTGTCGCGCGACTACATCCGCACCGCGCGCGCGAAGGGACTCCCGCGGCGCACCGTCGTGCTCACTCACGCGATGCGCAACGCCCTGATCCCCGTCGTCACGGTCGTCGGCCTGCAGCTCGGCCGACTCCTCGCCGGAAGTGTCATCGTCGAAACGGTCTTCGCGCGACAGGGCGTCGGCCAGCTCGCCGTCGACGCGATCCTGTCGAAGGACTATCCGCTCGTGCAGGGAATCATCCTCCTCACCGCCATCACCTACGTGTTCGCGAATCTGCTCGTGGACGTGTCGTATGGCTTCCTCAACCCCAGGATCCGTACCGCCTCCTGATATCGCGCGCGCGCCGATCGTGTCGGCGGTCATCGCCGATCAGCGTCGGCTGCCGAAGATGGCCGCGCCCGCCGGCCCCTATCGCCGCGCGTGGTGGCGGCTGCGCCGCGACCGCATCGCGATGGCGGCGTTGTTCATCCTCGCGGTGCTGCTCGTCATCGCCTACATCGTGCCACTCGTCATCGCCATCGACCCCTACCAGCAGAGCCTGCGCGACTCCCTTCTCTCACCGGGGACGGCCGGCCACGTTCTCGGCACCGACCATTTCGGCCGCGACGTGCTGCTGCGCCTCATCGACGGCGGACGGGTATCGCTGTCGGTCGGCATCCTCGCGGTCGTCATCTCGGCCTCTATCGGCGGACTCATCGGCCTGGTGGCGGGCTACTTCGGTGGCTGGACGGACCGCGTCCTGATGCGGTTCATCGACGTGAAGCTCGCGTTCCCGGGCATCCTGCTGGCGCTCGTGATCGTCACGGTACTCGGCACCGGTCTCGAGAAGGTGATGATCGCCGTCGGCATCGGCGGTATCCCCCGCTTCGCGCGCGTCGTGCGCGGCTCCGTGCTGAACACGAAGAACGAG
>WNGD01004337.1_pt1 | contig 14001 bp, 5 predicted proteins | sample 5400671 | NCBI WGS metagenome assembly WNGD01 (sample SAMN13153369, study PRJNA577476) | soil metagenome | isolation source: 40 cm soil or saprolite under grassland replicate 2 | place: USA:California | collected 2016-06-15
TGAAACTCGAAAAAGCGCGGTTCAATGGCGTCGATATCGGATATCCCATCACGCTTGATTACAATTTGGCTGAGCAGCTGGCGGACGGAATCCTCACGATCAACAGCGCGACGCTCCACCTCGGAGAGACGCCGTTGTCTGTTACAGGTTCCGTAAATACGAACAGCACGCCGCCCAATCTCAACTTGAACATCAAGTCGCAGGATGTGTCGATCGCCGAAATCGCCCGTCTCGCATCAGCGTTTGGTGTGGCTTTTGCTCCCGGCACAACCGTTGCAGGACGTGTCAGCGCAAACCTGCTGGCGCGAGGGCCGGCCACAAACCCCGCGCTGACCGGCTCCATCGCCGGACGCAACCTGCAGATTTCCGGCAAGGACATTCCGCAACGCGTGGAGGTGAAAGCGCTGGATCTGGCGCTCTCACCCAGTGAGATCCGTTCTAACGAATTCGATGCCACATCCGGAAAAACGACGGTGACAGGCCGCCTCGCCCTCCGCCAATACACTTCAAAATCACCCGTGATCGATGTAGCGCTGCGCGCTCCGGGAGCGACATTGCCGGAAGTCCAATCGATCGCCAAAGCATACGGTATGACCGGACTCAATCAGATTAACGGCGCGGGCACGCTCAATCTCGACCTGCGCGCTGCCGGCCCACTCCAATCCCTGAGTTCGCAAGACCTCACCAGAGCGCTGAACGGCAACATGGATCTGGATTTCAACGCACTGCGCATCGCAGGATTCGACGCGGGGCACGAGATCGCCACTATCGGCGGTTTCTCCGCGCCCACTCCGGGGAACCAGAATTTCACGGATGTCCTGCGTTTGACTGGCCGGATTGCCGTAAAGGACGGCATCGCTCAGACAAACGACCTGCAAGCGCAACTCGCCATCGGCAATCTCGCCGCGAGCGGCACGGCAGACCTGGCTACCGAAGTTCTCAACATGAAGCTGTCGGCCGTCCTTTCGAAGGCGTTCAGTGAGAGAGTGGGCGGCACGCGAGTGGGCGGCTACATGACCACTGCGCTCTCGAACAGTGCGGGCGAACTGGTGATCCCTGCAGTCATGACAGGCAGCTTCAAGCAACCGAAGTTTGCGCCAGACGTTCAAGCGTTCGTTGAGATACAGAAAAAGAAACTGCTGCCCAGCGTGATCGGCGCGTTCGCGGAAAAGAAAGACAAAAGTCAGGAGCAGCCAACCGGACAGAAGCCAGCCAGCACCATCAAAGGAATTCTCGGTGGCCTTCTGGACAGGAAGAAACCGGACCAACCGAAGTAGTACTAGTTCCCTTCCCGTTCAGTGAACGCTGGAGGGCGGGTCGAAATGGGGATCGAATTGTCCGGGGCTGGCTTGAGACCGGAACGACTCCAGTGTCCATTCGTCGCTAGTTTCGTTGAGGCGGAGAACGTAGGTGTTACCGTCATTGGCTCCAACGCGAAAATACACGTCGTCCGGAGCGTACCATTGATCCTCGATGGATTCGACGAAGAGTACGACGTCCCCGAGCCAGAACTTGATCGGGCGTTGATCGGCTTTGTGGCCGGAATAGCATTCGACTTGAATTCTCATGTGACCTTATTCCAGCGTATCATCTCTGTCCACTCATTCTTTCGTCAGTACCAAGGTGATCTTTGACCGGGGATCTGACCAATGCTCAATTCCCAATGCTCAATTCTCATCCGAAGTGGACGTCGGATTGCCAAAACATGCGGCCGCTTCTCCTTTCGGATGAGAATTGAGCATTGGGAATTGAACATTGGTCAGATCCTCCCGAGCTTAGCTTTACACCCCAGGTGTCCAGCACGCCCCCTTTTTTCATTACAACGCGGCGAGTGCGGTGGGCACATCCAGACCTGCCGAACTCGTCCGCGCCCAGATTTCACGCTTTTGGCGGACCTTTGGCTGTTATGCTTTCATCAGGACAGCACTGAGCGCCGCACGAATTCATATCCGAACGGCGCCGGTCATCTTAGGTAATAGGCGGGCTACTTTCTGATGAGATCCGCGGCTCCACCTCTCACACCGAAGCGAAAGGTCCGAGTCGTCTTATCCACGACGGCTTTGCTGTCGTTCATGTCGGTTTCGAAGGCGACGGCGCTGGCGCTGGCAGAGTTAGGCATCGCTGCCTTTTTTGTGATCGGGGTTGCACGCTCCGTGATCGGAGAATCCGCACCGTGGTTCGTCCTGGTAGCCTGTGCGCTCAGCGCGCTGGTTCGGTGCATTGACATTGAGAGTTGGGCCTTTTTCATACCAGGTGGTCTGATTGGCCGCACGGAACGTGTTTTCGGTCCGCGCGTGGCAAACATTGCAACAGCAGCGGTACTGACGGAACGACTGCTTCTCGTGGCTCTGGCCTGCGCGCTCTGCGGGCAGTATGCCGTCAGCTTCGGCGCCGTCTGGATGTCGGAGTGGAGCGTGACGGCGCGGCTGACAATCCAAGAACTGGTCACTGTCGGAGCGATCATACTGATTGGACTGTTCTGGACCCGCGCCAGACTTGGTCTCCAACTCCCCTCGACGGCTGGCGCGAAAGCGGTGTGGGTTAGCGTCCTGCTGATCCTCACACTGATCGTATTAGGCGCGACGACAATTGTGCGCCATGGGGTCCCCGTCCTTGAACTGTCTTTGGCACCCTTCCAGAGACGTGCTGTGAACGCATCGTTCCTTAAACGGGCATTGGAGTTGTTTGCCGGCTTCGCTCTGGTCCTTCCGGCGCTGGGTGGCGGCGGCACCCTGGCGCGTGCAGCGAATGAATTTGCCCCACCGCGGCTCGAAGCCGTGCGTCAAACGAGCTTCTTTATCGTTGTTTTCGTCTTTGTCCTCACCGTGTTCTCATCCTTCTTGTTCGTGCTACTTGTGCCCCCGGACCAGGCGCTGCTTTGGGCGAGTACTCCACTCTCTGGCCTGGCGCATCATCTGGATCTACCGGCGGTGGCAGAAGGTCTGGTCATCGTTATGGTCCTCGCGGCCGCTTTCCTGATGTTGGTGCCCTCCGCACACGCAGCTCTGGAGGATACGGAACAACTACTGCGACGTCTGTCGGCACGAGGCGCCCTTTCCGAACAACTAGCTCGTCCGACCTCTGGCGGCGGCACAGCCGGCTCCATCAACGTCGCTGCCGCTGCAGCGGTGCTTGTAACCTTTGCAAGTGGCGCGCAGGTAAGTTGGTTAAGCCGGGCCTATGGAATCTCGATCGCGGCTGCTCTTCTGTTGAAGATCGCGGCCATTGTTCGTTTGCGCACAACCCGCCGTGAACCCCAGCCCTTCTCTACCCCTATTAACCTACAGCTGTCGGATCGTGAAATACCCGTGGGGTTGATTGGGGTTGGTGCCATTGTGAGTTTGAGCGCACTGGCCATGCTGTTACTGGGCGACATTCCCTCGATCGCTGCGGCGAGTCTGATCGGCGGTTTGGGGCTCTCCATGGCCGTCGGCCGCAAGGGATCCAGATCGTCGGTTGCGGATCAGGAGGAGCCCTTCGAACTCTTGACCTCACCGGACGTTTCTCTTGGACAAGTGGAAGTCCGTCCGGAGAACGTTTTAGTGGCCGTGCGTCACCCGCATTCTCTGGCGCATCTGGTCGGTGCACTGCAGGCCGCAGGCGATCGAGATGTGGTGGTCGTCACCATTCGTCTGTTAGGCATCGACGAAGATGCGGGAGAAGGCACAGGCTCGACTCGAGACGAGCGGTATTTGTTTTCTCAGGTCGTCGCGCTGACAGAACGATATGGCCGTCCAGTTCGGCTGCTTATCGTGCCAGCTCAGAATGTATTCGACGGCGTAATTGCGGTTGCACAACGGCTGCGCTCGTCGGACGTATACGTCGGCGAATCCTCAACGCTTTCAGCGGACGAACAAGCTCGACTCTTGGGCGAACTGTGGGAACGCGCCGAAAAACCGAAGAGCCAGCAACTCCGGCTGGTTGTTTATCGTCACAGTGGAAGGACAGACTCGTACCATCTTGGGGCCCATCCTCCCGCTTTAACGCCCGGAGACCTTGATCTGATCCACCGCGTCTGGCTCGAAGCCGTCAAAGCTGTCGGACCGGAGGTGCATCATCATGACGTCGTTCGGGCAGCATTGACACAAATGGAACAACAGCTCACCGGTCCCCAGCGCGAAGAAGCACTCGCCATCATCCAAAACGTCGCTCGGCCGGCGGACGAACTGGCTGCCGCCGTACGCGCCCGTAACTATTCGCGGCTGCGAGATCTCGTCCGCAATCGTCATGCGAACGATCTGGCAGTGGTTCTGACCCAGCTTGGCCTCGAAGATCAGGTCATCGTCTTTCGTATTCTTCCCCGCAAGGAAGCGGCAGCCGTCTTTCAGTACTTGTCTCGCGAACAGCAAGAGACGCTCCTCAAGGCCATGGCACAGGAAGACGTGGCGGCATTGTTGAATAACATGGCGCCAGACGATCGAACGATGTTCCTCGAGGAGTTGCCGGCTGAAGTGACTCGGCAGATGCTGGCGCTGCTCACGCCGGCAGAACGTTCGGTGGCCTTAACGCTTCTCGGCTATCCGGCAGATTCCATCGGCAGGCTCATGACGCCGCACTACATCGGCGTGCGTGAGCACTGGACCGTCCGGGAGGTGCTCGACCACATCCGCACCCATGGCCAGGACAGCGAAACTCTCAACGTGGTTTACGTCGTCGATGAAGAAGGCCTGCTGATCGACGATATCCGCATTCGTGAGTTCCTGTTGACGGCGCTCGACAGCCGCGTTGCCGATCTCATGGATCGCCGTTTCGTAGCGCTCAAGGCGACAGATGACCAGAACGCCGCTGTCGCCGTGTTCCGGCAGTACGACCGCACGGCCCTGCCGGTGACCGATACGGCCGGCGTGCTCATCGGAATCGTCACGATCGACGACGTTTTGGATGTTGCCGAAGCAGCCGCAACGAAGGAAATTCAACGCATCGGAGGATCGGAAGCCCTCGACGAGCCTTACATGCGTATCGCGTTCGCTCGCATGATTCGCAAGCGCGCCGGATGGCTGACTGCGCTCTTCCTTGGAGAGATGTTGACAGCTACAGCAATGGGCGTATTTCAGGGAGAAATCTCGCGGGCCGTTGTGCTGGCATTGTTTGTTCCGCTGATCATTTCCAGCGGCGGCAACTCGGGCTCCCAGGCCGCAACACTCGTCATTCGTGCGCTCGCGCTTGGGGAGGTGGGCCTCGCCGACTGGTGGCGCGTGATCCGCCGGGAATTGCTGGCGGGGTTAGCGCTCGGCGGAATCCTTGGCAGCATCGGATTCCTTCGCATCTCGATCTGGTCCGCCTTTTCGGCGATCTATGGACCTCATTGGCTGCTAGTCGCCCTGACCGTCGGCCTGGCGCTGATCGGAATTGTCTTGTGGGGTACGCTCATCGGATCGCTGTTGCCTTTTATTTTGCGGCGATTGGGATTCGACCCCGCCGCTTCCTCGGCTCCATTCGTTGCGACGCTCGTTGACGTGACCGGATTGGTGATCTACTTCTCTGTCGCCATGATCATTCTTCGCGGGACATTGCTGTAAGCGACGTCCGCGTCGAGACCTCAAGACGCGGTTCGTGTAGAACAGCGACGTGCCACTGCATTTCACTGCGCCCAACCTCTGAAGTTCACAAACGTCGAGAGTCATCGCCGAGGAGTCCGCTTGACGGCCAGCCCGGATTTTCTACTCCCGTGTTGAGAATGGCCGTCGAACACTCCTTGCAATGCCAACCCGGCGAGTCAGGCAAGACCCCACATTCGCCCAGCACGTACAGATCGGCCGGCGGATGCAGCGTCTCCGGCAGGTCGTAGAAGATCGGCACCACCTGGTCGGTGGAGTCGCACGTCGGGCAGGTTGGGCGCGGCATCGCCTTCAATTCTTCGAGCCACTCGATGTGCTTCTGCAGGCGATCTTCTTCCTGGTACATGCGCTCGACCGCGTCCAGCTGTTCTTTGTGCTCGGTGAACTTGCGCCAGCTCATGTCGCACGTGTGTTCCAGCCACTCAATGACATGGTCTAGTAAATAATCGAGCCGCTGCCGCTTCAGCACCGTATCTAGAAGAGCCTCGGCCTGTTCGCCGGTGATTGGGTCGGAGAGGAGTTGGCGCAATTTAGCGTCACGCGACGCGAACCAGCTATCGGTGATGAACAGTGTATCGATCTTATTGCAGGCGGCGACAAAGACTTCCAGTGCCCGCTCTTTTGAAATGCCGCCTGTAAGTTCCGCCAGACCGTATTTCGTTTCCAAAACCACATAACCTCATTTCATGTAAGCGAACTTTGACGCGCAGGTCAAAAAGCTCTGATACTTGCACGTTCTAGAGGCAAAATAGGCGATTGTTGTTACCGCTGCGATCCTACCGTGCCAGGAAAATTCGCGGCCATTAACAATATGATGAGGCCAAAGAACTGCATATAGTCCAGTGGTGCCATTGGCCCGCCCTAGACCTGGCGGTGATATGTGCGGCGTGGAGGCACTTGTGTACGATGGCCGGACATCCAACACGACGCTAATCTAGCTGATGAGCGATCGACCCTTCAGATTCGAGCAAAGGATGAACTCGGCGATAAATGCAAGAAGAACCTTCTGATTTGCGATGTTCATTCTGCCACAAGAGTCAGTATGCTGTTCGGAGGCTGATCGCTGCACCCACGGTCTTCATCTGCGATGAATGCGTCGGCGCTTGCGTGGACATTCTCGACGAAGACACCAAACCAGATGAATTAGAAAATAGTCCGAGCGACGCACTGCTTCTCTCTCGCCGCCAGGACGCATCAATCTCCGCGCGGAAACTGACAGCCGCCGAGTCCGGAACTTTGATCGACGCTCTTAATAGCGAAGTGAGCAGGCAATTTGAAGAAGCTGGGGTATCTTCTGATGCCATGAACGAGATCAAAGCCTACAGGGAGACAATCGCATGCGAGTCGATCCAAGACTTGTCAAACTACTTTGTCTTGATCGGGAGGCTGAAAGAGAGATTCAGGGCAAAGACATAAGATCGCGCCTACAGCACTTTGTCGCATTACCGGCGATTCATTCACACCCTCTACACTCCAACTCCGTCAGCCGCTGATTGATGACTTCACCCAGACGGTTCTAGCTGACCGTGAGCCACAGGTCGGCATCGACTCGCTCGTCCACAAAAATCGGCTTTTGTTTCGTCTCTCGCTTTCGTGTAGACTGCTTCCTTCCCATTATCATTTAGCTTCGACATCCGAGCTCGTAAGGTTTGGTTATCGACTGTCACATCGCGCGAATGTCGTGAGCACTCACTCATTTCTCATCTAGGAGGGTCTTTATGAGGAGCCTGAGGAGTTGCTGCGTCATCACACCGCTGCTGGTGATCGGCGCAATCGTGATGCTGCCCATCTTGGGGCATGCACAGGAATCGACAATCAACGGTTCCGTGACCGATTCGACTGGCGCTGTTGTGCCGGGCGTGACGGTGACGGCAACCAACATCGAATCGGGTAACACGTTCGTGGCAGTAACCGATGAGCGCGGCGATTTCCGCCTGCCGGTGCGCGTCGGGAATTACAGAATCAAGGCGGAGTTGGCGGGGTTCGCGACGGTGAATCGGAGCATTCAAGTGCTCGTGGGACAGACGGTGGTCGTGAATATCCAGATGGAACCGTCGACCGTCGCAGAGACCGTGACGGTCACCGGCGAGTCGCCACTGGTGGATACGACGACCTCGAAGGTGGGCGGCAACATCGACCCGCGGCAGATGCAGGAGCTGCCGCTCAACGGCCGGAACTGGATGGACCTCAGTCTGCTGGCGCCGGGGGCCCGCCGGAACGAGGCGGTCGGGCTCGTGCAAAATCGCCAGGGCTACGCGCAGACCAAAATTGACGGCCAGGACGTGACCATAAACTATCACTCATCGCCTGACTCGGAGCAGACGAGCTTCAACAAGGACGCGATCGGTGAGTTTGAGGTCATCGCCAACCGGTTTGACGCCAGCCAGGGGCGCTCGGCCGGCATGCTCGTGAATGCCGTCACCAAGTCGGGAACGAATACTTTCGCCGGCACGTTTGGGAGCTATTTCCGTAGCGACAAATTCAACGCTGCGGATTTTGTCGCCAAGCGCGTCCTCCCTTACTCGAATCAGCAGCTGAGCGCAACCTTTGGCGGCCCGATCATCAAGGATCGGGTACATTTCTTCGGCAGTTATGGATACACGCACGAGCCGCAAACCTTCACCTACAATAGCCCATACCCGGCCTTTAACATTGACGTGCACTATCCGACTCGTGTGCACTCGGTGCTGGGGCGCGTGGACTATCAATTTACGCCCGCCACGCGCTTGTCGGTACGTGGCTCGGGATTCAACAATCTTTTCTATGCCGGTGCGAATGGCGCCACGAACCATCCGTCGGCTGGCGGGACCCGGCAGCGCGTGTCCACACAGTACTTCGCAACTTTAACGCACGTCCTCAGCAACCGGACGGTGAACCAGCTCAAAGGGGGTCTGACTAACTACGAGCGGCAGGACCAGCCCAACGTCCGGTGGAAGGGTGAGGATTTCCCATATCACCCCATCCTCCACGGAGGACCGGTGATCATCCAATTGCGCGGCTACACCATCGGCGCCAGCCCGATTAACATCTTCCAGGACACCCAGTCGATTCGCGATGATCTCACGACAAAACTGGGGCCGCACGACCTGAAGGTGGGCGGGGAATACTTGCGATTCCACAACGATTATGGCTGGTGTCTGCGATGTGATGGCGTGATCGTCGCCGATACGGCACCGCCGCCCGCCAATCTCGAGTCGCTCTTCCCGGTCTGGAACGACGCGTCCACCTGGAATCTGGCGCCGCTGGCGTCCATCACTCGGTGGGTCTACCATACGGTGTCGGATACCGAGCACCGATACAACATCGTCCGGCATCTCTTTGCGGGCTGGGTCCAGGACGATTGGAAGGTCCGGCAGAACATGACGCTCAACCTTGGTTTGCGTTACGACATCGATAGTAACGCCCACTCGGAGAAAGTCCGTTTCCTGCCGTGGTTACCGGGTAACCTTCCACACGACAAGAGCAACCTCGCCCCGCGCCTGGGAATAAACTTCGGCCTGAATGATCGAACGGTCCTGCGCGGCGGATATGGGCTGTTCTACGCTTTCTCTCCGAACGACGGAGTCCAGCAAACCGAGGGGTATCTGCACCGGTTTGAGAACCAGATTTTCTATGACGGACGTTCCAACTTTACGACCCTCCGAGATGGGTATTGGGGTTGGTTCGATGGTCCCAAGCCGGGCTTCGAGCAGGCGCTCCAGCGCGCCTGCGATATCAACTTTGTCGCCGGCTGTGTATATCGTTCGCTCACGCAGGAAATCAACTATCCTGGACGCAAGACCTCTTACAGCCATCAGGCGTCGGTCGGCATTCAGCGCCAGTTCGGCAACGACATGTCGGTGGAAGTGAATTACATCTACACCGGAGGCCGGCGCGAAGAAAGCGCGCAGCAGGTGAACCTGACGTACGACCCGGCGACAGGAGCCAACTATCGCTTCAGCGACATCAGCCGGAGGGCTTTCCCTCAGTGGGGCGCCGTGAACTTTGAGCTCCTGGAGGGCTGGTCGAACTATCATGGCGTGGACTTGACCTTCACCAAGCGGTTTAGCAACCGCTGGCAGGTAACGGCCACGACCACGCGCTCGTGGTTCAGGGATTCCGATCCGCGCCGTGACCAGTGGTACATCGGCAGCGACGGTATCGTCGCGCGAAAACCGATCGGCTTCCCCTTGGCCCGGGACATGGGCGGCGAATATACGCTGGCCGGTTCGAGCGCGGGCGGAGGTTTCCAGCAAGGCGGAGATCAGCGCCAGCGGGCTGTGCTCAACGGCATTTGGGACATCGGCCGCGGAGTCCAACTCAGCGGGCTCTATTTCTACGGTTCAGGCGAGCGTTTCAGAACAACCTTCGGTTCCGACATTCGTGATGAAGCAGGCGGATCTCCCGTCACTCTGCAGCGCTTCCGGCGGGATGGCACGATCATTCCGCGCGGCGGCCTCGTGGGGTTACCGATCCATCGCGTGGACATGCGGCTCCAGAAGCGGCTGCCGATTAGTGAACGAGTGCAACTCTTCGGCATCTTTGAGGCGTTCAATCTGTTCAATCACGCGAACTACGGCGCCTATACCACAAACGAAGGTAATGCGAACTATGGTAAGCCGTCGTTCAGCGACAATTCCGCTTACCAGCCGCGCATGCTGCAGCTGGGATTCCGGACGACGTTCTAGCGCGAGGAACGCGGGCTAAAGCCCGCGTTCGGCTCATCTCATCATTTCTTAAAAGCTGAAGCGCAAGGCAAACTGAGCGGCTCGGGGTCCGCCCGATCCAAACAGATTACCAATACGCGTACTTGGTTGACCAAAACCGGAACTATAGAGGTTGCCGGCGGATGAAGCGTAAGTGAGATTCGCAATATTGAAAAGGTTGAACACCTCGGATATCAGATCCACCGACTTACTTTCACCGAAACGGATCTTCTTCGTCACGCGGATATCCTGTGTTATTCGTGTATCTCCCGTTCCAAATTCTTCCGGCAACGTGACAGGCCGGATCAACGTGCCCAGCGAGTCCCTCTTGCCCGCATACTGGGCATTGAAAGAATCCACGAGTCTCCGCAGATCGTTTACGGATCGACCGCGGTTGATGCTGTTCTCGGTGAGGCCCGGCAGCAGGTCATCGCGCGTACCATCGCCATTCAGGTCCAAACCGGTAAGAAATGCTCTGAACGGGGGCGCGCTCTCGATGGTATTCAGAACAGAGAACTGGAAGTTCCATGGCAACTGGACGACGGCATTCACATTCAACAAGTGTTTCCTGTCGTTCGAATTGGGACCGTAGCCATCGCGGTGATTGTCGTAGTTGATCGATTGAACCGAAGAGCTTGCTTCGCCAAGCGTGTTGTAACTGGCCAGGGTGTAGGATGTCGCCAATTGGAAGCCCCGGGACATGACTTTATTCGCCTGAATGAGCAGGCCCTTGTAGAGCCCGTAACCGCCCGATTCGGCCAGGAGGATACGGTTCAGGTTGGCATCGATTCGGCCGCCTTTGTCCGCGGGGCGGAACTGCCGATTGGCGTCCCATAGAAAGACCGTGTGTTTGAGATTGTTGTAGACGCCGCTGACGCTGAATAGCCAGTTGCTCCCAACCTGGTGTTGGAAGCCCAACATCGATTGCATGGAATAAGGCATCGTCAGATCAGGATCGACGATTGAAGTGATGCCGGCGCCGAGGCCACTGTTCGTGCTCTTGAAGAAGTCGAGGTTGGTGACGGAAGGATCCGTGTTCTTTCCCGTGAACACCGTCCGCTCCAGTTGACCACGGACCTGCGGAAGAACGCGGACAAGATCCGACAGGCGGAAAACACCCGCCGCGGCGTTGCTCTGAGCGGTTGGGAAGGCCAGCGTGCCTGTGCCGGTTACCGGATTCGTGACAAACGAGCCATCCACACCAACATAGCTCTGTCCCAATGGCGCAATCAGCGCGCGTTCTTTGGAGGTGGGATTCGTGGTGAAGGTATCGAAGTAAACTCCAAAGCCCCCGCGAATGACGGTCCGGCCGTTCCCGACCGGATCCCACGCGAATCCAACGATGGGTCCATTGTTGTTGGTGTCGCGCCGCGTGGGGTGCAGCCGCCCATTCAAAATCGTGGTCAATGACTTTGGCTTTGGCAGATCCCAATTCACAACCCCGTCTTCATATGAATAAGACAATGACCAGTTCAATGTGAGACGCGGAGTCATCCGATAACTCGACCCGCCATAGAACCGATAGCGATGCCGCACCCACACGCGATCGGGCTGATAGGAAGGAAGCAGTGGCGTGGTCCCAACTCCGAAAGAGAACGTCGAAAGGGGTAGCTGCATCAAGTCTCCAACCGACGTGTAAGTTGAAGGCACACTAATCCCAGCGTCACGGGCCTGGCGCGAGTTGAAGACCGTGGCATTGAATGGATAGTCATACTGCCAGTAGAGCCAGTAAGGATGGCGCTCGACATCCAAACCGAATTTCCAATTGTTCTTTCCACGGCTGTACGTGAAGTTGTCGACGATCTCCAGCCGCGGCACCAAGGATTCGTTCCGGGCATTCGTCGGCGCTCCGAACGTGACATTCGTTCCCGTAACCGCGACGCCGCCCATCAATGGCAGCAAAGGCGCGTAAAGACGTGCTTCTTCTTCGGCGTCGGGATTCGGGCTCAATACGATGTGCGTCCGGTCGAAGGCCAAACGCACGTCGCTGATGAATGAAGGCGAAAAGATGCCGGTCCATCCCAAAAGCGCAGTGTAAGCGCGATTGTGTTGCAGACCATCGCGCGAGGGCAGCCCCGCGCCGCGTCTTGACGAGAACCCGTCCCGAGAGAAGCGGAGAAACAGATTGTGTTTGGCTATCGCTCTCCAATCGACACGGTAATTCTGAGTGAGATTTTCTAGCGGCTGCTCTTGAATGACATTCAGCGGCTGAAACTCAGCGAAATTCCCGTCGAACGTATTCACAGACTTCTGTCGCGTGGCTTCGACCGAAGCGAGCCAAAACAGCTTGTTCGTAATTACCGGCCCGCTGAAGCTTGCCCCGAATTGGCGCCGGTAAAACTGTGGATTAGACTGGCTCTCATTGAACGCCGCCAATCGGGGATCGTTGTTGGGATTCGGTTTGGGGAGGGAATGCGCCAGAGCTGGGAATGCGGCGTACTGGTTGTCGCGAAAATAGCTGAACGCTGTTCCGTGAAGTTGATTTCCACCGCTGCGGGTTACGATGTTCACGGCACCGGCAGCCGTCACACCAACGGATGGATCGAAGTTCGAAGTGGAGACCTGAAACTCCTGCACAATCTCCTGCGAAAAGTTCTGGGAGGTTCCGCCGTTCGTGTAGTCCACAGCGCTGATGCCGTCCACTGTGACGCGGATGCTATTGTTTCTGGAACCTGCAATGGAGATCGAGACCTGGGTGTTTCGGCTGCTCGTGGCCTCCACACGAACACCCGGCACAAGCGCGGCCAGCTCATAGGCATTTCTCCCATTCAATGGAAGGTTTGCCACTTGAGCACGGTTGATAATGCCGTCAACCTTGCTGTCGACGAGATTCACCTGAAGAGCGTCCGCAACGACGCTCAGCGACTCGGCTAGCCCGCCGACCTGCATTGTGAGATCGACTGTGGCATCTCTACCAACGTTCACCGTAACGCGCCGCACCACTTTCTCAAAGCCACCCAACTCGGCGCTGACCTCATATTCACCTGGCAGCAGGGCTGTGAAATTGTAGAAACCCGTCTCATTCGTTACCGCCGTTCGGTGCACTCCACTGTTTCTGTCGTCGAGCGAGACCGACGCCCCTGGGATTCGTGCGCCAGTCGGATCGAGAACCGATCCGATGATGGAACCCGAAGATTGGGAGTAACCCTGGATTGCGCCAACCAGGCACAGCACAATGACACCTATCGACACGCATGTCTTGTTCGAATTCATGGGACCTCCCACTGCACGCGGGCTAAGGAACGAACTAACGGAAAAGCGAATTCCCTTCCTTGGGAAAGGAGGGGTGACGGGGAAGCTGTGAAAAAATTGGAATCAAGCGCTATTCCCCTTATAGTCCGATTCACCTGGAAGGTGAGAGAAGGATTATAAGCAGCCGTAGCGGTTTCTTTCTTTTTGCTTCTTTTTCTTTCTTTAGGATTGCCTGTGGAATGTGGGAAATTCCAGGGGCAGTAGCCGCGGGGCCGGATTACGAATTAATTCCCCCAGCAGTTCGATGGTTACAAGGAGACTTTCGGATCCGGCCCAAGCCGGGAGCCCAACGCATGCTCAGATGTTGTCCCGCGAGGACTCGGCTATAAGGGTTGTGCCGTGTTTCTGGCGAGCGGTGAAGAAGAAAGGAAAAATACAGAAATGAAGGAATTGGAAAAACCGATTCAGGCTTGGATTGGAGTGGATTGGGCCGATCAGAAACACGATGTGAGCCTTTACGAGGTGAGCACGGGGAAAACAGAGCGGTACGAGATCCGTCACACGCC